>Ga0256876_1000155_pt1 | contig 14170 bp, 14 predicted proteins | sample MC6MC0419MT_FD_186340 | JGI IMG/M metagenome (GOLD analysis project Ga0256876, IMG submission 186340) | Metatranscriptome of enriched soil aggregate microbial communities from Iowa State University, Ames, United States - MC6-MC0419-MT... | ecosystem: Environmental > Terrestrial > Soil >...
CGCGTCGCCAGAAGTGGATCGACCAGGCGCAGTCGCTGAACATCTACATGGCCGGCGCATCGGGCAAGAAGCTCGACGACACCTACAAGCTCGCCTGGCTGCGCGGCCTGAAGACGACCTATTACCTGCGCACGCAGAGCGCGACGCACGCCGAGAAGTCGACGGTGCAATCGGGCCGGCTCAACGCGGTCTCATCGGGCGGCAGCAACGACGCGCCGAAGATGAGCGCGATCGAGGCCGCTGCTGCAGCCGCGCAAGCACAGCTCAGCGCGATGCCCGCCACCGACATCGCGTTCTGCGGTGTCGACGACCCGACATGCGAAGCGTGCCAGTGATGTCGGCGTGATGCGAATGTGATTCGCGGCATCGCCCGACAAAATGCGATGCACGCGAACAACATAAGCAAGAGATAATTCGGGCGCGATGTGAGGCTGCACTTTGCAACTCGCATCGTTGCTCACATAATTTGAGCATTGGATTTTTCTATGTTGACCTGGGACGAAGAAGTCAAGCCATCCTTGCCAAAGGACATGCCGCAAGGATTGCAGCACTCACCATCGCAAAGCGGCGCATCGGTCGCGCGCTCGATGGAATTCCCGACGCCGCAAACAGCCCCCGCCCCCACGCCTGCACATCGCACGACGCTCGATGACGGCGCATCGGCACCGGTTCGGCAAGCCGCTCCGGCACCCGTCGCACGCCGCGTGAACGCAGCCGACAAGCGCATCATCAACGGCCAGACCGACGTCAACCAGCTGGTGCCGTTCAAGTACAAGTGGGCCTGGGAAAAGTACCTCGCCACCTGCGCCAACCACTGGATGCCGCAGGAAGTGAACATGACGCGCGACATCGCGTTGTGGAAAGATCCGAACGGCCTGACCGAAGACGAGCGCCGCATCATCAAGCGCAACCTCGGCTTCTTCGTGACCGCCGATTCGCTCGCCGCCAACAACATCGTGCTGGGCACGTACCGCCACATCACGGCGCCCGAATGCCGCCAGTTCCTGCTGCGCCAGGCTTTCGAGGAAGCGATCCACACGCACGCCTACCAGTACATCGTCGAATCGCTCGGCTTGGACGAAAGCGAGATCTTCAACGCGTACAACGAGGTCGCCTCCATCCGCAACAAGGACGAGTTCCTGATCCCCTTCATCGAAGCGATCAGCGATCCGAACTTCAAGACCGGCACACACGAGACCGACCAGACCCTGCTCAAGTCGCTGATCGTGTTCGCCTGCCTGATGGAAGGTCTGTTCTTCTACGTCGGCTTCACGCAGATCCTCGCGCTGGGCCGCCAGAGCAAGATGACCGGCGCCGCCGTGCAGTACCAGTACATCCTGCGCTACGAGTAGATGCACTGCAACTTCGGCATCGACCTGATCAACCAGCTCAAGCTCGAGAACCCCGGCCTCTGGACGGCAGAGTTCAAGGCCGAGATCAAGGCGCTGTTCATGCGCGCCGTCGAGCTCGAATACAAGTACGCCGAAGACACCATGCCCCGTGGCGTGCTCGGCATGAACGCCTCCATGTTCAAGGGCTATCTGCGCTACATCGCCAACCGGCGCGCGCAGCAGATCGGCCTCGAAACGCTCTTCCCGAACGAGGAAAATCCGTTCCCGTGGATGAGCGAGATGATTGACCTGAAGAAAGAGCGCAATTTCTTCGAGACCCGCGTGATCGAATACCAATCGGGTGGTGCGCTCTCCTGGGATTGAATATTTCGATAACAATAAATGAATTCAAGAATTGCTCTTGCCACCGACCGCGCCGAAGAGCGCGGCATGGACGAGGGCTCAGGTGTTCATGGTGCTGGAGCACGGAATCCAACGCCATGAATCGCTCCAGCGCTACCAACATGCGCGGAGTGCTTCAATAGGTTGATTTTTTCAACTTGATCAAGGAGAAAACAGAAATGGCAACTGCAAAGAAAGCACCGGCTAAGAAAGCCGCAGCGAAGAAGGCTCCGGCCAAGAAGGTCGTAGCGAAGAAGGCCCCGGCCAAGAAGGTCGCCGCCAAGAAGGCTCCGGCCAAGAAGGTCGCTGCCAAGAAGGCTCCGGCCAAGAAGGTCGCTGCCAAGAAGGTAGCCGCGAAGAAGGTCGACGCGAAGAAGGCGCCGGCGAAGAAGGCAGCTCCGGCCAAGAAGGCCGCAGCGAAGAAGGCACCGGCGAAGAAGGCCGCTGCCAAGAAGGCGCCTGCGAAGAAGGCTGCCGCCAAGAAGGCCCCTGCCAAGAAGGCTGCGGCCAAGAAAGCCGCGAAGAAGCCTGCTGCCAAGCCTGCCGCTGCTGCCAAGAAGCCTGCTGCGAAGAAGGCTGCCAAGGCGCCCGCCAAGGCTGCCGCTGCGCCCGCCCCCGCTGCGCAGACGACGCTGAATCCCCAGGCAGCCTGGCCGTTCCCCACGGCCAGCAAGCCCTGAGTTTTCTCGGCAGCCCTGAAAAGGCATCAAGCCCGGCACCGCAAGGTGTCGGGCTTTTTCATTGGGCAAGACAGATCGCGAGGCGACGCGGCGGTGGCATCCGCCGCCGCGCCGTCGCTCGTCAGGCCAGGCCGAGTGCCTGGCGATCGACCTGGTAGTTCTGTGGGCCGCGTTGCGCGATCTTGAGCGCGCCGACCTGGTTGCCAAGCGCCGCGCACTGCGCGAGCGGCCAGCCCTTTTCCAGACCGAACAACAGCGCGCCGCGCCATGCATCGCCGCAGCCCGTGGGCTCGACCACCGCGGTCGGCACCACGCCCGGCACGTGCTCGCGCTCGCCGTTCGTCCACACCTCGCAACCCTCGGCCGCGAGCGTGACCACGAGGCCCTGCACGCGCTGCGAGATCTCCGCCAGGCTCCAGCCCGTGCGCTGCGAGAGCATCTTGCCCTCGTAGTCGTTGACCACCACCCAGCTCGCGAGCTCGACGAAATGCTTGAGCGCCTCGCCGTCGAACATCGGCAGGCCCTGGCCCGGATCGAACACGAAGGGAATGCCGGCGGCCGCGAACTGCTCGGCGTGCTGCAGCATCGCCTCGCGCCCATCGGGCGCGACGATGCCGAGCCGGATGTCCTCGCGCGCCGCGACCTTCGTGACGTGGGCCTGCTGCATCGCGCCCGGATGGAAGGCCGTGATCTGGTTGTTGTCGGCGTCGTTCATGATCATCGCCTGCGCGGTGAAGGTGTCGTCGAGCTGGCGCACGAACTCCGTGCTGATGCCCAGCGAACGCATGCGCTCGATGTAGTCGGCGCCGTCGCTGCCCAGCGTGGCCATCGGCAGCGCCGTGCCGCCGAGCGCGTTGAGGCTGTAGGCGATGTTGCCGGCGCAGCCACCGAAGTCGCGGCGCAGGCCCGGCACCAGGAAGGACACGTTGAGGATGTGCAACTGGTCCGGGAGGATCTGGTCGGCGAACCGGCCCTCGAAGGTCATGATGGTGTCGAAGGCGAGGGAACCGCAAATCACTGCTGCCATGGGCTGATCCGTTGAGGTGAGAGAAAAGAAAAGAAGGCGCGGGCGCGCAACCGGCGGCTCGCCAGGCGCCTAGGGATAGAAGGCCTCGACACGATAGCCTGCGATCGGAGGCAGGGCCGCCGCCTCGGCCCCCGTCAGCGTCATCGGCAGCGAGGCCACGCGTTCGCCGCGTGCCGCGAGCACCGCAGGCGCGCCATAGTCCGCCGGCGAGAGCACGCGCCGCACGACGGCCCGCTCCTGCGTATCGAGCAGCACCAGTTCGATCGACGGCATCGCGAGCGGTACCGCGGCATTGCTGCGCAGGTTGAAGCTGAAGCGGTAGTCGTTGCCGCCGCTCTTCTCGCGCGCGAAGGCGGCGCCCTCGATGACGATGTCTCCGATGCGGCGCAGCGGCGCGAGCTCGCAGCCCGTCGCCTGGCACAGCGCGGCCAGCGCGGGACGCAGCGAGGGCTGGCGCGCGACGATGCCGTCGCGCTCGTGCCGCAGGACCTGCACGACCAGCAGCAGGCCCGCGATCACCGCGAGCGCGATCAGCCCGCGCCGCGTGCCGATGCGCTGCCAGAAGGACTTCGGTCGATCGTCTCTTTCGTCGTCGTCGATCTCGTCGGCGAAACGGTGCGCCGCGCGTTCCTCGGTCTCGTCCGCCGCGTCGAGCACGGAGGCGAAGGGCAGCAGCGCGGGGTCATCGCTCTTCGCGCGCTCCTCCGGTTCGCCGCGTTCGTCGCGCGCCTTGGCGCTGGCGGCGATCTTGGCCGACTTGGCGCGCGCCCGGCGCAGCGCCTTCTGCATCTGCAGCCGGTCCTTGTCGTCGCCTTCCTCGGGCGCATCGGCGTCGTCGCGCTCGAGCTCGGTGTCCTCGTCGCTGTCTTCGTCGGACCCGGAACGGCGCAGCGTCGCGAAGCCCGCGGGCTTTTCATTCGACGGAATCGCGGGCGCGTTGGAACGGCGCGTCCACACCGCGGGCAGCGGCGGTGCCGGCGAGGGCGGCGGCGATGGCGGTGCGGCGAGATCGAGATCGATGTCGGGAAACGGCGGCAGCGAGCTCGGCGGCGGCCGCCATTGCGGCTCGCGCACCTCGAGGTCGGACCAGGGCTCGTCGGCGACGATGCCGTGCGCGGGCGGCGCGAAGTCCGCGCTTTCGCGCGTGTCCATGGCCGGCGGCGGCGCGGGCGCAACGGGCGGCATCGGCTCGGCGCCTGGCGGCGGCGGCGCTTCCTCGCCGACCTCGTCATCGAGGAAGTCGGCCTCCTCGACGCGGGGCGGGACGGGCGAATTCGCATCGTCCGCGACACCCGATTCATCGGGCCGAGTATCCGGCGTACCAGCCGGCATCGGAGCCGGCGCCGGCGGCATCTGCTGCATCGGCGGCGGCGCGACGCCGGCCGCATCCGGCGTCTCCTGCAGGTCGAGCGTCGCATCGAACACGTGGCTGCAGCGACCGCAACGCACCCACCCGTCCGAGATCCGGAGCTGGTCGCGCACCACCTTGAAGGTGGTGGCGCAGGCGGGGCAACGCGTGACGAGGCTCATGAGGGGGCGATTGTAGGGTTGGGCCCTCGGCGCGACGCGATGCCGGCGGCGCCGTTTGCGCCGGAGAAAGCCCCCGGCGCGAGCGCGTTCAGCGGCGTGCCGTCATGAGGATCCAGCCGTCCTCGCTATCGCTGACTTCGAGCGCCACATAGGGCGCGTAGGCTTCCTTCAGCTCGTCGGCCTGGCGCTCGAGGATGCCGGCGAGCACCAGCGAGCCACCGGGCGCCACGCGCTCGCACAGCAGCGGCGCGAGCACCTTGAGCGGGGTCGCGAGGATGTTCGCGAGCACCGTGCCGTACTGACCCTGCGCCGCTTCGGGCAGGCCCGCGTCGAGCGTCACGCCGTTGGCCTCGGCGTTGAGGCGCGTCGAACTCACGGCGGCCTCGTCGATGTCGACCGCGTCGATCTCGCCCGCACCGTACTTCGCGGCACCGATGGCCAGGATGCCGGAGCCGCAACCGTAGTCGAGCACGCGCTGGCCCGCGAGCGCACCGCGGGTCGCGATCCAGCGCAGGCACATGCGCGTGGTGGGATGGGTGCCGGTGCCGAAGGCCAGGCCCGGATCGAGCCGGATCACCTGCGTCGCCTGCGCGGGCGCCTCGTGCCAGCTCGGCACGATCCAGAACTCGGGCGTGATCTCGACCGGCGCGAACTGCGACTGCGTGAGCCGCACCCAGTCCTGGTCCTGCAGCTCGGCGATGCCCAGCAGCGTGCAGCCTTCGAAGAAGTCCTGCAGCGCGAGCACCGAGCCCGCGTCGCGCGCCAGTTCCTCGGTGGCGAACAGCGCGATCACGCGCGAGCGCTGCCAGCCCTCCTTGGGCGGCGGCATGCCGGGTTCGCCGAACAGCGCCTGCTCGGCGTCGGTCTGCGCGTCGGCATCCTCGACCGAGATGCTCAGTGCGTCGAGCGCATCGAGCGCGTCGCCGAGGGTCTCGATGCGTTCCTCGGGGGCCAGCAGGCGGAGTTCGAACATGGCGGGCAGGGACGGCTCAGCGCTTGTGCGCGGCCAGCCACTCTTCGAGGTAGTGGATGTTGGTGCCGCCGGCCATGAACTTGGCGTCGACCATCAGCTCGCGGTGCAGCGGGATGTTGGTCTGGATGCCTTCGATCACGGTCTCGTTGAGCGCGGTGCGCATGCGCGCCATGGCCTGCTCGCGGGTGTCGCCGAAGACGATGATCTTGCCGATCATCGAGTCGTAGTTGGGCGGCACGAAGTAGTTGGTGTACGCGTGCGAATCCACGCGCACGCCCGGGCCACCCGGCGGGTGCCACATCGTGATGCGGCCCGGCGACGGCGTGAACTTCCAGGCGTCCTCGGCGTTGATGCGGCACTCGATCGCGTGGCCGTGCATCTGGATCTGGCGCTGCGTGAACGGCAGCTTCTCGCCGGCCGCCACCATGATCTGCGTCTTGACGATGTCGATGCCGGTCGTGAGCTCGGTCACCGGATGCTCCACCTGCACGCGGGTGTTCATCTCGATGAAGTAGAACTCGCCGTTCTCGTAGAGGAACTCGAAGGTGCCGGCGCCGCGGTAGCCGATCTTCTTGCAGGCGGCCGCGCAGCGTTCACCGATCTTCTCGATCAGCTTGCGCGGAATGCCCGGCGCGGGCGATTCCTCGATCACCTTCTGGTGACGGCGCTGCATCGAGCAGTCGCGCTCGCCGAGGTAGACCGCGTTGCGATGCTTGTCGGCCAGCACCTGGATCTCGACGTGGCGCGGGTTCTGGAGGAACTTCTCCATGTAGACCGAGGGATTGTTGAAGGCCGCCGCGGCCTCCGCCTTGGTCATCTGGATCGCGTTGATCAGCGCGGCCTCGGTATGGACCACGCGCATGCCGCGGCCACCGCCGCCGCCCGCGGCCTTGATGATCACCGGGTAGCCGATGGCGCGCGCGATGCGCTTGTTGGCCGTGGCGTCGTCGGAGAGCTCGCCGTCGGAACCGGGCACGCAGGGCACGCCGGCCTTGATCATGGCCTGCTTGGCCGAGACCTTGTCGCCCATGGTGCGGATGTTCTCGGGCGTCGGCCCGATGAACTGGAAGCCGCTCTGCTCGACGCGCTCGGCGAAGTTGGCGTTCTCGCTCAGGAAGCCGTAGCCGGGATGGATCGCCTCGGCATCGGTCACTTCGGCCGCCGAGATGATGGCCGGCATGTTGAGGTAGCTCTGCGCCGAGGGCGCGGGGCCGATGCAGACGGCCTCCTCGGCCAGCTTGACGTACTTGGCGTCGCGGTCGGCCTCGGAATAGACCATCACGGCCTTGATGCCGAGTTCGCTGCACGCGCGCTGGATGCGCAGCGCGATCTCGCCGCGGTTGGCGACCAGGATCTTCTTGAACATGGTCACTCGATGATGAACAGCGGCTGGCCGTATTCGACCGCCTGACCGTTTTCTCCGAGGATCTGGGTGACCGTGCCGGCCTTGTCGGCCTCGATTTCGTTGAGGATCTTCATCGCCTCGATGATGCAGAGCGTGTCGCCCTCGTTGACCTTGCTGCCGACCTCGACGAAGGACGGAGCGCCCGGGCTCGCGGCGCGGTAGAAGGTACCGACCATCGGCGACTTCACGGCATGGCCGGCTGGAGCGGCTTCGGCCACCGGGGCGGCGGCAGGCGCTGCCGCGCCGGCGGGCGCTACGACCGGTGCCGCGGCGGGCGCCGCCGCCAGGGTCTGCACGTACTGGACGGGCGCGGCACCACCACCCTTGACGATGCGGACCTTGCCCTCGGTTTCAGTGATTTCCAGCTCGGAAATATTCGATTCGGACACCAGATCGATCAGTGTCTTGAGTTTGCGCAGATCCATGGGACTCCAGTGCCGGGTTTTCCGGTTATTAGGATACAACTAGGCCGAACATCGTTGATTGTCGGCTTTCGGCGGTTAACGCCGACCTGTGTATCTAATTCTAACTGTGAACGAGTTCACGTCGCCAACCCTCCAGGTCGGCCTCTTCGAGCTTGCCCATTTTACGGGCCGCCACCGACCCATCGGCGTTCAGCACCAGCGTGAACGGCAGGCCGCCGCCGGTATTGCCGAGATTCTTGACCAGTTCGGTGCCCTGCAAACCAGCCAATCCGGTCGGATAGGTGACCGGCGTGCGCTGCAGGAACTTGCGCACGGAGCTCGGCTGATCGATCGCCAAGCCCACGACTTGCCAGCCATTGGCACCATGATCGCGGAAAAAGCGATCGATCATCGGCATTTCTTCCACGCACGGCGGGCACCAGGTGGCCCAGAAGTTGAGCAGCAGCGGCTTGCCGCGCAAGCTGGTCATGGCGAGTTCGCCGCCTTCGGGCCGCTCGAAACGCTGGGCCCAGAAATCGGCCCCGAGCATTTCGCCGGCCGTGCCGCTGCCACGATGGCGCCACCAGGCACCGCCCAGGCCGGCCGCGGCAGCCGCCACCGCCACGCCGCCATACAACAGGCCGCGTCGTGTGGCCGAAGAAGTCATCCGTTGTCCTTTTCTCTTTCGATCAGCCGCCGCAGCGCCGCCAAGTCACCACGCGGCGAACGGCCCTGGGCGTCGGGCTTGAGCGCACCGCGCAGGTCGTCGAGGTCGTAGACCAGCAGGTGCACGCCGATTTCCTCGCCGAGGGCCCGGCTCGGCGCATGCACGCTCAAGGCCTCGACCTGCTCGCCATGGAAGCCGGTCACCATGCGCGGCTCGTAGTCCACGTGATGGTCGATCAGCGCGATCTCAGCCGACTTCGAATCATCGCAGAACAATTGAATATAAATGTCTGACAGCCGGGTGGCCGTGCCGTGCCAGACGGCACCGCCGACATGGGGCCGGAACGCCGCCATGCGCTCCATCCATTCGAGGGCCAGCATCCGCAGCGCATGGAGTTCCTTGGGCTGGGTGTCGGCGCAGAACAGGGCGATGTAGTCGCGCACCTCGGCCTCGACCTCGTCGTTGTTCGGCAGCGCGGTGCGCGCCGAGAGCCCCAGGTCGCGCAGCGCCCGGCGCTTGGCCGGGCCGTATTCGAGCCCCTCCTCGACCACGAGACGGGCGGCGGAGGCAGCAATTTCGCGCTTGGACGTGTCCATCGAGGCATTTTGCCCGCAGAGCATGGTCCGTACGATGAACATCAGTACCGCGGCCAAGGCCGTGGCCTCGGGCCCGGACGATCGGCCTCCCTAGAATCGCCTCCCATGCATATTCATGTTCTGGGCATCTGCGGCACGTTCATGGGCGGTCTGGCCGCCCTGGCGCGCGAGGCAGGCCACCGGGTCACGGGCTGCGACGCCGGCGTGTACCCGCCGATGAGCGACCAGCTGCGCGCACTCGGCATCGACCTGATCGAGGGATTCGGTGCCGACCAGCTCGCGCTGGCCCCCGACGTGTTCGTGGTCGGCAACGTGGTGTCGCGCGCCCGGCTGGCCGACGGCAGGCCGAAGTTTCCGCTGATGGAAGCCATCCTCGACGCCGGCAAGCCCTACACCAGCGGCCCGCAGTGGCTGGCCGAGCACGTGCTGCTGGGTCGCCACGTGATGGCGGTGGCCGGCACGCACGGCAAGACCACCACCACCTCGATGCTGGCCTGGGTGCTCGAGCGCGCGGGCAAGGCGCCGGGCTTCCTGGTCGGCGGGGTGCCGCTCGATTTCGGCGTCTCGGCCCGGCTCGGCGACGGACCGGCCTTCGTGATCGAGGCCGACGAGTACGACACCGCCTTCTTCGACAAGCGCAGCAAGTTCGTGCACTACCGCCCGCGCACGGCGATCCTCAACAACCTCGAGTTCGACCACGCCGACATCTTCGACGACCTCGCGGCCATCGAACGGCAGTTCCATCACCTGGTGCGCACCGTGCCGTCCACCGGCCGGCTGGTGGTGAATGCCACCGAGCCCAGCCTCGAGCGCGTGCTGGCCCAGGGCTGCTGGAGCGAGCTCGCGCGCTTCGGCGGCGAAGGCCCGGGCGCGCAGTGGGAGGCGCGCGGCACGCACGACGCCTTCGACGTGCTGCACGAGGGCGAGCAGGTCGGCCGCGTCGAATGGGCGCTGTCGGGCCTGCACAACCAGATGAATGCGCTGGCCGCGATCGCGGCCGCCGAGCACGTGGGCGTATCGCCGGCCGACGCGGCGCGCGCGCTCGGCAGCTTCCGCAACGTGCGCCGGCGCATGGAACTGCGCGGCACGGTGGAGCGCGCGCGCGGCGCGATCACGGTCTACGACGACTTCGCCCACCATCCCACCGCGATCCGCACCACGCTCGACGGCCTGCGCCAGAAGCTCGACGCCGCGGGTCGCCAGGGCGAGCGCATCCTCGCGGCCTTCGAGCCGCGCAGCAACACGATGAAGCTCGGCGTGATGGCGGCGCAACTGCCCTGGAGCCTCGAGTCGGCCGACCTGTCGTTCTGCCACACGGCCGGGCTCGACTGGGATGCAGCCGCGGCGCTGGCCCCGATGGGCGAGCGCGCCCGGGTGGCTGGCGACATCGGCACGCTGGTGGGCCAACTGGTCGCCGCGGCGCGGCCCGGCGACCACATCGTCTGCATGAGCAACGGCGGCTTCGGCGGCGTGCACGACAAGCTGCTGCAGGCCCTGCGCGACGGCATCGCCTGAGCGGGATCGCGCATGGCGGCCGCGGCACCCGACGACACGCTGCTCGGCCTGCTGCGCCGCGTGTACGACAGCGGCAACAGCTACTTCGATGCCGACGGCAACCACTGCCACCGCATTCCCGACACCTTCAGCGAAGCCGAGCGGCAGGCGCTGGCCGACGCGGGCCTCGAGCCCAACCGCTTCGTCGCGATCCCGCACGACGAGGCGGTGAGCCGCCTGCGGCAGGCCGCGGCCGGGGTCGACCTGCGCCGCGCAGCCGATGCCTTCGTCGCCTCGATGACCTCGAGCGGCCTGGCGTGGCTCACGGTGCTGCCCGCCACCGCCCTCGGCCTCGCGATGCCGGCGCATCCGATGGACGCCATGGGCGGCGGCAGCTGCCGTGTCTGCTTCCACCGCGAGGAGCGCGCCGATCCGACGCTGCGCGCCTACTTCCGCCATCTGCAGGGCGCGGGCTGGGGCACCGGCGGACCGGTCGAAGGCCTGCTCGCGCTGGAAGCCGCGGGCCCGGCCGAAGGCTGGCCGCAACCGACGCCGCGCGACATCTGGGTCTTCCATCGCCTGCTCGATCTGCTGCGCGCCCTGCCGGCCGACACGCGCTACGGCAAGGCGCGCACCGCGCTCAAGGACGCGAAGCTGCTGCGCGTGAACAATCCCTACCGCTGCGAGACGGTGCTCGAGGCCCTGGCCACGCTCGGCGTCATGCAGACGCCCGAGCATCCGGGCCTCTTCACGCGCTGGACCACCGCCGTCGAACGCGACCAGCGCCCTTCCACCAAGGTCGAGGCACCGGCCCCGCTGGGCTGGTGGCGCGCGGCCGATGGTCTCGACGAGCAACTGGTGGAGCGGCTGTTCGGCCATCTGAAGCCTCCCGGGCAGGAACCGCCCGCCGAGGCCGCCGAGCCCATTCGGCGCAAACCCGCCGCCGGCGCGCGCGCCAAGTCGATCCCCGGGCCACCGGCAGCGGGCGACGTGCATGCCGTGCGGCTGCGCGAGGACCTGTGGACCGCCGCCTACTGCCACGAAGTGAAGGCCGACCATCGCGGCATCGTGCGCGGCCGCGTGGAATACCTGGACCTGCTCTCGCCCACGCCGCCCACCGCCGGGCAGATCGCCGGCATCGGCTTTCGCGACCGCCGCAACGGCGAGCGCTGGCAGAGCTGGGTCGCCGGACTCGGCAAGACCACCGGCGTGACGCGGATCGCGGTCGGCGTGCCGGCGCCATCGCATGCCCAGCCCCTGCCGGAGCGCATTCCCGGCGGCCAGGCCAGCGACCTGAAGCACCTGGCCGGCTGGCACTTTCCGGCCACACCCTGAACGAGGATCCGCCCATGACCCAGCGCGCCACCCAACTCATCGACACGCTGGGGCTGCAGCCGCATCCCGAGGGCGGCTGGTACCGCGAGGTGTTCCGCTCCGCCGTGCAGGTGCATCCCGCCGACGAGCGCGCGGCCCGCAGCGCCCTCACCAGCATCTACTTCCTGCTCGAAGCCGGCCAGCATTCGCGCTGGCACCGGGTGCTGTCCGACGAGGTCTGGGTGCATCTCGAAGGCGTGCCGCTGGCGCTGTGGACCTGCGATGCCGCGCTGCGCACCGCGCCGGCCCATGTGCGGCTAGGGCCGGTCGACGTGCACGGCACGCGGCCCCAGCACGTGGTGCCCGCGGGCCAGTGGCAGGCCGCGCGGCCGATCGAAAGCCATTCGGCGGGCGACTTCACGCTGGTCGCCTGCATGGTCGGGCCGGGCTTCGACTTCGCCGACTTCTCGCTGATGGCGCCCGACGGCGACGAGGCCGCCGCGGTGCGCCACCACTGGCCCGAACTCGCCGCGCTGATCTGAGCGATCAGCCGCGGCGCTGCTTGACCGCCTGCGACAGCGTCTCGAGCACCTGGGTCGAATCGTCCCAGCCCAGGCAGGCGTCGGTGATGCTCTTGCCGTACTCGAGGCCCGCGATCTTGTCCTTGCCGGGCGTGAACTTCTGGGCGCCGGCCTGCAGGTGGCTCTCGACCATCACGCCGAACACGCGGCGCGAACCGCCGGCGATCTGGCCGGCGATGTCCTTCGCGACGTCGATCTGCTTCTGGTGCTGCTTCGAGCTGTTGGCATGGCTGCAGTCGACCATCAGCGTGGGCGGCAGCTTGGCCGCCTCGAGGTCCTTGCAGGCCGCCTCGACGCTGGCCGCGTCGTAGTTGGGCGCCTTGCCGCCGCGCAGGATCACGTGGCAGTCGCGGTTGCCGTTGGTCTGCACGATCGCGACCTGGCCGTTCTTGTGCACCGAGAGGAAATGGTGGCCGCGCGCCGCGGCCTGGATGGCGTCGGTGGCGATGCGGATGTTGCCGTCGGTGCCGTTCTTGAAGCCGATCGGCGCCGACAGCCCCGAGGCCAGTTCGCGGTGCACCTGGCTCTCGGTGGTGCGCGCGCCGATCGCGCCCCAGGCGATCAGGTCGCCGATGTACTGCGGCGAGATCACGTCGAGGAACTCGCTGCCCGCCGGCAGGCCCAGGCGGTTGATGTCGATCAGCAGCTGGCGCGCGATGCGCAGGCCTTCGTCGATGCGGTAGCTCTCGTCGAGGTAGGGGTCGTTGATCAGGCCCTTCCAGCCGACCGTGGTGCGCGGCTTCTCGAAGTACACGCGCATCACGATCTCCAGCGTGTCGGCGTACTTCTCGCGCTCGACCTTGAGGCGGCGCGCGTAGTCGAGCGCGGCGGCCGGATCGTGGATCGAGCAGGGACCCATCACCACCAGCAGCCGGTCGTCCTTGCCGCCCATGATGTTGTGGATGCTGCGGCGTGTGCCCGTGATCAGCGTTTCGACCGGCGTGCCGCGAATCGGGAAGAAGCGGATCAGATGTTCGGGAGGGGGGAGCACGTTGATGTCCTTGATGCGTTCGTCGTCGGTCTTGCTGGTTTTTTCGACGCTCGCATACCAGCTCTCGCTGGCCGGGGCAGTGTTCGTGCTCATGAAGGTTCCTTGTTGGATTGAATATCGTCAGGGCATAAAAAAACCGCCGGGGCTGCTTGCGCCGGCGGTTTTGGGAGGGGTGCCTGTCTGCTTTACGCGCTCGCCTCTCGTCCGCCGGAAACCGGGAACCAAAAGTAGGCAAAGAAATAGGCGCGGAGAGCGGCGGACATGGGCGCGAATGTAGCACGGAAAAACAAAACCCGGCCTCGGGGCCGGGTGTTCGTTGTTTTGGCGCCGACGGGGCCGGCGCCCGGGAAAGGGCTCAGCGGTAGCCCGACTCGTTGGCGTTGTGGATGATCCAGATCAGGTTGCCGCTCGAGTAGTCGCCCATGCCGCCACCCGCGAAGATCAGGCGGCCCTGGCCCTTGTAGGTCATCTCGAAGCGATGGCGGTCGCTGCCGAAATAGAACGGGATGAAGGCCTTGCCGGTCACGTAGGCGCCCTGGTCGGTGGGCTGACCCGCGAGGTCGGTGACCTGCCGCGCGCTCATGCCGATCTGCAGCCGGGCGAACTTGCTGTTGCGCGCCGGGTTGCCGGTGATCTCGCCTTCGTAGCCGTTGAGGCCCTTGACGGTGCGGCCGCTGCCGGCCTCGACCTTGGACGAATCGACGACATTGCCCTGGGCGTCCATGCCGGCCTTGGAACCGCTGCGCGCGGGGGCGGCCGGGGCCGCGGCCGCCGC
>Ga0256876_1000167_pt1 | contig 13789 bp, 15 predicted proteins | sample MC6MC0419MT_FD_186340 | JGI IMG/M metagenome (GOLD analysis project Ga0256876, IMG submission 186340) | Metatranscriptome of enriched soil aggregate microbial communities from Iowa State University, Ames, United States - MC6-MC0419-MT... | ecosystem: Environmental > Terrestrial > Soil >...
CCGAGGTCGCGCTGCTGCACAGCGACCCTGGCCGCTTTGATCTCTGCTATCGGCTGCTGCTACGGCTCGCCGCCGACCGAACCCTGCTGGGGGACGCCGCCGATCCCGACGTCGTGCGCGCGCACGGCCTCGCCAAAGCGGTGCGGCGCGACAAGCACAAGATGACGGCCTTCGTTCGCTTCCGGGAAGTCGCGCGCGAGGACGGCGCGTGGTTCGTCGCCTGGTTCGAGCCGGAGCACCACATCGTCGAGGCGACCGCGCCGTTCTTCATGCGCCGGTTCGCGGCCATGCGCTGGTCGATCCTGACGCCAGAGCGCTCCGCGCATTGGGACGGCGCCACGCTCGCGTTCGGCGAGGGCGGCCGCCGCGCCGACGCGCCGGACAGCGACGTTCTGGAGGACGCCTGGCGGACCTACTACGCCAGCATCTTTAATCCCGCCCGTCTGAAGGTTCACGCCATGCGGGCGGAGATGCCGCGGAAGTACTGGCGCAACCTTCCGGAGGCTTCGCTCATTCGTCCCCTGATCGCTTCGGCCGCGAAGGCGACGGCCGACATGGTCGCCGCCCCCGCGCCGGAGCCTAAGAAAGGCCAGCGCATGACGCCGATCGAAGCCTCTCCCGACCGCGGCGAACCGACGTCGCTCGAGGCGTTGCACGACGAGGTCGACGCCTGCCGCGCCTGCCCTCTGTGGGAGCCGGCGACCCAGGCGGTGTTCGGCGAAGGGCCGCCGACCGCGACGATCGTCGTCGTGGGCGAGCAGCCCGGCGACAAGGAGGACATCGCCGGCCGACCGTTCGTCGGCCCCGCGGGGGCGCTGTTCGACAAGGCCGCACGGGAAGCCGGGCTCGAACGCGACAAGGTCTACGTCACCAATGCGGTGAAGCACTTCAAGTTCGAGCCGCGCGGCAAATTCCGGCTGCACAAGACGCCAGGGCCGACCGAGATCAACGCCTGCCGCCCCTGGCTCGAACGCGAACTGGCCCTCCTGAAGCCCCAGCTCGTGGTGGCGATGGGCGCCACCGCCGCGCGGGCGGCCTTCGGAAAGCCGGTGAAGGTGGGCGAGCACCGCGGGCGCATCGCCCGCCGCGAGGGCGCGCCGGACGTGCTGGTGACGGTGCATCCGTCCTATCTGCTGCGCCTGCCGGACGAGGCGCGCCGCGAGGAGGAGTACCGACGCTTCGTCGACGATCTCGCTCTCGCGGCGAACTACCTCGCAGAAGCGGCCTGACGGGCGTCCCGCTTCTCATACCAGAAGGACGTCACGGCGAGCGCCAGTCCGCCGAGCGCGAGCCCGGCGCCGACCCAGCCAGGAGCCGTCCAGCCGAGACCGGCCGCGATGGCGACGCCGCCTAGCCAGGCGCCGATGGCGTTGGCGAGGTTGAAGGCCGAATGGTTGAGCGCGGCGGCGAGCGTCTGCGCATCCGCCGCCACGTCCATCAACCGCGTCTGGAGCGCCGGTCCGATCGCGATGCAGGCGCCGATCAGAAACAGATTGATCGTGGCGGTCCACAGCGTGGCGGAGCCGTAGACGAAAGCGCCGATCACCACCGCGCTCCAGACCAGCGTCCCGAGGATCGTGGCCTTGAGCGCGCGGTCCGCGAGCATGCCGCCGACGATGTTGCCGGCGATCATGCCGAGGCCGAGAACGGCGAGCATGACCGGCACGAGGCCCACGGGGAGGCCCGTCACCTCCGTCAGCGTGGGAGTGATGTAGCTGTAGACCGCGAACATGCCGCCGAAGCCGACCGCCGCCACGCCGAGCGTGAACCAGACCTGGGGCTTTGCGAAAGCGCCGAGCTCGCGGCGCGCGCTTGCTCCCTCCGCCGCGGCGATCGCGGGCAGGAAGACGCGCACCAGCGCCGCCGTGATGAGGCCGAGCGCCGCCACGGCCATGAAGGTCGCGCGCCAGCCGAAGGCCTGCCCGAGCCAGGTGGCGGCCGGCACGCCCACCACATTGGCCGCGCTCAGACCCAGCATGACGTTGCTGACCGCCTGCGCGCGCTTGTTCGGCGCGACGAGCGACGCCGCCACGAGCGCGGCGACGCCGAAGTAGGCGCCGTGCGGCAGACCGGCGACGAACCGTCCGGCGTTGAGCGAGAGATAGCCCGGAGCGAACGCGCTTGCGAGATTGCCGAGCGCGAAGAACAGCATCAACCAGACCAGCAGCGCGCGTCGCGGCGCCTTGGCGAACAGCACGGCGAGCAACGGCGCGCCGACCACGACGCCAAGGGCGTAGGCGCTGATCATATGGCCGGCGGTGGGGATCGAGACCTCGACGTCCGCCGCCACGTCCGGCAGCACGCCCATGGCGGCGAATTCGCCGGTCCCAAGCGCCAGACCGCCGATGGACAAGGCCGTCAGGGCGAGACGGGCACCATAGGGCGCGCTCGGAGCGCGATCGGCGGCATAGACGTGGGGTTCGGCCGCGATCGCGGCGTCGGAGACGGACATGAAGCCCTCCGGAAAAAAAAGGGCCGGCAGAGCCGGCCCAAGTCTAGGGAGGAAACGCCCAAGGAGGGCTAGGCCGGCGCAAGCGCCAGCCACGTCATTGGTATACTGAAGTCTTGGTCATGCTGCAACGCAGCGATCTGCAGAGCAGTCATGCGCTACCGCACAGCCCAAAAATTGAGCCACTCGCCTGTCAAATAACGGTCATTTGCGATGCGCCAAGGTGCTGCACCGCAACGACCACCGGTATCGATCAATAGACGTTATCTATTAAACCTGCGCCCGGGACGCACGATCCGTTCTTTTACGCGCGATCGAACCCGAACCGGCCCAGGCCTGGAAGGTTGATCGCCGGGCGTCGGAACTCGAGCCCGAACACCGCGCCGAGGACGTTGATCTCGAGGCCCTCCATCCAGCCGAGCGTGACGCCGCCGTAGCCGCCCGCGGTGAAGCGCAGACCCGTCTTCGAGGGCGTCAGGGCGACCCAACGTCCGTCATAGGGAAAATCTTTCCCGAGCGCGGTCGTCGGCAGTTTGGCGTCGAGTTCCGGCACTGCCGCCATCACGGCCGCCACGAAGGTGTTTGAGTTCGGCCCGGGCCAGGCGCGGTAATCGCCGATCGCGGCGAACCCATAGCCCGCTATCGCCTCGCGGATCTTGGGGATGGCCCGCTCCGCCAAGGCGCCGTCGGCGGCGAAAACGAGTTCCGGCGCGCGGCCGAACCAGCGGCCGTCGGCCACGAAGCCGTTGACCCGGATCGGCTGTCCCCAGGCTGTGTAGTCGTAGCGTGTGTAGGCGTCCGCGCCCTTAGGCTTCACAACGATCCAGCAGTGGGACGCAAAGATTCCCCGCCAGCGCACCGTGCGCGCCGCGAACACGCGCACGACCGCTTCCGGCTGTTGGGCCGCAGGCGGCAGCAGCCCTGCGCTGGAACGGTCGGCGGCCTGCCAGTCCCGCGGCGCGCTCCCAAGCGCGTACAGCAGCGCGGACAGACCGAGCGGCAGCAGGAACAGGACGACAAAGCTGCCGGCGAGCACGCCGAACGTTCGGAGAATCATACGCACCCAAGGCGAGACGAGGGGGAGGCTGCGCCCGATCCGGGCGCGATGCGAACATAGGCGTCCGAAGCGCTGGGCGGGAGCTGCGCGCCCGATTTCGTGATGAGGCGTATAAGACCGCCAAATCGGGCTGCGGCCCGCGTGCGCGGCAGGGAGTTTGCGATGCGTGGCTTCGCCAGGAGTTTCGCGAAGAGTTTCGCCAAAGGTTTCGCAAAGGGTTTGGTCGCCCTTACGGCCGTCGCCGGCTCGGGGTGCGCCGCGGACGTGCGCCCGCTTCCCGCGCCCGTCGCTGAACCGGCCGATCCCGTGCGCTACGCCTGCAACGACGGTTCGTTTCTCTCGGTGCGGTTTCAGGCCGGCGCGGCGGACGTCACCATGGTCGACGGCGAGAAGGCGCAGCTGTCGCGCCTCCGCGCGGCGTCCGGCGTCCGTTACGCGGCCGGCGGATTCGAACTTTGGAGCCGGGGCGACACAGCGACATGGACGGCGAAAGGTAGCCCGGCGACCGCATGTCTCGCCACATGACGGGCGGCGCGGGGGATCAGGCTCAGTTGAAATCCCGATCGGTCGCGATCACGCAGCGCGACTTGCCCGCGAGCTTGGCCTGATAGAGCGCGGCGTCGGCGACCTGCAGCAACTCCGGCAGCTCTTCGCCATGATGGGGCGTCAGCGCGACGCCGACGCTGACGCCGATCGTGACCGTCATGCCGTTTCCGAGATCGTAGGGCGCGCCGACTTCGCGGATCAGCCGCTCGCCGAAGGCCGGCGCCTGCGCCCGTTCGACATCGCGGGCGATGATGACGAACTCGTCGCCTCCGATCCGGGCCGCGACGTCGCCGGCGCGGAGCAAGCCCTTGAGTCGCGCCGCGGCAGCCTTCAGCAGCCGATCCCCGGCGGTGTGGCCATAAGTGTCGTTCACCGCCTTGAAGCCGTCGAGGTCGAGATAGAGGAGCGCCAGACGATGGCGCTCGCCCCGGCTCACCGCGTCGACCGCCTGCGTCAGGCCGTCTCGGTTCGAGAGGCCGGTCAAAGCGTCGTGCCGCGCGCGGCGGTCGTTCTCACGCTCGGCCTCCATGGTGTTGACCAGAAGACCGTTGAGCCGATAGGCCGCGAGCCGCATGCTGATAAGATAAAAGGGAATCTGCACCAGCGCCGCCAACATCGCCGGCTCGCCGGAGAACGGCGCCACCAGGCAGATCGGGCCAAGGCTCAGCGCGATCATCAAGGCGACGAGACGCGGGGCGGCGAAATTCCGGAAGCAGATGCCGCCGACCATCGCCGCGGCGGACATGCAGGCGATCGTCGCGGAGATCCAGTCTCCGCTCAGCACGCAGATCGACGCGCCGTAGCCGACGCTCGCGGCCCAGACCACCGACAGCAGGAGATAGACGTCGGTGGGCGTCCCCTGTCCCGCTTCGGCGCGCCGGAACGAGATCACAAGCACGGCGAGCCGCGCGACGCCGATCACGATCTCCGCTACGAACCAGGCGATCAACAGGGGCTGTCCCAGCCGCGCCGCGACGATCCCGGCGATCAGGATGCTGTTGAACACGCCGCCCGCGAAGATCGGCAGCGTGCCGTGCAGGCTGGCGATCAACGCGCGGCGGATTTCGGGCGGGACGTCTTTCCCCGCCTCGGTCAGCCAGCGCGTGCCCCGCCATCGCGGAAGACTGAAGAGGCCTTTGGGTCCCATGCCGCCCAACCGATCGCCGGAGTTGCCGGCCGTTAACTATGGACCGCTTCCATGACCATGATTCCGGCTGCGCTCAAGCCTAAGCTGTAGGCGTACGCCTGACATTGCGGCTTCCGAGCCCCACGACCGCCCTATGTGGCCGATTCGAGCGCGCTTCGCCTCCCAGCTTGATGTGAAGATCTGACGCGCTTGACCGATCCGCTCGCGGCGCCCGCGCGAAACCGTTCGACGCCGCGGCCGCCTTCGCATTAGATTTTCGCTTTCGCGACTCTCGAAAGACTTTGATGACCGACGCCGCCGTCCAGACCACCGAGCCCGACGACATGACGGCTGCGGAAACGGCCAATCTCTTCGAGTCCGTCGTCGACATCGCTCTGGCGATCAAGGCGATCGCCACGCATCTCTCGGAGATGGAGGCGTTGAAGGCGCACGGCCTGACGTTCGAGGACTACTGCGTGTTGAATGCGATCGCGGCCGCCCCCGGACGGAAGGCGGCGGCGATCGCGCGCGAGGTCGGCCAGTCTCGCCAGCGGTTCCAGCAGATCTCCGACGACTTCCGCGCGCGCGGGCTGGTCCGGAAGGCGAGCTCGGAGGAAACGCCCCGAGCGAAGCTGCTGACGCTGACCGAGGCCGGCCGGGCGGCGCTCGAAGCGGTCGCCGCCCAAGGGGAGGCGCTCGACGTGCACCTCGACCCCCGCGAACTCCGCCATGTGGCGATCGCCCGGCGCGCGCTGGCGCGGCTCGACCGCAGCTTCGCCGAGGGATTGGGGTTGAGGGCGAAGAAGGACAAGAAGGCCAACTGACCCGGCCGGCAGAACGCTGCGGTGCGCCAGTTGAGTGGCTAAACCGCTACGCCGTTCGTTTCGACGGAGGCCAAAAGCCTAACTGCCCGCACAGTCGCCACTGCGATGAACGTTGATCTCCATGCACGAGTGGCCTTGAATGGAAGCGTCTCTCGGAGGAAACCCGGATGTCAAATGCGGCCTCGACGCCTCTCACTCAGGACATAGTCGTTCGTAATAATAAATTCGAAGCCACTGTAGATGGCGCGAGGATTATCAAAGGTTATTCATTCTATCGCGGTGAGCACACTAACTTCGGCCCTGAACTAGCCCAAATAGATCAGCCCGATGGCGTAATCAAATTCGTCTTGAACGGATTGATGCCTCCCGAACCATTTATCAGCGAAACCGATCGAATCGTGGCTTTTGGCAGTTGCTTCGCGAGCAACATTAGCAATTATCTTAGCAAGATCGGGTTTAACGTTCTAACTGCGACCGACAATTTGGCTTATGTCTCCAGATTTGGAGATGGCATGGTTAATACTTTCGCGCTTCGTCAGCAATTCGAGTGGGCGTGGCACAATGTCGTCCCGAAGTCAGAACTATGGCACGGATACCGAGCAGAAGAATTTGGATACGACGAAGAAGTACGGTTAAAAACCCAGGAAATTTTCAATTCGTGCGATGTCTTTATTTTGACTTTAGGGTTGTCAGAAATCTGGTATGACGAGCCTACTGGAGAGGTTTTTTGGCGCGCCGTTCCCGCGGATAAATTCGACGCTACACGGCATAAGTTTCGGATCGCAGAATACGAGGAAAGTCTTTCGAACATTTCTGCCATATATCATATGATACGGAAACATAGACCGTCAGCCACCGTTGTATTTACCCTATCGCCAATCCCTCTCGCCGCAACATTTCGACCTGTAAGTTGCATTACAGCGAACAGTTCATCGAAGGCTATTCTTCGCGCTGCTGTCGACCGATTCTACCGCGATATGTCGCCGAATGATGAACGACTTTTTTACTTTCCCTCCTATGAAATCGTGACCGAGTGCTTCCGTCACCAATTTGGCAGCGACAGGCGGCACGTTCATCCCCACGTCCTCAGACTAAACATGATGGCATTCGAACGGTACTTCTGCAAAACAGGCGGTACTGATGAGGATTTGATCGCTAATTACGTCGAAGCCCTTGCGCTCGACAGAGAGCTCGGTGGGGAGGACAAGACGAAGGCGATCGAGCGGATCACACGAGACCGTACTGCGGAGCAAGAATCGGCTTACGCAGCACGGCTGCAAAGTCGCGAAGTAAGGCTGGATCAGCGAAGGGCCGCCTATGCGGCTGCAAAAGAAGAGCGCGTCGCCCGGCGCGCCCTGGAGGGTAAAGCGCCACGGCGTTCATAGCAGCCCCTAGGATCGGACCCGATCCCCCACGCAACGATCGCACCATGTAGCGAACCCTTCCGCGCTGCGGTAGGGTCCGCACCGCGTCCAGACGGCGGAGGCCGGGGCGCATCGAAATCGCGCGCCCGAGCGGCCCGCAACATGGAGACGTCGATGTCGAGCAAGCCTTCCGTCGTGCTGCTGGGATTTTTCGCCCGCGGAAACGCTGGCGACGAGGCCTTCCTCCATGTGCAGCACGATCTGCTGAAGGACGACTTCCACGTCATCGTGCCGATCGAACACAAGAACGCTTGCGAAGGCTTCCAGAGCTGGGAGCCGTACAACCAGTGCGAGATCATCAACTACGACGACGTGCCGCGGGTCTATGGCTCGGACGTCGCCGCGCTGCACATCGGCGGCGGCTCGCTGCCGTTCGGCTTCTCGGGGCAGTTTCTGATGTCCGCCCTCGACGCGCAGAAGCGCACGATGATTACGGGCGTCGACTCCTCGGTGAAGTCGGCGCTCGGCCGCGACCACATCCGCTTCGACATCTACAACCGGCTCGACCTGTTTTCCGTCCGGACGACCAAATCGATCTTCAACCTGCGAAAGGCCGGCGTCGGCGTGCACCACGGCGCGGACTGGGCGCTCGGCCTGAAGGCGATCGAGCCGCCGGCGCACAAGCGCGGCGGGGCGTTGGTCACGCTGCGCAACTTCGGCACGCCGGACCAGGAGCACATCGACGCCGTCAATCGCCTGCACGCCTATCTGGAGCGCCAGGGCCACAAGGTGCGCTACCTGCCCTTCGCCCCCGACGACCAGCGCTTCATGAAGTTCTTCCCGACGGCGAACGCCGACAACACCGAGCTGTGCTGGCATGACCCCCGCCAGGTGAAGGGCCTGATCGGCGCGGCCGACGTCGTCGTCAGCGTCGGCCGTCTCCACACGCTGATCATGTCGATGACGTCGCAGGTTCCGACGCTTGCGATCGACCCGAAGATCATGGTCGACGGCAAGCACATCCTGAACCGGAAGAACGTGTTCTTCTGCGAAGAGGTCGGCCTGCCGTTCTACTACTCGGTCGACGACATGATCGCGGAGTACGGCGACGACTTCAACCGCCGCGTCAAGGCGATCGATTTCGCGCCGGATTACTACGAGCGCCTGAAGCAGCAGTTCGATCTGGTGCTGAAAACGGCGCGCGGCGACGCTGACGTGGACAAGAGCTGGCGCGCCGGCGCCGCGGCGGTTCCCTCGTTCGCGGCGGCGGCGGCCCCGAGCGGCGCGTCTATCCCGAAGCCAGTCAAGGGACCGGATTCGCCGGAGCGCGCGGCCGCGCGTGAAGCCAAGCGCGAAGCCAAGCGGCAGGAGCGCATCCGGGCGAAGGAAGAGAAGCAGGCCGCCAAGGGCGGGGAGACCGCGGAGCGCTCCGACGCCGCCTGATCTCGGACGCAGCCCAGGATACGACGGCGCGCCTGCCGCGCGCCGTTTCGTTCAGGCGCGGTCGAAGGCGCGACGGATCGTCGAGATCATCGTCTCAAGGCGTTTCTGGCCTTCACGCAGCGCGATCCTGCCCGAGGGCCGGGCGCGGCCGCCCGAGATGACAGCCATCGCGGCGTCGATGTCCGGCAGGTAGTCGATGTCCAGTTCGGCCGCCATCGCGGCGATCTTGGCGAAGGAGCCGGGGTCCTGGCCTTCGACCAGCGGCGGACAGATCTGCATCACCGGCGTGCGCGTGGTCGCCGCGAAGATGGTCGGATGGAGACGGCCGACGCTGATCATCAGACCGCTCGAGGCGATGAACTGCTTCACCCGACGCGAGTTCCACCAGTGCCTTTCGCTCGGCGCCAGGCGATCGAGGCCGAGGTCGGCGGCGAACTTGTCGTCCTCCGCGCAAAAGGGCATCAGCGTCGGCTCATAGCCGTGCGCCGCCAGTTCGCCGATCAGCCGCTCGACCTCGCGCACGTATTGATACGACACGACCTGCAGCGGAAACTCGCGCAATGTCACGAGCGCCCGGCGCTCGTTCATCGTGACGTCCGTCGCCTTGTCGGTGACGAGACGCAGCGCCCAATCCGCGCCGTAGGTCACCTTGCGTTTGGCCGCGCTCGCCTGCTCGACCGCAGCGGCCGAGCGCAAGGCGACCACATTGAACAGCTTCAAGTAGCTTTGCAGAGCGGCGTCGGCGGCCGGGCCCCGATGAAACCGGCTCGCGGGCAGGTCCGTGCCGGCGAACGCTATGGGAATGCCGGCCGAGCGCGCGGCGATGACCTGATCCGCCACGAATCCGATCGGCAGACCGCCGCCGCCGACGATCATGGCGCGCGCCGTCCGCGCCGGATCGGCGAGGTTCCCCTGATGAATCCGCTTGCAACGCTCGTAAGGGTACCAGTTCCAATAGCCTTCGGCGGCGCCGTGCTCGTCGAGGCTCACGATTACGTCGTAATCGCGCGCAAACTCTTCGTAGATCACCTGAAACAGCGCTTCGTCGCCGCAGTTTCCTCGGCCGAAGAAGCCCGCGACCAGAAGCGCCGGGCGATCGTCGGGCGACGCCAGGGTGACCACGTCGGCGGCGCTGCGATAGCCCACATCCGAGACCGCCGCGCCGTCCATGCCTTTCGGGATAAGCAGGTACAGCGCGCTGTCGGCCTGGAAGAAGCGCCAGAACACATCGAAACCGGCCGCGGTCGCGGCGTTTTCGAACGCCGCGACCGCGGCCGATCGTCCGACGTTGTCGCCGCCGCGTGGGGCCGGCGTCGCGGCGAGCACGGGGGTCCGCGCTTTGGCCAATCGCCGCAGCAGCCCCTTGTCGTCGCGCACGGAGCCGAACACGCCAAAGGCCGTGATCAGGTCCGCCGCCGGCAGTTCGAGGCGAGCGAAGTTACGCGGCGGAACCGTGGACTCGAATTCGACGACGTCGCGACTGTCCCAGGAGCTCGGTCTGAGATGCGCCTCGATCGCCGCCGGCTCACCGCCGAGGTCCAGCACATTCAGCCCGCGTCGCACGAACCGGCTTGCGAACCGCGCCTGCGCCTCAAGTCCTTCCGCCATCGTACTCCTCGTCCGCACGCAGCGGGCGCACGCCGACACGCAACGACCGGCTCACCATGGGTGTGTAGCCGCAAATCCCGCCGCCCCGGAAGCCCTTTCGCTGAGCCGCCGCGTCGGACGCGGCGCTCCGTTCGCGTCCCGTTCAGGGCAAACCGACCGGTTACGCCTTCTTGAGAAACTCGGTGCGCAGCACCAGTCCCTTCACCTGCTTGGTGTTGCACTCGATCTGCGTGGGGTCGCTGGTGAGGCGGATCGCCTTGACGAGTGTGCCGCGTTTGAGCGTCTCGGACGTCCCCTTGACCTTCAGATCCTTGATCAGCGTAACGCTGTCGCCGTCCTGAAGCGCCGCGCCGTTGCAGTCGCGCGTGATCTCTTCGTCGCTCATCGGCGGCGTCTCCCACATGTCCGATTCGTCGTTGCGGCAAGGCAAATCACGACGGAGCGCCGGGTGAAAGGGCGTCGCGACCGGCGCCCGGGGTCGGGGTCGGCGGTTCGCCGCAACGCCGCCGGACGGCGCCTGCGACCGACGGGCGCTCGCAAGCGCGTCCCGCTCCGCCGCGCCGCACCCTCCCGCGCAGCCGCGGCGGCTCAGACCGAGCGCGGGGCCTTGCCGTCCGCCTCGAGCGCGGCTTCGAGGTCGGCCGGATCGACGCGATGGAAGGCGTGGGGACCACCGCGCACGGCGATCGCCGGGGTCTCCAGCGTGGTGGCGGAGCGCCGGTAGGCGAGGAACGAAAGCCCCAGGATCTCCTCCTCATCGACGACGACCCGGTAAGTCCCGGCCGGCTGAACCTCATCGATCGCGGCCAGCCTGAATGGATGGCCGAACGTGACGGTCGTCTCGGTGGTGCGCATGGACACGTCCTCGGCTCAGGACGTCTTCGGCTTCTGGCCCTTTCCGGCCGAGGCGGAGATTCCCCGCGTCAGCGTCGTGGGAGCGGCGACGGGCTCCTTCACCTTCTTGGGTTTCTTGGCTTCCTTGTTGCCGCGCTTTTGTGCTTTGGCCATGAGCTTCGCTCCCGGAGGACCGGCCGCGGTCGCGGGCCGGACATTAAAAACCCCGCCGCCTTGAAAGACGACGGGGCGTAGCCGCTGCGCGGCTCTTTGGGCGTGACGCCGATGGGCGACGCTTGGATGCGCTCGGCCGATGGGGCCGAGCAACCGACGAGGCACCTTGCCGGCGGCCTCAATTCCCGATCAATCGGGAAACGCGATCAGCGCGGAATCTGCAGCTTGTCGGCGGTCATCTTGCCGCTCTTGCGATCGGCCACGAGTTCGTAGTTGATCTTCTGCCCCTCCTGGAGATCGGAGATGCCTGCGCGTTCCATGGCGCTGATGTGCACGAAAGCGTCGGCGCCGCCGTCATCCGGCGCGATAAAGCCGAAGCCTTTTTGCGCATTGAACCACTTCACTGTTCCCGAAGACATGGGAATTCCTCTTCCAATAAAACAATACCCAGGGCCGACCCGCAGGGTGACCGCGGCTGATTTTGCTTCCGAAGCACTAGAACTCGACGCGCGCCAATCTATAGTCGACGGCGTCGAAATCCTACATTTTTGAAGCAACGTTTCGAAAATGCGCCTACGGCGCGATTTTTACAAGGACCGACTTTGCTATTTTTCGTAAGGTCGAGCGCGGGGCTTAGCCGCATGGTTCTCTTCCTTGACCGTCAGGCCCCGAGCATGGCTTGGCGGCGACATTTTTAGGAACACCCTTGGACGTTATGGTCAAGCCGGTCGATGGCCGGGATGAGTGGTCGCTGACCGATCTGCTCGGCCGCCCGATGGGCGTGATCCGCGTGACCGACACGGGCGCGTTTCTTATCGAACCGGACGGCAACGCGCGCATGACCATGACGGGCATGCGCTGTGGGCCCTTCCCGTCGCTCGACGAAGCGCTGGCCGCTATCGAGACGCACACCCGTGGCGTGTGCCGCCGCGACTCTGGAGAGACGAAGCCCTAGGCGACCGACGTTGGGGACACGTCGCTCGAGACGGAGACCGTCACCGCCATCTCCGAGAAGGCGTCGTCCGCGCCGAGATAACTGCCGGACACCGGCATGACCTGCCGGATGTCCCGCGCGACCGCGACGGGGATCAGGTTGGCGCTTCCGACGCTCCTGTTCGTCGGATCGAAGGTGATCCACCCCGCGCCCGGCAGATAGACCTCAGCCCAGGCGTGGGTGGATCCGGCGCCGGCGGAGCCGGTCAGTCCCTGCGCTGGATCATAGAGGTAGCCGGAGACGACGCGGGCGCCGAAGCCCAGGCTGCGGGCCGCTTCGGCGAACAGCGTGGCGAGGTCGCGGCAGGAGCCGCGCCGGCGGCTCAGCGTCTCCACCGGCGTCTGCGTGCCCTCGTCTTCCCGGATCTCGTAGACCACGCCGCTCCAGACGCCGACGTTGAGGTCCTTCAGCAGCGACAGCGTGTCGGCGCCGTCGGCCATCACGAAGCCACGCGCCCAGGCGCGCAGGCGTCCTTCGACGTCGAGGTGCTGGTTGAGCGTCAGCGATCCGAGGTCAGTCCGCTCGTCGTCGGAATAGGGAAAGGGATAAGCGGCCGCCGTAGCGGCGATGGAAAACACCGGCCACGCCGGCGCGTCCAGCTCGATTTGCGACACGCTGTCGATCCACAGCTCGCTGGTCGGGCTCGCGAAGCTCGCGGTCGCAACCGCATTGCCGAAGACGTCCTGGGCCCAGGTGACCGAGGCCTTCGGGTTCAGCGCCAAATCCGCGGCGACCAACCGGAGCTCGCGGCTCTCCCGCGGCCGGAGCACCAGCCGATGAGGCTGCAGCCGGACGGGCGTCCTGTACCGGTAGATCGTTCGGTGTCGGATCGTGATCGCGATCGGCGAAGCCACCGCTCTTCCCCTACCGCTCGTCCTCGGCCGCTCTCAGGCGCGCCGCGACCGCCAGCGTGGTCTCGGAGGAGTTCACCACCGCGCCGCCTTCCAGGACGATGACGGTGGACCCCGTCGCCGACGTCTGGATGGCGATGACGCGGTCCGCGCGGACGAAGTTCGTGCCGCCCAGACTTTTCACTTCAATCAGCTTCGCCAAGAGGATCGCCTTCCGTCATGCCGCGCCACGGCTGGAGCCCAAGAGATGCGGCCCACCGCGTCGACGGCAACGCTTTGGGCCTCGTCAGTCGGCGCCCGCCGACGTCGCTCCCGCGCGGCCAGAGACCAAGGCCTGCGGATGAAGCGCCGATCGAGCGATTGCTGGCTTACGGCGAAGCTGCGGCCTCGCAAGCGCCAAGGCCTTGAAACTTCGACGGCATCGTTTGGGACTGAGGTTCGGGAGGTGGTGGAGCCGATGGGAAACGTAAATCAGCTCAACAACCCCTACATTCTCAGGCTACGTAGCGGTGATTAGTC
>Ga0256876_1000172_pt1 | contig 13669 bp, 9 predicted proteins | sample MC6MC0419MT_FD_186340 | JGI IMG/M metagenome (GOLD analysis project Ga0256876, IMG submission 186340) | Metatranscriptome of enriched soil aggregate microbial communities from Iowa State University, Ames, United States - MC6-MC0419-MT... | ecosystem: Environmental > Terrestrial > Soil >...
ACAGGGTTGACCCACCTGGGCAGTGCCGCCACCCGCGACAAGATGCACCAGCAGCAGGCTGAGGGTGCCGTGACCGACAGCATGCGCATGTTCCAGTGGGGCCTGGAGGGCGGTCGGCCGCTGGCGGGCGAGGAGGGTGCGCAACCGGAGTGGTTCTACAAAGGCGACGGCGGCATCGTCGTGCGCCCCGGCGCCGATTTGCCGCTACCGGCTTTCGCCGAAGATGCCGGCGAAGAGCCGGAACTGGTCGGGCTGTACCTGATCGGCACCGATGGCACGCCATACCGCCTGGGCTACGCACTGGGCAACGAGTTCTCCGACCATGTGATGGAGCGGCGCAACTACCTGTACCTGGCGCATTCCAAGCTGCGCGCCTGCAGCTTCGGTCCGGAGCTGCGCCTGGGGGCGTTGCCGGCCCACCTGGAAGGCACCAGCCGCATTCTGCGCGACGGGCAGGTGCTGTGGAGCAAGCCGTTTCTGTCGGGCGAGCAGAACATGTGCCACAGCTTCGAAAACCTTGAGTTTCATCACTTCAAGTACGACCAGTTCCTGCGTGCTGGCGATATCCATGTGCACTATTTCGGCACTGCCACGCTGTCGTTTGCTGACGGCGTTCAGGCTCGCCCGGGCGATACCTTCGAGGTCAGCCTCGACGCCTTTGGCCAGCCGTTGCGCAATGGCATTGCCGCAGCGCCTGGGCAGGTTCGCCCTGGGGTAGTGAAAAGCCTTTGAGCTTGATGCCAGCCAGTCAAGGCATCCTCTTTATCTGTTACAGGAGTCAATCATGTCTGGAAGCAACTTCATTGGCGGGCAGCGCAGCGCTGCTGGCAGTGTGCGCCTGCAAAGCGTCGATGCGCGCACCGGCGAAGCATTGCCTGTGGCCTTCATCCAGGCCACCCCTGAGGAGGTGGCCGCAGCCGCCCAGGCCGCCGAAGCGGCTTTTGCCGAATACAACGCCATGGCGCCAGAGCGCCGTGCGCAGTTTCTGGATGCCATTGCCGATCAGCTGGACGCGCTGGACGATAGCTTCGTCGCCACCGTGTGCCGCGAGACGGCGTTGCCGGCTGGGCGTATCCAGGGCGAGCGTAGCCGAACCAGCAACCAGATGCGCCTGTTCGCCAAGGTGCTGCGCCGTGGCGATTACCTGGGGGCGCGCATCGACCGCGCGCAGCCACAACGCCAGCCGCTGCCACGCCCCGACTTGCGCCAGTACCGTACCGGCCTGGGCCCGGTGGCCGTGTTCGGCGCCAGCAACTTCCCGCTCGCGTTCTCCACTGCCGGCGGTGACACCGCCGCAGCGCTGGCTGCCGGTTGCCCGGTGGTGGTCAAGGCACACAGCGGCCATATGGCCACGGCCGAGCAGGTGGCCGAGGCCATCGAGCGTGCGGCGGTAGCCACCGGCATGCCCGCTGGCGTGTTCAACATGATCTACGGTGCCGGTGTCGGTGAAGCGCTGGTACGCCACCCGGCCATCCAGGCTGTGGGCTTTACCGGTTCGCTCAAGGGCGGCCGTGCCCTGTGCGACCTGGCTGCGGCGCGCCCTCAGCCGATCCCGGTGTTTGCCGAGATGAGCAGCATCAACCCGGTGCTGGTATTGCCAGCGGCGTTGCAGGCCCGCGGCGAGCAAGTGGCCAAGGAACTGGCCGCTTCGGTGGTGCTGGGCTGCGGGCAGTTCTGCACCAACCCCGGGCTGGTCATTGGTATCGCCGGTGAGGCGTTCAGCGCCTTCGTCGCGGCACTGGCTGCGCAACTGGCGGACCAGCCCGCCCAGACCATGCTCAATGCGGGCACCTTAAGCAGCTATGCCCGCGGCGTGCAGCGCCTGCAGCAACACCCGGGCGTGCGCCATCTGGCCGGTACCGGGCAGGTAGGCGAGCAAGCCCAGGCACAGTTGTTCCAGGCCGATGTGAGCCTGCTGCTCAACGGCGACGAGCTGCTGCAGGAGGAGGTTTTCGGCCCAGCCACGGTGGTGGTCGAAGTGGCCGACCAGGCCGAATTGCACCGCGCCCTGCAAGCCCTGCATGGGCAACTGACCGCCACCCTGATTGCCGAGCCGGAAGACTTCCAGCGCTTTGCCACGCTGGTGCCCCTGCTGCAGCGCAAGGCCGGGCGCCTGTTGGTCAATGGCTACCCGACCGGCGTCGAGGTATGCGATGCGATGGTGCATGGTGGGCCGTACCCGGCCACCTCCGATGCCCGTGGTACCTCGGTCGGCACACTGGCCATCGACCGCTTCTTGCGCCCGGTGTGCTACCAGGACTACCCGGACGCGCTGCTGCCCGATGCCCTTAAAAACGCCAACCCGCTAGGCCTGCAACGCCTGGTCGATGGCCAACACAGCCGTGACGCGCTGAGCTGACCCGGCGCTGGCGCTGTATGCCCGCCGGATATGCCCCGGCGGGTTTCCGACCGACACCACAAAATAACAACAAGAGGTTGCAGCCATGCCGAGTCGTTCCCTGCCCGCCGACCAGGTCGCGTGGGACTCATTGGATAATCGCCTGTTTCGCAAGATCAGCTGGCGCATCGTGCCGTTGTTCATCGTGTGTTTTCTGTTCGCCTATCTGGACCGGGTCAATATCAGCTTCGCCAAACTGCAGATGCAAAGCGCGCTGGGTTTCAGTGACGCTGTCTACGGCCTGGGTGCGAGCCTGTTCTTCGTCGGCTACTTCCTGTTCGAGGTACCGAGCAATGTGTTGCTGCACCGCATCGGCGCGCGTATCTGGATTGCCCGCATCATGGTCAGCTGGGGCTTGACCTCGGCGGCAATGATGTTCGTCACCAGCGAAACCTGGTTCTACGTGCTGCGTTTTCTGATTGGTGTGATGGAAGCCGGCTTCGTGCCGGGGGTACTGTACTTCTTCACCCAGTGGTACCCCAGCGATCGCCGTGCGCGCATCAACGCCTATTTCAAAAGCTCGATCTGCCTGTGTGGCATCGTCGGCGGTCCGTTGGCCGGGTTTATCCTCAGTCACTTCGACGGGGTAAGCGGCCTGGCCGGATGGCAGTGGCTGTTCTTGCTCGAAGGCCTGCCTTCGGTGGTGCTCGGCCTGCTGGTACTTTGGCTGGTCAGTGACCGCATCGAAGATGCCCGCTGGCTCGACGGCGAAGAGAAGCGCTACCTGCGCGCGCGCCTGGACGCCGAGCCCAAGCCCAGTGGTGGCAGCTCGATCAGGGCGATTTTGCGCGAGCCGGCTTCGCTGGCGCTGTCGGCGATTTACCTGTGCCTGGTCATGGCGCTGACCGGTTTGCTTTTCTGGATGCCTCAGCTGATTCGTAACGCCGGGGCGGACGATGCCCTGGATATCGGCCTGCTGACGATGATCCCGTATCTGCTGGCAGTGGTGGGCAACCTGCTGATCGGCCGCAGCTCCGACCTGCGCGGCGAGCGCCGCTGGCATATGGCGAGTTGCGCAGCGATAACCACCGTGGGTTATGCCCTTTGTGCCGGTTTCAACGCCCAGCTTTGGGTGCTGATGCTGGGCATGAGCCTGGTCATGACCGGGATCATCGCCTGGATGCCGATCTTCTGGACCTTGCCGCCTAAATACTTGGCCGGGTTGGCCGCTGCGGCCGGCATTGCGCTGATCAATTCGATTGGCCAGCTCGGCGGCATCATTGCCCCCTACATGGTGGGCAAAGTCCGAGAACTCAGCGGCTCGGCGACCCCCGCACTATGGCTGTTGACGGCGGTCAGCCTGCTGGCGGTGGTGTTGATTGTCTGGGCCGTGCCACGCCGCTTGTATGCGGCTCAATCTGAATCGCGCACCCACTGAGGAGGTTGCATGCAACGTGTCGTTTCTTTCGGCCCTGTTTCCAGCGCCGAGGTGCTGGCCGACCTTGAAAAGCGGTACCACTTCCGGCGTTTCGACCAGCCGCTGGCTGACCGCGAAAGCTTCCTGGCGGCCTTGGCCACTGCCGACGGAATGATCGGCAGTACCTTGCCGCTGGATGCCGCGCTGCTCGACTACGCGCCTGCGCTGAAGGTGATTGCCAGCGTGTCTGCCGGCGTCGACAACTACCCTTTGGGCTATCTGCGCGACCGCGGTATCTGCCTGACCAACACCCCCGACGCAGTGACCGAAACCACCGCCGATACCGGGTTCATGCTGTTGATGATGGCCGCGCGACGGGCTTGTGAGCTGGGCCAACTGGTGCGTGACGGCGGCTGGACGTGCGCTATCGATGCTTCGCGCTTCGGCCTGGATGTACACGGCAAGACCTTGGGCATCGTCGGCCTTGGCCGCATTGGTGCGGCCGTGGCCAGGCGCGCGCACTTCGGTTTTGGCATGCCGGTGCTGTACAGCGGCAATAGCGCCAAGCCCGTATATGAAGCGGAGTTCGCGGCACGGCGTGTGCCGCTGATGCAGTTGCTGGCCGAGGCGGACTTCGTCTGCGTCTGCGTGCCGCTGAGTGCAGACACCCACCACCTGTTCGGCCGCGAGCAGTTCGCCGCCATGCGTGCGGATGCGGTGTTCGTCAATATTGCCCGCGGCGCGGTGGTCGACGAGGCCGCGCTGGTACAGGCGCTGGCCGAAGGGCAGATCCGTGCGGCCGGGCTGGATGTATACGAGCGGGAGCCGCTGCCAGCAGGCTCGCCATTGCTGGCGTTGCCCCAGGTGGTGGCCTTGCCGCACATTGGCTCGGCCACTGTCGAGACACGTGCGTTGATGGCCCGTACCGCAGCGGCTGAACTGGCGGCAGTGCTTGAGGGCAGGGCACCACAGCATCCCGTGCTGTAGGCCCTGGCTTGCCTGCGCAGCTCTGCCGCAGCAGCTTAGAAGCGGACCGTGATACCCGCATTGACCGAATGGAACCGGGCGTCCGAACCAAACTGGCCCTGGTACGACAGGCCCACCTCAGTCTGGCGGTTCAGTTGCACTTTCGCACCCACTTCGGTCATTGCCACGTTGCGCGTCTGGGCGATGCCCTGTACCGCGAAGTCCGGGCCCCCGGCAAAGGCCTGGGTGCTGCTTGGGTCCAGGTCGCCGTAGGCGCGGCGCCAGCCCAGCGAACCGTAGAACTGGGTGTCGTGGTCAGCCACGCGGGTGCGGGTTGAAGCGCGCATGCCCACGGTCGAGAACCAGGTGTCCTGCTTTTCACTGGCCACGTCCAGGGCAGCCGCACCGCCTTTTTCGTGGAAGCTGTCGGCGTCGTACTTCACGTAGGCCACGCCCACGAACGGCTCCAGCGCCACCGCACCCAGGCCGATGCGGTAAGCCGCTTCGCCACTGGCCTGCAACGTGTTGGCGTCGCGCTCGCCCTTCAGGTGGTCGTTGAACCCGGCGAAGGCCACGTTGCGTTTGCTGTCCAGCTTGTGCCAGGTGTAGCCGACGTCTGCGCTCAGGCGCAGGGCATCGAGTTGGGCACCGGTGTACAGGCCCAGGTGGTAGTTGTCGCTGTGGCCCTTGGCATCGCGGTCGTCGGCATCGAACTTGGTGCGGCTGTAGCCACCGTAAACACCGGCGCGCCAGTCCGGGTTGATGCTGCCATCGGCGCCAATCAGTACACCGCCGGTTCTCTGGTGCAGGCCGCCAGCGCCGTTGTTGCCGTCCAGCTTGGACCAGTTGCCGAAGGTTTGCGCCCAGGCACCGCCCTGCGCTTCAGGGGTGGTTGGCATGAGGTTCGAAGCACCCAACGGCATGCGCACGCTCGTGCTGTCGAACAAGTCGCGCAGGCGGGTGCCCAGCACGCCGGAAACCACCTGGCTGTTGGCGATAAGCGCGGTGCCGGTGCTGGCGTGGTAGTCACCGGAGAGCTGGTCGATGGCATTGCGCGCGCTGTCGGCATCCAGCACCAGCAGGTTGTTGTACAGGCGCAGCGGGTCGCCGCTTTGCTGCAGCACGCTTAGTGCGCCTGCGGTGTGCCACTGGTTTTCGGTTTGCGCCACGGTCTGGAAGATGCCGGGGGTGCCAGGCCCGCCCGTTTCTGGCGGCTGCACCGGGGGGAGTACGGGGGGCTGTACGGGCGGCTGTACGGGCGGCTCGACCGGGGGCTGTACCGGTGGTTGTACAGGCGGCTCGACAGGCGGTTCCACCGGAGGCGTCACCGGTGGTTCTACGGGCGGCTCCACGGGTGGTTCAACCGGTGGTTCAACCGGTGGCTCAACCGGTGGCTCAACAGGGGGAGTGGTCTTCTGCGCGATGGTCAGGTTCAGTTCGTTGGCTGTGCGCTGCAGGCTGACGTTGAGAAACGCCGAGTTGGTGAAGGCCTGGGCATAGGCCGTGCCGGCAGCCGCACCGTCCACTACACCGCCCTGGGCCGCCAACAGCGTATAGGTTTGCCCGGTCTGGTAGCTTTGCGCGTCGTTGAGCGTGGTGACATCGACCCGTGTGCCACGCAGGGTCGCGCTGCCGCTGACGTTTACGCGGTCGGCGCCGCCATTGCCGGCGATGTCTGCGGCGTAGCGCGAGCCGTCGGCCATGTCCAGGTCGCCCTTGATCGACAGGGTGCCCAACGCGCCTTCACCCGGCGAGAGGGTACCGCCCGAGGCCACATGGGTGGTGCCGACCTGGCCGTTACCGGCCAGCACGCCACCGGCCAGCACCTGGGCGCGGTTGCTGTAGTTGCCCGAGGCGTCGGTGTGGCCCACGGTGCCGTTGACCACCAGGGTGCCGTTGCCGACGCTCAGCAGCGAGGTGCCGCGTGGGTTGGTCTGGTCGACATCGCCGGCCAGCACCAAACGCCCGCCGCGCACCACCGTGCTGCCGGACATCCCGGTCAGGTCGCCGCTCAGGGTGGTGTTGCCGCTGAAGGCGTAAACGCGGCCCGCACCGCTGATGCTGTTGCTCAGTTGCAAGTTGCTGTCTGTGTGGTTGAACGCCAGCGCTCCGCTACCGGCGCCGAAGCGGATTGCCGTTTGCGGGTCCAGGCGGCCGGCGGCCTGTGCGGCGCTGGCCGTGAGGGCGTCGATATCGGTGCGGCTATCGTCTCGTACAACCCCGCCCCCGATGCTGAGGGTGCCGCGTGCGGCCGAGTTGATGCTGGTCAGCACGCTGATGTCGATGCCTTCGGTACTGCTCAGCTCGGCGCCATTGCCCAATACCAGGTTGGTGCTCGAAGTGGTGGTGCCCAAGGTCAGTGCGCGGGTGGCCAGGCGCGTGCCTTCGCCGGACACGCTCACCACGGTGTTGCGGTTCAGGTTGGCCGAGCCCAGCTCCATCGAGTCACTGGTCAGCACCGCACCGTTGCTCAGGCTGAGGTCGTTGCGGTTGCGGAAGGTGCCGGTGTTGTCCCAGCGGGTGTTGGCGCCGGACAGGTCGCTGATCGAGTTGATGGCCACACGTTCGCTGGCAAGCTGCCCGCCATCGCGCAGGGTAATGCGCGAGTCGTAAAGGAATACGCCGCCAGAAGTCACGTTGACTGCGTCCACCTTCGCACCCTGGCCACTGACCACCAGGTTCGCCCGGGACAGCGCATTGCCGGCGTTGCCGTTGTCGCTGAGCTGCAGGTCGCGCACCGATATCTGGCCGCCGTCGAGCACGTTGAGCGTGCCCTGGCCGGCGCCGCCGACCACGATGGTGTTACCCAGCACGGCAGTGGTACGGGGCACCACCCAGCGCGTACCAGGGCCCTGGACCGTGACAGTCGCCATGGCCGTACTGGCTTCGTTGTTGGTGAGCGAGCCACCGATCCGCCCACCCTTGCTGGTGAGTTCGGCGCCGTTGTTGATGGTCAGGCTGGCGGGCACGCCGTTGCCGGGGCGCAGCGACACCGTGCCATCGTAGGCGCGGTCACTGCTGAAGGTGTCCTCGCCACTGTCGAGGATGTAGTCAGCTGCTTGAGCGCTCGGCAGCAGGGCGAGGCTGATCGCGAACGTCAGCGGGGATAGTCGGAAAAGGGGATTCATAGCGACTCCAGATACTCCATTAGATGCCACGCAAGTGGCTGCCAGCCCTGAGGGCAATGGCGTTCCATATGTGCAACGGATTAACGCTGGGAGTATCGGCAAGCCCTTGCCGCGCTGAGAATAGTACGCATGTGCTAGTGGCTTGCGGAACGTGACGCTGTGCACACAGTGGGCTGTATGGCGCACATGTGTTTCTTGCCGAATGTGTGATCTATGCCGCTCAGTCTTCGTCAAGCATGCGACCCCTTACCGACGTCTGAAGGGGATTGAGCCAGGGCCTTTCATGCAAACGCTGTTGAACGAGATTCTTGAAGAAGTACGCCCCTTGATCGGCAAGGGCAAAGTGGCTGACTACATCCCAGCGCTGGCCGACGTACCGGCGCAGCAGTTGGGCATCGCGGTCTATAGCAACGATGGCAGCCATTACTGTGCAGGCGATGCAAGCGTGCCTTTTTCGGTGCAGAGTATTTCCAAGGTGTTCAGCCTGGTTCAGGCAATAGGCCACTCAGGTGAAGCCATTTGGGAGCGGCTTGGCCATGAGCCTTCAGGCCAGCCGTTCAATTCGCTGGTGCAGCTGGAGTTCGAGCGCGGGCGCCCGCGCAACCCGTTTATCAATGCGGGGGCGTTGGTGATCTGCGATATCAACCAGTCACGCTTCGCAGCACCCACGTTGTCGATGCGTGATTTTGTTCGACGTCTTTCGGGCAACCCTCACATTTCGATCGATGCCCGTGTCGCCGATTCGGAATATCAGTTCCGCGCGCGTAACGCTGCCATGGCTTACCTGATGCAGTCTTTTGGTAACTTCCATAACGAAGTCGAGCCGGTGCTGCGCAGTTACTTCAGTTACTGCGCGCTACAAATGAACTGCCTGGACTTGGCCCGGGCATTCTGCTTCCTGGCCAACGACGGGTTTTGCAAGCACAGCGAAGAGCAAATCCTCACCCGGCGCCAGGCCCAGCAGGTGAACTCGATCATGGCCACCAGCGGGCTGTATGACGAAGCCGGTAATTTCGCCTACCGAGTGGGGTTACCAGGCAAGAGTGGCGTGGGTGGCGGCATCGTGGCAATCGTGCCGGGGCAATTTACCGTATGCGTTTGGTCCCCCGAGTTGAATGCTGCGGGCAACTCCCTCGCGGGCATGGCGGCGCTGGAGTTGCTGAGTTCACGGATCGGGTGGTCGGTGTTTTGATCAGTGGGCGGGCTCGCCGGTAACGGAGCCTGCTATCTCCTGGGTAACCCAGCCCTTGAACGCCTCCGCTACCGGCGACGGGTGCATGGCGCCTGACTGGGCCAGCACCACTTTTTGTGGTGACACCTCTTCCAGTAATGGCCGGCACAGCAGCGGTGTACCGTCATAGCAGTGGTCGCCGGCTGGGCGGGTGCACGACAGGGCAACCCCGTAGCCATGCGCGACCAGACCGCGTTGCATCTCGAAGGTCTGGGTGTATTGCTGGGTGCGCGGTTGCAGGTTGTGCGCCCAAAACAGTGAAAGGAAATACTCACGCGTTTGTGCGATGTCCTCAAGAATCAGGCATTCCTGGGCCAGTTCATGCAGCGGTATCGCTGCCAGGTGGGCCAGGCGATGGTCCGTAGCGATGAGCGCGTAGGGTTTCAACTCCGCCAGTACCTGACGCGGCAGCGAGGGATCAAGGCCTATGTCGTAAGTAAGCGCAAGCTCTGCTTTACCGGCGCTCAGGTGGCGGTGCACGCCTGCCAGGTCCGTTTCGAACAGCGTTACCTCGACATCGGGGTACTGCTTGCGAAAGCTCGATAGCAGCCGGGGTGCGAAGTATGGGCCTAAGTCTTGAAAGCAGATTAGCGACAGGTTGCCGCGCAGCGAGCCTTGCGCTGTATCGGCGTTCTGATTCATGGCGATGGCCATGCCAATGATATCGCGGGCCTGTGCGAGCAATCGCGTGCCCGCTGACGTCAGCTCCAGCCCTCGGCTGACCTGGCGCCGGAATAGCCGCTCATTCAGCGCCTCTTCAAGTTGGGCAATAGCGACCGATACCGACGGCTGTGAAACGTGGCGGGCTCTCGCCGCAGCGCTGATGCTGCCGTGTTCGGCCACGGCGACGAAGTACTCTAACTGCCGGAACGAGAAACCTATCATTTTTTCCTATACTCCGGATTAGGAAATATATTCTTTTCCTATTGGTGCCGAAACGCAATACTCGCCGTGCACCATGCTTGTCCCGCTTAACTTCTGGCAGTGGTGCTGTTGCCCAATAAAAAGACCAAAGGGTGCTTTATGAAACAGTCCGCCGAATTTCAACTCAGCGAAGAAACCATCGAAGCTTTCCAGCGTGATGGTGCTGTCTGCGTACGTAATCTGTTCACGCCGGAGGAAGTTGCACTGCTCGAAACCGGCATCGAACAGAACCTGAAAACCCCCAGCGAGCGCGCCAAAGTGGCGAGCCGCCCCGACGACCCAGGTTGGTTCTTCGAAGACTTCTGCAACTGGGGCGATATCGCGGCCTATCGCCAGTTCATCTTCGAGAGCCGGGTGGGTAGCGTTGCCGCTCAACTCATGAACAGCGAAACAGCCCGGCTTTATCACGATCATCTGCTGGTCAAGGAGCCCAACACGCGCCAGCGCACGCCTTGGCACCAGGACCAGCCGTACTACAACATCGATGGGCGCCAGAACTGCAGCATGTGGATGCCTATCGACCCCGTCGCAAGGGAATCCACCCTGGAGTTTGTAGGGGGCTCGCACCTGGGGCCGTGGCTGATGCCGCGCAGCTTCCTCGACAGCCAGGCGCAATGGTTCCCGGAAGGCAGCCTGGCCGACTTGCCGGATATCGAGGCCGACCGCAGCGCCTGGCACATCCTCGGCTGGGAGCTTTCCCCAGGCGACGCGGTGTTCTTCCACATGCTGACCTTGCACGCTTCTGGAGGTGTCGGGGGCAACCGCCGGCGCCGTGCCTTCTCGGTGCGTTTCCTGGGCGACGACATCACTCACGCACCGCGCCAGTGGAAAACTTCACCGCAGTTTCCCGGGCTCGAAACACAATTGGCCAGCGGTGCCCAGATGAACCATGAGTTGTTCCCGGTGCTGTGGCCAAGAGCTTGATGATTGAATAAATGCGTGCCTGATTAAAACGCACAGCATCGGCGTTGTGCGGACCTGATAATAAAATCAAGAAGGTATCTATGAGCGCTCAATCTTCACAACAGCTGAAGCGGGGTCTCTCTACCCGGCATATTCGCTTCATGGCATTAGGTTCTGCTATCGGTACGGGGCTGTTCTATGGCTCGGCATCGGCAATAAAACTGGCAGGGCCATCAGTGTTGCTCGCCTATTTGATAGGGGGTGCCGCCATTTACATGATGATGCGCGCCCTTGGCGAAATGGCAGTTCATAACCCGGTGTCAGGCTCGTTCGGCCACTATGCCAGCCAATACCTGGGCCGCTATTTTGGCTTTCTGACTGGTTGGAGCTACGCGTTCTCCATGTTGGTGGTGTGCCTGGCAGACGTGACGGCGTTTGGCGTCTACATGGGGCTGTGGTTCCCCGAAACACCCGCCTGGATCTGGGTGCTTGGAATAGTGTTCTTCATCGGGGCGCTGAACCTGTGTAGCGTGAAAGTGTTCGGCGAGATGGAGTTCTGGCTGTCGTTGCTGAAGGTGACCGCTATCGTTGCCATGATTGTGGCAGGCGGGGCCGTGCTGCTGTTGGGCATCCAGCTGAACGACGAGGCAGGCACTGTTGCCGGCATCTCGAACCTGTGGAGCCACGGCGGGTTCTTCCCTAATGGCATCGGTGGGATGATTGCTTCGTTCACCGTTGTGATGTTCGCTTTTGGCGGGGTCGAAATGATCGGCATTACCGCAGGCGAGGCAAAGGACCCGAAGCGCGTGCTGCCTAAGGCCATCAACTCGGTGCCTCTGCGCATTCTGCTGTTCTATATCCTTACCCTGTTCGTGCTCATGGCCATTTATCCCTGGACCAGCATTGGCAGCCACGGTAGCCCATTCGTTCAGATCTTCAGTGGCCTTGGCATCAGCTCAGCGGCAACTGTGTTGAACATCGTGGTAATTTCCGCTGCGGTATCAGCCATCAATAGCGACATATTCAGCGCCGGGCGAATGATGTACGGCATGGCTCAAAACGGCCAAGCCCCTGGCGGATTTGCATCATTGTCGCGTTTCGGTGTGCCGTGGATGACGGTTGCAGTGATGGGCGTCGCTCTGCTGTTGGGCGTGGTATTGAATTACCTGGTGCCAGAAGACTTGTTCCTGGTGCTTGCCGCGGTGGTCACTTTCTCCATTGTCTGGGTCTGGTTGATGATCCTGCTGTCGCAGGTGGCCATGCGGCGCGGCATGAGCAAGGAGGAGGCTGCGGCACTGGATTATCGGGTGCCGCTGTGGCCGGTAGGGCCAGCTTGCGCGATTGCGTTCATGGTGTTCATCTTTGGCGTGCTCGGTTGGTTCCCGGCCAGCCGCACCGCCATGTATGTCGGGGTTGGCTGGTTGGTCCTTCTGTCTTTGGGCTACTGGCTGTGGGGCGTGCGTACACCGCGACCAGTGTCAGCCAGCGCATGAGGTATTGAACTGTGCGCGTTCCGCATTGCGAGGGGACCGGCCCCTTCGCGGGTTCACCCGCGAACACCGGCAAAGCCGGTGCCATCCAGCGCACTGTCTCGTCCTACTGATCTTGGCCGAATCGCCAGCACCGAGTGCGGTAGTTTTCAGCAGACCTCATCCGTTGCTGGCGCAGTGCGTGACTCAAGGTCGATTTCCGTCGGCCACTTTACTTTCGGCGCCAGGCAATGCATGTGGCTCAGGCCATCGTCATCGTTCCAGTCGCGGGGTGGGTGCACGAACTTGGGCAGGGCTTCCGGGCCTTGCTGCATGAAGAGCCGGGCAATGGCCCAGTACGCCTCGCCCTCATGCAGGGTATGAGTGAAGAAGACGCGATCAATGACTTCGTCAGTCTCAGGATTACGGACTGACAGCATGACGTTTTCGATCAGGCCACCATGGCCAGGGGCGTAGATTCGGTAGACCTCGGCGGTGACGTCGTCCCAGTTGTAGGCGACGGGTTGGACACCCCAGCGTTTACGGCTGAAGATGAAGATGCGGTCGAACTTGTACTCGTAAATGTAGATTTTTCGACGTAGGCGATTGAAGCGAATAGGTTCGTCTCTGGGGATGACAAGATCCAGCCTGATGTAAGGGATAAGTGCCCACAGCATTACGGGCGGGCCGAGCATAAATAAAATATTCATTAACCAGTCGCGCCCCCAGCCGTAGATAAATAAATCCCAGTACAAAGAAAGTGCTAGGCCGGCGCAAAATAATAGTCCAGGAACACCGACTAGCGCTGAAAACCCTCGGAGGCTTACCGTTTTTCTCGGTAATTCAAGGTGCACGTCATCAAATTGATTGGGTGGAGGGTTTACATGCGCTGTCCAATAGTGGGTTTCTGGTTTTTCTCCCACTGAAGGCAGATCGTAGCTCCAGCCTATCGCGCGCTCACTCAACACCTTAGGTTTAACTGTCATTCATTTATCTCTCGAGAGCAAATTTCAATGTAGGCGTCCGGGAGCACCCATGCTGGGCGTACTCGAACACATCCTTGTCGACCTGCAGGTTGTCGGGCGTCATGGCAATGCCCAGCAATTCTGGGTTGTTGCGGGCTTGCGTGAGGTCGACCCCCTCGAAGCGGTGCGCGGGCGCCTGGCCCTTCTTGTAGGCATTCAGCACGCTGACCGGCCAGGCATCGCTGGAGAAGGCCAGCCAGGCTGTGCCATACCGGTCGGTGTCAATGTTCAGGAAGGCGGAAGGGATATCGTGGTTTTCATTCACGCA
>Ga0256876_1000173_pt1 | contig 13655 bp, 8 predicted proteins | sample MC6MC0419MT_FD_186340 | JGI IMG/M metagenome (GOLD analysis project Ga0256876, IMG submission 186340) | Metatranscriptome of enriched soil aggregate microbial communities from Iowa State University, Ames, United States - MC6-MC0419-MT... | ecosystem: Environmental > Terrestrial > Soil >...
CCGCCGATGCGGTGGTGGCGCTGTACTCGGGCAACATGGGCGGCAAGCAAGGTTTGCAGACGCTGGCCGATGTGGCGCGGCGGTTGAGCCACGACAAGCGGCTGTGGTTCGTGTTCTGCGGCCAAGGCCCCGAACGCGCACCGCTTGAAGCCGCCTGCGCAGGCTTGTCGCAAGTCATCTTCCTGGACTTGCAACCGGCCAATCGCCTGGGTGCGCTGCTGAACACCGCCGACATTCACTTGCTGCCGCAACGCGCCGGCGCGGCCGACCTGGTCATGCCGTCGAAACTGACCGGCATGCTGGCCAGCGGCCGCCCGGTCGTCTGCGGCGCAGCGCCGGGCACCGAGCTTGCCGGCGTGGTGGCGCATTGCGGCCTGCTGACGCCGCCCGAAGACGCCGACGCCATGGCCGAAGCCGTGCGCAAGCTGAGCTGCAACGCGCAGATCCGCGAAACGCTGGGCGCCGCCGCGCGCCAGTATGCGTTGAATCATTTGCATGTGGACGCCGTGCTGGCCGCAGCCGAGCGCGAATTTGAAGCCGTGGTGCAAGGCCGCGCGAAACCGCTGGACCCGCGTGCGCGCGAAGGCGATATCTAAAAGTCTGTGCCGTGTCTGATGCGGGCCGCGGCCGTCGCGGCCGTCGCGGCATTGGGCTGCGAACACTCAGACCGGTATCGCGAGCAACCCAGCACTCCACCGTCCGAATGACATCCGAATGATGAGTGAGGCGCCTGTGCGCCCTTCGTTCTTGCGAACGTCGTGGCGCGCTTCACCCCTCCTGCGGATCATTCCTTTGCAGGCGGCACATTGTTGCCGCTGCGCACCAACCCCATCTGCACGGCGATATACGCCGCCTCTGCCTGGTTCCGCGCATTCAGCTTCCAGTACAGCGTGCGCGCATGACTCTTTACCGTCGCCACCGAAATGCCGACCTGCTGGCCGATCTCGCGCATTGTCTTTCCCTGCACCAGCAGTTGCAGGATTTCTTCTTGCCGTTGCGTCAGCTCCCGTAGTTCTTGCGTGGGCGCATGCGTGGCGCCCTGGGGCCGGCCGGCAGGCTGCGGATAGCATTCACCGCCCGCCATCACCAGGCTCACGGCCGCCGCCAGCGCGTCCGGGTTGGAGGCCTTAGGCAGATAGCCCGCGACCCCCGCCCGCGCGCACGTGCCCATCACGGCGGGGTCCAGTATTGAGTACAGCACCAGCACCAGCCGGGGCATGAAAAAAGCCATCGCCTGCGAGATAAGCCCAATATCCTGCTCGGCCACGCCACTACAACCAACGACCAGTAATTCCACTGGGCGGTTGATCGAACTGGACATGTTGAGCAGGTGAGCTGGCGAGATGGCCAGGATGTCGTCGGCGTTCCGTACACGTTCCAGGACATGCTGGATTGCGACGCGAAGCAGAGCGTAGTCTTCGATCAGTACGGTTGTCATCCCGGGAAGAACCTTGTGACACATGGCCCATACACGGTTCCCACGGTGTTGGCGCATCACGCTGCGATGGCAGGTTCTTGTGCGGCGACGCCCCCTTGGGAATCTCGTCCGCGCTATTGGATTGTGATGGCGAGGTGTTGTGATTCGCGCTCTCAACCCATGCTTGCGGACACAACCCATGCTATCAGCGGCTACGTTCGCTGAATCTCGTTCAGGAGGATGAATGGTGGTTGAAAGGCGCGCCAGCAAAGGCGCTGCGAACTGCGATGTATGTACTAGGCGGGATGGTGGGGCGAACCCGGCAGCAACAGAACAGAACCTGTTCCTGGGCTGCCGGGCAGGCGGCGCAGCCTGTTAACTACCCAAGCTTGCGCCCATAGAGCTGCCCGGCGTCCGAATCCCTGTTATTGGGTTCATGCCACTCCAAGGTTGCTCCGCGTTGCAGCGCGGCGTACACGGCTTCGCCCTTGTTCTTGACATGCAGGCGCTGGTAAAGCGTGCAAGCGTGCGTCTTGGCGGTGGCAACCGAGATGTTGAGCATGCGGCTGACCGTCTTGATCGGATAGCCCCGAGCCAACAGCACCAGCACTTCATATTGACGGGGCGTGATTTGCAGCAATTGCGCGCCCGCGCTGACCGGCATCGTGCCCTTGCTGGACACGTCATCGGCATCACGGGACGGCAAGGCGCAGACCGCGGCGGCGGGCGCTTGCATCGCCTGCTCGCTGGGGAAGCACTGTCCACCCGCCATCACCAGGCGTATCGCGGCTTCAAGAATCTCGACCGAGGCAGTCTTCATCAGGCAGCCATACACGCTTGCGCCAGGCAGGCCCTGCACCGGCATGGGCAGGGGCATCACATCCGTCAGAAGCAGAATCCGCTTCGGCGTGAGCACGCGCTGAATTTCGTGCAGCGCGCTCCATGCTTCATCGGTATCTACCGGCAACCCATAGATCAGGAGATCGGCGCCTGCGTGCGCGCCATCGGCCTTGGACAAATCCGCCAGGCCCATCCCCTCGATCTCCCACACATCATCCAACTTGCTAAGTATCTGCCACAACCCCAACCGCAGTAGCGGATGGGCTTCAATCAGGACCATCTTGGCCATGGTGTCCTCCCGGTTTTTCGACGGGCCTAGAAGGGATCTTCGCTGTGCTGAAGACTATTTTTTTTCCAGCCCCGCGGGGGTGGTCCGCAATATCCCGGAATATCTAATGAAGCTGGACCGGGACATTTGGGCTGGGCAACTTTGGTAGCCAACATAACGGATGGCATGAACCCATCTTATGGTTCGAAACCTTCAAAATCAAGACGTTTCAGGGCGATATAATCCGATAAAAACAGAAATCATTCGTTAGCCTTAATCACCATCCTAAATACGGATGAGATGACCTCCTCAACCTTTTAACCGCTAGGGTTTTTACTAGCTCTCGCCCTGCGCCCTGGGGATTCCCTCTATGAGGACCTGCCCCAAAGGCCAATATCAACGGGGTTTTGGCCCCATTACCAGCCGAAAAAAAGCCGCGACCCGGCACAAGCCGGGCGCGGCAAGAAAGAGGCTTTTTCGACGAAAAGACTGTCGATATGTTTCCGCCGACACAACCTGCCCGTGCCGGGGATGCGCAATCGAAATATAGGTAACATTTTTATTTTTGTGCCGGACCTACCATTTACTCCATATAGGCGAAGTCAAATACCGTATGACCCCCCTGATGGTGCCAATGGTGCATTGAAGCATGACGCTTCCTCAGGAAGCTTGCGTAGTGGATTTCGCCGTCTGTTTCAACGTAAGTGGACGGCGTGAGCTCTTCGATGCGGTTGAGCGACACGCCCTTTCCGTAGTGGCAAAAGCCCTGGTACTGGGCGCAGCGGATCACCTCTCCGCTAGGCGAGACAACGATTCCCGCGTTGCGGGCCCGCATGGGGTTGCGAACGATGGGGTTGCAGGCGTGCGGCGTCCACTCGGTCGAGCGCGGCGAATCCGAGAAGAACGCGAAAAGCTCGTCGCAATGGCTTTGGCCATCTGTTCGATCAATATTCGTTAATAACCACCAGTATTCTCCGTGTTTAAAAATAATAGTATCCACGGCGGATATATTGGTCATTAACGTGACATCCAATTCCCATTTGAGCGGAAATTCCGTGCATTTCCACAGCTCTATACTGCGATTTCCGCACGTCTCCGGCACCATGTACGTGACGCCTTCGTGCTCGAAAATATATGGAAAAGATAAATGATAGGGCAGGTTCAGCGCCGTGCCCAACAGCCGGAAAGCCCCGTCGGAGTAGGTCGCAACGGAAATTGTGCCCTTGCGGGAAGTGAAGTCGTAATCTTCAAAAAATATATATGGCTTTTTATCGTGGGTATAAACAAAAGGATCGGCGAAGAATCTGCCTTTTGGAGGCTGCAGCACCATGGCTTCGGATACCACCGCTTGTTGGCGGGATGACGGGAACATACCAATCCGCCATCGCACATTGCGTTTCATGATGCGCCGCACAATCAAATCCGAAATTAACCAAGCCTGTCGTGCAATATACGAAGCGCTATCCCACTCCGCCGGGTCGCCGCGCCGCGGCCCGCTCATGATCTGCATCTCGGGCGTGGCAACGGCTTGCCTGGCCCGCGCCAGCGCCTGCAACGCGTCGTAGACCATGAAATTTCCCAGGCTGAATGCGCGGGCCTGATTTTTCAGCCAGAACACTTCCGTGTTGAAACTGCGCTGGTCCAGCAACTCATCCTGATCGGCTTCCGGACCGACGCGCCAGAGTTTCACCGTGGTGTGATCCTCGCGCTGGTAGACCTCCCAAAATCCGGCGTAGCGGCTGGTCGACACGGCAATGTCGGAATAACTCAGCTGCCAGACCCCCAAACGCGCCCAGCCCGTCATTTGCGCGCGTGTGGCCAGCGACGCCCCCAAGGTGATCACCAAGTCCAGCCCCAACGCCTCTACCGCCTCTTGCGCCCCCGCCTCAGGCTCGCCCGGTTCAAGCGGCAACACCGGCGTACCGGCCGGCAGGCTCTGGCGCAAATCGCGGCAGTCCGCCAGCATCTGCCGCTGCTTGAGCGGCAGCATGCGGGCCTCAAGGCGCGACAAGGTGCCGAACAACGCCCTCATCCCCAACCTTGGCCCTTTGGTGACGCCAGCCGCCGTCATCACCAGCACCGCGGACATGACGAAGTCCTGACTATGGATCAGCCAGTCAACCATCTCATGCATCCAGCCGGGTTGCTCATACCCGTCAACCAGCAGTCCCACTCGGTAGGTCTTCATTTTGTCCTGCTCCTGTGTCAGGGCGTACGGTTCGCCGGGGCTACGCATAGGTCTTCGCGCTGATACTGATGCGTTTTCGCCCTGCCTTCCAGACCACATTCATCCTAGGGCGGCCGTCCGAGGACAAACGGTTCACTTACCCCCCTGTGACCGAGACCCGGCTCGTCCGACGGCGCGAGCCGCCTCATCCATCTGAGCTAACTGGCCCGGTGCATCAGTACCTGAAGGGAGCACATCGTGGAACAACCCAGGAACGTTAGGGGTAAACCCTATTGGGGATAGCCGAGGCTCGCGTCTCCGTCTTCCCTCACGCATAATGATTTTTAAACGAACGTTTGAATTCAACCATATGCAAGAAATCAGAACCCCCAACACTCGCGAAACCATCCTCGACACGGCCGAAGCCCTGTTTGCGCAACAAGGCCATGACGGCACGTCGATGCGTCAAATCACCGGCGCGGCCGGCGTCAACCTGGCCTCGGTGAACTACCACTTCGGCTCGAAGGAGTCACTCGTGCAGGCGGTGCTCAAACGCCGCCTGGAAGTCCTGAATCACGAGCGCCTGCGCCTGTTGGACGAACTGGAGGCGCAATCCGGCGGCAAGCCCTTGAAACCCTCGCAAATCGTCGATGCGTTCTTCGGCACCCTCTTGCGCCTGGCCGCCGACCCGGCTCAGGCAGGCAGCACGTTCCTGCCGCTGCTGGAACGCACCATGACCGACCCGTCCGACTTCATCCGCGCGCTGTTCGCCGAGGAATACGCGGATGTGCTTGAGCGTTATCGCAACGCCCTCTTTGCCGCGCTGCCCGATGTGCCCAAGACGGAAATCATGTGGCGCTTTCAATTCATGTTGGGCGCGACTTCCTACGCCATCATCGGCACCGACCTGCTGCGCTCCGTGACGGGAATGACGGTCGATGAATCCGAACAGCCCAACAACCCCGAACTGCTGCTGCCGCGCCTGATGAGCTTCCTGCTGGGCGGCCTGCGCGCGCCGTTGCCGCCGGTGGCGGGCGCCTAGCCGCGCCGCCCGGATGGCGGCCAGGACAGAACAAGACAGAACCCCTACGGAGACAAAGAAATGAACGCAGTCCTCCTCGCGCTGGTCGTCATCGCGCTCCTTGCCGTCATCGTGCTGGCCGTGCGGCCCGTGCGCCGCGCACTGCTGTCAGCGCCGATCTTCAATCTGTACCGCAAGGTGCTGCCGCAGATGTCCGACACCGAGCGCGATGCGCTGGAAGCCGGCACCGTGTGGTGGGAAGGCGAATTGTTCCGCGGCCGGCCCGACTGGAGCCGCCTGCTGGCCTACCCGCGCCCGACGCTGACCGCCGAAGAACAGCACTTTCTGGATAACCAGGCCGAAGAGGCCTGCCGCATGGTCAACGATTGGAGCGTCACGCAGGAACGCTACGACCTGCCGGCCGACGTCTGGAACTATCTGAAGACCCAGGGCTTTCTGGGCATGATCATCCCCAAGGAATATGGCGGCCTGGCATTCTCGGCCTATGCCCATTCCGAAATCGTGACCAAGCTGTCCACGCGCTCGTCCGCGCTGGCGGTCTCGGTGATGGTGCCCAACTCGCTCGGCCCCGCCGAGCTGCTGCTGCACTACGGCACCGAAGAGCAAAAGAATCACTACCTGCCGCGTCTGGCGCGCGGTGAAGACGTGCCCGCCTTCGCGTTGACGAGCCCCTGGGCCGGGTCGGACGCCGCCGCCATTCCCGACAGCGGCATCGTTTGCAAAGGCGAATGGCAAGGCCGCGAAGTGCTTGGCATGCGCGTCACCTGGGACAAGCGCTACATCACGCTGGCGCCCGTCTGCACCTTGCTGGGGCTGGCGTTCCGCCTGTACGACCCCGACGGCCTGTTGGGCGGCAAGAAAGACCTGGGCATCACGTGCGCGCTGGTGCCGCACGACCACCCTGGCGTGGACACCGGCCGCCGCCACTTCCCGCTGAACGCCATGTTCATGAACGGGCCGACTCGCGGCGATGACGTGTTCATGCCGCTGGACTTCATCATCGGCGGCCCCGCGATGGCCGGCCAAGGCTGGCGCATGCTGATGGAATGCCTGGCCGCGGGCCGCTCGATTTCACTGCCTTCGTCCAACACCGGCATGTCCAAGCTGACGGCGCGCGCCGTAGGCGGCTACGCCCGCGTGCGCAGCCAGTTCCGCATGCCGGTCGGCAAGTTCGAAGGCGTGGAAGAAGCGCTGGCCCGCATCGGCGGCAACACCTACATGATGGACGCCGCGCGCAGCATGACGGCGGGCGCGGTGGATCTGGGCGAGAAGCCGTCGGTGGTATCGGCCATCGTCAAATACCACGTCACCGAACGCGCGCGCCAGGTCGTCAATGACGGCATGGACGTGATTGGCGGCAAGGGCATCTGCCTGGGCCCCAACAACTTTCTGGGCCGCGCGTATCAGCAGATTCCCATCGGCATCACGGTCGAAGGCGCAAACATCCTCACGCGCAGCCTGATCATCTTCGGCCAGGGCGCCATCCGCTGCCATCCGTACGTGCTGGCGGAAATGCGCGCCGCGCAATCGCCGGACAAGCGGCAAGGCCTGACCGATTTCGACAGCGCCTTCTGGGGCCACGTGGGCTTTGTCGTGCGCAACAAGCTGCGGGCGTTGGGCACCGCGCTGACCGGCGCGCGGTTCGTCACCGTGAACGCCGAGGTCGCCCCCGGCATGAAGCGCTACTACCAGCTGCTTAGCCGATATTCCGCCGCGTTCGCGCTGCTGGCCGATACGTCGATGCTGGTGCTGGGCGGCAGCCTGAAGCGCCGCGAGCGGCTGTCGGCGCGCTTGGGCGACGTGCTGTCGCAGATGTACCTGGTGAGCGCCACGCTCAAGCGCTATGAAGATGAAGGCCGCCAGGCCGCCGACGCGCCGCTTGCGCATTGGTCCATTCAAGACGCGCTGTACAAGTTGCAGGAAGCCGTTGACGGCGTGCTGGAGAACTATCCCAACCGATTCGTGGCCTGGGGCCTTGCCCGCATCATCTTCCCGTGGGGCCGCACCCAAAGGCTGCCCTCTGACCAACTGGGCCAGGATGTGGCGCGGCTGCTGATCAACCCCTGCGACACGCGTGACCGCCTGACCGCCGGCTGCCATGTGCCCGCCACCGAAGACGAGCCGGTGGGCGCCATCGAACAGGCGCTGGCCGCAACGCTGGACGCCGAACCCATCGAAGCCAAGATCCGCGAACTGGAAAAGCGCGGCGCGCTGGAAGGCAACCCGCAAGCCAACGTGCGCGATATCGCCGACGCCGCGTTCGCCATGGGCGGCATTACGGCGGAAGAATATACCGTTGTGAAACGCCGCAACCGCTTGCGCGATGCCGTTGTGAAAGTGGATGATTTCCCCTTTGATCTTGGCGCATCGGACGCAATCAAGCCTGCGGCCGAACGCAAGGTCGCTTAAGGGAGGGTACGGATGGCATTCAAACCGGTTTACGTCGTTGACGGCGCCCGCACTCCTTTCCTGAAAGCTCGCACCGGGCCCGGGCCCTTTTCCGCTGGCGACCTGGCCGTGCAAGCGGGCCGCGGCCTGCTGCTGCGCCAGCCCTATGCGCCTGCGGATCTGGACGAGGTCATCATCGGCTGCGCGGCCCCCTCGCCCGACGAAGTCAACATTGGCCGCGTGATCGCACTGCGCCTGGGTTGCGGCAACAACGTGCCGGGCTGGACGGTGATGCGCAACTGCGCATCCGGCATGCAGGCATTGGATTCCGGCATCGCCAACATCCAGTCTGGCCGCTCACAGTTGGTGCTGGCCGGCGGCACAGACGCGCTATCGCGTGCGCCGCTGTTGTTCTCAGACGACATGGTGCGCTGGCTCGCAGGCTGGTACGCGGCGCGCGGCATCGGCGCAAAACTTGCCGCGTTGCGCGGCTTCAAGTTGAAGCATCTGGCGCCCGTCATCGGTCTGCTCAAGGGCCTGACGGACCCCGTCGTGGGCCTGTCGATGGGGCAGACCGCCGAGAACGTCGCCACACGTTTTGGCATCGACCGCGCCGCCATGGACGCCTACGCAGCCAGCAGCCACCGCCGTGCGCTGGCCGCCCGCGCCGCCGGCGCCATGACCGAAATCACGCCGCTGATCGACACGCAAGGCAAGCTCTACCCCGATGACGATGGCGTGCGCGAAGACTCCACGCCGGAAAAGCTGGCCAAGCTCAAGCCCGTGTTCGACAAGCCCTGGGGCAACATCACCGCAGGCAACAGCTCGCAAGTGACGGACGGCGCGGCCATGCTGGTGCTGGCCTCCGAAGAGGCCGTCGCCAAATGGAACCTGCGCCCCATCGGCCGCATTGTCGACAGCCAGTGGGCCGGGCTGGACCCGGCGCAGATGGGGCTGGGGCCGGTGCATGCCGCCACGCCCATCCTGCAACGCCACGGCCTGGGCTTGAACGACCTGGACTTGTGGGAAATCAACGAAGCGTTCGCCGCCCAAGTGCTAGGCTGCCTGGCAGCATGGCAAGACGACGCCTATTGCCAAGAACACTTCGGTACGCCAGCATGGGGGCCACTCGACCCCGACAAACTCAACGTGGACGGCGGCGCGATTGCAATCGGCCATCCCGTGGGCGCCTCCGGCGCCCGTATCGTGCTGCATTTGCTTGACGCCCTGAAGCGCCGCGGCGCCAAGCGCGGCATGGCCGCCATCTGCATCGGCGGCGGACAAGGCGGTGCGATGCTGGTTGAAACCCTGGACGAGGACCGCCCATGACGACACTGGACACGCTTTCCCACTGGCGCCTGGACCGCGACCCTGACGGCCTGGCCTGGCTGACGTTTGACCGCGCGGGCAGCGCCGTAAACGCGCTGTCGGCCGACACCATGACCGAGCTTGCCCGGGTGCTGGATGCGCTGGACGCCGCGCCGCCCCCGGGCCTGATCATTCAATCTGGCAAGTCCACGGGCTTCATCGTGGGCGCCGACGTCAACGAATTCGCCAGCCTGGACACGCCCGAGCAAGCCCGCGCGCTGGTGGCTCGCGGCTGGAATCTGTTCAAGCGGCTGGCCGCCGTGCGCTACCCCACGCTGGCGCTGATCCAGGGCCACTGCCTGGGCGGCGGACTGGAACTGGCGCTGGCCTGCCGCTACCGGCTGGTGGCGGATCAACCCGGCACTTCGCTTGCGTTGCCTGAAGTGATGCTGGGCATCTTCCCGGGCTGGGGCGGCATGCTGCGGCTGCCGCAGGTGATTGGCGCGCCCGCCGCGCTGGACATGATGCTGACCGGCCGGGGCGTGGATGCGCGCCGCGCCGCCGCATTGGGTTTGGCCGATGCACGCGTGCCGCCACGCTTGCTGCTGGCCGCCGCCCGCCAGACCGTGCTGTCGAAAAAGCCCCCGCGCCGCGCGCGCGGGTTGGGTGCGCTGGCCAATCTCTGGCCGTTGAAATTGCTGGTCGCCAACCGCGCCCGCAAGCAGATCGCCGCTAAAGACCCCTTGGGACACTACCCCGCCGCGCCCGCCATCGTGACGCTGTGGGAAAAGCATGGCGGCAATGCGCTGCAAGCGCCGGAACTTATCGACGGCATCATCTCGTCCGACACCGCCCGCAATCTGCTGCGCGTGTTCCGCCTGCAAGAGCGCCTGAAGGCGAACGGCAAACAACCGGCCGTTACCCCAGCACGCCACGTGCATGTGGTGGGCGCGGGCGTGATGGGCGGCGACATCGCCGCGTGGTGCGCGTTCAAGGGCATGACCGTCACGTTGCAAGACCAGGACATGGCTCGCATAGCGCCCGCCATCAAGCGCGCGGCCACGCTGTATGCGCGCCGGCTGAAAGACCCGCGTCTGGCGCGCGCCGCGTTTGACCGGCTGATTCCCGACCCGGCAGGTGCTGGCGTGCCGCTGGCCGACATCATCATCGAAGCCATCAGCGAACAGCCCGAGGCCAAGCGCGCCCTTTACGCCGCGCTGGAACCGCGCATGAAGGCCGGCGCGCTGCTAGCCACCAACACGTCCAGCCTGTCGCTTGAAACCCTGCGCACAGGACTCGCCCAGCCCGAGCGGCTGGTCGGCATTCACTTCTTCAACCCGGTGGCGAAGATGCCGTTGGTGGAAGTCGTGCATGCCGAGGGCGATGCCGGCGACGCCACGGCACGCGCCTGCGCGTTCGTGGGCCAGATCGACAAGCTGGCGCTGCCCGTCAAGAGCGCGCCGGGCTTTCTAGTCAACGCGGTGCTGGCGCCCTACATGCTGCAAGCCATGCGCAGCGTGGATGAAGGCATCGCGCCCGAAACCATCGACGCCGCCATGGTGGCCTTCGGCATGCCGATGGGGCCGCTGGAGTTGGCCGACACGGTGGGCCTGGACATCGCGCGCGCGGCAGGCGAAGAACTGGCCGGCGGCGCCGAACCCCCGCGCTGCCTGGCCGAACGGCTGGCGCGCGGCGATCTCGGCAAAAAAAGCGGCAAGGGCTTCTACCCATGGCGCGACGGCAAGCCGGTCAAGCAAGGCGGGGCCAGCCCCGCCGCCGCGCCTGCGGGTTTGGCGGAGCGCCTGATTCAACCGCTGGTGGACGCCACCCGTCAGCGCGTGCAAGCCGGCGTCGTCGCCGATGCCGATCTGGCCGACGCCGGAGTGATTTTCGGAACCGGGTTCGCGCCATTCACGGGCGGCCCCTTGCATTACCAAAGCAGCAGTGCGTAGCACCACGGAAAACCCCGCAGCAGAAAAACGGCTCACGCCGATTAGACCGGCCAGCATGCAGACCGGCAGTGGAATAGAGACATACATCCAACTCGAGGAGGCAGTACCATGCGCAGACGTTCATTGTCCCTGAGCACCTTGTCGGCCCTAGTGGTCGGCCTGGGCGCATCCGCAACGTCCTACGCCGCCGGCTTTCAGCTTTTAGAGCAGAACGCCAGCGGCCTGGGCAACGCTTATGCAGGCTCGGCGGCAAATCCGGAAAACGCCAGCATCATCTACTTCAACCCGGCAGGCATGACCTATCTGCCCGGCGTGAACTTTTCGGGCGGGGTCAACCTGATCAAACCGTCCTTCAAATTCAAGGACAACGGCGACAGCCGCAACCCCAGCGTGCCCGGCCTGCCCGGCTCGGGCCTGAACGGCTCGGTTCCCACGGGCGGCAATGGCGGCGACGCCGGCAACCTGGGCGTGGTCCCGAACCTGTATGCCTCCTGGCAGTTGAACGAACAGTGGTATATCGGCCTGGGCGTGGGCGCCCCGTTCGGCCTGATGACCGAATACGACGATGGTTGGGTCGGCCAATACCACTCCAACAAATTCGAGATCAAGACGATCAACGTCAACCCGTCGATCGCCTACAAGGTCAACGAAAAGTTCTCGATGGGCTTCGGCGTGAACTGGCAGCACATCGACGCCAACTACAAGAAGAAAACGGTGGTGCCGATTGCCGGCCTGCCGGTCGCCACCAACGGTGACGCCGACTTGAATCTGAAGGGCGACGCCTGGGGCTGGAACGTCGGCTTCATGCTGCAACCCACGGAAGACACGCGCATCGGCCTGTCGTACCGCTCGAAGATCAAGCACACCGCCAAGGGCGACACCGACATCACCAGCATCGGCCCCACCAAGCAATCGGTGTCGTTCGACGCCAAGGCCTCGGTGGACCTGCCCGACACGCTGATTCTCAGCGCCGCGCATCAGCTGAACGAACGCTGGGAGCTGCTGGGCGACGTGTCGTGGACGGGCTGGAGCAGCATTCCCGATCTGAAGATCCGCAACTCCGGCGCGGGCGCGCGTGATGACGACCTGCCGCTGAACTTCCGCGACACGTGGCGCGTGGCCGTGGGCGCGAACTACAAGTTCGCCCCCGACTGGAAGTGGAAGTTCGGTCTGGCCTACGACCAGTCGCCCGTGCACAAGGAAGCCGACCGCCCGACCTCGCTGCCCGACAACGACCGCTACTGGTTCTCGACGGGTGTGCAATGGCAAGCCACGAAGAGCACCACGCTGGACCTCGGCTACACCTATCTGTACCTGCGCAAGACGGACATCGACACGACGTCCGGCAATCAGCTGACCAAGGGCCGCGTGGCGGGCACCTATGACAGCAGCGGCCACATTCTCGGCCTGCAACTGTCGTCCCGCTTCTAGCCTATGCGCGGGCGGCCGGCCACGCGCCGCCGCCCGCTTTTTCAGGAGAATCCCTTGAGCAAGTTCGTCGTCAAACACGTTGCCGTGCTGGGTGCCGGCGTCATGGGCGCGCAGATCGCCGCCCACCTGGCCAATGCCGGTGTGCCCGTCACGCTGTTCGATCTGGCCGCAGCCGAAGGCGACCGCAACGGCATCGTCAACAAGGCGCTGGCCGGCCTGAAAAAGCTGGAACCCGCGCCGCTGGCGGGCGCCGCCCGCATCGCGCTGATCACCCCCGCCAATTACGACGACCATCTGGACGCGCTGCGCGGCTGCGATCTGGTCATCGAAGCCATTGCCGAACGCATGGACTGGAAGACGGCGCTGTATGAGCGCATCGCCCCGCATGTGTCGCCCGACGCCATCATCGCGTCGAACACGTCCGGCCTGTCGATCGACGCGCTGGCCAACGCGCTGCCCGCGAGCCTGCGCGACCGCTTCTGCGGCATCCACTTTTTCAATCCGCCCCGCTACATGCGGCTGGTGGAAATCATCGCCACGTCGCACACCCAGCCGGCCGTGCTGGACCAGTTGGAAACCTGGCTGACGTCCACGTTGGGCAAAGGCGTGATCCGCGCGCTGGACACGCCCAACTTCGTGGCCAACCGCATCGGCGTGTTCTCCATTCTGGCCGCCATGCATCACACCGCGCGCCTGGGGCTGGGCTTTGACGAGGTCGACGCGCTGACCGGCCCGAAGATCGGCCGCCCCAAGAGCGCGACCTACCGCACGGCGGATGTGGTCGGCCTGGACACGCTGGCCCATGTGGTTGGCACCATGGAAAAGAACCTGCCGAACGACCC
>Ga0256876_1000180_pt1 | contig 13429 bp, 10 predicted proteins | sample MC6MC0419MT_FD_186340 | JGI IMG/M metagenome (GOLD analysis project Ga0256876, IMG submission 186340) | Metatranscriptome of enriched soil aggregate microbial communities from Iowa State University, Ames, United States - MC6-MC0419-MT... | ecosystem: Environmental > Terrestrial > Soil >...
CCAGAAACCGCCCAGCGCAATGCCCAGAAGCACGCGCATCACCAGCAGGACCCCCATGCTGGATGACAACGCCACCAAGGCGTTGGAGAGGATCATCAGAGCCGTGAAACCCAGCAGCACCCGCCGCCTGTCCATCGAAAGGGTCAGCCGCGGCACAAGCAGGCCAGCGAACAGCGCCACAACCGCAGTGACCGTCACCGCTTGCCCGGCCAGCGCCTCCGACACCCCGAGGTCCGCCGCCATCGGCGTCAACAGACTCGCAGGCAGATATTCCGCCGTGAGCAGCCCGAAGACCCCCATGGCCAGCGAAAACACCGCCACCCATGCCGATGAAGAAGGCTCCCCGCTCCCCCTGTCCACAGCATCAGGCGTGTTCGCGGCATCAACTACGTTATTGCTCATCACAGATCCCAGTCCATTCGTGCAGCCGAGAGTCTAGGGAGCCGAGTCAGGATGATCTATGATTGCCCGACCTATATTTTTGATCGAAACCCCTGGCCATCTCAATGAGTCACGCTCCACCCCAGCCCGCCGACCTGATCACCCCGCTGTTGACCGGCATGCGGCTGCATGGCGTTCAATACCGGCGCATTCAGACCGGGCCGAGCTTTGGGCTTGGATTTCCGCCGAAGCCAGGCCATGCCTATTTCCACTACCTGGCCGTAGGCACTGCGATTCTTCGCGGCGCGGATGGCAGCCAACACCGGTTGTCCGCCGGGGATGTCGTGCTTGTTCCACGCGGAGACGAACACGCGCTGCTGTCTGGCGCCGACCACCCCGTCCAGTGCCTGGAAACGATAGACGCCGCCCCGCTGGGTGACGCAGTGAGCGGGATAGACACGTGCCCGAGCACACATGCCGTGCCAAGCGCCGTGCTCTTCCACGGCTGCATGGTGTTCGATCTGGGTGGCATGCAAGGGTTGAGCAAGGTGATGCCGGCGGTGATGTTGGCCGATGGCAACGCCACTGCGTTCCCAGGGCTGCTGCCGATGGTCGACGCGATGAAGCGCGAAGTGTGCTCTGGACGTATTGGATACGCAGCAATCCTTGCCCGGTTGGCGGATGCAGTGGCTGCCATGATCGTCCGTGACTGGGTCGAGCGCGGTTGCGACGGCGCGTCGGGCCTGGTCATGGCCATGCGCGATCCTCGTCTATCGCTGGCGTTGCTTGCGCTGCACAGCGACCCTGGGCGTGACTGGACCGTCGAGGCACTGGCTGCGGAATCGAACATGTCACGGTCGGTCTTTGCAGACCGGTTCCAGACCGTCATGGGAACCGCCCCCCTGCGGTACGTGACCGAGCTGCGGATGCAATTGGCCAGTCAATGGCTGAGCCACCAGAACCTGCCCATCGAGGGGGTGGCAGAGCGCCTCGGCTACGCGTCGCAGGCAGCGTTCAGTCGGGCTTACAAGCGTGTCATGGGGTACTCTCCTGGTGCGACTCGGCGGGGGCGTGTCTTGGCCTCTCCGTAGGAGGCAGTTTGGGGTCAGTCGCTCAAGCCGTCTGAGCGTCGTCAATGGGCTGCAGTTGCTTACTTATCGCATCGAAGCGCCGACGTCCCCCAGGCCTGAGTAGCAGTAGGGCCTGGAGTCCAGCGCTGATGTTATCTGTCCTGGTTGCCAACTGCGCGACATACTCATCAGGTGTCAGCATGCCAAGCCACAATCAGGCGGTCCTCGACACTCCGAGTGTGCATGCGCGCTCTGTTCGGGCGAACCGAATTCTGCTGACAGTCTTCCTCGCCTAAGGCGCTTTGAAGATCTACTTGAGCTGCCATTCGAGCTGAGTTCGCGCCATTGAGATGACGTCTAAAAATGAAGTGCCTACGACGTCCGGCTCCAAGTTATTCGTGGGAAAGGTGCCCCGATCTCCTCCAACAACGAAGACACGGATGCGCCTGGATGTGAAAGGACCGAAGTGATGCCTGTAGCCAATGGCCTGCTGGTAGTCAGAGACAGTCAACGCATGCGCGGGTCGCTTGAACTCGATGAGCAGATACTCTCCCGCAAAGTTCTGCTTCAGCATCAGATCTGGCCTATCAATAGCGTTAGTACCTGTGTACTTTTGTTCTAAGTACTCTTCCACCATTCGACGCAGCGTCTTGTTGGACGAAAACAATGCGAACTCCGGACCAAATACCCAAAGATTGTTCTCCAGCGCCCTATGAATGGTGGCTTCTAGCGTACTCTTGTCCAAGGACAAGTCTTCAAGCGCATCAAGAACAGCCGATCGAACACGAGCCTGGTCAACTAGATGAGCCATATCCGCCAGACCAAAGTCGTTGAGTGATTCTGCGACCTTTGCGACATCGGCGATTGAGGACTTTGCGATGTGCTCGAGCAGAAGCCGATAATCACTGCTTTCCAAGGCATCCAGCAGAACCGAGACCATGGGAGCAACCTTCTCATGATGCTCGCCGGAATATCGATTGAGCACCTTCATGATCGCCTTATCAGCAAATTCACGCTTGTACTCAGGAAGCTCGGCCATCCTCTTGTTGAACTGCTGCTGCAGTCGAGCCCGCGCCAAGCTCATGTCCCTCTTGAAGCGGGCCTGATAGCTCTCATGGAGAGCATCCCTCACACGTTCCTGCACCAAAGCCCATATGGGGTCACCGGCGACAAGGGACTCCCAGCTCGCAACATTTGGGTCCACAATGCCTTCCAGGTCAATTTCACCGTAGAGCTTCTTCAGCAACTTAGGGGAGATATCGCCACGTTGGTCGAGCCCAAACAGTGACGGCCGCCCCACGATACGCGAGCCCACGCGAATCTGAATGCCTGGACTCTTCATGCCGGTTTTTCGCTCGCTCAGAGCGAATCGTACTTTCAGCTGGGTGTTGCCTGGACCACTGACTGCTACTTCCTCAAAATGGCCTTGAACATCGTCGACGTCCAATGGTTTGCCGTTGATCTCAATGACCATGTCTTGGCGCCGTCCGTAGGCCTGAATCAGTAAGTGCCTAAGTTCAACGGCGTCGGGATAGGCGCCCCCTTGCCTAAGCTGAGAGAGCGTGATGGTTGTGCCCTGCACATGCTCATCCTCCACAGACACGGTGTAGGGAATCTCCAGTTCATCGATGCCGTCAACATCCTTAAGCTGCTCTAGGGTGAAGCTGAGCCTCACTCGCTGCCCGCTCACTGCTGTGTCAACACGCATCTCGGTGGCGGCCATCAGGCCAGAGAACTTGCCGATGCCCTTGCTGCCCTTGACCTTCCGCTTAAATCGAATGGAACTTTCGCCGGAGCGCCGCCGTCTGTCAGCCGCGATCTGCAGATAGTGGGTACGGATCTGTTCAACGGTCATGCCGTTCCCATTGTCCGAGACGACGATGGGATTACCCGAGAGAGGCTCCGGGATATCCACAAGTACCCTCGTGGCATCAGCGTCCCAGGCGTTGTCGACCAGCTCGATCAATGCCCTCTCTGTCGATGAGTACTCATTGCTAAGCAAGGCGGCAATGCGAGAGTTGACGCCAAAGTTGAGCTTATCCATTCCCAAGAACTCCGTTCAAAGTGAAGCACGACGCTGAGTAGCAGACAAAGGTAAGTAGGAGAGGTGGTACCACAGAGCGCTATCGGCTCAAACGACGTGAGCATGAGAAAACCCTCCAAGGAAATATTGGTGCAAGCCGTGCGCAGAAGCCGCACCACGGCAAACGCGCACAGCGCTGACTGTTATTCGCTCTTTGGCCTTCTCGCAGGCGCCACCACAATCCTGGCGCAGGCTTCCACCCGCGGTGGCAGGTACTCGGCCAAAAATAGGCGCTCCGAAAAAGCCCGAGAACTTTCCCATGAATATCTCGCGGCAGCAGCGGGTGTGCACAGGGCGTACGTTGGCATGATCAGGCTTGGCGAGAAGAACGTTACGATCTACAACATTGAGAGGAACGCTCAAAGCCCCCCCAAGGAAACCCCTGGAATAAGCAGGCTGCTTACGACACCAAATGGCGCAAGCGCAAGTCTTTAGCTGCTCCAAGGTCGCTCCCCTGTCCTTCCTAACACCCGCCTGCTTAGAGCAGCCCAGGCGGCCCTCCAACGAACTCCATCACCACAGATCATCCCCATCGACTAACAGTTTCAACGCCAAGTGTTGAGAGTCAAGTCGCGCCGTCAGTCACCCAGTTCCCGATGAACCTTGATCCCAGCGAGCCAAGGACGACGAGCCCGAAAAGGGAGGCTCCCTGTTCTCCTGGGCGCAAGTCCGCTGCCGAAAGGACAAGTGCGTTCCCAATTGCAATCAACAAAAGCAGGCCGCCATTTGCTGCCCAACCCACCTTTGTGTGCCAGCCAATTCGCGTAGCAATCACCACCACTATCCCGAAGGCGTTCATGACCCAGCACACCATCTTGAGCGTCTCGGCAACCTGTTCCATTCCCGTCATTCCATTCCCCTCCAGTTCCTGAAGCTCAATCTAGCCTTGTCCCGAGGCAACCTCTATCCCGTGATCGGCAAGCCCCTATTCTGACCAGAGCCACAAGCCTACTCCAAAGAAAAGGGGCGTGAAACGTATATCTACCGCCACGATAGAGCCAATTGCGACAGACAGGAGAGAACAAACCTCCGGCCATGGACGCCGACATTAAAGTATTTGATTCAAGCAACCTACTGATATTCCCGAAAAGCGCCGACCTCCGCCTTTGATGGCGAACCCTATCCCTCAAAAATCAGGAGTAGGAGTGTGCGCTCAGGAGCTCTCCATCACTGGGCATCGCCTGACTGCTTAGCTAAGCGTGAGCAAGCATTGTTTGGTGATCCTCAGTTCTGTGTTGTCACGCAGTGTGGGGAGCAAGGAGGTTTGCCAAGCGGCGACAGGACTGCAGCAGCGCCGGCTCAGCCACGGGCGTCGCGCGCAATTACTACTCTGAGGACAGTATGCCGCCGCCATCCGCTCACGCCTTGTTGGTTGACGTCGCAACGAATTAACATCGCACAGTCATTGAAGGAAGCGGCTTCGCTTCTGCAGGCTCAATCAGTGCGGGGCATCAAGGAATGATTCGAAAAGCGTCTTCTGGAGGTAGTGAATGAACATTGCGATCACCGGCCCTGAGAAATTTGCACTCCAGGACATGATCTGCGTTGAGGCGGCCTTGGCTCTAGGCCGGAGCGGTGCTTGCTCGCTGGTGCCTGAGCCCGAGGCGGGAGAGGACGCGCGTGTTGTTTGGCCAGACGGCACTCCCTGTACCCTTGAAGTACAGGTGAAGGGAAGCTCTGAAGCGCTCACAGTGTCAAAGCTTGTAGAGCACTTGGCCCACTATCCCGCTAGAAAAGACTCCCCATCACTGCTACGGCGGCTGATGGACGAGAGCGAATTGCACGCCGCGTTCGTACTGAGCGCCAGAGTCTGCGACGATTTGCAGGAGCTCCTGGCGCCTCAGAACCGATTGGGCAGGCCACAGGCCATACATGCGAGTCGGCGATTAGCTAAAGTAGTTCGTCAGGAGGTTACCGATCAGTCAACTTCAATTCTGCGGAAGGCAACAGATCCGCAGGAAACGTTGACCGCTCTTGAACTAGGGCGCGCCAGAGAGCAGGCCGATATCGCACTTCGCAGCGAGGAGCACTTCCTACGAGCCATCGGGAAAGTAATTCTGGTCGAGCGCGAGACAGCAGAGTCTGTGGAGATCAGGCTGCACAGAATCCTCCAGGAAGAACGATTCGACACGCCCTCTATCCGCGGGATCATCGCCCGACTTACAGACGTCATCGCTCAGGCGAAGAGAAGTCAAAAGGATGTTATCCCCGATTTCCTGAAGCTGCTTAGCGTACACGCCCCGGCACAACTTCAGCCCGCGAGCTATGTTGATCGCGGGATTGAGGGCGCGCTACTGCAAGTGCTAAGGGATAAGCATTCCTTGCTTCTAGCCGGCCCTCCCCGTGCAGGAAAGACCTGGACATCGCTCACAATCGGATCCTTGCTCCAGACAGATGGGGTGGCGGTCAGAATCGGAAGCAACATTGACGAGGCCGAGCGCTACCTTACAGACCCAGTGGATGGCCACCGAGCATACATCCTTGACGATCCTCTCGGATCTCGTGAGCCCATCGAGGGCGCGAACGCCGCAATGGGAGATCTCGCACGATTGTCTGCTCGTCTTCGAGCCGGGCGCTATCTGATAGTCGCCCAGACGGAAAATGTGATCCTACAGGTCCGGGGGACAAGCGACTTAGCCAGCTGTCGGGTAGGCTCGCAATCTTGGACCTCGCTCGCTGGTCTTCCCACCTCTGTGGCAACTGAAATATGGAGATCCGCGGCTGAAGCACAGGGTCTGTCACAAGCAGAGATTGCCAATGTGAAAAGTATTATCGAGCAAAGCCGTCAGCTCTGCGATCCAGGAGCGATTGCATACCTAGCGCAGACTTGGAGCGAACTTCCAAATGCTCCGACCGATGCAGAAATCCTTGTGCAGTCCCGTAGAGATGCGATCGATTTTGCGCGATCTCTATCTGAAAAACTCCCTGGCGCGCGAGATGTACTGATCGCAGCGGCAATAGGAACTGAGATCCAGCGACCGATTGGTGGACTGGATCTGGCGTACATGATCAGCTCAAGCGAAGAGCGCCCTGGTTTCGAGGAAGAGTTCACGTCGATAATGCTGGGGACTGATTGGGCGCCCTCCCCTCCCCCCTCCTATGAGGGTTCCTGCGAGCTATCACAGGAAGTGAAGACGGCACTTACCCTACTCCAAAGACGCCGCGTTCTTTGGGCTGAGGAACACAACTTCAACTTCACACATCCCTATCTCCGTGCGGGCGCCCAGGCACTGGTTGTGCCGGACATCCCGCAGGACCGAATATCACTCCTTGAGCAGCTCCAGAAGGCGCTAGGCTGTGCCTCTCCAGTGACATCGCTTGCGGCAGCGCAGAACCTCCGCTGGATGCGGCCAGCCTTCCAAGACCACCATGCGATTGGTCTGTTTGAGCTTGCCAAGCTCGGCACTAGGTCAAAATTTCCAGCAACAAGGGATAGCTGCTTTGCGTTTCTTGTTCAGTTTGTCGATGAGCTACCCGAAAAGCTGCGCGACGAACTGCCTTGGATCGCGGAGGATATGGTCTTTAGTCTGGAGCAGATCGATGTAAATTCCGGCATCGGGTTCATTTCGAACAAATACAATATCTTCGAATCTCCACCCACCCTCGAGTCCGTCCAACCCTACCTCGACGCGATCGAGAGTGGTAGCTCCGTTGCTCTAGACCTTGCTTTGTCCAAGTGGATCCTTCAAGCGCTGGCGGCTGAGCCCCAGCGACTGACACTGGCAGTCGCCGAGCGATTGCTTCGAGCTGACGAGGCGACGATTCGAGCATTTGCTGCCAAGTGCTGGATCTCGGTAAACCGCGAAGACGACGAAGAAGCCCTCGAACTGATAGTTCGCGATCGTACTCCGGTAATGAGTGCATGCTTGCTGAAAGCTATTGCTGACTCATGGACCACAATTGAGCACTCCCGCCGCGATAGAGTTCTCTCTATCATTGAAGATCAGCTGAGGGTTCCGGTCTGCGCAAGCGTACTTTATGCCCGCCTTGTGCTCTTCAACCGCGTGGAAGAGTTCGGAAAATCTCCACCATGGGAGCTCTTCGCTAGACTCCTTCCAAGGGCACTGGCCTGCATGCCCCACACCATCGCGCTTCGTGATGGCCGACTCAACGCAGCAGTGGACCAGGCGCTCAAGGAGCTCACCTCTTCCAAGATGGCCGATACGCTAGAAGCTTGGGTCAACAGAACTATTCGAAGGGTAGGTTCTTTCACGCTCGACGAATTCGAGCTCAGCATTGCGGAACCGCTGCTTAAACTTGCTGCCACTGAGCGCCGATACAGGTTGATCTCCTCTCTATTAGCCGCTAGCGACACAGGGCTGCGGATTGTCACGATCTCTAGACTGATAGAGAGCTGGACGGAGCTCCCTCTGCGCGAGGCCGTTCTCGTGCTGTCATCATTGCGCTCAAAAGAGCAGGACGCGCTGTGGCTTCGAGCAGTTGCATTGACCACTCACGGCGCCCCAGCTCCGGTGCTTAGGTGGTGCATTGGCCAAAGTTCCATTCTTCCTTTGGATGCAACCGAAGTAGAGAATCTACTTGGTGAAGAGCTGTTCTCAGCATGCATCTATGTTCATTGTGGTTGGCCGCAGCCACTATGGTGGTACGGCACACACCATCGAAGCGAGAAGTGGGCAGATCTCGTGCTTGAAGTTGCCGCCACGCCGGATCATGAACTTCATTCTCTAGCACTGATTGAAGTCCTAAGCCACCAAGTGGGCGCAGCGTCTCAACTACTGAGCAACCTCCCTCAAGAGTCTCTGTTTGATACGTATCTGGCTATGCTTCGGTTCCAATCTGGCACCAATGCAAACTGGTCGCCCGGTCTCTGGAAAATTCTGGTCACCCGTCTGCTTGTCGATAGAGATATTGAGGATCTGGTGGCGGCCATTGATCCGGTCATCGAGGGGCTCATAGAGGACGTCTATGATATTAAACTTTGGCTCGCGGACTGCCCACTTGCCGCACCGACCGTCAAGTTGGTTGAGAACGACCTGAGGGCGTTGAAGGTGATTGATGTTTTGGACGTCACGCTCAGCGCGATTGATGCCGATAGAGGAGAGGTAGCTACTGAGAAGCTTCGAGCAGCGGACATGCTACGTGAGAGCATATTTGAAAGCTTTGTAGCCGCCGTAGAAACGTGCAATCCGCGCCTACACCGAACATGGGCGCACCTTAAGACGATCTTCTCTCGCAGCGGTTGTCCTGAGGAGATGTTGTCGCGCATCGAGGAAGGCAGACTGCGAGCATTCGAGAAGCACCAACTCGTTCGAGAAGCACAGGTTGTTTTTCCAGCGAAACCGGCTCTTACTGGCTGGCGCGACGCAGAAGCTTCTGGCTAACAGAACCCTCAAAGCCACAAGGCGGAAATCGGTCACTGACGCAGCTGTCACTTTGAACAGCTGCGTTACACGAAGGAGGAAGACGCGCAAGTGGGCCTGCGCCACGCTATTAGCCCCGCTTTCTCGACTTATTCTCGCAATCCGAGTGGCTTGAACAACCAGGAAGAGCGCTGATCACCACACGCATCGGCTCATGCGCTGGCGGCCGCCTTGCTTGGCGCCATTAGGCCAGAGCATCCAGGACGAATGAGACGGACACCGAGGGCGAGAGCACTCACATAAGGGATGTTGTGTAATGCCAATCATCCACGCACCCGAGCCTCCGCAAACCACTGGAGCTCCATGAGCAAGGGTTCCAGATCTGTCGATGTAAAGCCAAGCAGTGGTGGCATACCAGCTGGCATACCAAAATCGCAGCCGACCTGTTTCTTATATAAAAATCAATGACATATCAATTCAATTGGCGGAGAGAGTGGGATTCGAACCCACGGAAGGAATGACCCTTCGCCGGTTTTCAAGACCGGTGCCTTAAACCGCTCGGCCATCTCTCCGTATCGGTAACGCTTTACGCGCCCGCGTGCGCGGGTCATTGCAACCCGGGCAACCGGTCGGGGCAGCGTCCCCGTCCGGCATGGCTCCCCGGCATGGGCCGGGGGTCGCATTCTCGCATTTCAGGTGGGATTTGCCCACCCGCCGGCTGTCGGGCTCAGCCCGCATCCACCGCCAGCGCACCCAAGGCACTGGCCTTGATCTTCTCTTTGGCCCGCTCGCACGCGCCGCCGCAATCCAGGCGCGAAGCCTCCAGCTGCGGCGGCAGGTGTTCGGCCAGGAAGTCGATGAACACGCGCACCGCCGGCAGCAGGCCGCGGCGGGAGGCGAAGACGGCATGGCAGATGCCCTGCGGCAGCGACCAGTCCGGCAGCACCACTTCCAGCTCGCCATTGCGCACGGCGTCGGCGCAGACCGTTTCCGGCAGCATGGTGATGCCGAAGCCGTCCTTGACCATGCTCTGCAGCAGCGGGAAGTCGAAGCCGGCCACGCGCGGCTGCAGGTCCACGCGGCGGACCGCGCCTTCCGGGCCGTGGAGTTCCCAGCGCTGGCGGGCTTCGTCTTCGCTGATGCTCAAGGTCACGTGATTGGTCAGCTCGTCCGGATCTTTCGGGCGGCCAGCGCGATCCAGGTACTTCGGGCTGGCGACCAGCAGTTCCTGCACCTGGCCGAAGCTGCGCATCACCAGGCTGCCATCGTCATCCAGGCGCGAGCGCACGCGCAGGGCGACGTCGTAGCCTTCATTGATGATGTCCACGCGGCGGTTGCTGATGTTCAGCTGCAGGCGCACTTTGGGGTACTGCGCCAGGAAGATCGGCAGCAGCTTGGGCAGCTGCATCTGCGCGAGCGAGACCGGCACGCTGGCGCGCACCAGGCCGCGTGGCTCGGCGCTGAGGCGGTCGACCACCTCGCGCGCGGCCTGGGCCTCGGCCAGCATGGTCTGCGCGTGGCGATGCACGCTGGTGCCGACGTCGGTCACCGCGAAGCGGCGCGTGGAGCGCTGCAGCAGGCGTACGCCCAGGTCGGTTTCCAGCTGGCTGATACGGCGGCTCAGGCGGGATTTGGGGATGCCGAGCGCGCGTTCTGCTGCGGCGAAGCCACCATGATCGACCACCATGGCGAAGTAGTAGAGGTCGTTGAGGTCTTGCATACCGAAGTTCCAGATATAGAACAATACGTGGTATTCAACCACCTTTATTCCAAACAGGCAACAACCTAACCTGATCTCCGTCGGCGGCGCCTTGCCCCGCCCCTCCCCAGATAACAGGTGATTGCCATGAAGCTTCTTCACATCGATGCCAGCGTGCTTGGCGACAACTCGGTTTCCCGCCAGCTCTCCGCCGCCGTGGTCCAGCAGTGGCGCGACCAGGTGCCGGGCCTGGAAGTGAGCTACCGCGACCTCGACGCCCAGCCGGTCCCGCACCTGCGCAGCTCGTCGCTGGCCCAGTCCGACCCGGCCGAAGTGGCCGACGCCGAGCAGGTGCTGGCGCAGTTCCTGGCCGCCGACGTGGTGGTCATCGGCTCCCCAATGTACAACTTCAGCGTCGCCTCCACCCTCAAGGCGTGGATCGACCGCCTGGCGGTGGCCGGCCGCACCTTCAAGTACACCGAGAATGGCCCGGTGGGCTTGGCCGGCGGCAAGCGCGTGATCGTGGCCAGCAGCCGCGGCGGCCTGCACACCGGCGCACCGACCGACTTCCAGGACCCCTACCTGCGCCAGGTCTTCGCCTTCTTCGGCATCGACAACGTCGAGTTCGTGCGCGCCGAGGGCATCGCCTATTCGCCGCAGCACCGGACCGATGCGATTGCGCAGGCGCTGGCCGCGCTGCCGCAGCCGGCTGAACTCGCCGCGGCCTGAGCCGGGCGACCCACACCGTTCCCTCCCCCTCGTCGTGACGGTGTGGTGGTGGGACGCCGGTTTTCTCTCCCCTGCCGGCGCTCCTCCTGATGGCCCCTTCCGGGGCCATCTTTTTGCCTGGCTGCCGGCTCCCGGCGTCCTGCCGCCGCGGCGCGCCTGGCCGCCGGCAACCTACCTCAGCTACCTCAGGTCACAATGGCGCATTGCCGGGGTCTCCCGTGCCATGCCATCGCCGGTGCAGGCCGCGGTGATGGCCTCGCCTTTACGCAGGCCGGCGGCATCCGTCGTTGTCAGCCCCATCAGCAGCACCCGCGCGTCAGGGCCGGCGGACAGGTGGACGACGGGCTGATCCAGAGAATCGCCCTGGATGGCCTCCACATCGCCGGAGATCACCAGGGGCTTGCCCTTGTAGAGCACGTCGGCGGCGATCTCATTGGCCTGGTAGTCCAGATACAGCTGCCGCGCGGCCAGCTCGATGGTGTCGGCCAGCACGCTGATGGCCTCGCTCTCGGTCTCGGCGGCGTGCGCATCTTCCCGCGGGGCGCTGACTGCGCTCAGCGCTCCGGCAAAGATGGCGATGCCAACGAAGTACACCATCGGCGAGACCATCAGCGAGAGCAGCAACGGTGCGAGACCCTTGGTCACCCCACCGCTGGACATCGCCACGATGGCCAGGATGAAGGCCACCAGATTCAGTGGCCAGCCGATGAAGAACCCCAGCCCCGGAAAGGGAATCAGGAAGCACAGCCACGCGATCACCAGAAGCATCCAAGCAGCAGCCCCTGCCGGGTGGGAAGGCGGCGTTGTTGTGCCCACTGCGTTCACGGGGAGGGTCCTGCGGGAGGTGAATGACGTTATCCATCGTCGTTGCCGCCTGGCTGCGCGGGTGGACGCAGGTCACATCCCACGGACTCCACCGGAAACTCCAGAACCGGGCCCTTTGCCCTGCGCGCCTTATGGGCAGAGGGTTCTACGCTGGCAGGGAATTTGATCCGGTGAGCAATGGAGGTCTGCACCGACAGCGCAACGGAGTTCCGCCTTACCCGATCAGGCTCTGTACCGGAAGCACCCGACGTGACGCATTCGACCCAAGGCGGTCGCGCAGATCGCTATGCTGATCCGTCTTTCTCTGGATCCGCCCGCATGGACTACTGCGTCACCGCCGCCCACCGCAGCGAATTCCCGCATCCGATCACCCTGCAACCCGGCGACCCGCTGCAGGTCGGCGAGCGCTATCAGGGGCCCGAAGGCTGGGACAACTGGTATCTGTGCCAGACGCCGGGCCAGGCCGCTGGGTGGGTGCCGGCGCAGGTGATCGGCCGCAACGCGCAGGGCGATGCCGTGGCGGCGGAGGCCTACTGCGCGCGCGAACTGGATGTGGATGCGGGTCAGCACGTGCGGGGGGAGCGCGAGCTCAACAGCTGGGTGTGGTGCGAGGTGGTCGGCGGCACGTCCTCTGGCTGGGTGCCGCTGGGCGTGCTGACGCCGATGACGCCCCGGTAGAGCAAAAAACCCGCCTTCCGGCGGGTTTTTCGTTCGTCACGGCGCCGGATCAGCCGATGACATCCAGCCCGCCCATGTAGGGCTTCAGCGCGTCCGGCACGGTGATGCTGCCGTCGGCGTTCTGGTAGTTCTCCATCACCGCGATCATCGCACGGCCCACTGCCACGCCCGAACCGTTGAGCGTGTGCAGCAGCTCGGGCTTGCTGGTTTCCGGGTTGCGCCAGCGGGCCTGCATGCGACGCGCCTGGAAATCCCCACAGTTGGAACACGAAGAGATCTCGCGGTAGGTGTCCTGCGAGGGCAGCCACACTTCCAGGTCGTAGGTCTTGATGGCGGCAAAGCCCATGTCGCCGGTGCACAGCAGCACCTTGCGGTACGGCAGGCCCAGCTTTTCCAGCACGACTTCGGCACAGCGGGTCATGCGCTGGTGCTCTTCATCACTCTGCGCGGGGGTACAGGCGGCGACCAGTTCCACCTTCTCGAACTGGTGCTGGCGGATCATGCCGCGCACGTCGCGGCCGCCGCTGCCGGCTTCGGCGCGGAAGCACAGCGAATGGGCGGTCATGCGCAGCGGCAGCTGCTCGGCATCGACGATTTCATCGCGCACGATATTGGTCAGCGGCACTTCCGAGGTCGGGATCAG
>Ga0256876_1000185_pt1 | contig 13265 bp, 12 predicted proteins | sample MC6MC0419MT_FD_186340 | JGI IMG/M metagenome (GOLD analysis project Ga0256876, IMG submission 186340) | Metatranscriptome of enriched soil aggregate microbial communities from Iowa State University, Ames, United States - MC6-MC0419-MT... | ecosystem: Environmental > Terrestrial > Soil >...
CCACCAGCGACCGGCCGTCGCCCTCGGCGACGTGCACGACGGCGAAGCCCGCCTCGCGGCCGGCCTCCGCCGTGCGGTCGCCGACGGCGATCAGCGGAACCCCGCGCAGGCGGCCGATCTCCGGCCGGCCCTTGAGCTTGCGCAGGCCGTTGCCGCTGGTCGCGAGCACGGCGTCATAGGCGACCTTGGGAACGGCCGCGTCGAGCGTCTCGATCGCGAGCACGGGCGCTAGGATCGCCGTCATCCCGCGCGCCTCGAGCGCACGGGCGGTGCGTTCCGCAGCGCGTTCCGGGCGAAGGACGAGGACCCTCATCGCGGGGCGTCCGTCAGCCGAAGGCTGCGAGCAGATCGGCGGGCGTGCGCGCCTTCACGTCGCGGCCGAGCTCGGCCCCGAGCCGCGCGGCGTCCGCCGCGTCGCCCTCGATCGAGCCTTCGACCGTACGCGCGCCGTCGATCGAGAGCACTAGCCCGATGAACCGGAGACGCCCCCCTTCGGCGCGCGCGAGGCCTGCGATCGGCGTGCGGCACGATCCGTCGAGCACGGCGAGGAAGCTGCGTTCGCAGGCGAGAGCGGCCGCGGTCGCCGCGTGGTCGAGAGCGCGCAAGGCCTCGCGGGTGGCGTCGTCGTCCTGGCGCGCCGTCACCGCGATCGCGCCCTGCCCGAGCGCCGGGGGAAAGTCGTCGACGTCGAGGATCTCGGTGGCGTGGCCCTGAAGGCCGAGGCGGGTCAGCCCCGCCAGCGCGAGGAGGGTGGCGTGGGCCTCGCCGCGCCCGAGCTTGTCCAGCCGGGTCTGCACGTTGCCGCGAAAGGAGACGACCTGGAGATTGGGCCGGAGGCGGCGGACCAGGGCGCCGCGGCGAAGCGAGGCGGTGCCGACGATCGCGCCTGTGGGCAGCTCCTTCAGCGTCCGCGCCGATCCGCCGATGAGCGCGTCGCGCACGTCGGCGCGCTCCAGCGTCGCGAAGAGGTCCGTGCCGGGCGCGAGTTCGGTGGGTAGGTCCTTGGCGGAGTGCACGGCGATGTCGACGCGCCGGTCGAGCAGCGCCTCGTCGATCTCCTTGACGAACAGGCCCTTGCCGCCGGCCTCCGACAGCGGCCGATCCTGGATGGCGTCCCCTGTGGTCTTGATGGTCACGATCTCGACCGCCTCCGGCGCGAGGCCATGGGCGGCGATCAGGTCGTCGCGCACCCGGTTCGCCTGCCAAAGCGCGAGCGGGCTGCCGCGGGTGCCGATGCGAAAGCGAGGAGAGGTCATGAAGAAGGTCTTCCGCCGCAAAACGTCGCCTGTGGCGTTAGCAGCCTCCGCCGGGCTTGCGCAATGAGCCTGGGCCGAACTGCGCCACGCTCGGGCGCGGCTTCCGGCCGCCAAGGCGTGACGTCCGGCCCATCCTGTGCCAAGCGTGCGCGCGATGATCTTCCGCACGCCGCGAGGATCTTTCGAGCCCAGCGAGGCGAGCGCATGTCCGAGATCACCTCCCTCAGCCTGACGGTGGGCGAAGGCGCGGAGGCGCGCGAGATCGCGCTGCTGGCGCGGCCGGGGACGGGGCCTTGCGTGGTCTGGCTCGGCGGTTTCCGCTCCGACATGACGGCGACCAAGGCGACCGCGCTGGATTCCTGGGCGGCCGAAAGAGGCCGCGCCGCGCTCCGGTTCGACTATTCCGGGCATGGCGGTTCGGGCGGGCGGTTCGAGGACGGCACGATCGGCTCCTGGACCGAGGACGCGCTCGCGGCGATCGAGGCGCACGCAGGACCGTCGCCCGTGCTGATCGGCTCGTCGATGGGCGGCTGGATCGCGCTGCTGGTCGCGCGGCGCATGGCGCGGCCGCCCTCCGGCCTCGTGCTGATCGCGCCGGCCGTGGATTTCAGCGAGACGCTGATGTGGGATCGGTTTTCGGAGGAGGTTCGCGCCGAGATTCTGGAGACCGGCCGGTGGCTGCGCCACAGCGACTACGCGCCGGAGCCGTACCCGATCACCCGGCGGTTCATCGAGGAGGGCCGCGACCATCTGTTGCTCGGCGGTCCGATCCGCGTCGGCGCGCCGATCCACATCCTGCAGGGCATGCGCGACCCGGACGTGCCGTGGGAGCACGCGCTCCGCACGGTCGAGCGCCTCGCCGAGGACGACGTGGTGGTGACGTTGATCAAGGACGGCGACCATCGCTTGTCGCGCGACGAAGACATCGCGCGACTGCTCGAAGCCGTGGACGGCGTCGCGAGCTGAGCATGAAGGGGTCGCGCAGCCGGAATCCGCGCGGCTAAAGTCGGCGGCGACGCTGATTCGCCGCCTCGCCGGCCGTCGGCCCACCACCGTCCGGTCGCCATGTCGCTGTTCCGCGCCTTCCGTGCTCTGCCGCTACTCGCGCGTCCCGACGCGCGGCTGCGCGACGACGCGCTGCGCGTCGACACTCGGCTCGGCGAGGTCGCGATCGCGATCCGACGGAACGCGCAGGCGCGGCGGATGACGCTCCGGGTGCGCTCCGCCGCGCGCGACGTGACGTTGACGTTGCCGGCGCGCACGTCGCTCGCCGCCGCGCGCGATTTCGTGGAGCGCCACGTCGGCTGGATCGAGCAGCGGCTCGCCAGACTGCCGGAGCGCGTGCCCTTCGCCCAGGGCGAGATCATTCCGCTGCGAGGAGAGCCGCACCGCATCGTGCTGAAGGAGAGCGTCCGCGGACTCGTGCGCGTCGAGCCGGGCCTGCGGGGGGACACGCCGATCCTCGCGGTCTACGGCGTCGCCCCGCACGCGGCGCGGCGGCTCGGCGACTTCCTGAAGCGCGAGGCGCGCGACGACCTCACGGAGGCCGTCCGGCGCCACGCCACGGCGCTGGGCGTCACGGTCGGACGGATGGCGATCAAGGACACCAAGAGCCGCTGGGGCTCATGCTCGGTCGCCGGCGATCTCGCGTTCTCCTGGCGGTTGATCCTGGCGCCGCCCTACGTGCTGGACTATCTCGCCGCGCACGAGGTCGCGCACCGCAAGGAGATGAACCACGGGCCGCGCTACTGGGCGCACGTCGCGCGCATCGTTCCCGATTACGACCGGGCGGAGGCCTGGCTCAAGGCCCACGGGACGACGCTGCACCGGTACGGCTGAGCCGTCGCGCATCGGCGCCATGCCTCGCCGCGCCTCGACCTCGGCGGCCCCCGGCCTATCTGCGCAGCCTCCCGCCTCGTTTCCCGGCGTCCGATGCATCTGCGGCCCGACACATTCGCTCTCACGTGCCTGCTCGCGCTGCTGACGGCGGTCGGGCCGCTTGCGATCGACATGTATCTGCCGTCGCTGCCGCATCTGACGGCCGCGCTCGGCGCAAGCCCGGCCGAGGGGCAGCTCACGCTCTCCGCGTTCCTGCTGGGGTTCGCCGCGGGCCAGATCGTCTACGGCCCGATGTCGGACGCGCGAGGCCGCAAGCCGACGCTGATCGTGAGCCTCGCGCTGTTCACCTTCGGAAGCGCGCTCTGCGCGCTCGCGCCGTCGATCGAGATGCTGATCGCCGCACGTTTCGTACAGGCGCTGGGAGGCGCCGGGCCGGTCGTGCTGGCGCGCTCGATCGTGCGCGACCTCTATTCCGGGCCCCGCGCGGCCCGCGAGCTCGCGCGGATGGCGACGATCCTCGGCGTGGTGCCCGCGGCGGCGCCCCTGATCGGCGGCGTGCTCGAAACGACGTTCAACTGGCGCGCCACCTTCATGCTGCTGACCGTCGTGCTCGCCCTCGAGATGCTCGTCGTCGCCTTCCTGCTGCCGGAGACTCTCAAGGCGCGAACCAACGGCGCGCTCAGCCCGCGGACGGTGCTCGCGAGCTACCGCGTGCTGCTGCGGCACAAGGGGTTTCTGTCCTATCTTGGTCTCACCGTGATCGCTTTCGGGGGGCTGTTCGCCTACATCTCGACGTCGTCGTTCATCCTGCAGTCGGTCTACAGGCTCTCCGAAATCGCCTATGGCGCGGCCTTCGCGATCGGGGTCATCGGCTTCATCGGCGGCACGCTCGCCGCAGGCCCGCTGGTGAAGACACGCGGGCTCGACGGCGCGATCGGGGTGGGCGCCTGCGCGGTCGCCCTCGGCGGTTGCCTGATGCTGGCCCTCGTGACCTTTGGGCCGGGCTCTCCCGCGGAGGTGGTCGTGCCGATGATGATCTACATGTTCGGCGTCGGGCTGGTGATGCCGCAGAGCATGGCGTCCGCGCTGCAGCCGTTCCCGGAGCGCGCCGGCGCGGCGTCGTCGCTCGTCGGCTTCAGCCAGATGGCGTTCGGGGCGATCGTCGGCGTCGCGCTGGGCCGCACGCTCGGCGCAGGCGGCGTCCTCCCGCTGCCGATCACCGTCGCGTTCTTCGGAGTGGCGACGCTCGTGCTGTTTCGCCTGTCCCGCGCCGCCCGGCGCGGAATGCCGGTCTAGGCGTCAGAGCCGGCGGAAGATCAGGTAGCTCCCGCGCCGCCCTTCGCGGATCGCCTTCGCCTCGTAGCGCGTGCCCGGCCATCCGGCCCATGGCTCGCGCCAGTCCGCGGCGCGGCGCGCGGTCCATTCGAAATCGTCCGAACGGCGGGCGTGCTCCAGCGTCCAGGCGACATAGGTGTCGATGTCGGAGGCGAAGCGGAACGGCGCGCCGGGCTTCAGAACGCGGGCGATGCGGCCGAGGTTCTGGTCCGAGACGAAGCGGCGTTTCCAGTGGCGCGTCTTCGGCCAGGGGTCGGGATAGAGCAGGTCCACCCGCGACAGCGAGGCCGGCGGCAGACGATCGAGCAACTGGGTGGCGTCGTCGTCGTAGAGCCGGACGTTGCGTAAGCCCCGTTCCGCGACGCCCGCCAGACCCTTGGCGAGGCCCGAAAGGAAGGGCTCGACCCCGATGAAGCCGACGTGCGGGTTGGTCTCCGCCTCATGCAGCAGATGCTCGGCGCCGCCAAAGCCGATCTCGAGGCGCACCTCGGACACGGGCGCCTCGAACAGCTGCGCCAGATCCTCGGGGATCTGGTCTAGATCGACCTTCAGCCGCGGGAGATCGTCCTCGATCCGCGCCGCGCGGCCGGCGCGCAGCGGCTTGCCGCGGCGGCGGCCGAAGAATGAGCCTTCGTAGCGCGTGTCGTCGGACATGGGACGTTCGATCGCTCGCGCGGAAAGGGATTTCGGTCCGAACTCAGCCGAGCGCGGACTTCAGCGCCTCGGCGAGATCGGTCGCCTCCCACGAGAATCCGCCGTCGGCGTCCGGCGCGCGGCCGAAGTGGCCGTAGGCCGCGGTGCGCGCGTAGATCGGGCGGTTGAGCTGAAGCTTCTCGCGGATGCCGCGCGGCGACAGGCTCATCGTGTCGCCCAGGATCTGTTCGAGCTTCGCCTCGTCCACCCGGCCAGTGCCGTGCAGGTCGACGTAGATCGACAGCGGCTGCGACACGCCGATGGCGTAGGACAGCTGGATCGTGGCCCGGTCCGCGAGGTCCGCCGCGACGACGTTCTTGGCGAGGTATCGCGCGGCGTAGGCGGCCGAGCGGTCGACCTTGGTCGGGTCCTTGCCCGAGAAAGCGCCGCCGCCGTGGGGCGCCGCCCCGCCGTAGGTGTCGACGATGATCTTGCGGCCGGTGAGGCCGCAGTCGCCGTCCGGACCGCCGATGACGAAGGAGCCCGTGGGGTTCACATGCCAGATCGTCTCATCGGAGACCCAGCCGTCGGGCAGGGTCTGGCGGATGTAGGGCTCGACGATCGCGCGGATGTCGGCGGAGGTCTGGGTCTCGTCCGTGTGCTGGGTCGAGAGCACGATCGAGGTCACGCCGACGGGGACGCCGTTGGCGTAGCGCACCGTCACCTGGCTCTTCGCGTCGGGTCCGAGCGTCGGCTGCTCGCCGGAATGGCGAACCTCGGCGAGGCGCTTCAGGATCTTGTGGGCGTAGTAGATCGGCGCTGGCATCAGCTCCGGCGTCTCGCGACAGGCGTAGCCGAACATGATGCCCTGGTCGCCCGCGCCTTCGTCCTTGTTGCCGGAGGCGTCGACGCCCTGCGCGATGTGCGCGGACTGGGCATGGAGATACACGTCGATTTCGGCGGTCTTCCAGTGGAAGCCGTCCTGCTCGTAGCCGATGTCCTTGATCGCCGCGCGCGCCGCCTCGACGATCTGGTCCTTGGTGATGCTGTCGGGGCCGCGCACCTCGCCGGCGATCACCACGCGGTTCGTGGTGGCGAGCGTCTCGCAGGCCACGCGCGCCTCGGGCAGGGCGCCGAGGTAGATGTCGACCACCTCGTCGGAGATCCGGTCGCAGACCTTATCCGGATGACCTTCGGAGACCGACTCGCTGGTGAACAGGTAATCAGCGCGCGCCACAAGCGGCCTCCTGCGACAGAAAAGGAAGACAAAACCGTCCGGTAGGCCGAACGGTTTTGTTCCTCGCAGAAGCCATGCGGACGGTCAAGAAGGCGTTCAAGCGGCGGGTTCGGCCAGCGCGGAGACCAGATCGACGATCTTGCGACGGACCTTCGGGTCCGCGATCCGGACGAACGCCTTGTTAAGCTGAAGGCCTTCGGTGGTGGTCAGGAAGTCCACCACATAATCGGAGCTCGGAGCTTCGCCGAAGCCGGGCTGACCCTCGGCCAGAGCGCCGGGCGCGTCTTCGAAGAAGTACGACACCGGCACGCCCATCACCGTGGCGATCTGCTGCATCCGGCTGGCCCCGATGCGGTTGGTGCCCTTCTCGTACTTCTGAATCTGCTGGAACGTAATGCCGAGAGCTTCGCCAAGTTTTTCCTGGCTCATGCCGATCAAGACACGACGCATTCGCACCCGGCTGCCGACGTGCTTGTCGACCGGGTTCGGCGTCTTCTTAATCATCTAATTCTCCTCGCACACTTGAGCGTGCGGCGTCGCCCCCGCCGAACCTGCTTCGTTTCGCTTTGCGCATGCGCTAGCGCAGGAAGATCAAAACATCCGACGTGAACAACGTCCCCGATTTTGATCTTGCCGCGTGTCCCTGTCAAACGCGGGAACGCTTTATGCATACAACGCCCAAAAATACCACAGGGAGCATAAGGAAAAGCCAGCCACCGGTATTTGAGTACAGCGTGGCGGCTATTGGACGCGGCAGCCGCGCGTCGACTGTCCCACGTTGACCCAAAGGGAGCGAGGCGACGACCCGCCCATAGGCGTCGACCACCGAGGACACCCCGCCGTTTGCCGAACGCACCATCGGCAACCCCTGCTCGACCGTCCTGACGCGGGCCTGCGCCGCATGTTGGTAGGGGCCGGGAGTGTGGCCGAACCAGGCGTCGTTGGTGACGTTCAGCAGGAAGTCCGGCCTGTCGCCGCGGGCGATCTCCTCGGGAAAGATCGCTTCGTAGCAGACCAGCGTGCGAAAGCGCGGTCCCTGCGGCAGCGCGATCAGGTTTGCGCGCTCCCCCGCGGCGAACCCTCCCTGAAGGCGCGTCAATTGCTCGAGGCCGATCGCCTCCAGCCAGGACTGCAGCGGCAAATACTCCCCGAAGGGCACGAGGTGGATCTTGTCATAGGTGGCGAGGATCGAGCCGTCGTCGCCCACGAGATGCAGGGCGTTCCAGAAATCCGCGCCCTCTCCGTCCGGTCGCCGCTCCCCGCGCACCGAGCCGGTCGCGAGCGTGGTTCCCGGCGCGAGGCTGCGCCCGATGCGGTCAAGCGCATCCGGCGCGCGCGACAGCAGGAAGGGAAAGGCGGACTCCGGCCACACCGTCAGCGTCGCGTCGGCGAAGCCCCGCGCTTCCGGCGAGCGCGCCTCGTCCGACAGCGCGAGGTAGGCGTCCATGATGGTGTCGCGCGCCGCCTCCTGCGTCTTCAGGTCTTGCGGGATCTCGGGCTGCAACGCCCGCACCGTGACGCTCGGGTCGAACTCCGTCTCCCCCGCGAGCGTGAGACGGGCCGCGCCGAACACGGCGAGGCCGGCGAGCGTCGCCGCGGCGAGGCCGACAAGACCGAATCGCGGACGCAGGTCGCCGAGGACCGCAGGCGCGGCGAAGATCGCGAGGCACAGGAAGGTCAGGCCCTCGACCCCGATCACGGACGCGAACTGCCCGAGCCAGAGCTGGTCGGCGAGCGCGTAACCGAAGGAGTTCCAGGGAAATCCGGTGAGCACGTGACCGCGGGCGAGTTCCGCGAGGCCGAGGCCGAGCGCGAAGGCGAAGACCCGTCGCGCGCCGCCGCTCCAGACGAGCCGCGCCAGCGCGAAGCCGGCGGCTGGAAACAGCGCCAGTCCCATGGGCAGGCCGACGACCGCGAAGGGCATCAGCCAGCCGAACACGTCGGCGTCCACCAGGAAGGCCGATCCCACCCACCACAGGCCGGCGAGGAAGTAGCCGAAGCCGAAACACCAGCCGATGCGGGCCGCGGCGAAGACGCTGCGAAGCCGCGTCGCGCCGGACGCCCCGTCGATCAGCCAAACGGCGACGGGAAGCGTGAGGGCGAGCGCTGGCCAGACCGAGAACGGCGGCATAGCCAGGGCGGATAGGGCTCCGGCGAGGACGGCGGCCGCGGCGCGCCGCCAGCCCGAGAGCAGCGTCAGCCGTTCCGCCAACGACGACAAGACCTCGAGACGTCGCGGCATGGCGGTCGGGTCCTGTGATGTCGGGAACGGCTCAGGCCGCGTCCGCGGCGCTTCCGGAGGTATCCGATTCGTCGGCCGCGCGCGCGGGATCGGTCCCGCCGCGCACGATGCGCACCGACACGACCCGCCTGGGATCGGCCTTCAACACCTCGAGGCGATGCCCGCCGGGTCCGGCCACCACGTCTCCCTCCGCCGGCACGCGGCCGGCGAGCGTAACGATCAGCCCGCCGAGCGTGTCGACCTCGTCGATGAAGTTCGAGATGTCGAAGGCCGGGCCAACCGCCTCCGCCACGTCCTCGAGCGCGGCCCGGGCGTCCGCGACGAAGCCGCCCTCGCCGTCGGCCGCGATCCGCACCTCTTCCTCGTCGTCGTGCTCGTCCTCGATGTCGCCGACGATGGTCTCGACGATGTCCTCGATCGAGACGAGCCCGTCGACTCCGCCGTATTCGTCGACCACGAGCGCAAGATGGATGTGCAGCGACTGCATGCGGACGAGCAGGTCGGTCGCCGCCATGGAGGGCGGCGCGTAGATCACCGGCCGGATCAGGTCGGCGTCGCCGATACGGGCGGTCACGTCCACCGTCGTTAGGTCGAGGGCGGTCCCTTCGCCCTCGGCGCCTCGCGCGATGACCGCGAGCGCGTCCTTGACGTGGATCATGCCGCGCGGCTCGTCGAGCGAACCCTGGTGCACCGGCAGCCGCGAATGTCCCGCCGCGGCGAAGGTCGCCAGCAGCTGGCCGAGGGTGATGTCGTCGGACACCGCCACGATCTCGCTGCGGGGAACCATCACGTCGTCGACGCGGGTGCCCCGCAGGCCGAGCACGTTGCGGAGCAGCACCCTCTCCTGCGGCGAGACGGAGAGATCGGTTTCGTCCGTCTCCTCCAGCGCCTCTGCGAACTCTTCCCGCAGAGTCTGCGGCGCGCCGAGCCCGACGAAGGCCCGCAATCGTTCGATCCAGTTGTCGGAACGCCCGTCGGAGTCGCGGCCGTGGGGGGCGCGTTCGCGGGCGGGGGTGTCGGAGGAAGACATGGGGTCAGACCGTTCGGAGAGTTTCAGGCGCGTCGGCGTAGGGGTCGGCGACCCCGATGCGAGCGAGGGCGCGGGTCTCGATCGCCTCCATCTCCTCCGCCGCGGCGTCGACGACGTGGTCGTAGCCGAAGAGATGCAGCACGCCGTGGACCACGAGATGGGAGAGATGGGCCGAGAAGGGCTTGCCTTCGTCCTCGGCCTCGCGGGCGACGGTCTCGTAGGCGAGGATCACGTCGCCGAGCATCGGCGCGTCGGCCATCTGGTCGGGCTCGAAGGCCGGGAAGGTGAGCACGTTGGTCGGCGTGTCCTTGGCCCGCCAGGCCGCATTGAGCTCGCGCACGCGCGCATCGTCGGCGAGCGTCACCGCGAGCTCCGCGTCGGGGAGGGCGTCGAGCTCCGCCTCGTCGAAGGCGGCGCGCACGGCGGCCGCCACGAGCTCCTCCGCGTCGGGGAGGGCGTCCCAGAGTTCGCTGTCGCGCACGGTTTCGAGCGCGACGGGGGGAGATCGATCCGGGCTCATACGCTCGGACTCTCGTGCGCGCCCTCGTAGGCGCGGACGATCCGCGCGACGAGCTCGTGGCGCACCACATCGGCGGCCGAGAAGCGCGTCACGCCGATGCCCTCGACGCCCTCGAGCAGCGCGACCGCCTCGGCGAGCCCGGACACCTGGCCCGGCGGCAGGTCGATCTGCGTCGGGTCGCCGGTGATGATCATGCGGCTGTTCTCGCCGAGACGCGTCAGGAACATCTTCATCTGCATGGACGAGGTGTTCTGCGCCTCGTCCAGCAGCACGATCGCGTTCGCGAGCGTCCGGCCGCGCATGAAGGCGAGCGGGGCGATCTCGATCATGCCCGAGGTCATGCCGCGCTCGACCTTCTCGGCCGGCATCACGTCGTAGAGCGCGTCGTAGAGCGGGCGGAGATAGGGGTCGACCTTCTCCTTCATGTCGCCCGGCAGGAAGCCGAGGCGCTCGCCGGCCTCGACCGCGGGGCGGGAGAGGATGATTCGGTCGGCCTCGCCGCGCTCGATCAGGGCGGCCGCCCAGGCCACGGCGATGTAGGTCTTGCCGGTGCCGGCCGGGCCGGTCGCGAACACCAGTTCGTGGCGTCCGAGCGAGCGGATGTAGGCGTCCTGGGCCGCGGTGCGCGCGACGATGGTCTTCTTGCGGGTCGCAACCTGGGCGAAGCCGGGACGCGGGCCGTCGCCGTCCGCCGGAAACAGCTGCCCCTGCGAGGCCGCCATGCGGATCGCGCCGTCGACGTCGCCGAGCGCGACGGACTCGCCGCGCTTCACCCGGTCGTAGAGGCTCTCCAGCACCTTGCGGGCCTGGCGGCAGGCCTCGGCCGGGCCGCGCAGCGCCACATGATTGCCGCGCACCGTGGCCTCGATGCCGAGCCGACGCTCCAGGAACGCGAGGTTCTGGTCGTGGCTGCCCATCAGGCTCGAGGCGTGCCGGTTGTCGTCGAAGGCGATGGTGACCTCCGCCGGCGAGGAGGTCTCGCGGGCGAAGCCGGGCTTGCGCGGGGACGGCGCAGCCGCGTTCCCCCGCAACGGATCGAAACCTTTGACGGTGCTGTCCGCGCTCAAGCGGTCGCCTCCGCGGGCTCACGACGGGTCTCGCGCACGCCGCCCGTGGGCGCGGCGAACAAGCTGTTGGCGCCGACGTCGGTCACCACGGCGTCGATCACGTCGCCGAGATTAGCGCCCGGAGCGACGATCTGCACAGGCTGAAGATAGGGGGAGCGGCCCGCGAGCTGGCCCGCATGGCGTCCCGGCCGGTCGAGCAGCACGTCGATGCGCCGTCCGATCAGCGAGCGCGCGAAGGCGGCCTGCTGCTGCGAGATGAGCGCCTGCAACTGCTGCAGCCGCTCGTCCTTGACCGACTCCTCGACCTGGCCGGCCATGTCGGAGGCCGGCGTGCCCGGCCGCGGGCTGTACTTGAAGGTGAAGGCGCTGGCGTAGTCCGCCGCGCGGGCGATCGCCATCGTCGCCTCGAAGTCGGCGTCCGTCTCGCCGGGGAAGCCGACGATGAAGTCGCCGGAGAGCGCAAGGTCCGGCCGGGCGGAACGAACCTTGTCGATCAGCCGGAGGTAGTCGTCCGCCGTGTGCTTGCGGTTCATGGCGGCGAGGATGCGGTCGGAGCCGGACTGCACGGGAAGATGCAGGTAGGGCATCAGCTTGGGCAGGTCGCGATGGGCGGCGATCAGGTCGTCGTCCATGTCGCGGGGATGGCTCGTGGTGTAGCGCAGCCGCGCGAGGCCTTCGATCTCGGCCAAGCGCCCAAGCAGGCGCGCCAGCGACCACGCCCGGCCGTCCGGTCCCTCGCCATGGAAGGCGTCCACGTTCTGGCCGAGCAGCGTCACTTCGCGCACGCCGGCGGCGACCAGGCGCTCGGTCTCGGCGACGATCTGCGCCACCGACCGGGAGGCCTCCGCGCCGCGGGTGTAGGGCACCACGCAGAAGGTGCAGAACTTGTCGCAGCCTTCCTGCACGGTGACGAAGGCGGTGACGCCGCGGCCCCGGATCGCCTTGGGGGCCGGTCGCGAGAGATGGTCGAACTTGTCCTCGACCGAGAACTCGGTGTCGACCGGGCGACGTCCCTCCGCCGCCTCGCGCAGGAGCCCCGGCAGGCGGTGATAGCTCTGCGGCCCGACCACGAGGTCGACGACCGGCGCGCGCTTCAGAATCTCGGCGCCTTCGGCCTGCGCGACGCAGCCGGCGACGGCGACCTTGGGCCGGCGCCCGGTCTCCTGCTTCATCTTCCGGATGCGGCCGAGTTCGGAGTAGACCTTTTCGGCTGCCTTCTCGCGGATGTGGCAGGTGTTGAGAATGATGAGGTCGGCGTCGTCCGCCGACTGGGTTTCGACGTAGCCTTCGGGCGCGAGCGCGTCGGCCATGCGCTCCGCGTCGTAGACGTTCATCTGACAGCCGTAGGATTTGACGAAGAGCTTGGGAGTGTGGGCTGTCATTCCAGAACGGTCTTTGAAGCTCCGCGGGGCGGCGGAGGCCGCCCGTTCGAACCCAAGCTTTAGCCCGAAACGCCGGTGGAGAGAATAGCGGAGCGGCGTTCCGGGTCATGTCTTCGCGCCGCGCTTCGCCGCGCCTCTTTGTCATCGCCGGGACATACGCCATGCGCCTCACGCTCGCCGACCGCCACGCCGCGGACCTGAAGTTCGCCGCGAAGGTCGCGGTGGCCGCCGTGGCGGCCTTCGTGGCGGCGACCCTGCTCGCCCTGCCGCAGGGCTACTGGAGCGTGATCTCTGCCCTGATCGTGGTGCAGACCAGCGTCGGCGGAACGGTCGCCGCCGCCCAGGAGCGCGCGGTCGGGACGCTGGTCGGCGCGGTCGTCGGCGGCGCGGCGGGCTTCTTCCACCCTCAGTCGCTGATTGGAACCTCGGTCGTTCTCACCGCCACGGTGGCGCTGCTGGCCTTCGCCTCGGCTGGGCGTCCCATGCTCCGGCTCGCGCCGATCACCGCCGCCATTTTGTTGGTCGCGACCGCGAACCAGTTGAGCTCGCTCGTCGTGGCGCTGGAGCGCGTCGCCGAGGTGCTGCTCGGCTGCGCCATCGGGGTCGCGACGACGCTGGTTGTGTTCCCGGCGCATGTGGACCGCGACCTCGCCCGCGAGGCGCGGAACGTCGCCCGCGACATCGCCGCCCTGCTCCGCGGCGCGCCAACCCGCCGCCGCGGCGC
>Ga0256876_1000186_pt1 | contig 13262 bp, 11 predicted proteins | sample MC6MC0419MT_FD_186340 | JGI IMG/M metagenome (GOLD analysis project Ga0256876, IMG submission 186340) | Metatranscriptome of enriched soil aggregate microbial communities from Iowa State University, Ames, United States - MC6-MC0419-MT... | ecosystem: Environmental > Terrestrial > Soil >...
CGCGATCATGACGAGCGTCGCGACCGCCGCGGCGCCGCCGCCGATCGCGGGCCGCGCCAGCGTGTCGGCCACAGCACCATCGAGGGCCAGCGTGTCGGCGAAGACGAGCTTTCCGCCGCGGCGGAGGCGCCAGCGGTCGACGAGCCGGCCGCGGACGACCGTCTCGTTCCGCGCAGTGCGGCCGAAGACGACGCTCTCGCAGGCGATCAGCGTGGCGTCCGGGGCGACGTCGGCCTCGAGCCGGCGCTCCAGCGACACGCCGTCGAACAGGATGGTCTCCTGCGGCAGCCAGCAGGCGCGCGCTCCCCGCTCTACGTGAAGCCGCGTCTCGACCTCGGCCGCGACGTTGAGGGCCCGATAGACCTTCTCGGCGGCCTGGGTGGTCGCGATCGCCTCGCAATCCGCGCCCCAGCGCACCTCCACCGCGAGCCTGTCGCCGCCGGCGATTCCGCCCCCGATGTTCGCGAGCACGGCCGTCGGCGGCGCTGCCGGCTCGGGCCGCGGAAACAGCACCCGCAGCGCGCCCGACTGCGCGAGGTCGACGAGGCGCGTGGCGTCGAACCGGCGCGCGAAGGCGACCGTCGCCGCGCCCTTGGCGCGCTGCCGTCGTCCGTCCTCGCGCTGAAGAGCTGTGATCACGTCTCGTCCGCTCAGCGTCCCGTTCGCCGCCGATGATGCGTTGCGGCGAAGCGCTTTGCCAAGCGCCGGCGGAGCGTTAACCGCGGTTAACGCGCCGTTAACCGTTCGAAACGTATCGTCGTACCATCGCGTGCCGATGAGGATTCGACCATGCCGTCCGCTTATGCGTCCGGCTCCGTCTCCGGAGCCGCCCATCCCGCCGTCGTCGCGGCCCTCGACCTCGACGCCATGCGCGCCTTTCTCCAGCGAAGCCGACCGGCGACCACCGCGGAAGCGCTCCGGCTGCTGCGGGGCGCTTTTCCGGCCGCCCCGCTTCGCCTGCGCGTCGCCGCCTGCGAGGGGTGAAAGCCGGCCTTAACTGGGATCGGCGTCGGACGCCGCGGCCGCCGTCGCGGCCCGGTCCGCCCGTATCAGCCGCTGCTGGTGTAGGAAGGCGAAGGGCAGCGTCGCGAGATAGGCGAGCGTGATCCCGGCGAGCACGAACCACGGGTAGCTCACGAGGAGCGTCACCGCGAGCGCGGCGGCGATCAGGACCGGGGCGACCCAGGTGCGGTCGATCCGGGAGCCGAGCTGCTTGCCCGACCAGGTGGGCAGAGGGCTCACCATCAGGAACGCCACCGTGAGGATGTAGACCTCCACCGCCGGCAGGGCGACCGGCACGCGGGGGATCCCCAAAAACTCCAGATAGATCGGCAGCAGCGCGGCGATCGCGCCGGCCGGCGCCGGCACGCCGACGAAGAACTGCCCGGCCCAGGCCGGCTTGTTCGGGTCGTCCAGCGCGACGTTGAAGCGCGCGAGCCGCAGCGCGCAGGCGATGGCGAGGATCAGGCAGGCGATCCAGCCCACATGGCCGAGCCCGTTCAGACCCCAGACATAGAGAATGATCGCAGGCGCGACGCCGAAGTTGACGAAGTCGATCAGGCTGTCGAGCTCGGCGCCGAAGCGCGACGCGCCCTTCAGCAGGCGCGCGAGCCGGCCGTCGACGCCGTCGAGCGCGGCCGCGAGCACCACGAGGTAGACCGCGAGCTCCAGCCGCCCCTCGATCGCCATGCGCACGCCGGTCATGCCGGCGCAGAGCGCGAGCAGCGTCACGAGATTGGGGATCAGCAAGCGGATCGGCACGCGCCGGAGCCGCGTGAAGGGCGAACGGCGGACGGGGTGGGGAGCGTCCGGATCGATCATCGCGCGTCTCTCGGGTTGGCGGGCGTGCGGCTCAACTCTTGCGGAAGGTCCGCGCGGGCGCGGCGCCCGTCAGGTCGGCGATCACGGTCTCGCCGGCCACCGTGCGCTGGCCGACGCCGACCAGCGGCTCGACGCCCTCCGGCAGGTAGTGGTCGACACGGCTGCCGAACCGGATGAGGCCGAAGCGCTCGCCAGCGCCTATGGTCTCGCCTTCGCGCACGAAGCACACGATGCGGCGCGCCACGAGGCCCGCGATCTGCACCACGCCCAGAGGCCCGTGCGCGCTCTGGATGACGAGGCCGTTGCGCTCGTTGTCCTCGCTCGCCTTGTCGAGGTCGGCGTTGAAGAACTTGCCCGCGGTGTAGGCGACGCGCGTCACGGTCCCGGCGACGGGCGCGCGGTTCACGTGCACGTCGAAGACGTTCATGAACACGGCGACCCGGGGCAGCGGCGAGGCGCCGAGGCCGAGCTCCGGCGGCGGCACGGCGCGCTTGACGTCGCAGACGACGCCGTCGGCCCCGCTCACCACCAAGCCGTCGCGCATCGGCGTGACGCGGTTGGGGTCGCGGAAGAACAGCGCGCACCAGATGGTCGCGCCGACGCCGATCCACCCCAGCGGCTGCCAGATGAAGAACAGCACGAGGGCGATGGCCGCGAAGATCGCGATGAACGGCCGGCCTTCCCGATGGATCGGGGGCACGGCTTTGCGGATGGAGGCTGAGATGTCGTCGATCATGGTCGCGAGGTCTTTAAGCCATCCGGCCGGCCGAACCAAGTGACGCAGGCGTCATCCCGCGCGGCGCGGCGGCCACACCTGCGGCGCGCGATCGCCGCGGCGGCGCGAAAGCGGCCGAGACGCCTGGCGACTCAGCTATCCTTCGCCCGCCGCCCGCGGGAGCCGCTTCGTGCATTACGATCAGGACTACGACGCTCGACGACAGGATACGCCGACGCCCGCGATCGTCTGGGGCCTGCTGATGATCGCGGCCCTCGGCGGAGCGGGCGCGGTGATGATCGTCTCGCCGTCGGGATCGAGCCCGACGCGCCTGGTCGCGGCGGGAAACACGGAGTCGGTCGGCCGGCTCGACCGCGAGGTGAAGCGCCTGACCGACGAGCGGGCGGCCCTCGTCGAGCGGTTGGCGCGGCTCGAACGCGGCGTGGGCGAAATGAAGCTCGCGGCGGCGCGGGCCGCTCTCATGCCGGAGACCACGGGCTCCGTCGCCCGCCCCGCGCCTCCCGCCGGCCACCCCCCCGCGTTCGCTATCGGCCTTGGCCCCGAGACCTCGGTGGACGCCGTGCGCCGCCGCTGGATCGCGCTGGCCGCCCGCTATCCGGAGCTTGCGCGCCTCACGCCGCGGGCGGTCCGCAGCGGCCCTGGCCGCAACGTCGTGGACCTCGTCGCCGGCCCCTTCCCCACGGCGGCGGAAGCGGTTCGCGCGTGCGGCGACCTTGCGGCCGAGGGCGTGCCTTGCGATACGACGCCCTATGACGGCGAACCGCTCGACCGCTCCTGACGACCGCCGCCAATGTGGCGGCGCCGCAAAATTCCATCGCCGCCACATTGGACATTGTTCCAAAGTGCAGCATTCTTTAGCCCTCGATCTCGGGTTCGTCGGCTTTTCGGCGGCCGATCAGGCTCGTCAAACGCATCGTCCATGAACCGACGTAGTTTCGTCACCGGCGCCCTCGCCGCCCATCTTCTCGCCACGACTGCGCTTGCGCAGCAGCCGGGCCAGACTCCCCCTCCGCCTCCGCCCCCGAATCTCGGCGCCGACGGCGCGCCCTTTAGTCGGGACGCGCTCGACGAGCAGGCCCGCCTGCTCGCGACCAAGGCGTTCGAGGCGCCGCGCAACCTGCTGCCGGACGGCTTCGCCGACCTGCCGCAGGACGTGTTCCGGTCGATCAAGATGCGGCCAGACCGGTCGCTCTGGCAGGGCGAGAATCGCGGCTTCGGCATCGACCTGCTGCCCGGCGGGTTCATCTACCGCTCGCCGGTCGCCGTCGGCCTCGTCGAGGACGGCAAGGTCCGCATGCTGCCGAACGAGCCGAGCTGGTTCGACTTCGGCCGCGCGCCCCAGCCGCCGGGCGACAAGCCGTTTCCGTTCTCCGGCGTCAGCGCCCGCGCGCCGATCGACCGGCCCGAGGAGCTTCGCGAGTTCGCGCTGTTCCAGGGCGCGACGCTGTTCCGGGCGCTCGCCCGCGGCCAGATCTTCGGCACCTCCGCCCGCGGCCTCGCCATCGACACCGGCGAGCCGGACGGCGAGGAGTTTCCGCTGTTCCGCAATTTCTGGATCGAGCGGCCCGGCCCGGCGTCGAACAGCCTCGTGGTCTACGCGCTGCTCGACAGCCGCCGCGTGACGGGCTCCTACCGCTTCACCCTGCGCCCGGGCGAGATCACCGTGATCGACGTCGAGTTCACGCTGTTCCCGCGCGAGGAGCTGCGGCACATCGGCGTCGCGCCGATGACGTCGATGTTCTTCTTCGGCCCGAACGACCGGGTCGGCGTCGACGATATCCGCGGGCAGGTGCACCGCGCCGACGGCCTGCAGATCTGGAACGGCGCCGGCGAGTGGGTGTGGCGTCCGCTGTCGAACCCGGCGGACCTGCAGATCAGCGTGTTCGCCGACAAGAACCCGCGCGGCTTCGGCCTGCTGCAGCGCCAGCGCGCCTTCGCCGCCTACAACGACCTCGGCCGCCGCTACGACCGCATGCCCAGCGTCTGGGTGGAGCCGATCGGCGACTGGAACGACGGCCAGTTCCAGCTCACCGAGATCCCGTCCGACGCGGACGTCAACGAGAACATCGTCGTCTACTGGCGGCCGAAGGAGCCGCTGAAGCCGGGCTCCCGCGCCTCAATGGCCTACCGCCTGCACTGGTGCTGGACCCCGCCGGACCGGCCGGGCGGCGCGACGACGGTCGCGACCGTGGTCGGCGCGGCCGGCGGCCGGCGACGGCGGTTCGTGGTCGACTTCGCCGGCGAATCCGTCGCCGATCCCGCCCGCGCCGGCGCGATCCGACCCATGGTCTCGACCTCCGTCGGCGCCATCCGCGACGTGGTCGGCCGGCCGAATCCCGAGATCAAAGGCTACCGCGTCACCTTCGACCTCGATCCCGGCAACGAGGAGCTCTGCGAGCTCCGGATGGTGCTGGAGACCGACGGCAAGCCGATCAGCGAGACCTGGCTCTACCGATGGACAGCATGAGTTCCGACGACGAACGCGGCGCGCCCGACGCGGCCGTGAACGAGCCGCCGGCCCTGCCGCCCGAGCGCCCGCTCGACATGCCGACGCAGCCGCTGAAATCCTGGTCGAAGGCCAACGTGCGGCCGCTTGCGAACCCTGCCGGCTGGCGCACGCCGGTCGTCAGCCGCTTGTTCGTCGCGACCGCCGCGATCGCCGTCACCGGCCTCGGCGTGTACCAGATGTACAAGGTGGTCGAGGTTGGCGGGGTCACGCTGCTCGAGTGGGCGCTGCTGATCCTGTTCGTCGTCAACTTCGCCTGGATCGCCCTCGCCTTCGCGAGCTCGGTGGTCGGACTGGTCGCTCTGTTCGGCCGTCCCGCACTGAAGCAGCCGGGTCTGCCCGAGCGCCTGACCGCGCGCACCGCCGTGCTGATGCCGATCTACAACGAACAGCCGAGCCGGGTGTTCGGCGCCGTGGAGGCGGTGTTCGAGGACGTGAAGCGCCTCGGCTTCGCCGACCATTTCGACTACTTCCTGCTGTCCGACACCACCGATCCCGACGTCTGGATCGCGGAGGAGCGCGCCTTCCTGCTGCTGCGCGAGGCCTTGGGGCCCGACGCGCGGGTCTACTACCGCCACCGCGTCAAGAACCACCGGCGCAAGGCCGGCAACATCGAGGACTTCGTGACCCGCTGGGGCGGCGGGTACGAGCACATGCTGATCTTCGACGCGGACAGCCTGATGACCGGCCACGCGGTGATCGCGCTCGCCGCGGCCATGGAGGCCGATCCCGACGCAGGGATCATCCAGACCCTGCCGCTGGTCATCAACCGCAACACGCTGTTCGCGCGCCTCCAGCAGTTCGCGAGCCGGGTCTACGGCCCGATCATCGCGTCCGGCATCGCGGTCTGGTACGGCCGCGACGGCAACTACTGGGGCCACAACGCGATCATCCGCATGGAGGCCTTCGCCGGCGGCGCGGGCCTCCCCGACCTGCCGGGCAAGCCGCCTTTCGGCGGGCTGATCATGTCGCACGATTTCGTCGAGGCGGCGCTGATCCGGCGAAAGGGCTGGGCGGTCTACATGCTGCCGCAGCTCGAAGGCTCCTACGAGGAAAGCCCGCCGTCGCTGATCGACGTCGGGCAACGCGACCGGCGCTGGTGCCAGGGCAACCTGCAGCACTCCGCCCTGCTCGGAACCCGCGGCCTCCACCCGCTGTCGCGGCACCACTTCCTCAACGGCATCTTCTCCTACCTCGCCTCGCCGTTCTGGATGTTCATGCTGCTCTGCGGCATCGCGCTCGCCCTGCAGGCGAACTTCATCCGGCCGGAGTACTTCACGGACGAGTTCTCGCTGTTCCCGGCCTGGCCGCGGTTCGACGCCGAGCGGGCCCTCCAGCTGTTCGGCGCGACGATGGCGATTCTGATCGCTCCGAAGCTCTTCGGCCTCGTTATCCACCTGATGGACGGCCCCGCCCGGCGCGCCGGCGGCGGCTTCTTCCGCATCGTCGTCTCGTCGCTGATCGAGATCGTGATGTCGTCGCTGTTCGCTCCGATCATGATGCTGGTCCAGTCCGGCTCGGTGTTTCAGATCCTGCTGGGGCGCGCCACGGGCTGGAACCCGCAGCGCCGCGACGACGGCTCGATCCCCTTCATCGACATCGTCCGCCGCCATCGCTGGCACACGGCGCTCGGCGTCGTGACGCTGGTGACGGGCGCCGCGATCGCGCCCTCGCTGGTCGCTTGGATGTCGCCGACGATCGCCGGCCTGCTGCTCGCGATCCCGTTGTCCTGGGCCTCTGGCCACCTCGGCGCCGGTCTCGCGCTCAAGCGGCTCGGGCTCATGCTGATCCCGGAGGAGACCAACGTGCCGCCGATCGCGACCGCCGCGAAGGCGAGCGCCAAGCGCCTCGCCGAGGCCGGCGCCGACGAGGGCGACGGGCTGGTCGCGCTGCACGACGATCCGGACTTCTTCCGCGCGCACGAGCGCATGCTGCCGCCCGCGCCCCGCCGCGCCCGCGGCGTGATCGAGCCGGACCGGGTGATGGCGGCCGCCAAGCTCTCCGAGGCGGACCATCTCTCCGAGGCCATCGGCTGGCTGTCGCCGAAGGAGCGCAGCGTCGTGATGCAGGACCGCGCGCTGCTGGACCTGCTCGTGCGCCTCCCCGTCGAAGCGCCCGCGAAGGCCTGAGCCGTCGCGCGACCTCGCCGGCGGCGCCTTACCCCGGAAGCTTGTCCGGCCCGGTCCCGACGCGCTTGCCGCTCAGAGCCTCGAGCTGCAGCAGCAGCGCCGAGTGGTCGTAGTTCGAGCCGCCGAGCCCGTCGCGCAGCTCGACGAAGCGGTCGCGCACGTCCTGCAGCAACGGCAGCGTCACGCCCGCCTCCGCCGCGGCGTCGAGCGCGGTCTCGAGGTCCTTCACCTGCAGCCGCACCGGCCCGCCGGGCACGAAGTTGCGCTCGACCATCCTGAGGCCGTGCTCCTGCAGGATACGGCTTTCCGCAAAGCCGCCGCGGATGGCCTCGCGCACGGCGCCGGCGTCGGCGCCCCCGGCGGAGGCCAGCAGCAGCGCCTCCGACACCGCGCCGATCGTCACCGCCACGATCACCTGGTTCGCGAGCTTCGAGAGCTGCCCGGCGCCGGACGGCCCGACGCGGATGGCGCGGCCCATCGGCGCGAACACCGGCTTGACGTCGTCGAAGGTCTCCGCCGCGCCGCCGGCCATGATGGCGAGCGTTCCCTCGGCCGCGCCGCGCGTGCCGCCCGAGACCGGCGCATCGATGTGCCGGAGGCCCATCTCGGCGAGCTTCAGCGCGTGCTCGCGGGCGACCGCCGGGGGGATCGAGCTCATGTCGATCACGACGCCGCCCGGCTTCAGCGCCGCGGCCGCGCCGTCCGGCCCGAACAGGACCTCGCCGACGATCGCGCCGTTCTCCAGCATGGTGACGACGACGTCCGCCTGCCCCGCAGCGTCGGCGGCGGTGGCCGCGACCGTCGCGCCGTCGGCCGCGAGGGCTTCGGCCTTGGCGAGCGTGCGGTTCCAGGCGCTCACCGCGAAACCTGCGCCCAGGAGGCGGCGCACCATCGGCGCCCCCATGAGCCCGGTCCCGAGGAAGGCGATCGTCGGAACAGATGTCATGGCGTCGATCTTTCGTCGCGAGGATGTCGGCCGCGCGGTTATCGCCTCGCGGCCGCCCGGCGCGCAAGAGCGACCTGCGGCCCGTCGCCGCCCCCCGGTTCGCCATCGCGGCCGGATCGGCGATAGTGCCGGCCGCCCGCCCTTCCCTTTCCCGACCCACGGAACGGAACCATGGACGCCCTTGCCCTGCTCCGCCCGCTCGGCGCCGCAGCCCTCGTCGCCTTCGCCCCTCTGGCCGCCTTCGCGCAGAGCAAGCCCGCCGAGCCCAGCGGGCGAGTCGAAGAGCTGCTGTCGAAGATGACGCTTGAGGAGAAGATCGGGCAGCTCAACATGGTCTCGATCGTGCCCAACGTGGAGCCGGGCTACGACCGGATCGTGAAGGGCATCGCCGCCGGTTCGGTCGGCAGCGTCTACAACGTGCACGGTGCGGACGACACGCGCGCGCTCCAGAAGGAGGCGGTGGAGAACTCCCGTCTCAAGATCCCGCTGTTCCTCGCGCTGGACGTCATCCACGGCTACCGCACGATCTTTCCGACGCCCCTGGCGCAGGCCGCGAGCTGGGACCTCGCCGCCATGGAGACGGCCGAGCGCGTCGCGGCGCGGGAAGCGTCCGCTTCGGGGATCAACATGATCTTCGCGCCGATGCTCGACGTCAGCCGCGACGCGCGCTGGGGCCGAGGCGTGGAGGGCGTCGGCGAGAGCGCCTGGCTCGGCGCCCGCATCGCCGAGGCCCGGGTGCGCGGCCTGCAGGGATCGAACCTGAAGGACCGCGAAAACGTGGTCTCCTGCGCGAAACATTTCGGCGCCAACGGCGCGGCTGTCGGCGGGCGCGACTACACCGCCTCCGACCTCTCCGACCGCGCGGTGCGCGAGATCTACATGCCGCCGTTCGAGGCCGCCGCGAAGGCCGGCGCGCGCTGCTTCATGGCGGCGCTGAACGCCAACGACGGCGTGCCGAGCGCCGCGAACAGCCACCTGATCGAGGAGGTGCTCCGCCGCGACTGGGGCTTCGACGGGATCGTCACCAGTGATTTCCTCGCCGTGAACGAGATCGCCAACCACGGCGTCGCCGCCGACCAGGCCGATGCGTCGCGGATCGCGATCAACGCCGGCACCGACGTCGACATGGAGAGCCAGGCCTATGTGAAGCGCCTGCCGGACCTCGTGCGCTCCGGCGCGGTCTCGCCTGCGCGGCTGGACGAGGCGGTGCGCCGGGTGCTGACGCTGAAGGACGCCCTCGGCCTGTTCGAGGACCCCTACCGCGGCGCGACGCCCGAGGGCGAGAAGGCCGCGCTGCTGACCAAGGCCAATCGCGACGCCGCGCAAGACATCGCCGAGAAATCGCTGGTGCTGCTCAAGAACGAGGGCGAGGTGCTGCCCTTCGCCAAGGATGTGAAGCGCGTCGGGCTGGTGGGGCCGCTGGCCGAAGGCCAAGCCGACACGCTCGGTCCCTGGGCCGCGCGGGGCGTGCCGCCCGAGACCTCGACGCTCGCCAGGGGCCTCGCGGAGCGCCTCGGATCGTCCGCCGAGCTGACGGTGACGGCCGGCGGCTCGACCTTCGGCTCCAGCGACGACGAGATCGCCGCGGCGGTCGAGACCGCCCGCCGCTCCGACGTCGTCGTGCTCGCGGTCGGCGAGCGCTTCAACCAGTCGGGCGAGGCCGCGAGCCGCGCGGACCTCGGCCTGCCCGGCGACCAGGAGCGGCTGGTCCGCGCCGTTCTCGCCGTGGGCAAGCCCACCGCCGTCGTGGTGTTCGCCGGGCGGCCGCTCGTGCTGACGGACATCGCGGTCCGGGCGAAGGCGCTGCTCTACGCCTGGCAGCCGGGCACCATGGGCGGCCTCGCCATCGCCCGCACTCTGATGGGCGACGTCGCGCCGGTCGGCCGGCTGCCGATGACCTTCCCGCGCGCCGTGGGCCAGATCCCCACCACCCACGATCAGCGGCCGGGCGGGCGTCCGCCCGAGACGCCGGAGAAGCCCTACACCTCAAGCTACGCCGACGAGGGCCACGCCCCGCTCTACGCCTTCGGCTACGGGCTGACCTACACCTCGTTCCATTACGGCCCGCCGAAGCTCGACCGCGACGCGATCAAGGACGGCGAGACCGCGACCGTCTCGGTGTCGATCCGCAACGTCGGCGAGCGGCCGGGCGTCGCCATGGCGCAGCTTTACCTGCGCCCGGAGGTCGCCGCCGTATCGCAGCCCGCGAAGGTCCTGCGCGGCTTCGGCCGGGTGGAGCTCGCGCCGGGCGAGACCAAGACCGTGACGCTGCCGGTCTCGGTCGCCGATTTCTCCTACTGGCGCACGGCCTCGGACTTCGTCGCGACGCCCGGGCCGATCAAGATCATGACCGGCCCCAACGCCGGCGACACCCAGGACGCGACGCTCGCCTACCGGAAGTGAGGGCGTTGACCCCCGGTTCATGCCGAGCCCTCCGCCGTCGCTCCGGGCGGGTCCCGGAGCCCATAACCCCGGCGGTCCAAGACATGCGCCTGACCGGAACCGGCGGGATCATGGGTTCCGGCGTTCCGCTCCAGCCCGGACGACGGCCCTCGTCAGGAGGTAGCTGGTGAGTTGAGGGTCGGCTGTGGGAGCGAAGTGCGTGCTTCGAGACGCCGACCTGCGGTCGGCTCCTCAGCATGAGGAGGCTTGGGGTCTGGAAGTAAAAACCTCCTCATGCTGAGGAGCCCGCCTTGTGGCGGGCGTCTCGAAACACGCACGACTTCGCCCCTAGACCTGTTTGCCCCAAGCCCAGTTTCCAGAACGGCGGCCGGCCGCGTTCAGTGCAGCCGGAACTCGGCGCGCACCGGCCGGAGCTCAGCCGGACCGATCAGCGCCTTGTGGCCGACGCGGACGGAGTGGAGCATGCCCTCCAGCTCTTTCCGCCACCACGCCAGGAACCCGCGCAGCACCGGATAGTTCGGCGCGTGGTCGTACTCCTGCCAGACGTAGGACTGGAGCAGGCCGGGGTGATCCGGCAGCCGGTAGAGAATCTCGGCTGTCGTCAGACCGTAGCCTTCGAGCTGGCGTGCGAAATCGCTCTTGGTCGTCAGAGTTGAGGCGTCCGCGGCCTGCGCGATCCCGGCCGTTCTGTCATCGTATCCGCTCATGTCGAACTCCATCGCCAAACGACGCGGTTTGACGACGCGCCGTCTCTTACGGAAGATATTTTGCAAGACGTTACATCTCCATGACAATATCCAAAGGTTAACAATTCGCTAAACCGCAAATATTAGCAGCAACCGGCGAAGAGTGCTAAGCTCGAATGCTTGCGCCAAGGCGACGACGACATGGGCGAGATCCGGAATGCGGCGCGGCCCGTATCACGCCGAGCCGCGCCGGAACGCCCACACAAGCGCGCCAGCATCCGACCCCAGCCCCGAAGCGCGCGCGCCGAGACGGGCTCTCGAACGGAGACGTCGCTCCATGCGCACCGCCTTGCTCGCCGCCACAGCGCTGCTGTGCCTCGCCGCCGCGCCCGCGCGCAGCGCCTGTTTCGACGCCTGTTTCGGCTCGAAGATCGCCGCCGACTCCGACGACATCGCCGTCAAAGACGCCGCGACCGCCTGTCGGCAAAGCTGCGACGCGGCGTCCCAGACGGCCCTGGACCGGCAGGGCTTCGGCGCGCAGGTGAAATCTTGCCGCGCCCACCCCATCAGCCTGGAGGAGTTCCGCAAGGTGCGCGGCGCGAGCCCCTCCTACCGGGTCCAGTCCAACGTCTTCCTGTGGGACGTAAAAAACCCGTTCCCCGACAAGGTGCTGACCAAGATCGAGGTCTCGACCCAGACCATGGAGCTGAACGACCTCGCCTTCGTCGGCACGGGGCTCGTGCCGCCCTCCTCCACCGCCACCTTCGTCATCCCCGCCTTCTACGAGGGCTACCCCGCCGTGCGGTTTTCGGCGAAGGTCAGCGCCATCTGGGCTTGCGACCTGAAGTGAGCTGACCCCGAATGACCGGGCGACGGACGTTTTGATGACCGAGCTTTTCACCGTCGGATACGAAAGCGCGACGCCCTCGTCGCTCGCGGACGCCCTGGTCGAAGCCGGCGTCCAGACGCTGGTCGACGTCCGCGCGGTCGCGAACTCCCGCCGGCCGGGATTTTCGAAGCGCTCGCTTGCGGCCGAGGTCGAGGAGCGCGGCCTGAGCTACCTGCACCTGCGCGCGCTCGGCACGCCGGCGGACGGCCGCGCCGCCGCCCGCTCCGGTCGCCATGCCGAGATGCGCCGCATCTTCGAGGCCCACCTCGTCACCGAACCCGCGCAGGAGGGGCTCGCCGCCCTCACCGCGCTCGCCGCGACGGGCCGAAAGCTCTGCCTGCTCTGCTTCGAGCGCGAGCCCGAGCATTGCCATCGCCTGATGATCGCCGAGCGCGTGGAGCAGCGCCTGCCCGAGATCGAGATCGCCCACATTCACCCGCTGACGGCGGCGTTTTTGGGACAGTGAGTTCGCTCTACCGCTCGACAGGCCACCCTCGGCGTCGTCCTCCGGCTTGACCGGAGGACCCATTTTTAGCCTCGGGCTCAGTGTCGGACATGGATGGTCCGGTCAAGCCGGACCATGACGGCGCGGTGGGTGTGTGTGTCGCCCCTCAACCCTCGTACGTCGCCGGCAGCCGGTCGAGGAAGCGCGCGGCGTCGGCGCGGATTTCGTCGACGCGCTCCGCCGTCATCCGGGAGAGGTTGCGATAGGGCATAGCGAGCCGATGGTTGCGCCCGAGCGCCTCTTCGTTCCGGATGAGAAAGTCCCAGTACAGGTAGTTGAACGGACAGGCGTCCTCGCCCGCCTTCGCCTTCACGTCGTAGCGGCAGCCTTTGCAGTAGTCCGACATCCGGTCGATGTAGGCGCCGGAGGCCGCGTAGGGCTTCGACGCCAGCATGCCGCCATCGGCGAACAGCGCCATGCCCTGCACGTTCGGCAGCTCCACCCACTCGTAGGCGTCGGCGTAAACCAGCAGAAACCAGTCCTGCACCTCGCGCGGGCGGACGCCGGCGAGCAGCGCGAAGTTGCCGAGCACCATCAGGCGCTGGATGTGGTGGGCGTAGGCGTGGTCGCGGGTGTCGCCGACGCAGTGCGCGAGGCAGTTCAGGTCGGTCTCGGCGGTCCAGTAGAGGTCGGGGAGCTTC
>Ga0256876_1000192_pt1 | contig 13103 bp, 11 predicted proteins | sample MC6MC0419MT_FD_186340 | JGI IMG/M metagenome (GOLD analysis project Ga0256876, IMG submission 186340) | Metatranscriptome of enriched soil aggregate microbial communities from Iowa State University, Ames, United States - MC6-MC0419-MT... | ecosystem: Environmental > Terrestrial > Soil >...
TAGCCATTCAAGGAAATGTTTTTTTGATCTTGAATAGTCATTTAAATCCTTTGGCAAGGCAGTATCGGTATTGATAAAGTATTTAACCCCATTATTTATAGCAGCATCTAAAAGCCTAACTGGCATCAAGAGATTAGCCTCTAAAACTTCGTTTAAAGTTTCTCCTTTGCGCCCATAACTGGCTGCAGTATGGATAATCACATCAACATCATTGTTCTTGAGGATGGAATCGATTTGAAGGTTATCAGCTTGATGTAGCTCAATATCTCCATCGAGTAGATTCAAATAATCTAGATTTGATGTGGATCTTGCCAATAACGTAAGCTTATAGCCTTGGTTGCTTAAAAACTTTACGAGATTTCTACCGAGATACCCGCTCGCGCCTGTCACCATAATATGCCTCAATGTACCCATTTGATGTTTTTTATTTCAGCCTTACGTGTAAAATCTTTAATTTGATTCAATCTAGCCTGATAAAGATTCTTTTGGCTGTTTAGATCATCTTGATACCCTTTTAAGGTAAAAGCAACCGTTTCTTTGAAGCTTAAAGCGGGCTTCCACTTTAAAAAAGTTGCCGCTTTAGAAATGTCTAGTTTCAACAACATTGCTTCGTGCAATTTAATTGAATTTTCTGGTATTACATACCCGCCCGCATTATCTAGAACTAATATCTCATCAATAAGTTCCTTAACAGAATAATTAGACATATCTTCTGGCCCAAAGTTCCAGCCACCACTATAACTTTTACCATGTATGTAGAGTTGAGCACCAAGATCTAAATAACCGCTCAAAGGTTCTAACACATGCTGCCACGGCCGTGTTGCGTGCGGATTTCTGATCTCTAGTTTCTTTCCATTCTTATAGGCTCTAAAATAATCTGGTATGATTCGATCTAGTGCCCAATCTCCTCCGCCGATTACATTCCCCGCTCTTGCTGAGGCTATATTTGCTGTGCCTTCAGCTTTGAAGTACGATTCCAGATAAGAACTAGTTATCAATTCCGAACATCCTTTTGAAGCACTATATGGATCTTTTCCTCCCATTGGATCATTTTCGCGATACCCCCATACCCACTCCTTGTTATCGTAACATTTATCTGTAGTTACGTTAACAGCAGCTTTTATTGATGAAGTTACTCTAACGGCTTCCCAGAAATTAACGGTTCCCATCATATTAGTTTCAAAGGTTCCGACTGGATCTTTATACGATAATAATACTAAAGGTTGAGCCGCCAAATGAAAAGCAAAATCAGGTTGTACTTTTAGAAAGTAATCTTTCAGCCGTTGGCCATCCCTTACATCCCCTTCATAATGATTGATATGGTCAGCTAATTTACAGATTACGAAGTTATCCATATCAGATTGTGGTGGGAGGGCATAGCCATATACTTCGGCCCCCAATTCCTTTAACCAAATCGCCATCCAAGATCCCTTAAATCCTGTATGACCAGTGATTAATACTTTCTTTCCCTTGTATATATTTTCAAAGTTCATCTTACCAAATTTTCCATTTTGCCTCTCCATCTGACCAAAGTTGTTCCAATTCGATGCGATCTCTCAAGGCATCCATCGGCTTCCAAAAACCAGTATGCTTATAGGCTGCTAATTGACCATCATTGGCGATTTCCTTGAGCGGCTTATTTTCCCACTGAATATCATCCATGTCCCCATCCAAATACTTGAATATTCCGGGCTCTAATACAAAAAACCCACCATTAATCCACATGCCGTCGCCCTGGGGCTTTTCGACAAAGTGTTTCACGCCACCGTGCTCATCCATTTCAATATTTCCAAAGCGACCAGGTGTTTGGATACTCGTTAATGTTGCCAACTTATTATGACCTTGATGGAAACTTACGAGCTCTTTTATATTCACATCTGACACGCCATCTCCATACGTTAACATAAATGTTTCGCCATCTACATACTTTTGAATTTTTTTGATCCTTCCAGCGGTATTCGTTTTTAATCCTGTATCTACAAGTGTAACCTTGAAAGATTCGGAATTGGAAAAATGTACGTCAACCTTATTTTGACTCACATCTATTGATACATCAGAGTTATACAAATAGTAATTTAGAAAATATTCCTTGATACTTTGTGCTTTATAGCCTAAACATAAAACAAAATCGTTATAGCCATAGGCTTCATAAATTTTCATAATGTGCCAAAGAATTGGCTTGCCGCCAATTTCAACCATTGGTTTTGGACGGGCTTCAGTCTCTTCCATTAATCGGGTACCAAGCCCCCCGGCAAGTATTACAACTTTCATAATCTTTTTTATACTTCTATATGAACATTATCAGTTAAAGGGTGTGTGCAGCATAGCAGGAACTCGTTTTCTTTCAAGTCATCTCTTTGGTGGCTTAGCCCAATCATCTTAACTTCTCCTTTGACTATACTGGCTTTGCATGTGCTGCAATTTCCGGTTTGGCATGAATAGGGTAGTTCAATGTTAGCATCTAAGGCCGTTTCTAGAATACTTTTACCCTTAACCACCTCTAAATTATAAATGGAATTATTAAAAGCTAGGCTGATGACTCGTGTTTCAATATCTTTAAAATCATCTGGATTTCTCACCAATTCAAAATCCTCAGAAAAAACCATGTTATCGGGAATATCATAGTTTGTCAAGGCTTTTTTTACGGACTCTTTCAAACCAACTGGCCCACATATGTAATGGGCACTTTTTGATATATTCTGATCTTTTGATAATATATCTATTGCACGATTGTAATCTATCCTACCTAAAACGATATCTGGATTTCTTTCGTCGACGAATAGCTGGGTGTAAAAATGTGTTACAAAAAACTTCCGCCCGAATTGACTTTGCATTTGCATAATTTGATCATGGAATATCGTTGTTTCTCTATTTCGATTTCCATAAACCAAATGAACATTGGCACTACCCGTATTTAAGATGTGCTTTGCTATGGACATTAAGGGGGTAATACCACTCCCCACTCCCCATAGGTAAATATCAGTGATTACACTATTGGATTCGTAGACAAAATCGCCCATCGGTTCCATCACTTCTATAACGTCGCCAACTTTTACTACATCATGTATATGATTGGAAACTATACCATTTTGTACTCTTTTTATCGTAATCTCCAAGTGGGCATCAACATCGGGGCAAGATGAAAATGAATATGGCCTAATATACCTTCTGCCATTAATACGAAATAGTAACGTTAGGTATTGTCCTGCCTTATATCTAATTTTTTTTAATCCAGGCTGTTTAAAGCATAAGGTTATAGAATCTGGTGCTTCCTGTCGTATTTCAATTATCTTCAGCGTATAAGTTGCCATATTAACTATGCATTAAATCACGAAATATCTTTTTCAATAGTAGAAATAAGGTGATAAGAAATGTAGCCAGCACCACACCAACTAAGATTCCCTTAAACAAACCCAATTTTTCCCTCTTTATTGGAAGAACAGGGCCATCAATAACCTGAATCAATGGAGTCTCTCTAAGTAAATTGATTTTCATCATCTCAAGACTCTGTATTAAGTTACCTAAAATCGTTTTATTGGCTTCAGCTGAGAATTGAGATCTCTGTAGAGGCACCATACGTTGTGCAAGCCTAGTAGGGTTCAAATTTGGTGTTGCATCAGCAACTGCAGCAGACGTATAGATTGCCCCATTCATCACGGATCTAACCGAATCTGCTTTATGTTGAAGAATGGAAATATTATCTTTAGACTTTTTAATCTTAGTTTCAACATAGAAATCATTTACATTTGCCACTATTGTCTCATTAAAGGATTTTGAAAAAAGTTCATTATTTGATTTGACATCTACATATATGATGCTAACCTTCTTATCAGGTTTTGTTACGGTTAAACAATTTTTGGCAATATCTTCAGCAATCTTACTAAGCACACTATCCCTATTCCGTGCTAAGCTTGGATTAGATTTTCTCAAGACAGCTGGCATATTGACTAACACCGTATGAATGTTAGTAAGCTTGGGATTCTTCTTCCAGCTTTCATCCAAGTGATTATACTGTATATATAGATCAATTAGATATTGCTTAGAACCTTTGCTAACTCGACTCAGCAAAGTTTTCTCGATCATAGTTCGAGACTTGTACAATTCAATGATATTTTCTCCTTGAAAAAGACCGCCCCCATCTCCACCTAAATCTAAACCTGCCATTGAGGCAAGGCCAGAAAGACTTCCCAAAGATCCACTACTCTTATCATCCTCTAATACAAAGCTTGTAGTGGCTGTATAAATAGCTTTTCTTGAATTCGCATATATAGCCCCTAAGATACCTCCTATTAAACCAACTATAACAATGATAAGCCAATTTGAGATTAAATATTTAAACCATTGTTTAATCTTTTTTAGAATTTCTTTTAGACTAAGTTCATCCCTCTCGATAACTGGATTATCGTTTAACGGTTTAACATCCATGTTCTCCGAATTCAAATATTTATAGTTATTAGTTATATTTTAAGTTTATCTCAACAAACTCACAATAATTGCACCTAGAGATGCAACCGCTGTTCCAATTCCTATCCAACTTTGAGCGGTTAATCTCTCTCTATCAGCACGTTTTGGCACTAATATTTCCGCTCCAGGTTTAATGATGGGATTGTTATTAAAGAAAAGGAACTTACTAACTGCTGCTGCTGCTCCATTTGCATATTTAACATATACTCCAGCCTTTCTTGCATTGGCAGTAAAACCGCCAGCACCATTAATGTATTGTCTAAGACTTTTTCCTGGTAAATAGACGATGCTGTTTGGATTTAAAACCTCACCCGTAACTTTAACAGTTTGTAAAGTGCGAGGAACACGAATAATATCGCCATCCTCTACTATTAAGTCATATTTGCTATTCGGGTTTGCTAGAATCTTAACTAAATTGATTCCAACTAAGTCACTCTGTATCAGTTTTTGCTCTACCTCCGCGGCAATTGTATCCTTAGTCCCTGCTTCTTGTGCTCTTTTAAGATTTAAGAATTTTTTGTCTTCTTCATCTTTATTATTGATCGCATTTTTATCGTTAGGATTTACTTTTTCTGCTCCTGGTCTCTTCAATGACGCACCATCAGGATAAGCGGAAGATGTTAACCCACCTGCTCTCTTAATCAGTTCAGATATTTTCTCATCCTTTCTAGTGATGGTATAAGTTCCTGGGTAAACCACTTCACCCTCCAATTTAACTTGCTTTTGGATGGTATAGCCCTCAGAATTCCTAATCGAGATGATATCAAAAGGTTTTAAAACAAAGGGCTCGCCTTGAATCTTTAAATTCTGATCAACGCTTACTGTGAATAGTTCTGCCGTTGTTGCCGAAGCAAGTGTAGCTTCACTATTTTTAACTCGCCTAGAGATTTCTATCCTCGAAGGCGTTGCACCCTCCTTAAATCCTCCAGCCAACTGAATTACAGACTCTAAAGTCATACCATCTGCGTACTCAAATGTACCAGGAGCCCTAACCTCACCTTGAATACTCACCTTATATTCATCTCTTAAATCAAATAAAGATGAAATGGTGATTTTATCTTCTCTCTGCAACGAAATATCATTTTCTGTACCCGCAATAATCTTGGCTACATCAAAGGAAATTAACGACTGCGTGTTATCTGGATTCAACCTATTGATGTATCCCCGATTAAGGAATGCATCTTCAGTCAATCCATCTGATTTATTGATTAAACCCCTTAAAGTTAAACCCTTTTCGAGCTCATAAACACCTGGCCTAAACACTGCGCCAAGAATTTCTACTCGGTTTTGAAAACGGTCTAATATCGCTTCTACAATGTATTTATCACCATTTTGAGGTCGATAGGTGGAGAATTCTGCCGCGGCGATATCAATTATTTTTCGATCTTTATCGGTGTTTTGGAAGGCCTTTATTTTTGCTGTATAGGCTTGAGTTGTAAATCCACCAGCAAAATCCAAGACATCTTTAAGCGATTCGCCATTGACAACTTCAAATAATGCAGACCGCTTAACCTCACCTGTAACTTCTACTAGTTTGTTAAACACAGGTACATTAATCACATCCCCATCTTGCAATCGGATGTTACTTTGTTGAATGCCTTTCAAAAGAAAACTGTAAATATCAATGGTTGATATAACACGGTTGTTCCTAATCAGTTGAATGGTTCTGAATGATCCATTTTGTGATGGGCCACCAGATGCATAAAGGGCATTATATACGGTCGAAAGTGAAGATAGGGTATAGGTGCCTGGCTTAACCAATTGCCCTGTTAAGATAACTTTAATGCTTCTGATATTTCCTAAATTAATAGCTAAACTGGTTCTACCCGAGCCTAGAGAAGGGTAGGTTTTAGCCATCGCAGACCTAATTTTTGAAGTGGCTTGCTCAATTGTTAATCCACCAACAGCTATTCGACCGACATATTGCAGATTGATGATTCCATCTGGGCTTACCTGAAGATTATAGCTGGCTTCATTATCGCCCGTTAAATCGATTAGCAACTTATCATCTGGACCGATTACATACCCTTTTGGTGTTGCAATTCTAAGATTGGGTTCAAATGTTATATTTCCATTCCTAAATAGCTCAGATCCAAATATTTTTGGTCCAATCTCTTCATCCGAAACTTTCTTTTCGTTATCCACCTTACCCCCATCCGTAGTCTCGCTCATTTCCCTACCAGTGTTCGTTGGCTTATCTTCAACTTTAACTGCAGAACCCTGCTTCCTTACCTTGTCAACCCTTAACCTAAGCTTTTGAATTTCATCCGATTTCATGCCCTGAGCAGCTGCCATTTGCTCAAGTTGAGCATCATTGTAACCAGCAGATTCAGCTTTTTTGATCATTTGCAAGATCTGCGCATCAGACAACTCATCTACTTTAACATTAGAATAATTTTGGGCACTAGCGGTTAAGCTGATAAATAGTGAGAAAAAGATAATAGATAATAATATGTTTATTCTTTGTTTCATAGGTTGCCGATATAATCGGTGTAGTTATAATTTATTTGATGTTTAGGAATGAACAATTTTATTAACAAATGTCCTATGTTCAATATACAATTTATAAAAGGATTTTAAAACTATTCAAAGTAATTTAAGGTTCTGAAACCACCCTTTTTTAGATATTCATCTTTTTTCATTAAGTGAAGATCGGAGGTTACCATATCTTTTACCAGTGCAGGCAAATCATATTTAGGTTCCCAGCCAAGTTGGGTTTTTGATTTCGTTGGATCTCCCAAAAGTAAATCAACCTCAGTTGGTCTAAAATACTTGGGATCGACCTTAACAACAGTTTGTCCAAATTTTAAATGTTCAGCATTTAGGCCGAAAATTTTAACCTTTTCCTCATCAATATCAATAATCACACCCTTCTCATTTTCATCCTTGCCGCTAAACTCAACTTCTATGCCAAGTTCAGCAAAACTCATTCTAACGAAATCACGTACCGTTGTTGTGATGCCTGTCGCAATTACAAAATCCTCTGCTTTTTCTTGCTGTAAAATGAGCCACATTGCTTCGATATAATCCTTTGCATGCCCCCAATCTCTTTGCGCAGATAAATTACCTAAATATAAACATCCTTGTAAACCTAAAGCAATTTTAGCAGTAGCGCGTGTTATTTTTCTGGTTACAAAGGTTTCTCCTCTTAATGGACTTTCATGATTGAATAGGATTCCGTTGCAAGCAAACATATTGTACGCCTCGCGATAGTTTTTGGTAATCCAAAAGCCATATATTTTAGCTACTCCATATGGTGAACGAGGGTAGAACGGAGAGTTTTCATCATAGAAGCCTCTCTCGTTTTTATTTTCTGGCATTCCGCCGTATAATTCTGAAGTCGAAGCCTGATAGATTCTGGTTTTCTTCTCTAAGCCTAAAATTCTTACCGCCTCTAAAATCCGAAGTGTACCAATTCCATCTACATTGGCCACATATTCTGGAGAATCAAAGGAAACCATTACATGACTCATCGCACCTAAATTGTAGATTTCATCAGGTTGGGTTTCTTGTATAATTCGGATTAGATTTGTAGAATCCGTCAAATCACCATAATGCAGCTTGAAGTGTACATCTTTCTCATGCTGATCTTGATACAGGTGATCAATGCGATCGGTATTGAACAAAGAGGATCTCCTTTTTATGCCGTGGACAAAGTATCCTTTCTTCAATAAAAATTCAGCTAGATAAGCTCCGTCTTGACCAGTAACTCCTGTGATTAAGGCAACCTTCATATTAATAGTTCATAGATTTTTAGGCTTGCAAACATACACAATAATTTAAATGTAACGAAACGACTATGTGTTAACAATTGATTAACTTTAAGAAAATCACTCCTTTTAGGAATGATTAATTCCTACAATCTTGCATCAACAAAATCTCGATTTATAAATGATTTTGTATCAAAAATTATTGCTCCGTTGCTTTTAAGGGCGGGGTAATCTAAATCTAAAAATTCTGTGTGGGCTACTGCTAGTATAACGGCATCGTAAAGCGTTGATTCTGGCTTAGCAACTAAATCAATTTTATATTCCCCCTTCACTTCTTCAGGATTTGCCCAAGGATCACAGACATCAACATCAATACTATAAGATTTTAATTCTTTATAAATATCAATTACTCTGGTGTTTCTCACATCCGGACAGTTCTCCTTGAACGCAAAACCTAAGATAAGCACTTTGGCATTCTTGATGGTTTTATCCTTAGCAACCATCATTTTAATTACCTTATTGGCGACAAACATTCCCATATTATCATTTACTCTTCTACCTGAAAGAATAACTTCGGGTTTATAACCTAATGATTCGGATTTATGTGCCAAATAATAGGGATCCACGCCAATGCAATGCCCGCCCACTAAACCCGGTTTGTAATTTAAGAAATTCCATTTTGTGGATGCAGCAGCTAATACGTCGGATGTATCGATGTTCATCCGGTCAAAAATAAGCGCAAGCTCGTTTACAAAAGATATGTTCACATCGCGTTGTGCGTTTTCTATGGCTTTTGATGCTTCAGCAACCTTTATGCTTGGCGCTAAGTGCGTGCCTGCGGTGATGATTGTTGAATAAAGATCGTTGATTTGTATTGCTATTTCTGGGGTTGATCCAGAGGTTACCTTTTTTATTTTGGTTAAGGTATTGATTTTATCGCCAGGATTGATCCTTTCTGGAGAGTAACCACAAAAGAAATCTTGATTATACTTTAATCCGGAAATTTTTTCGAGTACCGGTACACAATCTTCTTCTGTACACCCTGGATAGACAGTTGATTCATATATTACGATATCGCCTTTTTTCAGAACAATCCCAAGCATTCTAGATGCATTTAGTAGAGGTTCCAAGTTTGGGCGTTTTAAATGATCAATTGGGGTAGGAACGGTAACGATATAAATATTGCAGGCACTAATGTCGTGCAAGTTTGAGCTCAGTGAAAGCCCACTTGTATTGGATGCAACATTTAATACCAAGTTTAAATCTTCTAAGTTAGCTTCTCGCGTATGATCGGAGCTGTCTTGCAATTCTTTAATTCGATCATCACTGGTGTCGAAGCCAACAACTTTATATTTCTTGGCAAATTCTATTGCAAGTGGTAAACCCACATACCCTAAACCAATAATCGCTATTTGTTTGTCTTTCATGTAAAAACTTTGTGCCGTAAATATAGGTCTTTATAGAAAGATAATCTGCTGTTAAACAATTCATCCGATGAAATCTGTTTAGAGCAGCCTTCATCGGATGAAAATATTTTGGAATATGTACCTAAATTATTTAATCTGTTTCAACAGATAGCTACCATAACCACTTTTAACTAACAGTGTGGCGATTGCTTTTAGTTGTTCGCCATCGATAAAACCCATTCTATACGCGATTTCTTCGATACATCCGATTTTTAATCCTTGGCGCTCTTCTATAATTTGAACGAATTGACCAGCTTGCATTAATGATGTGAATGTTCCAGTATCTAACCATGCAGTCCCTCTGCTCAAAACCCCAACTTTCAGTTTGCCACGTTCCAGATATTCTCTATTGATGTCTGTAATTTCGTATTCCCCTCTTGGTGATGGTTTAATATTCTTGGCTATTTCTACAACCTCATTATCATAAAAGTATAAACCTGGCACTGCATAATCAGATTTTGGCTTAAGTGGTTTTTCTTCAATAGAAATTGCTTTTTTTGTTTGCATCAAACTCCACTACGCCATAACGCTCTGGATCTGAAACTTGATAAGCAAAAACAATCCCCCCATCAGGATCAGAGCTGGCCTGCAACAACTTTGCCATCCCATCGCCATGGAAAATGTTATCGCCCAAAACAAGGGCAACTTTATCCGTTCCTATAAACTCTTCTCCAATTACAAATGCTTGGGCCAATCCATTTGGCTCAGCTTGCACCGCGTAACTAAATCTACAACCCAAAGATGCTCCATCTCCCAGCAATTTCTCAAAGTTTGGTAAATCGTGGGGCGTGGATATAATTAAGATCTCTTTAATGCCAGCAAGCATCAGGGTAGATAATGGATAGTAAATCATCGGTTTATCGTAAACCGGCATCATCTGCTTGCTGCATGCAAGTGTTAAAGGATGTAAACGGGTTCCGCTGCCGCCAGCTAAAATTATACCTTTCATTAGTGTATCGTTAGTCTTTCAATTTATCTATGCATGCTATAAGACTGTCTCTCCAATATGGAATTTCTAAATTAAAGGTTTCTTTAATTTTAGATTTATCCATCACTGAAAAAGCAGGTCTAGTTGCTTTGGTTGGATATTTAGATCCTGGAATTGGGTTAGTTTTTACTGAGGTTTCGCTTATATCAAAAATAGCTTTTGCAAAATCGAACCAAGAGGTTACCCCCTCATTGCTATAGTGATATAACCCATATTCTTTGCTTTCAGATGCAATGATGTCGAAAATAGCATTGGCCAAATCAATTCCATAGGTTGGTGTACCCACCTGATCAGCAATAATATTCAATTCATCTCGCTCAGCACCAAGCTTCAGCATTGTTTTTACAAAGTTATTTGCATATTCTGAGTAAAGCCAGCTGGTACGGATAATCAGGTGCTCCTTCAAAATTTCTTCAACAGCCTTTTCTCCATCCAATTTAGTTACACCGTACACGTTTATAGGTTTTGCAATATCATCTTCTTTTAAGAGTTTCACTTCATTTCCCTCAAAAACAAAATCTGTAGAGACGTGAATCAATGTAGAAGAATTTGCTCTACAAGCCTTTGCTAGGTTTGCAGCACCTGTTTCATTAACCGCTTTGGCTAAATCTACCTCATCTTCGGCCTTATCAACGGCGGTATATGCGGCACAATTAATTACAAACGCAGGCTTTTCCTTTTCCAAAAGCGAGTTTAGGAGTTCTGCATTTAAAATATTTGCTTCCTGTTCTGCAGGAAAAACGATTTCTTGAATGCCTCTTCTTTCGGCTACTGTTTTTAGGCATTGTCCTAATTGTCCACCAGCACCAATTACTACTATTTTGCTCATATTAAAGTGATGAAAAAGAATTTAAGACTAAATCTTTCTCAGATATTGCTTCCTTACCTGCCGGGATTAACCAATCGATGTTTAAGACCAGATCATTATACATTACTCCGACTTCTGATGATTTATTATAGAAGTTATCGCATTTGTAGAAAAACTCTGCTGTTTCACTCAAAACAGAAAAACCGTGTAAAAAACCTCTTGGCACATAGAGCTGAAGCTTATTTTCTGCACTCAGCTTCACAGAGATGTGTTTTCCATAAGTTGGAGATCCCGGGCGAATATCTACAGCAACATCCAATACTTCTCCCTTTAAAACACGTACCAATTTTGCTTGTGCAAATTCTCCGCTTTGTGCGTGCAAGCCTCTTATCACTCCGTATGAAGAAAAAGATTGATTGTCTTGAACAAAGCGACCTGATTGCCCAGTTTTTTCTTCAAAAGTATTAAGGTTAAAGCTTTCGAAAAAATATCCTCTTGGATCTTCAAAAACTCTTGGTTTGATAATGATACAGTCTTTTAGTCCCGTTTGCTCAATTTCCATTCTTAATGATTGTATTGTTTATCGTAATAAGATTGATAGTTGCCTGATGTTACATTGTTAAGCCAATCTTCATTTTGAAGATACCAATCAACTGTTTTAGCCAATCCTTCCTCAAACTGTAAGCTCGGAACCCAATCCAGTTGATTTTGTAGCTTAGATGAATCAATCGCGTAACGCAAATCATGTCCGGCTCTATCTGTAACATAAGTAATCAATTTCGCCGATTCACCGGCTGCTCTGCCGAGTTTCTGATCCATAATGGAGCAAAGTAAATTGATTAAATCAATATTTTTCCACTCATTGTGGCCTCCAATATTATAAGTATCACCAGTTTTTGCGTTATGGAAGATTACATCAATTGCGCGGGCATGATCTTCTACCCATAACCAATCGCGAACGTTCTCGCCCTTACCATAAACAGGTACGGGCTTGTTGTTTTTGATGTTGTTAATGGCTAAAGGAATCAATTTCTCTGGAAAGTGGTGCGATCCATAATTGTTCGAACAGTTGGAAATTACGCAATCCAAGCCGTATGTATCGTGATAAGCCCTTACAAAGTGATCAGAACTTGCTTTAGAGGCAGAATATGGGCTATGAGGATCATAAGCAGTTGTTTCAGTGAACATACCTTCTTCGCCCAATGCACCGTAAACCTCATCGGTACTTACGTGGTAAAATCTTTTTTTATCGTAATCGCCCTTCCAATATTCGCGCGCAGCGTTAAGTAAATTTACGGTTCCAATTACGTTGGTAATTACAAAAGCTGTTGGATCTGCGATTGAGCGATCAACATGACTTTCCGCAGCAAGGTGAATAACCGCATCAAAGTTTTCCGCTTTGAAGAGTTCGTTCATAGCACTCGCATCTGCTACATCTTCTTTCACAAACCGATAGTTCGGCTTGTTTTCAATATCAGTTAAATTAGCCAGATTACCTGCATAAGTAAGTTTATCAAGATTTACAATCTCGTATTGAGGGTAGTTCGTTACGAATCGGCGTACTACATGCGAACCGATAAAGCCAGCTCCACCGGTAATTAGAATTTTTTTCACAGTTAAAAATGATTTTCAGTCTGCTAAAATAAGATAGATAATACACATAAACA
>Ga0256876_1000193_pt1 | contig 13072 bp, 13 predicted proteins | sample MC6MC0419MT_FD_186340 | JGI IMG/M metagenome (GOLD analysis project Ga0256876, IMG submission 186340) | Metatranscriptome of enriched soil aggregate microbial communities from Iowa State University, Ames, United States - MC6-MC0419-MT... | ecosystem: Environmental > Terrestrial > Soil >...
CCTCGGTTCGAAGTGGGAGGCCATTTTTGGTATACCAAAACTGACCCAATGCGGCGGCGGCGTCAACGCCCCGTCGTATTCTGTTCCACTTTCTAGCGTGCGAGCCTGATCTCGATGCGGCATTTCTGGTATACCAATGACTGACGCGCTGTTGGTGGCTGGCCCCGCGGAGGCCTCGCCCGCGGGGTTCCCGCTTGCGGCGCACGTGGTCGAGCGCCTGCGGGACCTGATCGTCACGGAGGAGCTGCCGCCGGGCGCGCCCCTCCGCGAGCGGGCCTTGGCCGAGCGGCTCGGCGTCTCACGCACCCCGCTCAGGGACGCCCTGAAGGCCCTGGCGGCGGAGGGGCTGGTGACGATCGAGCCGAAACGGGGCGCCGTCGTCGCGCCGTTCTCGGAGGCGGCGGTCGCCGAGAAGCTCGACGTGCTCGCCGCGCTCGAGGGTTTTGCGGGCGAGCGCGCGGCGGACGAGGCGACGGAGGCCGAGATCGCCGAAGTGCGGGCGCTGCACCACGACCTACTGGCCGCCTTCGAGCGCCGCGACCGCGCCGCCTACTTCCACCTCAATCAGGCGATCCACCGCGCCCTGGTCGCGGCGGCGCGCAACGCCACGCTGACGGCGCTGCACGCCCAACTGAACAGCCAGCTCTACGCCTACCGCTGGCGCGGCAGCGCGGACCTGACGCTCTGGACGACGGCGATCGCGGAGCACGCGCAGCTGGTTGATTTGCTCTCCCGCCGCGACGCCGCCGGGCTGTCCGCCGCCCTGCGCGCGCATGTGGGCAGCACCTGGCGGCAGCTCCGGCGGAAGGGGAACGCGGGCGGACGCCCTTCGCCCGGAGAGAGCGTCGGCGGCTGACGTTCCTCCTCGGGACCGATCTTTCGGCGTGACGGACGCCCAGACTCCGTCACGTGTCCGTCGGCGCCCGCTTGGACGCGCGGGGTTTTCGCGTCCGCTTCGCCTGGCCCGGCGGCGCCAGCCTGATCCAGGCCGGCGCATGGTCGCTGGCGTGCTCCCAGCCGCGCACCTCGCGGTCGACCCCGGCCTCCGTCAGCCGACCCGCGACCGCGGGGCTGAGGAGCAGATGGTCGAGCCGCAGGCCGGCGTTGCGGCCCCAGGCGTTCCGGAAGTAGTCCCAGAACGTGTAGATGCGCTCGTGGGGATGAAGCGCGCGGATCGCGTCGAGCCAGCCTTGGTCGACAAGCTCCCGGAACGCGCCGCGGACTTCCGGCCGGAACAGCGCGTCGTCGGTCCAGCGCTCGGGCTTGTAGACGTCGAGCTCGGTCGGCATGACGTTGAAGTCGCCCACGAGCGCCATCGGCACGTCGGCGGCGAGCATCTCGGCGGCGTGGGCCTTGAGACGCTCGAACCATGCGCGCTTGTAGTCGAACTTGGGGCCAGGCGCGGGATTGCCGTTGGGCAGGTAGAGACAGCCGATCAGGACGCCCTGCACGGCCGCTTCGATGTAGCGGCTCTGCGCGTCGTCGGGGTCGCCCGGCAACGCGCCGCGGGTCTCGATGGGGTCGGCGCCGCGGGCCAGGATGGCGACGCCGTTCCAGCTCCTCTGGCCCCTCCAGACCGCGCCGTAGCCCGCCGCGGCGATCTCGCGGACCGGAAACTTGGCCTGCGGCGCTTTCAGCTCCTGCAAGCAGACGACGTCGGGCTCCGCCTGTTCCAGCCACCGCAGCAGCACGGCCAGACGGCCGTTCACGCCGTTGACGTTGAACGTCGCGATCTTCATCCGTCGCCTGGGCCCGAGCTGCGCACCCAGCGCGAGATAGGTCCCTTACGGTCGCCGGCGAGCCTCGCGGCGCCGAGCTGAACGGCCGAAAGACCCGCTCGCGCGAGCGGGTCTTTCAAGCTCCAGGCGGCCCGCCTTGACTCTTACGCCACCAGGAAGTCGGCGGCGGAGAGCGAGGGCGCCGAGCTCAGGGTCGCGAACAGCAGCGCCGCCGAGCCTCCGACGCCGTCGGCGTCGTAGAACAGGGAGCCGGTGCTCGCGTCGTAGAGGATGTGATCGTCCGCATCGAGCGCGGCCGAGCCGAGGACGAACGAGCCGGCGTCGAGCGCGCCCACTCCGAGCGCCGTGAAGACCTTCGAGCTCAGCTCGATCGAATCCTCGCCCGAGGTGAAATCGGAGATCACCGCGGCGCTCTTCCGCACGTCGACCGTGAACACGAAGGTGTCCTCGCCGGCCCCGCCGGTGACGGTCTTCGCCCCGGCGAAAGCGTCGAGACGGTTGTCGCCGTCGGAGCCGATGAGGTTGCGGACGTACCGGTTCGCCGTGAGATCGGCGTCGGAGCCGTCCGCGGCGATCAAGGTTTCGACAGCGACGCGGGTTCCGAGCTTGAAGTCGGCGGAGGCGACGATCGTGTCCGCGCCCTCGCCTGCCGCTTCGATCACCGTGTCGCGCGAGTTGTCGACATAGTAGGTGTCGTCGCCCAGGCCGCCGCTCAGGGTGTCCGCGCCCTGCCCGCCGTCGAGAGTGTCGGCGCCGGCGCCGCCCTCGACCACGTCCGCGAAGGCGCTGCCGACGTAGACGTCGTCGCCGTCGCTGCCGATGAAGTGCTGCGGGCGGCCGGCGAGGAGATCCTCGAAGACCGAAGCGTCGCCCGCGCGCGCCGCGGCGTGCAGCAGGTGGACGGGGTTCGAGGACCCGGCGCCGGGAGCGACGTCGAAGCCAAGGCCCGTGATCTTCAGCGCCTCGTAGAGATTCTGGATCAGGCCGGCGGAGCCGACGCCTTCCGTGCCGGTGGTGTCCGCGGTCCAGGCCCCGAACGTGAGGCTGTCGAGGGCGCCGGTGATGCCGTGGCCGTACTGGGAGCCATGGTGGATGAAGTCGTAGGCGAGCTCCTCGCCGCCGCACACCAGGCGCGCGTCGGTCGCGACGCCGCCTTCCGTGTACTGGTACGCGAGCTGGTCGCCGTTCATGTAGTAGGTGCCGCCGAAGGCCTGGTCCGGCGTGCCGCCATAGAACTTATAGGCTGCGCCGGTGGCGACGCCCGCGAAGAAGTCGGCGAGGAAGGTCGTCATGTCGACGCCAGCCGACGCGCCGCTTGCGTCCAGCGTCAGCATCCCGCCGGCAGCGATCGTCGAGGCGTCGAGCGCGCCGTCGGCGAATTCGAGCTGCTCGACGTCGACGAGCTGGTCCGCGCCGTCCGAGGTCGCGCCGGCGCGCAGGTCGACGACGTGCACCACGCCCGCCAGATCGCGGGTGATCGCGTAGTCCGCCCTGTCGCCGCTGTAGACCGCCGTGTCGACGCCGCGGCTGCCGTAGATCTTGTCGTCGCCGCCGCCGCCGGTGATGCGGTCGTCGCCCGCGTTGCTTCGGATGACGTCGTTGAACGCCGTTCCGACGTAGACGTCGTCGCCGCGCGATCCGAGGAAGGTCTGCGCCTCGGAGTCCAGCGCGTCCGCATAGGTGTCGAAGCGCGCCTGGTCGCCGGAGGCGCCATACATGTGGGCGAGCGCGAAGTTGTGCACCGCCCCGGTCGCCTCGATCCCGACCGCTTCGGCGTTGTCCGCCGGGACCGGGTTGCTCAGGTCGAGGCCGGTGATCGTCAGCGCGACGTTTCCGCCGGTGAAGTAGCCGTTCGCGTCGTAGGAGCCCTCGCCGATCGTGCCGTACTCGATCGTGTTGATTGTGCCGGCCACGGTGTGCGTCCCGAACGCGTATTCGACCTGGCCATGCGCCAGCACGTACTTCGACGTCGCCTCGGTCCCGTAACCGATGAACATCTCTTCGCCGGAGAAGGCGCTGCTGTTGTCGAACACGGGGAAGCCGGAGCCGGTGGTGTCGGCGACGAACTGACCGCGGACGTAAGCTTCGAAGTCGATGCCCGTGGCGTCGAAGACCGCCGACTTGGCGTTGATCGTAATCATGACAGCTCCTGAAAAAGCGGATGTGCCGTATCGTCCAGATGAAAAGCGCGATCAGATCGTGCGGAGCCCCCGCCGGACGAGCCGCCGCGTCCTTCGACGTGCGGCGTCCGGTCATGGAAGCTGTGCCCTAGAAACGAGCGAGGCCGGCGGATGCGAACCTGCGGCCCGCGGAGATCGAACAGCTCGCTGGGACCGCATCGGTCTCCCGTGATCGATCGCGCTCGATCCGCTGGCGAAGCGGTGCGTAAGTGTGGTTATTGAACCGACGACCGCAGGCCGATCCGGCCGTTCTCAGGGGAGCGGGCGTCTTTCAAGCCGCGCCGCGGCTCCGGGGCCACGAGAGCGCGCCAATGCATGACAACCGCACGACCGCTCCGGCCGTTGCTCCGGAAGAGGGCGGCGGAGCCGCGGAAGAGCTGGCTTACCGGCTTCGGCAGCAACAGCTGACCGCCGAATACGGGCATTTCGCGTTGCGGACGTTCGACACCGCGGCGCTTCTGCAGGAAGCGACGCGGGTCTGCGCCCTCGGTCTTCACAGCGAGTTCTGCAAGGCGATGGAGTTCCTGCCCGAGGAACAGCAGTTCATCGTGAGGGCGGGCGTCGGCTGGAACCCGGGGGTCGTGGGCCACGCCCGCATCGGAGCCGACGCCGAAAGTCCGACCGGATACGCTTTTCAGACCGGCGAACCGGTCATTTCGAACCATCTGGAAGGCGAAACCCGCTTTCGCACGCCGCATCTTCTGATCGAGCACGGCGTCAAGCGCGCGATCAACGTCGTGGTGCAGGGCGAGGGCAAGCGTTTCGGCATCCTCGAAGTCGACAGCCCGACGGAGGGGCGGTTCACCGAAGCCGACCTGGCCTTCATGCAGGGCTTCGCGAACCTCCTCGGCGTCGCGATCGAGCGCCAGCAGTTCGAAGCGGCTCTGATCGCGAGCGAGGCGCGCGCTCAGGCGGGCGAGGCCAAGCTGGAGCGGGCGCTGGCGCATCAGGAGGTGCTGACGCGGGAGATCAGCCACCGGGTCAAGAACAGCCTGTCGATCGTCGCCAGCCTTTTGGCCCTGCAAGGGCGGATGGCGTCGAGCCCCGAGCTGAAGCAGTCTCTCGCCGACGCGCAGGCGCGCGTCCAGACCATCGCCCAGGTGCACGACAGGCTGTGGCGCAAGGACGAGGTGAAGACGATCAACCTCGCCGATTTCATGGGAGAGCTCTGCGACCAGATCCGCTCGACCGCGGCCCCTGCTCTGACGCTGGCCTACGACTTCGCGGCCGTCACCTTGCCGACGGACCAGGCGGTGCCGTTGGCGCTGCTCGTCAACGAGCTGGTCACGAACGCTTTCAAATACGCCTGTCCCAGCGGAACGGAGGAGGTGCGCATCGCCGTCAAGCCGTCGCTGGGGGGACTGCTGCGGCTCGAGGTCCACGATCAGGGGCCGGGTTTGCCCGAAGCTTTTGACGCCCAGAAATCATCGAGCTTAGGCATGAAGCTGATCGCCAGCCTCGCGGGGCAGCTCGGGGGTCGACCGGAGTGGCGAAGCTCCGACGAAGGCGCGCATTTCTCACTCGATTTCCCTGCCGAGGGTGCGCCGCGGGAGGATTAGCGACCCGCGGCGGCGCCGGGCTAGGTCTCGTCGAGGGACGACAACTCCGCCTCAGACGCCACAGGCGACGGCGGCGAGGTCAGGACGCTCTTGATCGCGGCCCGGATAACGGCGGGGTAATAGGGCTTTTCGATGAAGCGGCCGTCGTCCGGCAGATCCTTGTCGCGGACCACGCGATGCGCGGACGCGACGATCAGTTTTACGTGCGGCCAGCGGCGATGGACGACTTCGGCGAGTTCGATCCCGTCCATCGTTCCCGGCATGTTAACGTCGGTGAACAGCAGCGTCACGTCAGGGGTCCGCTCCAACAGGGCGATGGCCGCGGCGGCGTTGGCGGCGGAATGAACCTTCAGTCCGGCGTCCTGGATCATGTCGACCGCCGCCATTCGGATCAGCGGCTCATCCTCGACGACCAACACTGTCACGATCATCGCGCACGCCTCCTCCGAGCAGAGAGGAGGCAACGTGGGTCCGCGCCAAAGGTTTCCTGAAACTCAAAGGGGGCGCCTGGCGCTCGGCGGCGCAAGGACCGCACCCAATACGGCGACGCTCCGCGCCGCCGCAGCCAGCGTTGATCGCGCCGCTGCGGCGAAGGGCGCCGGACCGCCTTCCGGCGGCGCCGGTCGCCGGAGGGGCGCGCTTGGCTCAGTCCGCCGCGGCTTAGACGATGCTCTCGTTCAGCCGCCCATCGACGGTCCGGACGGTCTCGTCGATCGCCGCGTTGGGCAAGCCGAGCTGATGCGACACCAGCTTCACCAGCAGGTCCACCCGTTCGATGAACGGCGCGCCGCTCGCCACCGCGCGGGCCGCGGACGACGGCTTGAGGAGGCTTTCCGCCGCCTTGGCGTACTTCTCGAACGGCACCTGGTCCTGGGCGTCGGCGCCGAGGCGCCGGGCGACCGCGTCGACGTGCTCGTAGATCGACCGCGACAGATCGATGTCTCCGTGCACCGCCTCGCGGATCGACTGGGGCGCGCCCTCGGGCGTGACGCAGCGGTAGTTGCCCGTGAGTAGCATCGACCACTTGGCCAGCGGCACGAACAGCGAGTCGAACACCTTGAGCTTCACCGGCACGTCCTTGCCGTCGAGCGTGACGGCGTCGATGTCCGCTTCCAGCTCGCGAAGCAGGGTGTTGTGCGCCTCGTCCGCGAAGGTCGCGGCCTTGAAGTTGGTGGGCAGGCCGACGTGCAGAACGTTCGCGCCCTCCTCCGGAGGCCGGAAGGCCTGCGGGTCCGGCGAGCAGAGCGACACCAGGCCCGGCTCGAAGCGCTCCCAGACCTGCGCGTTGGTGAAGGCCTCTTCGAGGTCCATCCCGGCTAGCGCCGGAATCCGCTTGAGGTAGGGCAGCGGGGGCATGTTCATGATCGACAGGCAAGGCAGCTTCGCCTCGGCGATCTTGATCATCAGCACGCGGATCGTGTGGTTGGCGTACTGCGGCTCCTGCATGGCGAGGCCGACCAGATCGTAGCGCGAGACGTCGACGTCCTGAGGCGTCGTGGCGTCGAGCTTTCCCGGCAGGTCGTGCGAAAAGATCGCGCGGTGCGTCGGCTCGTCACGCAGCTTGATGCGCACCTCGGTGCCTTCGCTGTTGATGAGGTCCGCCGTCTTCCGCCGACACACCAGGGTGACGTTGTGCCCGGCCATCAACAACTTCGTCGCGAGCAACGAGCCGTAAGACGCTCCAAGAATTAGAATGTTGCGCGCCACGATCCCACTCCCGACATTTATGCGACAAATCTCGTCCTCCCTAACGTAAGGGGGTAAGGGGAACAATGAGACAGCGCCCCGCACCCCCGTCATACTTTCGAGGCGCCCGCGGTTACGCCCTCTTTGAACGGGGCCTTTCCGCCTCCGCTTCGGGTCGCACGGGCGGCCGAGGCTTCGTCGTCAACCCGCGATCCACGGTCGGCCGCAACGGTCGCCGTGACCGTCGCGGATTCGTTCAGGTCGTTACGCCGCCGCCGCGGCGCGCATCCGAAGAGGCGATCGCATGATCCGCTGCGCCATCCTGTCCCGGCTGCTGCTTTGCCTGCTGTGCCTCGTCGCGCCGCTGCGCGCGCCGGCCCACGCCGGCGTCGCCGCGGCTCCCGCCCTGGTCTCGCTCATGGCGGCCGAGGAGAAGAAGGACGACGGCTGCCGCCAGGGCGAGCGGACCAAAGCGTTCGGCTGGATGCTGGTGAGCTACGGGATCGACACGCTGAAGTATGTGGTCGGGCTGTTCCTGATCCCGATCGGCCTGCTGCTCGTCTGCATCGGCGCCGTGATCGCGCTCGCCGAAGCCGCGGCCTGCGGCTGAGACGTCAGGCGGCGCGGCGCGCTTCGCCCGCGACCCCGTCTTCGGCGCCCTCGACGAGCGCCCGCCACAGCACCCGCCGCGGATCGACAGGCCCCGGAAGCGAGACCCGGCCGGCCGGCACCCGCGTGAAGCCGACCCGTGCGTAATAGGGCTCGTCGCCGACGAGCATCACCAGGCGGTGGCCCTTGGCGGCGGCCGCGTCGAGCGAGGCGTTCAGCAGCGCTAGGCCGATCCCCTTGCTGCGGAAGGCGGGGTCCACCACCAGCGGTCCCAGCAGCAGAGCGTCGCAGCCGCCGATCAGGATCGGCGTCATCCGGTTCGACCCCACCAGGAAGGTCCCGACGCGAGCAACGAAGGAAAGGTCGCGCGCCGGCGCCACGCCCTCGCGCAGCCGATAGGCCGACCGGGCGAAGCGGCCGGGGCCGAAAGCCCGCTCCTGCAGATAGTCGATGGCCGCCCCGTCGGACGGCTGCTCGTGGAGGAGCGCTAGCGGAAGCGAAGTCATGGGACGCTCGGACGGATGAGGGAGGCGATCGACCGGCCGGGCGCTCCCCGGCGGTCAGGCGTACGGATGGGTCGCGCCGGCGAAGGCGCAGCGGACGATCCGTCGTCGGGAGATGGGCCTGAGGTCGAGCGTCATGACGGCCGAGCGCGTAGCACGCCGCGCGGGCGCACGCAAAGCCCGGCGCCGCCGCACGCCCGTTAACCGGGATGTCGCCCTAAGTTAACCCGATCGTTCGTTCAGGGAGGATCGCATGGGGTTGCTTGTCGACGGCGTCTGGCGGGATCAGTGGTACGACACGGCGACGTCCGGAGGGCGGTTCGAGCGGCAGGCTGCGAGCTTCCGCAACTGGATCACGCCCGACGGCGCCCCCGGCCCAAGCGGCGACGGCGGCTTCAGGGCTGAGGCGGGACGCTACCGGCTCTACGTCTCGCTGGCCTGCCCCTGGGCGCACCGCACGCTGATCTTCCGCAAGCTCAAGAGGCTCGAGGGCTTGATCCCCGTGGCGGTGGTCGATCCTCGGATGGGCGACGAGGGGTGGGTCTTCGGCGACTTCCCCGGCGCGACGCCGGACGAGCGCAACGGCGCCCGGCGGCTGGCCGACATCTATCTCAAGGCCGCGCCCGGCGTGACCACGCGCGTCACCGTGCCGGTCCTCTGGGACGACCAACGAGCGACGATCGTCTCGAACGAGAGCGCCGAGATCATCCGCATGTTCAATTCGGCGTTCGACGGCCTGACCGGCGACACGACCGATTTCTATCCCGAGCCGCTTCGCGCCGAGATCGACGCCTTGAACGCGCGGATCTACGACCGGGTCAACAACGGGGTCTACAAGGCGGGGTTCGCGACCACGCAGGAGGCCTACGAGGAGGCGTTCGAAGCGCTGTTCGCCGAGCTCGACGCGCTGGACGCCCGCCTTGCAGCCCAGCGCTACCTGCTGGGATCGGCGGCGACGGAGGCCGACTGGCGGCTGTTCACCACGCTTGTCCGGTTCGATCCCGTCTATGTCGGCCACTTCAAGTGCAACCGGCGCCGGATCGCGGACTACGCCAACCTGTCCGGCTATCTCCGCGATCTTTACCAGACGCCGGGCGTCGCCGAGACCGTGAACCTCGCGCACATCAAGACGCACTATTACTGGTCGCACACGACCATCAATCCGACCCGGGTGATCCCCCTCGGCCCCGCGCTCGACTACGACGCGCCGCACGACCGGGCCGCGCTCGGCCAGCGTTCCCAGAGCCGACCCTGATTGCCCTCACCAGCGTCCGGCGCCGACGCCAGCCCCGACGATTTCAAGCAGCCGCCTCCGGGTCGCCGGCGTGACGCCCTCGGGCAGGTCGTCGACCCGACACCACCGCCGCTCCGCGATCTCGCGGTTCGGCGAGGGCTCAGGGCCAATCCGGACCGTCCGCGTGACGAAGGTCGCGACGTGGTCGCGGCCCCCGAATCCCGGATTGAAATGCAGCCCGTGGAGCGTGGCGTCGTCGCCGGCGACGACGCCGGTCTCCTCAAGCAGTTCGCGGATCGCCGCCTCATGCGCGCTTTCGCCGGGGTCCACCGCGCCTCCCGGAAGGTGCCAGCCCGGCGCATAGCCGTGACGCACAAGCAACACGCGCCCCTCCGCGTCGAACGCGGCGACCCGGACGCCGAGCGTCATGGCGCGCCGCATCCGCCCGTAGCGCGCGACCAAGTAGCTGAGGACGCGGGATTTCAGCATCGAGACCGACCCGTTCTTCCCATTGGATCAGGACGCGCCGAGACCGCACGGCGAATCCGCATATCGGACAACCTCGGGCAAGACTGGTGAAAATCGAGGCGGAATGCCTATTTGTAGCGCAGGAGATTGAAGGACGTCCCATCGGCGGCGCGTCTCTCCGCAAACGAGGCTTATGATGTTTTGGCTGTTTTCGTTCCGTCGCGGCGCTGAAAAGCGGACGACGGAGTTCGTGTGGCGTCCGTCGCTGCGCGCCCCCAACGGCCGCGCGATCGCCGCGCTGATGACCTTCTCGGGCAACTGAGACACCGGTCTCGCGCACTCAGTCCCCGTTGAGCGCCGGCCATGCGGAACGCGTGAGCCGGCGTCGTCGTTTTTGGAGCGCGCCTGATGCGCATGTGATCGCGAAGCAGCTATAAGGGCGTCCGTGACCGTCATCGCCCACCTTTCCGATCCGCATCTCGGCCCCCTCCCCCGCTTCACCGTCTTCGAGCTCATGTCGAAGCGCGGTCTTGGCGCGATCAACTGGTTTCGCCGCCGGCGACGCTGGCACGACATGGCGGTGCTCGACCAGATCGTCGCCGACGTCATCGACGAGGCGCCGGACGCCGTCGCGGTGACCGGCGACCTGACGAACCTTGGCCTCGAGTCCGAATTCCTGCCGGCCGCGGCGTTCCTCGGCCGCTTCGGCCCGCCTGACAAGGTGGCGGCGATCCCCGGCAACCATGACGCCTATGTGCGCCGCGTGGCGAGCGCGCCGGCGCGGGTGTGGGGCGCGCACATGTCGAGCGACGACGGCGCGCCCGGCTTCCCCTATGTCCGCCGCCACGGGCTGGTGGCGTTGATCGGCCTGTCCTCCGCCGTCGCCACCATGCCGCTGGCCGCGACCGGCGAGGTCGGCCGACGCCAACGCGACGCGCTGGGCCCTCTTTTGCGCAGCCTCAAGGCCGAGGGCCTGTTCCGCATCGTGCTCGTGCATCATCCCGTCGCCGAAGACGGCACGCCCTGGATGCGCCGCCTGCGCGACAAGGAAGAGCTGCGCGCCGTCCTTGCGGCGGAGGGCGCCGAACTCGTCCTGCACGGGCACAATCACGAGCCCGCGCGGCAGTCGGTGGCGGGGGCGGACGGCGCGATCCCCGTGATCGCGGTGCCGTCATGCTCAGCCGGGCCGTTCAGTCACGAGCCGCCCGCGGCCTACAATCTGTATGTGGTCTCCGGTGAGCCCGGCGCGTGGCGCTGCGAGGGGATCACCCGCGGGCTGAAGCCCGACGGGACGATCGGCGAGACCGACCGCTTCTCTGTGGCCTGACGCCGGTTCAGATGAACCAGGGCATCAGGCCCTTGGCGGCGGCTGCGATGACGGCGATCACCAGCGCCGCCCCGAAGGCGCCGCCGACGCCGAAGGCGAACAGCACCGCGAGCACGCGCGCCCAGACCGGCGACGGCCGTTTCGCGGCCGGCGTCGGAGCGAGAGCCGGAGCCGGCTGCTCCATGACCGCGGGGCCGGCGTCGTCGAACACATCGTCCGCCAGCAGCCGCTCGCGCTCGACGAGCCGGCGCGCGACGTAGGACGTCACCGCGTCGACGATCGGCTGGATCTCGGCGCTTTCGGCGATCGCCCCCCGCCCATGCCGGCCGTCACGCAGGAAGCGATAGGTCTTTCGATCGCGGGCCATCTCGACGAACGCGACCATATCGACGAACAGCCGCGGCCGCTCGCCCGGCACGAGGCCGATGTCGAAGATGTCGATCTCAGCGGGAAGGTCGGCGAAGACGGGGGCAAGCGCGTCGCGCAGCGCCTCCAGGCGCCCGAGCTCGACGTGCTTGAGGCCGATCACAACGTCCGTTCGTTCCACCGCCTCGACCCGGGCGCGCCTCAGCGCCTCGCGCAGCGGCGGCACGCCGCCGCGCGGGGCGCCGTTCGCAGCTGGAAGATCTTGAGGACGCTCGTCACGCATGGCTCACGATAGCAAGCCGCGGGCCCGCCGCGAAGCGGGGCGGGACCGGATGCGCACAGGCGCTCGCGTCATTCCTCGATCACCACGAGCAGATCCTTGGCGTCGACGGGCGATCCGGGCGTCACCAGCACCTCTTTGACGGTCCCGCCACGCTCCGCGTGGATCGAGGTCTCCATCTTCATCGCCTCGATCGAGAGCAGCACGTCGCCCTGGGCGATCTGCTGGCCGGTCTTCACCGCGACGGTGGAGATGATCCCCGGCATCGGCGCGGCGACATGGGCGGGGTTGCCATCCTCCGCCTTGCGGCGCGCTTCGCGCACATTGGCGGCGAAGCGGTTCGGCACCTTGATGATGCGCGGCTGGCCGTTGAGCTCGAAGAAGACCTTCACCTGGCCTTCTTCGTCCGTCTCGCCGACGCCGAGGTTGCGGATCATCAGCGTCTTGCCGCGCTCGATCTCGACCGCCAGTTCGTCGCCGGCGGCCAGGCCGTAGAAATAGACCGGCGTCGGCAGCGCCGAGACCGGGCCGTACTTTTTCTCCGCGAGCGCGTAGTCCACGAAGACCTTGGGATACATGAGATAAGACGCCAGCTCGAGGCTGGAGACCTCGCGCTCGATCTTGGCCTCGACCTCGGCCTTTGAAGCGGCGAGATCGGTCGGCGGCATCAGCGCCCCGGCGCGCCCCTCGATCGGCGTTTCGCCCTTCAGCACCTTTCGCTGGATGCCCTCGGGAAACCCGCCGGGCGGCTGGCTGAGCTCGCCCTTCATGAGCTGAACCACGCTCTCGGGGAACGAGACGTCGACCGCCGGGTCCTCGACCTCGGCGCGGGTCAGCCCGGCCGAGACCATGGTCAGCGCCATGTCGCCCACGACCTTGGAGGTCGGGGTGACCTTGATGATGTCGCCGAACATGTCGTTGACGTCGCGGTAGGTGCGGGCGACCTCGGTCCAGCGGCTCTCCAGCCCCATGGAGCGCGCCTGTTCCTTGAGGTTGGTGAACTGCCCGCCGGGCATCTCGTGGAGATAGACCTCGGACGCCGGCGCCAGCAGGTCGTTCTCGAAAGCGGCGTATTGCGCGCGCGCCGCCTCCCAGTAGAGCGAGATCGCCCGGATCGCGTC
>Ga0256876_1000194_pt1 | contig 13070 bp, 11 predicted proteins | sample MC6MC0419MT_FD_186340 | JGI IMG/M metagenome (GOLD analysis project Ga0256876, IMG submission 186340) | Metatranscriptome of enriched soil aggregate microbial communities from Iowa State University, Ames, United States - MC6-MC0419-MT... | ecosystem: Environmental > Terrestrial > Soil >...
CGACTCGAACATTCGAGGGGCGGTTACGGTTTCTCGAATGTTCGAGTCGGAAGAGTCGGTTAGCCTCGTTTCTTAAGTCTGAAACTGAACTCTCTAAGCCGATCATTTCTCAGGAATCTGAGCGATTTAAGGCGATTCACGAGAGTTTTGAGAACGAGCTTGCGGCGCAGAATCACCATCTGTTAACTATTAGTCGTTAAGCTTGAATCGGACTGGGAAACGATCGGTTCACCGTGCCGGGCGCCGGGTACTCCGGGGCAGGCCATGCGGGCATCGGTGGAGGAGTCGCATGCGCGTTCTTCTGATTGAAGACGATAGCGCCACGGCGCAGAGCATCGAGTTGATGCTCAAGTCAGAGAACTTTAACGTCTACACGACGGAGCTTGGCGAAGAGGGTATCGACCTCGGCAAGCTCTACGATTACGACATCATTCTTCTCGACCTGAACCTGCCCGACATGTCGGGGTATGAGGTTCTCCGGGCGCTCCGGGTCGCGAAGATCAAGACGCCGATCCTGATCCTTTCCGGCCTCGCCGGGATCGAGGACAAGGTCCGCGGCCTTGGCGTCGGCGCCGACGACTACATGACGAAGCCCTTTCACAAGGACGAAATGGTCGCGCGCATTCACGCGATCGTCCGTCGCTCGAAGGGCCACGCCCAGTCCGTCATCACAACCGGGGACCTCATCGTCAACCTCGACACCAAGACGGTCGAAGTGGGCGGCGCCCGGGTCCATCTGACGGGCAAGGAATACCAGATGCTGGAGCTCTTGAGCCTGCGTAAGGGCTCGACGCTCACCAAGGAGATGTTCCTCAACCATCTCTACGGCGGCATGGACGAGCCGGAGCTGAAGATCATCGACGTCTTCATCTGCAAGCTCCGGAAGAAGCTCGCGAACGCCACCAACGGCAAGAACTACATCGAGACGGTTTGGGGCCGCGGCTACGTGCTGCGTGAGCCCAACGAAGACGAAGCCCGCGCGATCGCCTGACGCTTCTGAACTTGATCGACTTTGATCGGTCGAAAGCCCCGCGCCGCAAGCGCGGGGCTTTCCGCGTTTGAAGGCAGGCGCGCGCCCTGCCCCGGGTCGCCGGCCGCCAACCGGTGCGCCTTCAGGCTCTCACGACGCCGCCGACGCGCCATGGAAAAAGCCCGCGCGAAGCGGGCTTTGACGTGAGGTGAGAAGGTTCAGCCAGGTTTCATCGCCGGAACGCGGCGATCTTAGACTGCAGCGAGGCGGCTGGCGGCGTCGCCGGCGTCGCGCCTTGTGCGGCCGCTCCAAAGGCCGGCCGCGCTTCGGCGGCCGCGGGAGCGTCCGTCCGCATGAACAGGCCGCGGTGGTTCGGGTGGCTTCGGACGGGCGCGCTCACGCCCATCACCGTTTCGGCCGCGCCCAGCACGAGATAGCCGTCCGTGGGCATCTGCTTCGCGATTCGGCGGACCACGTCGCCTTTGGTCGCTTCGTCGAAATAGATCAGCACGTTGCGGCAGAACACGACGTCGAACACGCCCAGAGGCGAGAAATCGCGCAGCAGGTTCAGCGTGCGGAACTGGATCCGGTTCCGCAACTTCGGCGAGATCCGCCACTGGTCGCCTTCCTGCGTGAAGTGCTCGACCAGCATCCGCACGGGCAGTCCGCGCTGCACCTCGAACTGCGTGAAGAGGCCGTTGCGGGCGCGCTCGAGGATGTCGGAGGCGAGGTCGGTCGCGACGATCTCGACCGTCCAGCCCGCGAGCTGGGCCGCCTTCTGCTCGAGAAGCATAGCCAGCGAGTACGGCTCCTGCCCCGTCGAGCACGCCGCGCACCAGATCCGGATTTTCCGCTGCGTCGCGCGGGCGGCGATCAGCCGCGGCAGGACGACGTCCGTGAATTGTGTGAACGGCGTTCCGTCGCGGAAGAAGAACGATTCGTTGGTCGTCATCGCTTCGACGACCGACTGGGCGAGAGCGGTGTCGCCGCCGCGCATCAGCTTGCCGATGAGCTCGCCGATCGACGCGATGCCGGCCTTGCGGGCGACCGGACCGAGACGGCTGTCGACGAGGTAACGTTTGTCCTCCCCGATGATCAGGCCGGAGCGCTCTTTCAGAAAGCGGGCGAGGAAGGTGAGATCGGCCGGCGTCACGCGCGGTCTCCTGAAAGCAGGCGAACGATCTTTGGACCGATCTGGGGCAGAGGGAGCACCGCCGAGCAGCACCCGGTGGCCGCGGCCGCGCCGGGCATGCCCCAGACGACGCTGGTGGCTTCGTCCTGGGCCATCACGGACCCGCCGGCGCCTGAGATCATCCGCACGCCGGCCGCGCCGTCGGCGCCCATGCCGGTGAGCACGACCGCGAGAAGCGACGAGCCGTAGGCCTTGCTGGCGCTGCGGAACATTGGCTCCACCGACGGCTTGCAGAAGTTTTCCGGCGGCCCGTTGTCGATGGAGGCGTGCAGCGCCGCGCCTGACTGGACGACGGAGAAGTGCTTTCCGCCGGGCGCCACGTAGATCACGCCGCGTTCGATCGGTTCGCCGTGGGCGGCTTCGCGCGCCGGGCGACCGGAAACCGCGCCGAGATGCTCCGCGAGCGCCGCCGTGAACGTCGCCGGCATGTGCTGGGTGATGAGAATCGGCACCCGCGAGAGCGCGTCGACGCCGATCGCCTTCAACACTGCGGCGAGCGCCGTCGGTCCGCCGGTGGAGGAGCCGATGGCCAGCGCCCGCACCGGCGCGGAGGAGAACGGCTTCAGCGCGACGCCTGGCGCAGTCGCGCCGGGCTGCGGCGGCCCGGGCCGCAGGAACCGGCCGCTCGCGGCCTGGGCGATGGTGTGAAGCGCGGCCGCGCGGTAGTCGGCCGCCCGAGGCGCCGATCGGCGGCGGGCGATCTCACCAAGCACCTTGATCTTCGCGACGAGGTCGCGGCGGTAGTCGTCCTGCGCGATCGCGGCGCCCGGTTTCGCCAGAAAATCCGCCGCGCCGAGGGCGAGGCAGCGCAGCGAGACGTCGGCGTTGCGGCGGGTCAGCGTGGACGCCATCACGATGGCCAAGTCCGGCTTCGCCTTCAGCATCAGCGGCAGCGCCGTGAGCCCGTCCATGTCGGGCATCTCGATGTCGAGCACCACGACGTGCGGCGCAGCCGTCGCCAGCTCGGCGAGCGCCGAGCGCCCCGTCCGGCAGGACGCCACGACCTCGAAGCCCGGCTGTTCGCCAAGCCAGCGCGTCACGAGCCCGCGGACCACCGCGCTGTCGTCGACGATCATGACGCGCACCTTCTCGGCGGGCGCGACGGCGGCGGCGGTCATCATGCTGGGCCTGCTATGCTGGGCGTCGGTTCAGAGCAGGCCGACTTCGGCGAACTTGGAGCCGATGATGTCCTTGTCGAACGGCTTCATGACGTACTCGTCCGCGCCCGCGCGGAGCGCCCGCGTGATGTACGAGACGTCGTTCTCGGTGGTGCAGAACACCACCTTCGGCGCATCCCCGCCGGGCAGCGAGCGCAGCTCGACCAGAAACTCGTAGCCGTCCATGACGGGCATGTTCCAATCGAGCAGGATGCCGTCCGGCATCGCCTGCTTGCAGAGCGCGAGCGCGCTCTGGCCGTTCTCGGCCTCGGAGATCTTGAGGTCGAAGCCCTCGAGGATGCGGCGGGCGACCTTACGGATCACGCTCGAGTCGTCGACGACGAGGCAGTGTTTCATGGGATCGTGTCCTGCAGTTGGCTCAGGCGGCCAGCGCCGAGATGGACGGTTCAAGCGCGTGGTCCACGTCGAGGATCAGGAGCAGGCCCCCGTCGAGACGGTGGACGCCTTCGGCGACGCTCGCCCAGCGCGGGTCGAGGGTCACCGGCTTGGTTTCGCGCTTGGCTTCGGCGAGCGGCATCACGTCGCCGACGCGATCGACGATCAAGGCGAGCGCCTCGCCTTTGTGCTCGATGCCGACCGCCATCGCTTGAGAAAGATCGGCGCACGGCGGCAGACCGAGGCGGGTGCGCATGTCGATCGCGGTCACGATGCGGCCGCGCAGGTTGAGCACGCCGGCGACCTCAGGCGGCGACAGCGGAACCGTCGTCAGCTTCTCCAGCGTGAACACCTCTCGGACGCGGCCGATCTCGATGCCGAAGATCTGGTCGGCGATCGACACCGTGACGTAGGTGGTGGCGTCATCCATGGCGGCGCTCACGCGGCGATCCTCCAGCGGGGAGCAAGGGTTTCGAGAATGGCGAGCAGCGTCGGCCGGTCGAATTTGGACACGCACTCGCTGAAGCCGGCGGCGGCCGCCTTCTCGTATTCGGCGGCGGAGCCGGTCGAGGTCAGCGCCAGCAGCGGCGCGTGGGCGGCGTGGGGCTCGGCGCGGAGGGCGGCGGCGAGCGCGAAACCGTCCATCTCCGGCATGTCGAGATCGGCGATCACGGCGTCGAAACTGCGGCCGCGCTGGACGAGCGCGAGCGCGTCGGCGCCGTTCCCCGCCGCGGCGACCCGGTAGCCGGCAGCCGAGAGCACCGGCGTCAACATGTTCAGGAAGAACGCGCTGTCGTCGACCAGCAGAACGCTCGGCTGGGCGTTGCGCTCGTGCGGACGCTCCTTGCGGGTCATCCAGTCTTCGAAGGCGAGCGTGAGGTAGTGCGCGATGTCGATGATCTCGGTCGCCTTGCCCGCCAGCACCGAGGTGCCGAGGATGCCCGGCACGATCGACGCCGCGCTGATTTCGACCGCTTGCTCGACGATGTCGAGGATCTCGTCGACCATGAGGCCGACCGAGCGATCCTCGTCGGTGAAGACCAGCAGCGCCTGCTGGCCCTCCCCCGACATCATGCCGTCGCCGACCGGGATCAGCGGCATCAGGCCGCCGCGGTACTGCACGATCGGCCGGCCGTCGGTGACTTCGATGGTGGACGCGTCGATCATTTCGAGGCGCGTCACGAGGGCGAGCGGCACCGCCTTGGGCGCCATGCCGCCGGCCCGGAACAGCAGCAGCGACATGACGAGGTCCTGGTCGACCACGGCCGCGGGCTCCTTCGCCTGCATGCTCTCGTGGGCGTCGGCGGGGCCGACCGCCGAGGCGAGGCCGTTCGGATCGAGGATCAGGATCACCGATCCGTCACCGAGGATGGTGGTGCCCGAAAACAGGCCGATGTGGTTCAGCCGCGAGGCCATCGGCTTGACCACGATCTCCTCGGTGTGAAGGACGTCGTCGACCACGATGCCGAAGACGTTCTCGCCCACCTGCGAGATCACGACAAAGGCGTCGTCGGCGGTCTCCTCGGAGGCCGTCGCGAGACCGAGCAGGCCGCGCAGGCGCACCAGCGGCAGCAGGCGGTCGCGCAGGCGCAGCAGCGAGGCGTCGCCGATCCGCTCGATGCGGTGTTCGCTGCCGGGCCGGGCGCGCACCAGTTCGGTGACGGCCACCTGCGGGATCGCGAAGGTCTCGCCGGCGGAGGTGACCATCAGCGCGGAGACGATGGCGAGGGTCAGCGGGATGCGGATGATGACCGCGGAGCCCTTGCCCTGGGTCGAGCGCAGGTCGACGGCGCCGCCGATCAGCTCGATGTTGGAGCGCACCACGTCCATGCCGACGCCGCGGCCGGAGACGCTGGTGATCGCCGCCGCGGTCGAGAAGCCCGGCGCGAAGATGAAGCGGTGGACCTGGGCGTCCGACATCTTCTCGACGTCGGCCTCGGTTGCGAGGCCGTTCGCGATGGCCTTCTTGCGGATGCGATCGGTGTCGAGGCCGCGGCCGTCGTCGCCGATCTCCACGATGATGTGGCCGCCCTGGTGGTAGGCCGCGAGCTTGATCGTGCCCGTCTCGGGCTTGCCTGCGGCCACGCGCTCGGCGGGCGTCTCGAGCCCATGGTCCGCGCAGTTGCGGACCATGTGGGTGAGCGGATCCTTGATGAGGTCCAGCACCTGCCGGTCGAGTTCGGTCTCGGCGCCCTCAGTGACGAGCTCGATCTTCTTGCCGAGATCGGACGAGAGGTCGCGCACGATGCGCGGCATGGCCCGCCACGCCGCGCCGATCGGCTGCATCCGGGTCTTCATGACCCCTTCCTGCAGCTGGGCGGTGACGTGGCTCAGGCGCTGCAGCGACGCGCCGAAATCCTTCTCGCCGTGGCGGCGGACGATGTCGGTGAGCTGGTTGCGGGTGAGCACCAGCTCCGAGACCATGGTCATCAGGCGGTCGAGGGTGTCGACGCCGACGCGGATCGTCTGGCCGGCGAGCGCGCTCTCGGCTCGGGCGTCGTCGCCGCCGCCGTCGATCGCCTTCAGGACCGGCGCGGTCTTCGCCGGCGCTTCGGCGACCGGCGCAGGCGCCGGAGCGGGCTTGGCGGGGAGCTCGGGGCCCGGGGTTTCGCGGAAGGCGCGCTCCAGCTCGTCGAGCGAAACCTCGCCGACGCGCAGCTCGCGGCCGAGCGTGGGGTCGATCTTGGGCGCGGGCGGGTTCGCGGCCTCAACCGCCTTCCGCTCCAGCTCGTGGATGATGTCGTGGTCGTCGCCGGTCGGCTCGGCGCCGGTGCGCTCGAGATCGGCGAGGATTTCCTTGATCCGGTCGATCGCGGCGAGGATCAGCGTGACGGCGTCCGGGGTCGGCATGGCGCCGTTCCGGAATTCGCCCATCAGCGTCTCGGCGGCGTGGGCCAGCGCTTCGAGCCGGGACAGTCCGAGGAACCCGCAGGTGCCCTTAACCGTGTGCACCAGCCGGAAGATGTTTCCAAGAATGCTGGCGTTGGTCGGCTCCTGTTCGAAACGAACAAGCTCGACGTCGACGAAATCAAGGTTTTCTGCAGTTTCGGTCAGAAAGTCGCGCAGCAGCTCGTCCATTCACCCCTCCCCCGGAGACGCAGCGAACAGGCGCTTCTCGGTCCATTGAAGAGTGTCCTGCAAAAAGCATAACGGATGGTTGCGTGTTGCGCGCTCGTCAGAGTAATCGTCCGATTAAGTTCGGCGCCGCGCGAGCCCGAGCACGATTACGTTTCCAAGCGCCACAAGCGCGACGCCGACGAGGGCGGACGCGGTCCAGGCATAGGTCTCGAACACGCTGGAGATGGCGAGCGCGACCACTGGGAACAGCACCGTCGCGAACCCTGCGCGCGCGGGGCCGATTCGTTTGATCAACGCGAGATAGGCCAGGAAGGCTGCGACCGACGAGCCGGCGGCGAGCCACAGCAGCGACAGGCCATAGGACCAGCTCGGCTCGAAGTCGAACGCGGCGCCGGACGTCAGCGCCGCCATCAACAGCCAGAGCGTCCCATAGATCATCCCCCAGGCCGTCGCCGCCAGATCCGAGACCTCGCGCTGGATCACGCTCGAGATCATGTTGCCAAGGCAGAAGCAGAGCGTGCCGGCGACGCACAGCCCGAGCCCGCCGAGGGCGGCGGCCCCGAATCCGGCTGACGCGATCTGCGGCAGATAGAGCAGGCCCACGCCCGCCACGCCCAGCGCCGCGCCCGCAAGCACCCGAATCTCGATGGCCCGTCCGAAGAACAGCGCGCCGAGCGCGAGGTTGATCGGCGAGGCGAGCGCGAACACGACCGCGAGCAGGCCCGAAGGGACGTGGGCGCCCGCGTGGTAGAACAGCAGGAAGTTCGTCGAATACATGAGCAGGCCCGCGAGCGCGAACCTGGCGTGCGTCCGCAGAGAAAATCGCAGCGGCTCCCGTCGCGCCACGGCGATCGCGACGCAAAGCAGCGCCGACAACCCAAAGCGCCAGACCAGCGACACGACGGGCGCCACGACTCCGAGCTGATGATGGAGCGCGATCCAGCTCGTCCCCCACACGGTGACGAGCACCACGTAGAGGCCAAGGTCCGTACGCCCGAGGGCGTTCGGAGCGGTCGGCGCAGCCGTCTGGGCACTGACTCTCAACATGCGCGTCCGTTCGGCGGAGGTCGCTGAGCGTTCCGGTTAGACCGGAACGCGGGCGGCGACAGCGCGGATCCGTGATGTTCGCCATCGCAATGCGTGATGGCCGGCTTGACGGAGACGAGCGTCACGCCAACCTCCGACCATCACCGCGCGTCGGAGGAGAACCGCCATGCACGTCGCCGAGAACGGCCGCATCGCTCCGGTCCATGTTCATGAGCATCGCTTCCTCGGCCAGGATCATGCGCGCAACGCGCGCCGAACCACCGCTGTCGTCGCCGTCACCGCTGTCATGATGGTCGTCGAGATCGTCGCGGGCTGGGTCTACGGCTCTATGGCCCTGACCGCCGACGGCTGGCACATGGCGACCCACGCCGGGGCGATCGGCGTGGCGGCGCTCGCCTACCGCTTCGCCTCGACCCACGCGGCCGATCCGCGGTTCGCTTTCGGCGCGGGCAAGGTCGGCGATCTCGCGGGCTTCGCGAGCGCCATCATCCTCGGCGTCGTCGCCCTCGGGATCGGCTATGAATCGCTGCTCCGCCTGGCCTCGCCCCAGCCCGTCGCCTATCTCGAGGCGAGCGTGGTGGCGGTGGTCGGGCTCGCCGTGAACGTGGTGTGCGCGGTGCTGCTGGGCCACGGCCACGGACATAGCCATCACCACGACCATGACCATGGCGATCCGGACCATGGGCACGACCACCCGCATGGTGGGCACGCCGACCACAACATGCGCGGCGCGTATCTCCATGTGCTGGCGGATGCGCTGACCTCGGTGCTCGCGATCGCGGGCCTGCTCGCCGGGTGGAGCTTCGGATGGAGCTGGGTCGATCCGGCGATCGGCGTCGTCGGCGCAGTGGTGATCGCGGTCTGGTCGATCGGGCTCGCATGCGACAGCGGGCGGGTGCTGCTGGACGCGACCTCGAACGACGATCTGGCGGAGACCATCCGCGGACGTCTCGAAACCGGCGACGTCCGGGTGTCGGACCTCCACCTCTGGCGTGTGGGCCCCGGCCATATGGCGGCGATCGTCGCGGTCGTGACGCACCGCCCCGAGGAGCCCGCGTCCTACAAAGCCCGCCTCGCGGACCTCCCGGCGCTCAGCCACGTGACCGTCGAGGTCAACCGGTGCCGCGACCACCCGAGGGTCGCGGCATGAGGCGTCAGTAGGCGAACTCGGCGAACACCGGATCGACGCGGCCGCCCCAGGGCCCGTTGAACTTCGCGAGCAGCGCGTCGGCGAGGGTGGCCTCTTCCTCGACGACCCGCAGAAGGGGCGCGAGATGGATGCGCTCGTCGTCGCCGAACAGGTTGACCTTCGCCCGTCGGGCAAGCCCGGCGTCGGCCAGCGCAAGCACGTCGCGGGCGACTTCCAGCACGGACCGGTTTCGAATCCGCGCCTTCAGCCCCTCGCGGGGCACGTCGTCGCGCAGACTCTGCCGCTCCTCGGCCGTCCAGTCCTTCACGAGCTCCCAGGCGGCGTCGAGACTCTGCTGGTCGTAGAGCAGCCCGACCCACAACGCCGGCAGGGCGCAGATGCGTCCCGTCGGTCCGGAGTCCGCGCCGCGCATCTCGAGGTAGCGCTTGAGCCGGACCTCGGGGAAAATCGTGCTGAGATGGTTCGCCCAATCCGCGACGGTCGCGCGCTCGCCCGGGAGTTGCGGCAGCGTTCCCGCCAGCAGGTCGCGGAAGGAGGCGCCCGCCACGTCATGGTAGTGGTCGCCGCGCTTCACGAAGTACATCGGCACATCGAGCGCGTAGTCGACGTAGCGCTCGAAACCCATGCCGTCGTCGAACGCCCAGGGCAGCATGCCGGCGCGGTTGTTGTCGGTGTCGCGCCAGATCTCGGAGCGCGCCGAGACGAACCCGTTGGGCTTGCCTTCGGTGAAGGGCGAGTTCGCGAACAGAGCGGTCGCGATCGGCTGCAGAGCAAGGCTCACCCGGAGCTTGTGGACCATGTCGGCTTCGCTGGAGAAGTCGAGGTTCACCTGCACCGTCGAGGTCCGGTACATCATGTCGAGGCCGCGCGAGCCGACCTTCGGCATGTAGCGGGTCATGATGTCGTAGCGGCCCTTGGGCATGACCGGCGTCTCGGCCAACGTCCACTTCGGGCTCATCCCGAGGCCGAGGAAGCCGAGGCCCAGCGGCTCCGCCACCTGCCTCACCTGCGCGAGATGCGCGTGAAGTTCCGAACAGGTCTGGTGGATGGTCTCGAGCGGGGCGCCCGACAGCTCGAACTGCCCGCCCGGCTCCAGGCTGATGGCCCCGCCGCCGGTGACGTCGAACAGGCCGATGATGCGGCCGTCCTCCATGATCGGCTCCCAGCCGAGCAGAAGCTGCATGCCTTCGAGCAGCGCGCGGATGCCGTCCGGCCCCTCATAGGGAACCGGCGAAAGATCCGCGCGGCGGAACGGGAACTTCTCGTGCTCGGTGCCGATCCGGAAGCTCTCAGCGGGTTTGGAGCCCGCTTCGAACCACGCGACGAGTTCGTCCCGCGACGTGATGAAGGTCGGATCGATCTGGTCGCGTGCCATGTGCGGCTTTCAGCGGAGGAAGGCCGCAGACACGTAAGGGGTCAAGGTTCGGGCGTAAAGGCCGTACGCCGCAGCGTCAGGAGACGCCGAGCGTGCGGCTCGCCGGAAGCACGACGACCTGCGTGCCGGTGGGGACGCGCTCGTAGAGGTCGATGACGTCCTGGTTCAGCATGCGCACGCAGCCCGACGACATCGCGCGGCCGATGGAGCGCGGCGCGTTGGTGCCGTGGATGCGGTACATCGTGTCGCGGCCGCCCTGGTAGAGGTAGAGCGCGCGCGCGCCGAGCGGGTTGTCGAGGCCGCCCGGCATGCCGCCGGCCCAGCGCGAATTGAGGGCGGGATCGCGCGAGATCATGTCGGAGGTCGGCGTCCAGGTCGGCCACACGCCCTTGCGCTGGATCGTGGCTCGGCCGTTCCACTCCATGCCCTGCTTGCCGACGCCGACGCCGTAGCGCATCGCCCGGCCGTTCGCGAGCACGAGGTAGAGCAGGCGCGCTTCGGGGTCGACGACGATCGTGCCCGGGGCCTCGCCGGTCGGATCGGAGATGTTCCGCCGCAGGACGGCCGGATGCAGCATGCGCCAGTTGATCGCCGGCAGCGGGAACTTCTCGTCGGGCTTCGCGCCGTAGATCTCGTCGTAGTTCGCGCCCTCGGGATCGATGAACGCGCGCACGTCGCTGAGCGGGTTGCTGGCGCAGGCGGCGAGGCCCAGCGGCAGCAGAGCGACGAAGCCGCGACGAGTCAGCTTTCCGGGCGCGGCGAGAGCGTCGTTACGCGACATGGCATGCGGTCCGTTCGTGAAGCAGGTCGGCGCCTTCAGCCGAAAGCGCCGACGAGAGCGGGGGAGAAATCAGACGACGCCGCGCGCGGAGCCGGGTCCGCGCGCCGAAAGATCAAGAGCGGACAACGACCTTGGTGCCGAGCGGCACGCGCGAGTAGAGGTCGATCACGTCCTGGTTAAGCATGCGGATGCAGCCCGAGGAGACGGCCTTGCCGATCGAATAGGGCTCCACGGTCCCGTGGATGCGGAACAGCGTGTCCTTGTCGCCCTGCCACAGCGCCATGGAGCGGGCGCCGAGCGGGTTGCCGGGGCCGCCAGGCATGCCGTCCTTGTAGGGACGGGCGTGCGGATCGCGCGCCACCATCTCTGCCGGCGGATGCCAGTCGGGCCACTCGAGCTTGCGGCGGATGTACGCCTGGCCGTTCCAGGCGAAACCCTCGCGGCCGACGCCGACGCCGTAGCGGATCGCCGTGCCGTCGTCCTGCACGAGGTAGAGGAACCGGGCGTGCGGATCGATCACGATCGTGCCGGGGCCTTCCCCCGTGTCGTTCGGAACGGTCTGCTTGAGAAACTTCTGGTCGAGCCGGTTGAGGCTCACCGGCTTCACCGGGAACGGCTCGTCGGCGACGCCGTTCGCGCCGTAGCGCGTCTCGTTCGAGGGGCCGGAGCCGAAGCTCGGCAGCGGCGACATCGTCACCGGCGCGACCGGCGCCGGGGTCGCCGCGAACGGCATCGGGTCGACGGCCGGAAGCGGACGCGACTGGGCGCAGGCGGCCAGCGCAAGCGGCAAGAGGGCGAGCGCTCCGCGCCGTGTCCAGCGCGCGGCCGAAGCCGAAGTCGATTTAGAAGCAGTGGACATGGGCGGGGTTCTTCGCGCGACTCAAAGCTGACCATGCCGTCGCAAGCCGACGGCTCCATGACGCCTATACGCCCGTCTACGCACGGACGGCATGCCGAGTTCGCGACCCAGCCGCGATGGCGCCGCACTGCGGCTTTTCGGCAACGCGGTCCGCGCCGCCGATCACCGCCCGCTGGGACGCGAAGTGAACTCTCGACTATTATGGTTAACGCGAGGTCAACATTGGGTTGCACTCGAGGTAACTGACCGCGCGCCGGTCGCAGCTGCGGTCCGGCGCGTCTATCCCCGCCCGTCCCCCGCCGCGGCCTGCACCAGCGCAAGCGCGGCGACCGCCGCTGTGTCGGCGCGCAAGATCCGCGGCCCGAGCGAGATTCGGACGGCCGCGTCGAGCCGAACCAGCCGCTCCCGCTCCACCGGATCGAAGCCGCCCTCCGGGCCGATCAGGACGGCGAGCGGCCGTCCCGCATAGGGCGCCAGCGCCGCGATCGGATCGGCGATCTCCGCCGCCTCGTCGCAGAACACCAGCGTCCGGCCGGCGTCCCAGCCGTCGAGCAGCGGATCGAAGCCGACGGGGTCGTCGATCTCGGGCACGGAGAGCACGCCGCACTGTTCCGCGGCCTCGATCACGTTGGCGCGCATGCGCTCCAGATTGACGCGGCGGGCCTCGGTGCGGCGGGTGATCACGGGGGTGAGCCGCCCCGCCCCCATCTCCACCGCCTTCTGCACCATGTAGTCGAGCCGGGCGTGCTTCAGCGGGGCGAACAGGTAGACGAGATCGTTCGCCGGCGTCTGGAGCCGCAGCAGCCGCTCGCAGGCGACCGTCACGCGCTTCTTCTCGGCCGCAGCTATCCGCCCGCCCCATTCGCCGTCGCGGCCGTTGAACAGCAGCAGTCCGTCGCCCGCCGCCATCCGCAGGACGTTGCGGAGGTAGTTCGCCTGCGCGCCCTCGAGCGCGACCTCGGCCCCTTCGGCCAGGTCCGGCTCGACGTGAAGCCGCGTGGTGGAGAAATCATAGTCGGCCATGGGCGTCGCTGCGTTCCGCGAACTGGCGCGCTCGGCCGGCGC
>Ga0256876_1000198_pt1 | contig 13022 bp, 15 predicted proteins | sample MC6MC0419MT_FD_186340 | JGI IMG/M metagenome (GOLD analysis project Ga0256876, IMG submission 186340) | Metatranscriptome of enriched soil aggregate microbial communities from Iowa State University, Ames, United States - MC6-MC0419-MT... | ecosystem: Environmental > Terrestrial > Soil >...
CCTATACCGATCCGAGACCCAGCGCTTCGCAAATGCGTCACATCAACGACTTCACGCCGGACGACCTCGCCGCCCGCGTCCTGCACCGGGACGGGCTGATGCTCGTCGTCGATAAGCCGGCTGGCCTCCCGGTCCACGCCGGGCCGAAGGGCGGCGCGAATCTCGAGCAGATGTTCGACGCCCTGCGGTTCGGCCTGCCGCGCAACCCCGCGCTCGCCCACCGGCTCGACAAGGACACCAGCGGCTGCCTCGTCCTCGGTCGCCACCGCAAGGCGCTCGCGAGGCTCGGCAAACTGTTTTCGAACGGGAGGGTGGCGAAGACCTACTGGGCGGTGGTCCGCGGCGCCCCCGAGGCCGACGAGGGCCGGATCGACGCGGCGCTCGCCAAGCGCAGCCCCGAGCGAGGCTGGTGGATGGCCGTCGATCCCGCGGGCCAGCCCTCCGTCACCGAATGGAAGGTGATGGCGCGCGGCGCGGGCCTGGCGTGGATCGCCTTCTCGCCGCTCACCGGCCGCACCCATCAGATCCGCGTGCACGCCGCCCACATCGGCCTGCCGCTGCTCGGCGACCCGATCTACGGGGCGGAGGCGGCCGGCGGCGCGGCGCTGCATCTCCACGCCCGCGCGCTGTCGATCCCGATGCGCGAGAAGCTGCCGCCGGTGGTGGTGGAGGCGCCGCTGCCGCCGCACATGGCGGCGACCTTCGCGGCGCTTGGCTGGGAGGCGCCGGCGCCCATATCCACGGGAGAGGTCGCGCCTATATAGCGCGGAGATTTCGCCGCCCCTCGAACTCATCGAAGGATCGACGCCGATGGCCCGCTGCCTCGTGCTGCTCAACCCGCGCGCGGGAACGCTGAAGGACCTCGCGGGCGACGGCGACGGCGCGGACGCCGCGGAGCGGGTGCGCAAGGCCTTCGCCGCCGCCGGCAAGGACGTCGACGTGCGGCTGGTTCCGCCGCGCGAACTGGGCGGGGTGCTGGACGAACTCAACGCCGCCGACGCCCATGACGAGATCATCGTCGGCGGCGGCGACGGCTCGCTGTCCCGCTCGCTGCGGAAGCTGATCTCGTCGGGCAAGACCTTCGGCGTGCTTCCGTTCGGCACCATGAACCTCCTGGCCCGCGACCTCGGGGTGCCGCAGCAGGTCGAGGAGGCGATTTCAGCGCTGGCGCGCTCCGAACCCCAGATGATCGATCTCGCGTCCATCAACGGACGGCCGTTCCACTCGATCTCCGGTCTCGGGTTCTTCGCGCAGATGGCGCGGGCGCGGGAGGCGGCGCGGGGGCTGAAGGGCTTCGGCCGCTACGCCGGCTTCAGCTTGGCCGCGCTGCGGGCGTTCTTCCGCTCGGGCCGCTCGCGCTACACCCTCGTCATCGACGGCGCGCCGATCAAGGTCGACGCGACCGCGGTGCTCGTCACCAATAACGCGTTCGGCGACGGCGCCTGGCGACGGCCGCGGCTCGACGTCGGCGAACTGGAGGTCATCGTGGCCCATTCCGGAACGATGAAGGAGCGCCTGCGGCTCGGCCTCGACGTCGTGGCCGGCGGGTGGCGGACGAACCCGCTGATCGAGTCGTTCCGCGCGAGCAAGGTCGAGGTGACGAAATCGTGGCGGCGTCGCGCCTGGGTCGCGACCGACGGCGAGCTCACCCGCGAGACCATGCCGGTGATCTACGAGACCCTGCCCAAGGCCGCGCGGATGATGGTCCCGCTGCGGTCGGCGGCCGTTTTGGCGAGCCCCGCGCCGTCCGTCGGCGAAGCCGGCGCCGAGACGACTGCGCCGGCGCGCTCTGTCGCCGGCTGAGGTCTTACGCGGCCGCCTGGGTCTCTTCCGTCGCAGGCAGACTGCGCGCGTCCTGCGCGTCGGCGTCGTGCAGCCTGTGCAACACCTCGCGAATGCCGGCGTCGTGGGTCTCCGCGACCTGGCGGATCTCCTCGGCGTCCGAAAGCACGCGCTGGGCGTGGAACACGTGCTCGCGCACGCGTATCATGACCATGGCGTTGTGGAACGAGAGCATCAGAGCGCGCTCGCCCTCGAGCATGGGCCGCTTCGCCAGCGGCGGCAGGCCCTCCTCGCGGCGCCATTCGTCGAGCATCGCGGTCCAGATCGGCCAGCAGCGGTTGGCGCTGGCGAAGATCGGGCCGGGATAGTTGTCGAGGCCGGCGCGGAACAGCAGGCGGGTCGCCGTGCAAGTCATGCGCGACACCATGCCTTCGTAGACGGCGGACGTCCGCTCGACCATCGGCAGGTTCGCCGTCATCTTGAGCGTGTCGAGCGCGCCTTCGGCCCAATGGTCGCGGAACACCTCGGCGAACACGGCGTCGATCAGGTCGGTCTTGCGGTCGAAATAGCGATAGAGCAGCGCCTGCGTCACGCCGATCGACGCGGCGAGGTCGCGGGTGGGGCCGCTGAAGCCGTTGTCGGCGAAGAAGGTGCACGCGGCGGCGACGATCTGCGCGCGTCGGGCGTCGCCCGCCAGACGAGGCGCGCGGCGGCGCGGCTGGGCGGGAAGGGCTGCTGCCACGGGAGAAGATGACATCTGGCGTCCCGACGTTAGCGACCGCACAACGCGCGGCTGATCTTTCGAACACAATGCCTGCTTGACCCCGGTCGTGCCAGACAGGTAAAACACCTAGCGGCGTTATGCCGCATGGTTCTTATGTCTAAACGGCTTTCCGCTTACGGCTCACGGCCCAAACCGCAGCCAGATCAGCGGATTGTCGTTCAAGGTGCGGGTGTGGGGACTAGGTGGGCGCGCTCCGCGTCTGGGCGTCTCCAGCTGTCAGGTCCGTGATCCGCGCGCCTCAGATATTCGTCTCAGAGGGGGGTCTGCGACATTGCGCTGCAGCGCAGCGTCCGCTAACCCCATCCGGCGCTTACTTCGAAGAGGTCCAAAAGCGATGGCGTCGTCGAAAGCTGGTTCAAACCGGCCGCTGTCCCCGCACCTCCAGATCTACCGTCCGATGCTCTCGATGATGATGTCGATCGTGCATCGCATCACGGGAGCGGCGCTGTACGGGGGGTCCATCCTGCTGGTGATCTGGCTGGTCGCGGCGGCGTCTGGGCCCTCGGCTTTCGAGACCGTCCAGTCGATCTACGGGTCGTTCCTCGGCCAGCTCGTGTTGTTCGGCTACACTTGGGCGCTCATCCATCACGGACTCGGCGGCGTCCGGCACCTGATCTGGGACACCGGCCGCGGCTTCGATCACCAAAGCCGCGAGCGTCTGATCAAGGGCGGCCTGATCGGCTCGATCGCTCTCACCGTTCTGATCTGGGTCGTGGTCTACGCGACCCACGGCGCGACAGGCTGAAGGAGGCACCCATGCGCACCCCCCTCGGCCAGGTTCGCGGCCTCGGCGCCGCCGGCTCCGGCACCGATCATTTCTGGCTGCAGCGGCTGACCGCCGTCTCCAATCTCGTGCTGTCGACGGTCTTCGTCGGCGTGCTGGTGTCGCTTGCCGGCGACAGCCATGCGAGCGTCGTCGCGACCCTGTCGAACCCGATCGTCGCGATCCTGATGCTGCTGTTCGTGATCTCGGTCGTGGTCCACATGCGTATCGGCATGCAGGTGATCATCGAGGATTACGTCCACGCGGAGCTGCTCAAGCTGCTTCTGCTGATGGGCAACACCTTTTTTGCGATCGTCGTCGGTCTGTCGGCGGTCTTCGCGCTTCTGAAGATCAGTTTCGGAGTCTGACGCCATGGCCGACGCCGCGAAGCCGAACGGCGCTCCGGGCCTCAACGGCCGGGCCTATCCCTTCATCGACCATGCCTTCGACGTCGTCGTCGTCGGCGCCGGCGGCGCGGGCCTGCGCGCCGTCGTCGGCTGCTCGGAAGCCGGGCTGAAAACCGCCTGCATCACGAAGGTGTTCCCGACCCGGAGCCACACGGTCGCGGCGCAGGGCGGGATCTCGGCCGCGCTCGGCAACATGGGCGAGGACGACTGGCGCTTCCACATGTACGACACCGTCAAGGGCTCCGACTGGCTCGGCGACCAGGACGCGATCGAGTACCTCGTGCGCAACGCGCCGGCCGCCGTCTACGAGCTCGAGCACTGGGGCGTGCCGTTCTCCCGCACCGAGGAGGGCAAGATCTACCAGCGCCCGTTCGGCGGCATGACGACCCACTACGGCAAGGGCACGGCCCAGCGCACCTGCGCCGCGGCCGACCGCACCGGCCACGCCATCCTGCACACGCTCTACGGCGCGGCGCTGAAGGCCAAGGCCGAGTTCTTCATCGAGTACTTCGCCATCGACCTGATGATGGACGAGGAGGGCGCCTGCGTCGGCGTCGTCGCGCTCAAGATGGACGACGGCACGCTGCACCGTTTCCGCAGCCACAAGACCATCCTCGCGACCGGCGGCTACGGCCGGGCCTACTTCTCCGCGACCTCCGCCCACACCTGCACCGGCGACGGCAACGCCATGGTGTTGCGCGCAGGGCTGCCGCTGCAGGACATGGAGTTCGTGCAGTTCCACCCGACCGGGATCTATGGCGCAGGCTGCCTGATCACGGAGGGCGCACGCGGCGAGGGCGGCTATCTCACGAACTCCGAGGGCGAGCGCTTCATGGAGCGCTACGCGCCCTCCGCGAAGGACCTCGCCTCCCGCGACGTGGTCTCCCGGTCGATGACGGTCGAGATCCGCGAGGGCCGCGGCGTCGGCAAGAACAAGGACCACATCTACCTGCACCTCGACCATCTCGATCCGAAGATCCTGCACGAGCGTCTGCCGGGGATCTCCGAGAGCGCCAAGGTGTTCGCGGGCGTCGACCTCACCAAAGAGCCGATCCCGGTGCTGCCGACCGTGCACTACAACATGGGCGGCATTCCCACGAACTTTCATGGCGAGGTGCTGACTAAGGCGAACGGCGACCCGGACACGGTGGTCCGGGGCCTGATGGCGCTTGGCGAGGCCGCCTGCGTGTCGGTGCACGGCGCGAACCGCCTGGGCTCGAACTCGCTGATCGACCTCGTGGTGTTCGGCCGCGCCGCCGCCGACCGCTGCGCCGCGACCATGGAGCCGAACGCGACCCACCGCGAGCCGCAGGCCGCCTATTCCGAGCCCGCGATCGCCCGGCTCGACCGCCTGCGCAACGCCTCCGGCGGCACGTCGACGGCGGAGCTCCGCCTCCAGATGCAGAAGGTCATGCAGTCGAACTGCGCGGTGTTCCGCACCGGCGAGGTGCTGCAGGAGGGCCACGGCCTGATCCACGAGGTCTGGTCCGGAGCCGAGGACGTGCGGATCGCCGATCGCTCGCTGGTCTGGAACTCGGACCTGATCGAGACGCTCGAGTTCGACAACCTGATCGCCCAGGCCGTCGTCACCATGGACAGCGCGGTCAACCGCAAGGAAAGCCGCGGCGCTCACGCCCGCGAGGACTTCCCGGACCGCGACGACAAGGAGTGGATGAAGCACACGCTCGCCTGGGCGGACGTGGCCAAGCGGCAGGTCTCGCTCGACTACCGGCCGGTCCACACCTACACGATGACCAACGACATCCAGTACATCGAGCCCAAGGCGCGGGTGTATTGAACCGATGACGGCCGCGCCCTCGAACTGGACGCTGCGCGAACGTTTCGCCTTCGGCGACGACGTGGTGGCGTTCGATTTCCTCGGCGACGGCCCTCCGCTCGTGATGGCGCACGGCACGCCGTTCTCGTCCTTCGTCTGGCGGCGCGTCGCCCCGATCCTGGCGGCGGAGCGACGGGTTGTTCTGTTCGACCTCGTCGGCTACGGCCAGTCGTCGAAGCGCGACGGGCAGGACGTTTCGCTGGGGCGGCAGGGCGAGATGTTGGCGGCTCTGCTCAAGCACCTCGGCCTCGATCGGCCCGACGTGCTGGCGCATGACTTCGGCGGCGCGACGTCGCTGCGCGCGCATCTCCTCCACGGCGTGGACTACCGGTCGTTGACGCTGGTCGACCCGGTCGCGCTCGCGCCCTGGGGCTCGCCGTTTGTGCGGCATGTGCACGAGCATCAGGCGGCATTCTCTGGCATGCCCGACTACATTCACGAGGCGGCTCTCGACGCTTATCTGAAGGGCGCGGCGCATCGGCCGCTGGCGGCCGAAGCTCTCGAGGGCTACGCGGCCCCGTGGCGCGGCGAGACCGGGCGCCCGGCCTTCTATCGCCAGATCGCGCAGATGGATCAGCGGTTCACCGACGAGATCGAAACCCGCTATGGCGACGTCCGCTGCCCGGTACAGCTTCTGTGGGGGGAGCGGGACGCCTGGATCCCGATCGAGCGCGGCGAAGACCTCGCGCGGCGCCTGACCGGCGGCGCTCTCATCCGCGTCCCCGAAGCGGGCCACCTTGTGCAGGACGACGCGCCCGAAGCGATCGTCGCCGCGCTCCTGCGTTTCCTGCCCTCGCCCCAGTCGGCGGCGGCCTGACCGAACCGGAAACCGAACATCCATGGTTCAGCTCAACCTTCCCAAGAACTCCCGCATCGTCGGCGGCAAGTCCTGGCCGAAGCCGGCCGGCGCGAAGACCACGACCGAATTCAAGGTCTATCGCTGGAACCCGGAGGACGGGCAGAACCCGCGCGTCGACACCTTCTATGTCGACCGCGAGGACTGCGGTCCCATGGTTCTCGACGGGCTGATCTACATCAAGTCCAAGATCGATTCGACGCTGACCTTCCGCCGCTCCTGCCGCGAAGGCATCTGCGGCTCCTGCGCGATGAACATCGACGGCACCAACACGCTCGCCTGCACCAAGGGCATGGACGACTGCGCCTCGGGCGGGACGGTGAAGATCTACCCGCTGCCGCACATGCCGGTGGTGAAGGACCTCGTGCCGGACCTCACCCAGTTCTACGCCCAGCATGCGTCCGTGGAGCCCTGGCTCAAGACCGACACCCGCGCGCCGGGCGATGAGTGGAAGCAGTCCCGCGACGACCGCGAGAAGCTCGACGGCCTCTACGAGTGCATCCTGTGCGCCTGCTGCTCGACCTCGTGCCCGAGCTACTGGTGGAACGGCGACCGCTACCTCGGCCCCGCGGCCCTGCTGCAGGCCTACCGCTGGCTGATCGACAGCCGCGACGAGGCGACGGGCGAACGGCTGGATGACTTGGAAGACCCGTTCAAGCTCTACCGCTGCCACACCATCATGAACTGCGCCAAGGCTTGTCCCAAAGGGCTCAACCCCGCGAAGGCGATCGCCGAGATCAAGGGCATGATGGTCGCGCGGCAGTTCTGAGGAGGCGTTCGCACGCGCCGCCGGCCCTCAAAACGCGCGCGTCATGCCCGGGTTCATCCGGGGCATCCAGCCGTTCCCCAGCGATCGTGCGGGATCAAGCCTGGATTCCCCGGATAAACCGGGGAATCACGAAGCGTGGATGGCGTCGAAATCCTGGAAAGGGCGGAAGCTCCGGCTATCGGCGTCCCGGGCGCATCCGTGACTGACGATCACTCCGTCGCCCATTCACTCAGTTCGCCTCTGCCGATTATTTGAGCGTGCCTCCGGCTCGACGCGGATGCGCTTCTCTCCCACGTCGATCGAACGATCAACGCGTGTCAGGGAGGTTGCGATGAACGACGTGGTCGACCAGGACCGTCCGTGGACGGTGGAGAACGTGCAGGACCTTCAGGCGCTCGCGCGGGAGAAGGTGCCCGCGGGGGTGATCGCCATGCGGCTGCGCCGCTCGCAGGGCGACGTCCACGCCAAGGCGTCCGAACTTGGCCTCACCCTGATCGCCGAGTAGCTCAGCTCCACGTCGGCGAGGTGAACAGCGCCACCGTCGCGAGGAAGCCGAGGCTCCACACGCCTGAGCGCAGCGTCGGGCGGTCCGTGAGATAGCAGGCCACGTAGGCGATCCGCAGCAGGAGGAAGGCGACCGCGAGCGCGTCCGCCGTGGTCGGGTTCGCGCCCTGCGTGACCGCGACCAGCGCCGCCGCCGCGAACAGCGGGAAGACCTCGAAGCCGTTCTGCTGGGCGGCGACGGCGCGCTTGCGCCAGCCGCTCAGGCCTTCCGCCCACCCCCGCGGATTGGCGTTGTCGAAGCCGCGGTCGCTCCATTTGGCGAGGCCGACGGTGAAGATCGGCAGCAGACCTGCGATCAGCACGCACCAGAGCGTCAGGGGCATCGCGGGTCTCCAAAGCAAGTGACGGAAGCGGTCGCTCCCCTTCGTCAGATACGAGTTCGCGAGGGGGTGGACCACCGCCGAGCGTCGGGTTGCGGTCCTGAGCGCAGGGCGGAATGGTCGGCGAAGCGATTTTGTTGGAGACCGCAATGTCCGATCCCCGTCCTCTGCTCCCGATCGTGTCCGACGCCGAAGCCGACCTTCGCGTCCGCGCCGTGTTCGACGACATCCGTGCCGTTCGCAAGACCGACCTCGTCAACAACTTCTGGCGGGCGCTCGCGAACGACCCGGCGGCGCTCGAGCGCGCCTGGGCCGAGGTGAAGGCGGTAATGGGCGACGGCGCGCTCGACCCGCTGACAAAGGAGCTGGTCTACATCGCCGTCTCGGTGACGAACGGCTGCGAATACTGCATCCGCTCCCACACCGCCGGCGCCCGCGCCAAGGGCCTCGACGACGCGGGCCTCGCCGAGCTGCTGTCGGTGATCGCTCTCGCGAACAAGACCAACGCCCTGGTCAACGGCCTGCGGCCGCCGGTGGACGAAGCGTTCCGCTGAAGAGCGCGCGTCCCGTCGGCACGCGCGCTCCCAGAGTCCAGGACGCGGCGACCCGCGCTTACTTCGGCGGCGCGGCCTCGATCTGCGCGAGAAGCGCCTTCATCTCCGCGATCTCGCGCTCCTGCGCCGCGACGATCCGCTCGGCCAGCGCGCGCGCCGCGGCGTTCTTGCCGTGCTCGAGTTCGATCCGCGCCATGTCGAGCGCGCCCTCGTGATGGGGGATCATGGCGCGCAGGAAGTCCGCGTCGGCGTCGCCGCTGAGCGGCAGCGTCATCGCCTCGTGCATCTTGCTGTTCGCGGCGCGAAAGGCTGCGGACGCCGGGCTTTCCCCGGCGGTCGCGCCGCCATGGCCGTGATGGCCGGACGCGTCGTGCTGGTCCGCCGCCGCAGGCGTCGCAAGGGCGAGGGTCGCGGCGCAGAGAAGGGCCGCCTTGAAGGACGTCATGGAAGTGCTCCATCTGATCGGTGAGGTGAGGGCGCGCGGGCGCCCGAGGCGTCAGACGGAGCGTGGCGGCGGGGTCGCCATGCCGGGACTGTGGCTCGTCCCCAAGGCGAGCGCGCGCCAGAGGTCGGCGGTCTCGCCTTCGGCCCGCGGAGCGAGCGCCGCGGCGAACGCTGCGGGCAGCGCGGCGCAGACGGACAGGCAGTGGGACGCGCGGTCGACGGGATGGGCGGCGGCATGCTCGCCCTGCGTCGACGCGATGGCCACGGGCGCATGTTCGCCAGGCGCGCAAAGGACGTACGGCGTCGTCCATGCGCACAACGCGAGAACCGCCACGCACAGGGCGACCGTCAGAAGCTTCAGCCGTGTCACGGGTCTAGGATTAGGCCTGCCGGAAGCGCCCTACAAGCCGCGAGCGATCCCGCTCGAGCGTTAATCGCGCCACCAGTACTCCCGCATGTTGCCGCGCTTGCCGGTGGAGAAGTCGTACATCGACTGCTGCTCCTGCTCCTGCGTCTGGTAGCGCGGGCCGTAGGGCGTGTCCGGCGCGTAGGTTCTCCGCTCCCGGCGGCCGCCGAACGGCTGCCATGCGTCGTCCGGCGCGCGGTCGTAGACGCGCGTCTCGCGTCGAGAGTGCGACTTGGTCTGGCCCGCGTCGGCCGCGGCGACGCCGGCTGCGAGGAGGCCAAGGGCGAGACAGAGTGCGGCGCGCACGTGGTGAATCCTTCTTGTGGGGCGCCGGACGGCGACGTTTGGGCCGCGTCTGAGCGTCGGGAGAAACGCCGCCGTCACCGGCCGCGTTCCTGGCCCCCCGCAGATGTGATGCGCGCTCGACGAAGGTCTGTCCCACGATCGGACCGCATGACGGGTCTCCGATCGTCTGGTAAGCGACGGTCGTCCCTCCCGGATCGCGGCCTTTCTCCGCGCTCCGCCACCTCGCGAGGCGTCGCGTCCCTGCGATGACCGAAACCACCACCCAGCGCTACGAAGCGCTCGTCCGATCGGGCGCGCTCGATCGCGATCCCGCGCAGGAGGCGGTGGTGCGTCGCCTTGGCGAGCTCGACCAGGCGCTGCGCGACCGCGGGCGCGGCAAGTCGGGGGCGCTCGGCTGGCTGTTCGCCAAGCGCGCCGCCGAGCCTCTCCGCGGTCTCTATGTCTGGGGCGACGTCGGGCGCGGCAAGACGCGGCTGATGGACCTGTTCTTCGAGTCCGTCCCGGTCGCGAAGAAGCGCCGCGCGCATTTCCACGACTTCATGATCGACGTCCACGCGCGCATCCATGCGGCGCGCGCGGACGCGAAGGTCGGCAAGGGGGCGGCGGGCGACGTCATCCCGCCGGTCGGCGAGGCGCTCGCGGCGGAGGCGACGCTGCTGTGCTTCGACGAGTTCCACGTCACCGACATCGCCGACGCCATGATCCTCGCGCGGCTGTTCGAGCGCCTGTTCGCCGCCGGCGTCACGGTGGTCGCCACCTCCAACGTGCCGCCGCAGGAGCTCTACAAGGACGGCCTCAACCGCTCGCTGTTCACGCCCTTCATCAAGATGCTCGAGCAGCGCATGGAGGTGGTGAAGCTGGCCTCGCCCACCGACTTCCGCCGCGAGAAGCTGGGGGACACGGGCGTGTGGCACACGCCGGCGGACGCCGCCGCGGAGGCGGCTCTCGATCAGGCCTTCCGCGCGCTTGCGGGCTCCGACGGCGCGCCGGGCGCGCTCGACGTGCAGGGCCGCCACGTGGCGCTGCCGCGGGTGTCGAACGGCGTGGCGCGCGCGAGCTTCGACGATCTCTGCGCGAGGCCGCTGGGCGCCGCCGACTACATCGCGATCGCTCGCCGCTATCACACGCTTGTGCTCGACCGGGTGCCGAGATTGGACGAGGACCGCCGCAACGAGGCGCGCCGCTTCATGACCCTGGTCGACGCGCTCTACGAACATCACGTCAAGCTGGTCGCCTCGGCCGAGGCGGAGCCGGACGACCTCTGGCGCGGGACACAGGGCTACGAGACCTTCGGCTTCGCCCGGACGGCCTCGCGCCTCGTCGAAATGCGCTCCGACGCCTGGCTCGATCATCCCCACGGACGGCCCGACAGCGCGGCGAGCGGAAGCGCTGCGGGGCTGGTCGAAACGTGAGCCTGCCTTACTCTTTGCTCGACCTCGCAATGCGAGATCGCAGCGCACAATTCACAGGTCCGATCACTTGAACGGATTGCTCAATCGCGATAGTCGAAGGGCCGCCGCCCACAAGCGGCAAAATGCCTCGCCCCTTCGGCAGGTCGTACGACCAAAGAGGAACTGACAGACATGGCGCGCAGCAAGATCGCACTCGTGGGTTCTGGCCAGATCGGCGGCACGCTCGCCCATCTCGTGGGTCTCAAGGAACTCGGCGACGTGGTGCTGTTCGACATCGTCGACGGCGTTCCCCAGGGCAAGGCGCTCGACATCGCCCAGAGCTCCCCGGTCGACGGCTTCGACAGCGCGCTGTCCGGCGTGTCGTCCTACGAAGGGGTCGCGGGCGCCGACGTCGTGATCGTCACCGCCGGCGTGCCGCGCAAGCCCGGCATGAGCCGAGACGACCTGATCGGCATCAACCTCAAGGTCATGGAGCAGGTCGGCGCCGGCATCGCGAAGTACGCGCCGGACGCCTTCGTGATCTGCATCACCAATCCGCTCGACGCCATGGTGTGGGCTCTGCAGCAGGCGTCTGGCCTGCCGCCGGAGAAGGTCGTCGGCATGGCCGGCGTGCTGGATAGCTCGCGCTTCCGCTACTTCCTGGCCGACGAGTTCAAGGTCTCGGTCGAGGACGTGACGGCCTTCGTGCTGGGCGGCCACGGCGACACCATGGTGCCGCTCGCGCGCTACTCCACGGTCGCCGGCATCCCGCTGCCGGACCTCGTCAAGATGGGCTGGACGACCCAGGAGAAGCTCGACCAGATCATCCAGCGCACCCGCGACGGCGGCGCCGAGATCGTGGGCCTGCTGAAGACCGGCTCGGCCTTCTACGCGCCGGCGGCCTCCGCGATCGCGATGGCCGAGAGCTATCTCAAGGACAAGAAGCGCGTGCTGCCCTGCGCCGCCTACCTCACGGGGCAGTACGGGGTGGACGGCATCTACGTCGGCGTGCCGGTCGTGATCGGCGCGGGCGGCGTGGAGAAGATCGTCGAGATCGAACTGCAGGGCGACGAGAAGACGGGCTTCGACAAGTCGGTCGGGGCCGTGAAGGGCCTGATCGACGCCTGCAAGCAGATCGCGCCGAACCTCGGCAAGTAAACGGGCCGGGGCTTAAGCCGACACGGGAGCGGACGTCATGCGGCCGGAAGGCGCCGACGGGAGCTGCGAGGGACGATCTGGACCTGTCCGACGTGGCCTGCGGCCTGAAGGACTGTCCGGACGGACCGAACCCCGGCAAGGGGCCGGTCCGTCGCGCGGTCGACGGGACGGCCGCGCTCGTTCCCGGGTTCGGGCCGGGCGCGCCGCCCGGCCGCTTCGTGAACGGCGTCCTGCCCCCGATCGTTTTGCCCCCGATCGTCATGGACGCGTCGCTGGCCGCGTTCTTTCTTCTGGTCCACGCCATCCTGGCCTCCGTGGCCAACGGCGTGGACCGCTTGGTCGTCCAGCTTTGCCGCAAGGCCGTGCGCGGGCGGCGTGGAGCGGCCCCGCCGTCCGGCGGGGCGCCCTCACTCAGGCCTCAGGGACATTTCGATGAACATCCATGAGTACCAGGCCAAGGCGCTGCTGAAGACCTTCGGCGCGCCGGTCCCGACCGGCTTCCCAATCCTGACCGCGGCGGACGCCGACGCGGCGATCGCCGGCCTCGACGGTCCCGTGTGGGTGGTGAAGTCGCAGATTCACGCGGGCGGCCGCGGCAAGGGGAAGTTCGTCGAGCCGGACGCGGGCGAGGCCGGCGGCGTTCGTCTGTCGCGCTCGGTGGATGAGGTGAAGGCGAACGTC
>Ga0256876_1000202_pt1 | contig 12946 bp, 10 predicted proteins | sample MC6MC0419MT_FD_186340 | JGI IMG/M metagenome (GOLD analysis project Ga0256876, IMG submission 186340) | Metatranscriptome of enriched soil aggregate microbial communities from Iowa State University, Ames, United States - MC6-MC0419-MT... | ecosystem: Environmental > Terrestrial > Soil >...
CGCCTAGCGCCCTCGTGCGCGCCGGATCGGCCCCTCGTCAGCACCGTTCGAGACCGCCCTTGTCCGAGACCGTCGTCACCCGTTTCGCGCCCTCGCCCACGGGCTTCCTGCACATCGGCGGCGCGCGCACCGCGCTGTTCAACTGGCTGTTCGCGAAGAGCCTGGGCGGCACGATGCTGCTCCGGATCGAAGACACCGACCGGGCGCGATCGACCGAGGCCGCGATCGCCGCGATCCTCGACGGACTGACCTGGCTCGGCCTCGACTGGGACGGCGAACCGGTGTTCCAGTTCGCCCGCGCCGCGCGCCACCGCGAGGCGGTGGAGCAGATGCTGGCGGACGGACGCGCCTACCGCTGCTACGCCACGGCGCAGGAGCTCGAGGAGATGCGCTCCACCGCGCAGGCCGAGGGCCGGCCGCCGCGCTACGACGGCCGCTGGCGCGACCGCCCGGCCTCCGAGGCGCCGACCGATCGCCAGCCCGCCATCCGGCTGAAGGCGCCGACCGAGGGCGAGACCGTGGTGGACGATCTGGTCCAGGGCCGCGTCGTGATCCCGAACAAGGACCTCGACGACCTCGTGCTGCTGCGTTCCGATGGCACGCCGACCTACATGCTCGCGGTGGTGGTCGACGACCACGACATGGGCGTCACCCATGTGATCCGCGGCGTCGACCATCTCACGAACGCCGCGCGCCAGACCCAGATCTACGCGGCGCTGGGCTGGCCCGTGCCGAAGATGGCGCACATCCCGCTGATCCACGGTCCGGACGGCGCGAAGCTCTCGAAGCGGCACGGCGCGCTCGGCGCCGAGGCCTACCGCGAGATGGGCTTCCTGCCCGAGGCGCTGCGCAACTATCTCGCCCGGCTGGGCTGGAGCCACGGCGACGACGAAATCTTCTCGACCGCGCAGGCGATCGAGTGGTTCGACATCGCCGATGTCGGCCGTTCGGCCGCGCGGTTCGACATGGCGAAGCTGTCGAACCTCAACGGCCACTACATGCGCGCCACGCCGGACGAGGAGCTGATGGCGGCCTTCAAGGCCTCACTGCCCTATCTCCCGGGCGGCCCCGAAGCGGCGGCCCGGCTCGACGCGACGGGACGCTGGAGCGCCTTCGAGGGCGCCCTCCCCGGCCTGAAGGAACGCGCCAAGACCCTGGTGGAGCTGCTCGACGGCGCGCGCTTTCTGACCGACGCGCGCCCGCTCGTCGTCGAACCCGCGGCCCAGGCTCTGCTGACGCCGGAGGCGCGCGCCCTCCTCGCCTCCCTGCATGGGCGTCTCACGGCGCTGGAGCCTTGGTCCGCGGCTGGCGCGGAGGAGATCGTCCGCACGCTCGCCGAGGAGGCCGGCGTCAAGCTCGGGGCGCTCGCGCAGCCGCTGCGCGCGGCGCTCACCGGCCGCAAGACCTCGCCCGGAATCTTCGACGTGCTGGTCGCCCTCGGCAAGGAGGAAAGCCTCGCGCGCATCGCCGATCAGGCTTCAGGCGCCTAAGTCGTGAGCGTGTCCGGGGCTGGTCAGAAAGGTGTCAGACGCTAATTTGCGCTGCAACAAAAGTTGATATACGCCAGCGAGAGCTTCCTCGCAGCCGCCCCGATCGTCCCGCAGCGGAGGGCCGGGCGCGGTCCCGCCAGAGGGCGCCTTAAGGCTTTTCAGCGAAGGGGCATCAGCGCATGACCGACACCACCGGCTCCCTGAACGTTGGCGGGACCGACCTGAAGCTGCCCATCCGAGAGGGCTCGATCGGCCCCGCGGTGATGGACATCCAGACGCTCTACAAGAACACGGGCCTATTCACCTACGACCCCGGATTCACCTCCACCGCCAGCTGCGAATCCAAGATCACCTTCATCGACGGCGACGAAGGCGTCCTGCTCTACCGCGGCTATCCCATCGACGATCTCGCCGAGCACGGCGACTTCCTCGAGACCAGCTACCTCCTGCTCCACGGCGAGCTGCCGACCTCGGCCCAGAAGGCCGAGTTCGACCGGCTCGTGACGCGCCACACGATGGTGCACGAGCAGATGTCGCGATTCTATTCCGGCTTCCGCCGCGACGCCCATCCGATGGCGGTGCTCTGCGGCGTCGTGGGCGCGCTTTCGGCCTTTTACCACGACTCGACCGACATCACCGATCCAGCCCAGCGCGAGATCGCGGCGATCCGCATGATCGCCAAGATTCCGACGCTCGCGGCGATGGCCTACAAGTATTCGATCGGCCAGCCGTTCGTGTACCCCCAGAACGCGCTCGATTTCTCCGCGAACTTCCTGAACATGTGCTTCGCGGTGCCGTGCGAAGAGTACAAGGTGAACCCGGTACTGGCGCGCGCGATGGACCGCATCTTCACGCTGCACGCCGACCACGAGCAGAACGCGTCGACCTCGACGGTCCGTCTCGCCGGCTCGTCTGGCGCGAATCCCTTCGCCTGCATTGCGGCGGGCATCGCCTGCCTCTGGGGCCCGGCCCACGGCGGCGCCAACGAGGCGGCTTTGAAGATGCTGTCGGAGATCGGCACGCCCGACAACGTCGACAAGTACGTCAACAAGGCGAAGGATAAGAACGATCCCTTCCGCCTCATGGGCTTCGGCCACCGGGTCTACAAGAACTACGACCCGCGCGCCAAGATCATGCAGAAGACCTGCCACGAGGTGCTTGGCGAGCTCGGCATCAAGGACGATCCGCTGCTTGAAGTGGCGATCCAGCTCGAGCAGATCGCGCTCAAGGACGACTACTTCGTCGAGAAGAAACTGTATCCGAACATCGATTTCTATTCGGGCATCACGCTGAAGGCGATGGGCTTCCCGACCGACATGTTCACGGTGCTGTTCGCCGTGGCGCGCACCGTCGGCTGGGTCGCGCAGTGGAAGGAGATGGTGGAGGATCCCGGCCAGAAGATCGGCCGGCCGCGCCAGCTCTACACCGGCTCGCCGAAGCGCGAGTACACCAGCATCTCGCAGCGCCGCTGAGGCCCGTTAGACCTCGAACGACGCGCCTTCGACGCCCGGTCCCAGGACCGGGCGTCTTGCGTTCTGGCCTCCGCGCCTTCCGGCCGCGTAGACCTCGGTCGATGTAGGCCTCAGTCGATCCTGGGGCTCAGACGATCCTGCCGCGCGCCGCGACCTCGATTTCGCCGACGATCGCTTCGCCCCGGACGGCCACCAGTCGGTCGACCATGTTCACGACGACGCAGACGTGGTTCGGAACCACGCGCACGACGTCGCCGACCGCAGGCTTTGCGGAGCATGCGGCGAGGTCGAGGAAGCCGTGCTCCTCCGACAGCGCGCCGATGCGCGCCTCCGGGTGCTCCAGGACAAGCCCGTGACCGTCGAGGCCGCCGGGGTCGCTCGTCAGCGTCTTCGAGCCGGCGTCGAGGATGCCGCGCTCCGCTCCCGCCCGGCTTACCACCGTGGCGTAGACCATCGCGGCGCAGTCGCCGAGGTCGGCGACGCCGGCCGCCATCTGCATGCGGTCGTTGAAGACGTAGGTGCCGGGCCGATGCTCGGTCGCGCCTGCCAGCGCGCCGAGATGGGCGAGGTTCGGCGATCCGCCGGTGGAGACGATGCGTGGGATCAGCCCGGCGGCGGCGAGGCCCGCCCGCGTCGCGTCGAAGAAGGCTTGCGTCGCCGGCCAGGCGGTCGGCGGGGGATAGAGCAGCAGGCCGGCGAAGCGCAGGCCAGGCGTCCGCGCGGTCCGCGCCGCGAGCGCGACGGCCTCCGCGGGCGTTTCGACGCCGGCGCGCTTCAGCCCCGTGTCGCACTCCACCACCACGTCGAGCGGGCGTCCGGCGATCGCCGCCGCGGGCGCGAGCCCATCCACCGTGACGGGGCTGTCGGCTGCGACCGTCACCTGCGCGCGGGCGAGCAGCGCGCCGAGGCGCCCGACGTTCCGCTCGCCAAGCAGGTTGTAGCTGATCAGGATGTCGTCCAGCCCGGCGTCGGCCATCACCTCGGCCTCGCCCAGCTTCTGGCAGGTGATCCCTCTCGCGCCGGCGGCGATCTGCAGCTTCGCGAGCTCTGGAGACTTGTGCGTTTTGATATGGGGACGGTTCGCGACGCCTACGGCGTCGCACAGCGCCTGCACGCGCGCGATGTTCGCCTCCACGACGTCGAGGTCTACGACGACCGAGGGCGTGCCAAATACGCGGGCGATCTCGGCGGCGAGAGGCGTCGTCACGGCAGGACCCGGACGATCGCTTCGATCTCGACCGTCATGCCGTTCGGCAGCGAGCCCATGCCAACCGCCGAGCGGGCGTGCCGGCCGCGTTCGCCGAGAACCGCGACGAACAGGTCGGAACAGCCGTTGATCACCTGCGGCTGCTGCGCGAAGTCGGGCGTCGCGTTGACCATGCCCAGTAGCTTCACGATCTCGACCTTGTCGAGGTCGCCGACGGCCGCCTTGATCGCGGCGAGCAGCCCTAAGCCGACGAGCTTGGCGTGCTCGTAAGCCTCCGCCACCGACACCTCGGCGCCGACCTTGCCGACATGATGCGAGCCGTCGGCAAGCCGCGGCCCCTGCCCCGACAGGAACAGCAGGTCGCCCACCCGCTTCGCCGGCACATAGGTCGCAACCGGCGTGTAGGTCTCCGGCAGGGTCAGTCCGAGTTCTCGAAGCTTGTCGTCCGCGCTCACGTGGCCTCCTTCGCCCGGCCGAAGCCCAAGCTGTTTCGCCGCCGCCGTCCTCGGCGTTTCGGCAGTCAGAACGCCGCCAGACGCTCCAGCACGCGCGCGACCGCCTCGGCGCCGGGATCCGGCACGCCGTGGAGCGCGCTCGACGGCACATAGGACGATCGGCCGGCCATGGCCTTCGTCGCCTCGGCTCCCTGTCGCGCCGCGGCGGCGGCCTCCGAAAGCGTGCCTCCGCGCGAGAGCGCGCCGAGCGCGGGCTCCAGCGCGTCGATCATGGTGCGGTCGCCGACGTTCGCGCCGCCATAGCTCTTCATGCGGTCGAGCCCTGCGGCGAGAGCCTTCGGCCAGCGGCCTTCGCCGAACGCGGCGCCGGCGGCGGTGAAGAAGGTCGCAAGCAGAACGCCGCTGCTTCCTCCGCCGACGCGGGAGAGCACATGGCCGAGAGCGCCGAGGAGCGCGCCGCCGTCCGCCAGCGGCAGCGCGTCGACTCGCGCCTCCACGGCGGCGGCGCATTTCGCGAAGGTGGAGCCGGCGTCGCCGTCGCCGACCTTCGCGTCGAGCGCGTCGATCTCGGGGCCCATCGCCCGCAGCGCCTGCGTCGCCGCGAGCAGCAGTCGCCGCACGACGGGATCGCTCGAGGCGGGGGCCATTGCGTCGTCGTCGAGGTTCGGGGTCGACATGAGCCGGGGCGCCGTGACGTCGCGCGCGGAAACCCACGCCGCGCTCGCGGAGGGCGCGAGCAGGCTCGCGCGGCGCGCCTCGTCGAGGATCAGCGCCGTTAGGGAGAAGCCCCGCATGTCAAGCGAGGTCATCAGCGGCGCGGGACCAATGACGTAGTCGGCGCGCGCGCCGAGGGACGTTTTCATCACCGCGCCCATGACGATCGCCATGTCGAGCGGCGGCGTCCCGCCGAGCGAGTTGACCATCAGCGCGATGCGGTCGTCCGGCCCGAGCGTCGCTGCGAGCGGGCCGGCGACCTTTTCGACGAGGGCGTCGGCGGCGCCGAACGGGATGGTACGGCTTCCCGGTTCGCCGTGGATGCCGAGACCGAGCTCCACCGCGTCCGCCGCGATGCGCTCCTCGCGCTCGGCGCCCGGCATTGCGCCGGTGGCAAGCGCGAGGCCGAGCGACCGCACGTGCGTCGCGGCGTCCCTCGCCCGCGCCGCCACCTCCACCAGCGGCAGCCCGTCGGCCGCCGCCGCGCCGGTCAGCTTGTGGACCAGCAGCGTGCCCGCGATCCCCCGCGGCTGCGGCGCGCCCTCGATCGCGATGTCGTCGCCGACGATCACCATCTCGACCTCGAGGCCGCGCGCCCTCGCCTTCTCCGCCGCCAGACCGAAGTTCAACCGATCGCCGGTGTAGTTCTTGACGATGAGCACGCAGCCCGGATCGCCGGTGACCGCGAGGATCGCCGCGAGCACCGCGTCGACTGTCGGCGAGGCGAAGACCTCGCCGCAGACGGCCGCCGTCAGCAGCCCCTCGCCGACGAAGCCCAGATGGGCCGGCTCATGCCCGGAGCCGCCGCCCGAGACCAGCGCCACGCGGCTGCGGTCCCAATCCGCGCGAAGCACGACCTTGATGTCCGGGAAGCCGTCGAGCCGGCAGAGCCCTCGCGCGCCGGACGAGGCGAGGAAGCCGTCGATCGCATCCGTGACGACCGTGTCGCGGGCGTTCAGAAAGCTCTTCATCCTGAGTCCCTCGCAACTTGTCTGCGCCGCGACCGTAGGGGTCGCGCCTGGAGGCGTCCACGGCGCAAGCGCCGGTTTCAGGCGGCCCGGGATCTCAGCCGAGCGCAGGCCGTCCGACGTGCAACGGACAGACCTCGAGAAAGGCCTGCGCCGCCGCGAACAGAGCCCTGTCTTCGCCGAAGCGCCCGACGAGCTGCAGGCCGAGCGGGAGCCCCGCCGACGACATGCCCACGGGCAGGCTGAGCGCGGGGAAGCCCAGCGTCGTCCAGGGCACGCAGAACTGCGGATCGCCGGTGTGATCGAGCCCGAGCGGCGCCTCGCCCGTCGCCGGCACGGTGAGCAGCGCGTCATAGCCTGCGAGACGCTCGCCGACGCCCATGCGGAAGCCCTGCTGCGCCCCGACCGCCTCCTGGTGGGCGATCTCGGAGATCTCCTTGCCCGCGTCCACATAGGCGGCCATGGAGGCGCTCATCTTGTCGGGGAAGCGCGCGCGAAGCTCGCCGAACACCTCGGCCGCCTCGAACCCCATCAGGGTGTCGGCGACGTGCAGCAGCCGCGGCAGCGCGTCCGAGAGATCGATCGCCTCCACATGGGCGCCCGCCGCGCGGAGCTTCGCGCAGGCGTCGTCGAACAGCGCGACCTGCTCCGCGCTCGCGATGTCCGCGGGCGGCCGAAGCGTCGCGATCCGGAGATCGCCCGGCGCGCCCGCGGCGATCGCGCCAGCGTCGGGCTTCAGCAGCGCGAACGCCGTGGCCACGTCCTCGAGCGCGCGGGCGAACAGGCCGACGTGGTCGAGCGAAGGGCTCAGCGGGTGGACGCCGTCACGCGGAAGCTGACCGAAGCTCGGCTTGAACCCGACCACGCCGCAGAACGCCGCCGGCCGAATGACGGAGCCGAAGGTCTGCGTGCCGAGCGCGAGCGTGACGATCCCCGCCGCGACCGCCGCCGCCGATCCGCTGGAGGAGCCTCCCGGGGTACGATCGAGCGCCCAAGGGTTCCGAGTCGCTCCTGGGTGCCGCCAGGCGAACTCGGTGGTTACGGTCTTGCCCAACGCCGTCGCGCCCAGCTCCCTGAGCTGCGCGACGACCGCGGCGTCGGCGGCCGGACGATGCCCCTCGTAGATCGCGGAGCCGTAGTCCGTCGGCATGTCGGCGGTGTCGATCAGGTCCTTGACCCCGACCGTCACGCCGGCGAGCGGACCCTCGCTGAGCGCCGCCGGCGCCTGCTCGGGCAGATGGGCGAAGGCCCGGAGCTTAGGCTCGAGCCTGCGCGCGCGTTCCCACAGCGGCGTCACCAGCGCCTGCGCCTCCGCGCCCGCGGAACGCTTGGCCTGAACTTCGGCGATCGATTGGGCGGTGACGTCGTCGGCCATGGCGCTCTCTTTCACGTCGGGGTCTGTCGCTTGTCCGCCCAGGCGCGCAGCGTGACCTCCGCCGCGCGCTCGGAGGGGGATCCTTCCGGCAGCCGCATGAGGTCGTCAAGCCGGCTAAGCGCCAGCATCTGCGCGCGTCGGGCGGGCGTGTCGTCAAGCAGCGGCGCGAGCGCCGCAGCGAGCTTATCCGGCGTGGCGTCGCGATGGACAAGCTCCGGGATCGCGCGTTCGCCGAGGATCAGGTTCGGCAGCAGGATGAAGGGCGCCTCGATCTTGATGAAGGGCTCCAGCAGCGGCGCGAACCACTCCAGCCGGTAGCCCGCCGCCGTGGGCACGCCCGCCAGCGCGAGCTCCAGCGTCACCGTGCCGGAAGCCGCAAGCGCCGCCTGCGCGCCGCGGAAGGCCGCGAGCTTCTCGGTCTCGCCCGTCACGATCCGCGGGGCGACGGGCCAGGACGAGGCGAGGCGCGCGATCTCCTCCGCAAGACGGGGAGTGGTGGGAAGCGTGACCTCCACCGGGCGATCGCCCAGCCGCGCGAGCGTCGCGCCGAAAAGCGGCATATGGCGATGAACGACGCCCGGCCGGCTGCCTGGAAGAACCAACAAGCGCACAGGGCCGTAGCCAATCGCCGGGCGCTCCCCTGCCTTGGGACGAAACTCGTCAAGCCGCTCGATCAGCGGGTGGCCGACATAGGTGCAGGCGGGGCCGCCGAGCCGCGCGTGCGCCGCAGGTTCGAACGGCAGCAGCGCGAGCACATGATCGACATAGGCCCGCATCTTGGCCGCGCGACCCGGCCGCCAGGCCCAGACGCTCGGCGAGACGTAGTCGACGACGGTCAGGTCGGGCAGCGCGGCCCGCGCCTTGCGCGCAACGCGGTGGGTGAAGTCCGGGCTGTCGACGATGACGAGGATGTCCGGCGGCCGATCGATGATCGCCTGCGCCGTCTCGGAGATCCGTCGGAGCAGAGTCGGCAGCCGCGCGACGACGGGGCCGATGCCCATCACCGCGACGTCGTCCATGGGAAACAACGTGGCGACGCCTTCCGCCTGCATGCGGGGGCCAGCGACGCCGTAGAGCTCCAGACCGGGAATGCGGTCCCTGAGCGCCGCAGCGAGCTTGGCGCCGAGCGCGTCGCCCGAGGCCTCGCCCGCGACGATCGCAATCCGGCGCGGCGTCACGCCGCCTCGGCGACAGGCACGCCCGCCAGGAACAGGCCGAACTCGTCCGCCTTCGCCGCGAGTTCGTCGCGGTCCGCAAGGAGCACCTGCCCGGCCGCGACGGCGACGCCCGCAAGCTGCGCCTCGGCCGCCAGCTCCAGCGTCCGCACGCCGATCGCCGGCAGGTCCACCCGCAGATCCTGGCTGCGCTTCGGCGTCTTCACCAGCACCCCGCCGCGTCCGTCGCGCCGGAGTTTGCCGCCCTTGCTCAGCCGCGTCACCCGGCCGAGCATGCTGTCGGTGCCCTCCGCCGCCTCCACGGCCACGACGCGCCGGCCGATGGCGACGACGCCCTGACCGACGTCGAAGGGTCCCAGCGCCCGCAGCGCGCCGACCGCAAGCGCGATGTCCGCCACGTCGGCCGCGCTCGGATGGCGGCGGCCGACGAGTCCGAGCGGCGCGGCGAGTTCCGGGGCGACCTCATGCACGCCGCGCACGACGAACCCGCGGTCCTCCACGAACTTGATGACGCCGCGCAGCAGATGGTCGTCGCCCCCGGCGAGCAGGCGCGTGATCTCCGGCAGGCTGCCGAGCCCGCCCATGTCGATTCTGAGGTCCTTCAGCGCCGGGCGCTGAACGGCCCCCACGAGCGCCACCTCGCGCACGTCCGCGCCGTCAAGCGACCGGAACAGCTTGCCGATCTCGCCCATGCGGATCCAGACGTGCGGGAAGCGCTCGACCTCCGCGGTGGCAGAACCCTTCAGCGCCGCGAGGAAGACCGGGCGGCCCGCGCGCTGGATGAGGTCGGCCGCCTCGATGGGGAGGGTTCCCGAGCCGCAGATCAGCCCGACGGCGCTCACGCCGCGCGCGCCTCGCCCGACCGCGGCGTGCAGATCGCGCGGTCCCCGCCGGCCGCGATGAAGCCCGCGACCTCCTGCACCAGTTCATCATCCGGGTAGGCCACGGCGATCTCGGCTGCGCGGGCCTTCAGCACCCCGGCTTCCGCGAACAGATCCTTGAAGGCGCGGCGCAGCGCGTGGATGCCGTCGCGCTCGAACCCGCGGCGCTTGAGCCCGACAAGGTTCAGGCCCGCAAGATGGGCGCGGTTGCCGATCGCCAGGCCGAACGGAATGAGGTCGTTCTCGAGGCCAGCGAGACCGCCGAGGAAGGCGTGCGCGCCGATCCGCACGTACTGGTGCGCGGCCGAACCGCCGCCGAGGATCGCGAAATCGCCGATCGTGACGTGGCCCGCGACCATCACGTTGTTCACGAGGATGACGTTGTTCCCGATGCGGCAGTCGTGCGCCACGTGGGCCCCGGCCAGCAGCGCGCAGTCGTCGCCGATCTCCGTCACCATGGCGCCGCCTTCGGTGCCGGGATTGATGGTGACGTTCTCGCGGATCAGGACGTTGCGGCCTATGACCAGACGGCTGGGCTCGCCGCGGTACTTCAGGTCCTGCGGCTGGTGGCCGACCGAGGCGAAGGGGAAGATCTGCGCCCCCTCCCCGATCACCGTGCGTCCGTCGACCGCGACGTGGGAACGCAGCACGGAGCCTGCGCCGATCTCGACGTCGGGTCCGATCGCGCAGAACGCGCCGACGACGACGTCGTCCGCCAGGCGCGCGCCTTCGGCGACGAAGGCGGTCGGGTGAATGTCAGGCATCAGGTCTCCTTGCGAGGAGGATCGATCACTTGTCGACGAGCATGGCCGAGACTTCGGCCTCGCAGACCAGCACGCCATCGACCTTGGCCTCGCCGCGGAACCACCACATGTTCGCGCGCTTCTTGATCTGGGTCATGTGGTACCTCACCACGTCGCCCGGAACGACCGGCCTGCGGAACTTCGCCTTGTCGATCGTCATGAAATAGACGATGCGCGGCGAGGACGGCGCGGTGCGGGACGAGACGCACATGGCGCCCGCCGTCTGGGCCATGCCCTCGATCAGGAGAACCCCCGGCATCACCGGCGCGCCGGGGAAATGACCCTGGAAGTGCGGCTCGTTGAACGTCACGTTCTTGACGCCCACGCCCGAGCGGTCGCCGTCGATGTCGACGATCTTGTCCACCAGCAGGAAGGGGTAGCGGTGCGGCAGGTAGGACAGGATCGTCTGGATGTCAGCGGCGCCTAGCGTCGTGGGCGCGGCGGCGTGGGTTTCTGCGTCGGTCATTGCTTGGAACCTTCGGATGCGTCGCTCGCGGGGCGCGTCCGGCCCTCCGACGCCATGCGCTTCAAAGTGGTCATCTCACGGAACCAGTCCCGCACCGGCTTCGCGGGCGTCCCGCCCCATCGGGCCCCGGGGGGCACGTCTTCCCGCACGTTGCTCGAGCCAGCGATCTGGGCGCCCATGCCGATCCGGACGTGGCCGACCACGCCGACATGGCCGCCAAGCACGACGAAATCCTCCAGCGTGACGCTGCCCGAGATCCCGACCTGGGAAACGATCACGCAGTGCCGCCCGATCACCACGTTGTGGGCGATCTGGACGAGGTTGTCGATCTTGCTGCCTTCGCCGATCACCGTGTCGCGGTTGGCGCCGCGGTCGATCGTGGTGTTGGCGCCGATCTCGACGTCGTCCTGAATCACCACACGGCCGATCTGCGGCACTTTCAGGTGGCCGCCGGGGCCCATGGCGAAGCCGAAGCCGTCCTGCCCGATGCGCGCGCCCTGATGAAGGATCACGCGGTCGCCCACGAGCGCATGCACGATCGTGGCGCCGGGTCCGACGGTGCTGTCCCGCCCGATGCGCACCTCCGGCCCGATCACAGCGTTGGCGCAAATGACCGCGCCGCGGCCGATTTCGGCGCGGGGACCAACGACCGCGCCGGGGTCGATCGTCACGTCGGCTTCCAGCCGCGCTTCGGGATGCACCACCGCGCCCGGCGCGACGCCCTGTCCGAAGATCGGCTGCGGACGCGCCGCCTGCGGGTAGAGCGCCGCCGCGACGCGGGCGAAGGCGCGGTAGGGCTCGGGCGACACCAGCACGAGGGCGCTCGCCGGCGCGCGATCGCGAAACTTAGACGCGAGCAGGCAGGCGCCGGCGCGGCTGGCAGCGAGGGAGGCCGCGTAGGCGGGGTTGTCGAGGAAGGTGAGATCGTGCGGGCCGGCGGCGTCGATCGGCCCGACGCCGGTGATGCCGAGCCCCTCGCCCGCGCCTGACGCGACGGTCGCCCCCGTGATCGCCAGCAGGCGATCAAGGCCGAGCGGTTCGGGCGAGGGAAAGAAACGCGGTTCGATCATGAGGCCTGCGTCAAGACGCGAAAACGGGCGGCGAATGAGTCCGCCGCCCGTTTACGGGATTTCGAGCGCCTTCGGAAGGCTTAGAAGCGCGTGCCGCCCGAGAACCGGAAGAACTGGGTCTCGTCGTACTTTTCCTTGCTCAGCACGTGCGCGAAGTCGAAGCGGATCGGCCCAAGCGGTGAGGTCCACAGCAGCGAAGCGCCGACGGAGGAGCGGATCTTCGAGCTGTCCCGATCGTTCACATCTATTCTCGTTTTATCAAGGGTGTAGCTCTTGATGCCCTTGTAATCGAACACAGTGCCTGCGTCCGCAAAGACCGCGCCCTTCAGGCCGATCTCCTTAGGCAAGCCGAAAATCGGGAACTGGACTTCGGCCGAACCGCCGAAGTAAGTCGTGCCGCCGAGCGGATCGTCGTTCGGGCTGCCCCTTGTCAGATCGCCGGTGCCGACGTCGCGCGGGCCAAAGCCCTGCGGCTCAAAACCGCGCACCAGATCAGGCCCGCCCGAGAAGTGGTCGAGTACGCGAAGGTCATCACTGCCGAAGGCCACGATATGGCCGGCCTGGCCGCGCAGCATGCCAATGAAGTTCTCATTCCAGATCGGATGATAATAGCGGCCGTCGAACGTGCCTCGAACAAACTTCGCGTCGCCGCCAAGTCCAGCCACGTCACCTTTCAGCTCGAGATAAAGGCCCTGCGTCGGATCGCGCGGCACGTCGAGCGTATTGTAGATAAGCGAGAGGCCAGCGAGCGACGTCCAGGTCTTGCCTTCAGCTTCCAGCAGAGCCACCGACGCACGATCGTCGTCGATCCTCTTGTAGCGATCCGGCACCGTCAGGTCCTGCTGGTAAAGCTGGTACCGCGTGCCCACC
>Ga0256876_1000204_pt1 | contig 12918 bp, 10 predicted proteins | sample MC6MC0419MT_FD_186340 | JGI IMG/M metagenome (GOLD analysis project Ga0256876, IMG submission 186340) | Metatranscriptome of enriched soil aggregate microbial communities from Iowa State University, Ames, United States - MC6-MC0419-MT... | ecosystem: Environmental > Terrestrial > Soil >...
CCGGTCGCGAGGCCGCGCGCCAGCGCTCGCCAGGAAGCCTTGCGGCGGCCCCTCGCGTCGAGGGGCAAGCCGCGCGGGGCGCGGCGGCTTCGTCTGTCGTTGAGCCAGGACTTGGCGTCCGAGATGCCCCATGTGACCACCCCGGCGAGCTCGCCCTCAGCGGCGACCGTTTCGACGATGTCGGCGTAAACGTCCGCGACGGCCTGATCGACCATGGCGCGGCCGCCCCTGACGCCTGCTCCGTCAACGTCGAGCTCCGTGATCATGACCTTCAGCGCCATGGCCCGAACCTCCCGCAAGAACCCGCGGAACTCCGCGTTCGCCGACGGACGGTCGGACGCGGAGAGATGGCACTGCAAGCCGAGGCAGCCTACGGGCGCGCCGCTCCCCACCAGTTTCTCGAGCACGCGGAGAACGGCGCGTCGCTTCGCCTGCGCGGCCGGACCCTCGTACTCGAGCCCCATCTCGTTAAGCACAAGCAGCGCAGTTTGATCGATCTCCGCAATCGTTCCGAAAGCCTCGGCCACGTAGCCTGGGCCGAGCGCGCCCAAGAACGCTGATCGGCGCAACCCGTCGGGTCGGCCGTCGGCCGGCTCGACGACCTCGTTGACGACGTCCCAGGAGTGAATTCGACCGGCGTAGCGTTCCGCCACCGTCATCAGGTGCGAACGAGCGGCCTTGGCGAAGTCCTTGGCCTCGGCGCCGTCCAACCAGCGAGGCGTGGATAAATGCCACCAGGGCGTGTGTCCACGGAAGGCCATTCCATGGGAGCAGGCGAAATCCAGCAGTCGGTCCGTCGCTTCGAAACGCAGCTCGCCAGGGGCAGGCTCGATCGCATCCCACTTCATCTCGAATTCCGGCGTGACGGCGCCGCACTCGCGCACGAGGGCCGCGCGCAGAACCTCGTCCCCGAGGTCGGCGCTGGACGCGGCCGCGCCGTAGATCAGGCCAGCCTGGGCGGCGGCGGAGGCGAGAGATGTGGAAGGCGCCAGCGGAGGTCGCTTTCGCAGTCGATCGGAACGGGCGAGGTTATCAGTCGATGACAATCCGGACGACCCTCCTTTTGCTCACCGGCGTGCTCGCTCTCGCGCTCATTGTGGCGGTCGGCGGCCAACTCGTCGCCCAGGCCGACGCGCGCTTCGAGGCGCAGCGGCTCCATGCCCATGATTCGCTGAGAGGAAAGCTGACGCTCCTCGCCAGCCGTCTCGGGGAGGAACGCGGTCGCGCCTTCGTCATGCTGCGGAGCGCCTCCGCATCCGAGGGCTTCGTCGGACGCTGGCGCGCGGCGCGGACGGAGGTCGACCGGGCGTTCGAGGCGGCCCTCGCCGAAGCCGGCCAGCGGCAGGGTTTGCTGTCCCGTCCGGAAGCGATCCGCGCGACGCTCGCCGCGGCGACCGACGTTCTGCACGCTCTCCGGGAGGACGTCGACGAAGCGCGGGGCGCCCGCGACGCGCCGCGGGCCCGGCGCCTCGCCAGCCGATGGTTCGACACGGTCACGGACGTGATCGCCTCGATCGGGTCTCTGCGCCTCTCTCTCCTGCAGGACGCGCCGCTGCAGGACACGGCCCTCGCGACCGAATCGCGGCTGCGGCGGGCGCTGGGGCTTATGGGCGAGCACATGGGGCGCATCCGCGCTCGGCTCGCCGCCGCGGACGGGACCGGCTCCGCCGCAGAGAGCAGAGCTCTCGACGAGGTCGTTCGCGATCTGGGCGCGGCGACGCTCGCCTTGGATCTGACCGACGAACGCCAGATCTCCGGACTTCGTCCCGGGGTGGCGGACGCCACGATCGCCGTGCGGAAGGAGTTCGACGGCGTTTTCAAGCCGGCGGCGCTGGCCCTCCTCAACGCGCTTCGCGCGAGGGACAGGCGTCCAGTGACCGGCGAGAGCTGGTTCGAAGCGGCGACCCGCTCCATCGCCGTCGTCGACGACGCGCAGCGGACGCTGTTGCGCAGCTCCGAGGGACGGCTTCGGGATCTCGAGGCGGCGGGGCAGCGGCTGATGACGATGTGGGCGGGGCTGCTGATCGCGGGCCTGCTCGCGAGCGCCGGAGTCATGCTGATCGTGCGCCGTCGCGTCATCGAGCCTATCGAGGAGCTTTCGGCGGCCATGCTGCGGCTCGCCGAGAACGATCTCGACGTGAAGCTGCCAAGGCCCAAGCGACGCGACGAAATCGGGGCGATGCAGACGGCCTTTCGCACGTTCAAGGCGAACGCGATGCAGCGGCAGCGCCTCCAGCGCGAGCGCGATGCGCTGAACGAGAGCCTGGCCCGCGCCTACGCCCAGCTGAGGCGCGACCTCGAGGCCGCGGCGGCGATCCAGGAGGCGCTGCTGCCTCCGAACGGCCGGCTCGGGCCTCTGCGGCACGTCGGCCTGTTCCGGCCATCGAGCGTGGTGGCCGGCGATTCCTACAACGTCATCCGGCGACCGAACGGCGCTGTGGCCTTTTTCCAGATCGACGTGGCGGGCCATGGCGCGCCGGCGGCTCTCGTCTCCGTGGCGTCGCAGAACGCCCTGGCTCAGGCCGCGCTGGGTCGCCACGGGGACGCGTCGCTTGCGGTCCTGGCTAAGGGCATCAACAGCGATTGGCCGGACGAACTGCCCTATTTCACAATGGTCTTTGGCGAGGTCGACCCGGTGAACGGCGAAGGTCGGCTCGTGCAAGCCGGTCATCCCGCGCCGCTGATCGTGTCGCGCGACGGCAGTCGGCGCACGGTCGGAGAGGGCGGGCTTCCCGTCGGGATGATCTCCGAGGCGGACTACGACGAGGCCACCTTCCGGCTCGAGGAGGGCGAGCGGCTCATCCTTTACTCCGACGGACTGACCGAGGCGGAGGACGCCCAGGGCCGGCCCTTCGACGAGCAGTTGCCGGCCTTGATCAGGAGGCACGCCAACGCGGACGCCGAGCAGCTGCTCGAAGCGATCGACGAGGAGGTGCGCCGCTGGCGCGGCTCCGACGATCTCGACGACGATTTGACCGTGCTCGTGATCGAGCGCACGACCGACCGGGAGGTGGCATGACTCTGAACGACACCGCGCATGGGGACGTTCTCGTGGTTCACGTGGAGGATTCTCGCATCGACGCCGCAAGGGCGCCGGAATTCAAGACGGCGATGACCGAGCGCATCGACCAAGGGCACGTCCGCCTGGTGCTCGACCTGAGCAAGGTGGACTTCGTGGACAGCTCCGGGCTCGGCGCCATCGTCTCCTGCCTCAAGCGCATCGGGCCGCGGGGCAACCTCGCCGTGGCGGGCGCCAAGGGCGCCGTGGCGAAGCTCTTCGCTCTGACCCGCATGGATCGCGTGTTTCCGCTGCACGCAAGTGTCGACGACGCCCTGAAGAGCGTGGCGGGCTGACGCCATGCCCGGCGTGGTCCGCCTCTCCATCGACAGCGACCTCAATCAGGTCGAATTCATAGCTCGAGCGGTGCGGTCTCTCTGCGACAACCTGCTGGGGCGCGAAGATGCGGAAGCGGTCGAACTCGCGGTCGTCGAGGCCATGAACAACATCATCAAGCATGGCTATCAGGGACGGCGGGGCGAGGCTGTCGACGTAAACGTCACCCTCACCCGCTCAGAGGTCGAGGTCGAGGTCGTCGACCACGCCACCCCGATCCCGGAGCACATAGTGAAGGGCGGGGAGCCGCTGGCGTTCGATTTCGACGCGACCGACCTCGCCGGTCTTCCCGAGGGCGGCATGGGCCTTACCCTCATCCGCATGAGCATGGACGAGGTCGACTACGTCTCGCGCCCCGGCGAGAACCGGCTGCGGATGGTGAAGCGCATCGCGGCGCGCTGAGGCGGGCTCGCAGGCTCGCCGTCAGCGCTCGGCGCGAAGGTTTGCCGCTCCTATCAGCTTGCTCGCATGCTCGGGGAACGCCACCGCCGCCATGGCGCTGGCGGCCGCCGCTTGCGGGGTCTCCGCATTCTCCTTCCGCAGGGCCGCGACGGCCGCCTCGACTCGCGGCGCCGCGTCCTCGCGCCGGACGAAACCGGCCTCCACGGACGCCGACAGCGCCATCAGCAGAGCGGCCGCCGATCCCGGTTCCGACCGGGCGAAGGCGGCCTCGGCGCGCTCCGCGGCGGCGCGCAGCGGCTCTTCCAGCTCGGGCTGCGGCGGGCGGCCGGCGATCGCCTCCGCGCGCATCTCGGCCGCGGCGCGGGCGCGGGAGCGGGCGTCGAGATCGAGCGTCTCGAGCTGAACGATGGCGAGCGTCGACACGAAGAGCGCCACAAGAAAGACGATCTGCGAGCGCGCGCGCAGCAGGCCTTCGGGAATTCTCATCGCACAACCTCCGCAGGCGCTTCAGGCGCCTGTTCTTCGTCCGGCCTCCAGTAGGCGGCGCGGATGATCGGCGTCATGGCGTAGACGTTGTTCAGGCCCCAGAGCGTATTGGCGATCATCGCCCCCAGGCTGTAGGCCTCGCGGCCGAGCGCATAGGCGAGCCAGCCCCAGGCAAGCCCCGCCAGGGTCACCACGGCGATCGCGATCTGCACCCGCACCAGCTGTGGATAGACGCCCTCCTGGCGATCCTTCGGCGTCACGGGAAACGAGATCTTCTTGCCCCACGCCACGGTCAGGAGCGCTTTCAGGTTGAGCGGGAACATGGCGAGGTACCAGGAGCGCCCCTTGTAGCTCGACACGCCCCACATCCCCAGCATCTGCGCCAGCTCGTTCAGGAACAGGAACGGCGCGATGTGGAGGAAGAAGTCGAGCGTGTAGCCGGAGACCGGCGCGACGCCGGTGAACAGGAAGATCACCGGCGCGGCGAGGAACACCACGTTCCAGAGCGGCGAAAGATAGGAATAGAACGTCGCGGCGTACATCGCCCGCTGCGCGAGCGTCAGGCCGCCGCGGCGGAACAGCGGGTTGTCGTGGAACAGGATGTCGAGGGTGCCGCCGGCGTATTTGAAGCGCTGGATCGTCCAGCTCAGCAGATCGTTGGGCGACAGCATGTGGGACTGGACCACGGGGTGCAGCACCGACTTCCAGCCGCGCTCGCGGTCGGAATGGAGGACCAGCGAGGTGTAGATGTCCTCCGAGACGTGGAACTTGTACGGCGTGAACTCCTCGGCGAGCGCGCCCTGCCAGCGCAGGCTCGACATCACGCTCTCGTCGAGCGCCGCCTCGCCGGTGAGCCGCAGGGCCGCGCGCTCTTCGCTCGCCGCGGCGGCGGAGATCGTGTCGGACCACTGACGCAAGGCCGCCTCCATGATCGCCTCGCGGCGGTGAATGGATCCGGCCCCGCAGCAGAAGCTGGCGTTGGCCCAGTTTCGGCGCCGCTGGATGTAGTCGAAGAACAGCTGGGGGTCGTTCGCGAACGGATCCTCGCCGATGCGGACGGGGCCGAAGATGTTTTCGAAGGCCCGCCCCGCGCCGGCGCCGGGCCGGCCGAACCAGCGCCCAAGCGCGCGTTCGAGCGACCTGCCCGGCGGGATGTCCGAGAACCATTGGGGCGTCTGGACCCACGCCATCTTGGGGTCGCGGAAATAGCCGAGCGTCTGCTCGAGCAGCGTCGGAAACGGCCGGGTGTCGGCGTCGCAGATGACCACGAAATCGCCCCAGGTCGCGGACAGCGCGTTCCTGAGATTTCCCGCCTTGAAGCCGACGTTGTCGGAGCGGGTGAGGTAGTTCACGCCTTCCTCGCGCGCCACCTGCTCCATCGCAGGCCGCTTGCCGTCGTCCAGCACATGCACCCGGATGACGATGGGATGCGGATAGACGAGCCGTTTGGCGTCCTGCAATCCGAGCCGGACCAGTTCGGGGTCCTCGCTGTAGGTGGCGAAGAAGACGTCGACTTCGATCGGCCTATCCTCCGCGGGATCGTCGGGCGCCAGGACGTCCCGGAGCTGCGCGGGGGGCGCGCCGGGCTCGACGCTGCGATCCGTCCAGAGGTTCACGGTGAAGAGGATCAAGCCGACGAAAGCCGCGGTTTCGGCGGCGACCAAGGGCAAAGAGAGCCAAAGCGCGTCAAAGTTGATCGAATAGAGCCACCGCCACCCAATGTACCAGACGCCAAACGTCAGGCTCGTGACCGCAAAAAATTGCCATAAGAGCTGGTGAAGCGCTGATAGTTGGCTCGGCTTCCAAGGAGTCCGCGTCTCAAATCGGGACATGTAACGCATGTATCGTGAGCATCCCCCGCGCCGCGGCTTCAGGCCGCCATGAGACTGTCGATTCCCAAGTTCTCTACTTTGCCTGATGATGCAAATCAGAATATCAGCGAATGATCAGCAATCAGTTGCGGCGCATCCGTGAATCGGGCTCGATGGGTCAGGCGGCGCTCAGGGGACAGAGCCGGTCCATGAAGCTGGGAATTGCGGGACTGCGGAAAGCGCTCGTCGCGTCGACGACGGCGCTTGCCGTCACCCTCGCCGGAGCGGGCGGCGTCCTGGTCGCGCGTGCGCAAACGGAAACGCCCGCCGAAAGCGTTGACGCCCTCGTCGCGCGCGCCCGCGCGGCCGCGAACGGGGCTCGGCATGCCGAGGCGGCCGACCTGTTCCGTCAGGCGATGGCGCGCGATCCGGGCCGACGCGCCGCGCTGCTGAGAGAGTTCGCGGACCAGATCGCCTATGGCGGAGACCCGAAGCAGGCGGTGGCTCTCTACCGCGAGGCGCAAGGCGCGGGGCTGCAGCCGACCGAGCTCGCGGTGGTCGAGCGGCATCTCGCGGCCGCGCTGACCTGGGCGGGGTCCTTCGCCGAATCCGCCGACGTCTGGGAAAAGATCCTTGCGACCACGCCCGGCGACGTCGAGGCGAAACGCGGCCTCGGCGACGCCCTCATCGCCGGTGGCCGCGCGTCGGCGAACGCCGGCGCAAACAAGGAGGCCGCCGCGCTGTTCGCCCGCGCCATCGAGCGCAGCCCTGACCGCAAGCCCGAGATCGCCCGCGAATTCGCGGACCAGACCGCTTACGCTGGGCAGCCGGACGTCGCGGTCGGGCTGTACCGCGACGCGCTCGCCCGCTCTGATCTGTCGCCCGCGGACCGGGCGCGGGCGGAACGCGGCCTCGCCTTCGCTCGGCTCTGGAGCGGCCGCTTCTCCGAAGCGATCGCGGACTGGGAGCGGCTCGCGAGGGCGACGCCGCAGGATCGGGAGGCGAGCGGCGCGCTGGCCGACGCGCTCGTCGGCGCCGCTCGGAAAGCCGCCGGCGACGGCCGGAACGCCGAAGCGGCGATCTTCTTCCGGCGCGCGCAGGGCGCGGCGCCCGAACGCCGCCTGGCGCTGCTGCGCGAATACGCCGACCAGATCGCCTATGCCGGCCGGCCGGCGGAGGCCATTTTGTTCTACCGCGAGGCGATGGCGTCGCGATCGCTGCCGGCCGACGACCGCAAGCGCGCCGCCCGGGGCCTCGCCCTCGCCCTGCTCTGGGCGAACCGCTTCGACGAGGCGACCGGAGCGCTCGAGCGGCTGATCACGTCCGGAGAGCGCGACGCGGCGACGCGCACGGCGCTTGTCGACGCGGTGGTCGGGGCGGCGCGGGCGGCGGCCGGGCGCGCCGACAACGCCGGCGCGGCCCGACGCTTCGCAAAGGCTATCCGCCTCGCGCCCGGCCGGCGCCGCGCGCTCATCCGCGAATACGCCGACCAGCTGCTCTACGCCGGCCGCCAGCGGGAGGCCGAGGTCGAGTATCGCGCCATGCTGCGCTACGCCGACCTCGACGGCGAGGAGCGGCGTGCGGCGCGGCTGGGCCTCGCCCGCTCGTTGGCGTGGCGCGGCGAGCACGAGGCCGCCGTGCCCGCTTATGGCGACCTTCTGGCCGAGCGCCCCGACGACGTCGACGGCCGGGTCGGCCGCGGCGAGTCCCTGAACACGCTCCGCCGCCACCGCGAAGCCCTGATCGATTTCGACCGGGCGCTTCGCGTCTCTCCCGGCCTCGAACGAGCGCTGCGCGGCGCCGGCCAGGCCGAGACCTCCCTCGGACGCCATCGGGCCGCGCTCGCACGCGTGGAGCCGCTGCTCGACCGGCCGGACGTCGAGCGCGACACGCTCGTGCTCGCGGCTTACGCGCGCCGCGCCATGGGGCGCCCGGACATCGCCGTTCCGCTCGCGCAGCGGACGCTCGCGCGGCATCCGGAAGCGGCCGCGGCGCAGAAGCTGCTCGATGAGATCCAGGCCGCCGCGCGTCCGACGACGCTGCCCGAGGTGCGCTACATCAAGCAGGAAGACGGTCTTCGCATCCGGTCCGCCAGCGTGGCGCACACCCACTTCTTCGACTACGGCCTCGCCGAGCTTACGCCGCAGGCGTCGGTCACCCGCTACTGGGGCCACCCGTTTCCCAAGGTGGACATCTATTCGGCGGGCGTCTCCGGCCGGCGGCGCGTCAACGACGGGTTCGAGGTCGACGGACTGCTTCGGCTCAACGTGCGGGACGAGCGCCCGGGGCAGCACGTCTCGCTGAACTATGTCGCGACCGCGAGCCTCCTGCCGGACGACGCTTGGCGGCTCTCGCTGCGCGCGTCCCGGATGGATCTCGACGACCCTCGCTCGATCGTCGCCGGCATCCAGACCAACGAGTTCGGCGCGCTCGTGGACTACACGCCGAGCTACGACGTTCGCGTCTGGGCGAGGAGCTTCTACACGCATTATGACGACGGCAACGAGCGGGTCTGGGGCCAGGTGACCGCGCAGACTCGCCTGATCGAGTCCACCTCCGACGTCTGGTTCGGCGTGCGCGGCACCGCCTTCGATTTCGCCGAAGAGTTGGACCACGGCTACTGGAATCCGAACCGATACGCCTCGGCCGAGGCGACGGCGCAGCTCTACGGGCCGCTGTTCGGCAAGCTGCGGTACGATCTCCAGGGCGCGGCCGGCTACGAGGCGAGCGACCCGGACGGATCGCGTCCCATCTGGTCGGCGTCGCTTCGGCTGAGTTACGAGGTCGATCCCGCGGTCACGCTGTCGGCCTATGCGGCCCATCAGGTGAGCTCCGCGAACTCCACCGGCGACGGCTTCACGCGCTCGACCTTTGGGGGCGAGGCCAAGATTAGGTGGTGATGGACGAACTTCAACACGGTTCATCATGGCGGTGTGGTGGAGGGTTGGAATACTGATGAGGGCGGCAAACGACCGCTGTCCGGCGAAGCGGTAGCGTCGGTTTTTGGCGCCGGGCGGCGCTGCGGTGGGCCAGGCATGTGGACGAGGATGACGCCGACAACGAGCGGTCACTCGACAAAGACGGCGCTCTCGGCGCCGAGCTAACGACTGATTTCGCGGCGGGGCGAGTGGCTTTGCCATGCCATCCACAATGGCGCACGTGGCTTAAAGAGCTGCTCTCTGAAACATTTCGCCGCGGCGATAGTCGGTCGCCGCGGCAACTTCTTATTTAAAAGGACGAATTCCTAGTCGTGATGCTCGGGAAGTTCTTTGAGCTGGTCTTTGGTCCAAGTGGTGACAGCGTGAACATCGCCGTCTTCATCGCGCATGAAGTCGAGATCGGTAGCGGCGACCGCTACGGGCTTCGCGCCGATTCCCAGGAATCCACCCACATCGATCACGACCGTAGCGGTCGCGCCGGAGCCATGGACGTGAGCTACGGAACCAATTTTCTCGTCACCGGGACCATAGATGGTCGCGTCGTCAAGCGTCGCTTCGGTGAGTTCATCGCTCGTCAGCCGCACGTGCTTGCTGTGGTCCATAGCTCTGCTCCTTGGATGCGTTGTCCCCCTCAACCGCTCTGGATCACTTCGCGTTCCTAACCCCTACGAACGGCCTGCGTTAGCAAGCGAGAGCGATGTCAGGTTGGCGATTGCGCCTCTTCCTCATCGTCAGGCCTCGCCTCATCCGGTTTCCCGCCAGCGTCGCTTGTCTGCGCTTTGGCTTCGATCTCGGCATTGTCGCCAGGGGTGACGAGATCTTTAATGTCTTCGCCAACAGGAGGCTGGGGTGTCGCGGCGGTCTCGCTCGAAGGCAGGGTCTTCTCGTTGGACTTGGGTTCGACGTCCGAAGGCAGATCTGGCGTGTCGATCATCGTAAGCTCCTCAGCCGGCGGCTCGACGCCGCTCGACCGATAAGCGTTAGGCAGGCCGGTCCGTTCCCACCTCCCAAACGTCTCGGCGATCAGCTTTCAATCAGCTCAGCAACCGCACGTGAGCGAACAGTCCGATCACCCGTGCAACGGCCAAGGCTATCGACAGCCAGAGCAGCACCCTCACACCGAGCATCGTCGCGCGCCGAAGCATGAGTGAGCACTGGCGCTCGCAGGAGCAGGAGAACTCGGCGAGCCAGAGCCAGAGACGAACATCGCCGCCAATAGGTCCGCTGTCTGCCGCCAACCCGATGTCGGCTTCTGGCGCAAAGCAGAGAGTGCACGGCACGCGACTGCGTGGTCCTTCAATCGGTGGTGATCTTAACGCCACATCGCCCGCATCCGGGCACCGACGTCGACGACCGGGCCGCTCGCCGGGCTACGCGCCTGCGCCGTCACGGCGACCGGCCATGACGTTGCCTCGAACAGGCCGAGCATCGCCTTAGTGATGAACCGGGTGCGGGCAGCATAGACATGGCGGTCGCCGTGGGCGCGCTGCTGATGCACGAAGAACCGCTGCGGCAGCAAAAGCTGCAGGCTGTCCTTGGCGCGGGTCATCGCAACGTAGAGGAGCCGGCGCTCCTCTTCGAGCTGCGCCTGCTCGCCCGCGCTCAGATCCGAGGGGATGCAGCCGTCGACCGCGTTGAGGACGAAAACTGACGTCCACTCCTGGCCCTTGGCCGAGTGGATGGTCGAGAGGATGAGATAGTCCTCGTCCAGCGACGGCGTGTCCGCCTCCGCGCTGGTGGCGTCGGGCGGATCGAGCGTCAGCTCGGTCAGAAACCGCTCGCGTGAGGGGTAGCCGGCGGCGATCTGCTCGAGCTGCAGGAGGTCCGCATGGCGCGCGGCGGCGTCCTCCTCATAACGGCGTTCGAGATGGGGCTCGTACCAGCGGAGCGCGGCGCCGATGTCCGCCGGCCAGACGGCGGCGCCGGCGAGCGCCGTCGTCATGGCGACGAAGGACGCCCAGCCCTCGCACCCCCGCGGCGCCGGAGCCGCGGCCAGGGTATCCAGAGGGGCTGCGCTCGCCGCCAGCGAGTCCATCACGCGCGCGGCCGAGGCCGGTCCGACGCCAGGCATGAGCTGGAGAATGCGAAATCCCGCCACGCGGTCGCGCGGGTTCTCCGCGAACCGCAACAGCGCCAGAACGTCTTTCACATGCGCGGCGTCCAGAAACTTCAGGCCGCCGAATTTCTTAAACGGGATGTTGCGGCGGACGAGCTCCAGTTCGAGGGGCGCGCTGTGGTGCGACGCGCGGAACAGAACGGCCTGACGCTTGAGCGCCTCGCCTGCCTCGCGGTTCTCGAGCACCGCCTCGGCGATGTAGCGCGCCTGGTCGGTCTCGTCGCGGACGCTGACCAGCCGCGGCTTGGAACCGGAAGTCCGCTCGGTCCAGAGGTTCTTCGTGAAGCGTTCGGCGGAGAGCTCGATGACGGCGTTCGCGGCGGCGAGGATCGGCTGCGTCGACCGGTAGTTCCGCGCCAGCGTCACGATCTCGGCGGGCGGCGAGAAACTTGCGGGAAAGTCCAGGATGTTGCGGACGGTCGCGGCGCGGAACGAGTAGATCGACTGGGTGTCGTCGCCGACCACCGTCACGCCGCGCCCATCCGGCTTCATCGCGCGCAGGATCGAGGCCTGCAGCCGGTTCGTGTCCTGGTACTCGTCGACCAGCACGTGGTCGAAGCGCTGGCCGAGGTCGGCCGCGATCGTCGGCTCCGACGCTATATGCGCCCAGTAGAGCAGCAGGTCGTCGTAATCGAGCACGTTCTGGCGCTGCTTCGCCTCGACGTAGCAGGCGAAAAGCTCGCCGAGTTCGGCGCTCCAGCCCGCGCACCAGGGAAAGGCCTCGCCTAGAATGTGTTCCAGCGGCGTCTCGGCGTTCACGACGCGGGAGTAGATCGCAAGGCACGTGCCCTTGGCCGGGAAACGCTTCGCCGTCTTCGACAGCCCGAGATCATGCCGGGCGAGGTTCATCAGATCGGCCGAGTCCTCGCGGTCATGGATCGTGAACTTCGGATCGAGGCCGATGCTGTCGGCGTAGTCGCGCAGCAGCCGCGCTCCGACGCCATGGAAGGTGCCGGCCCACTGAAGCGCGCCGACCACGAGGTCGCGGCGGTCGCCGAAGGCTTCGGCGGCGATGCGCTCGGCGCGACGGATCATCTCCGTCGCGGCCCTCCGCGAGAACGTCAGCAGCAGCACCCGACGGGGATCCGCGCCGTTGACGATCAGGTGCGCGACACGATGCGCGAGAGTGTTGGTTTTACCGGATCCAGCGCCCGCAATGACGAGGAGAGGCCCCCGCGGCGCACCGCCGCCACCGGCCACGCCATGCTCGACCGCACGCAGCTGCTCAGGATTAAGCTTCGATAGATAGGCGGCGGACACCACGATTCATCACCTCGACCTCAGAGGACGAGTGAGCATGGATCACGTTTTGTTCGCAAGCTTTCGTACTTCCCATTCCACTCGAGAGGCGATGAGGCTTGCGCGTTTCGGATGTTAACTCGCAACTCGTAGCAGGAACGTGGGCGAGCAATTTCAACGCTTCCCAGGCCCTTCCCAAGCTGCATACGAGGGTTCGATTCCCTTCGCCCGCTCCAAAAATACGCAGCGCTCGCGGCGTGTCACCGGCTTGGCGCTGAGTTCGCGTTCCCCACGTTCCTCACGACCTGTTTTGGCGCCGGGCTCCAGGCTTGGGGCGGCGAGACCCACGAGCAGGCGGCCCAAGTCATACAGGCCAAACGCCCGCCCGCCTGAAACGTCGACGTGGGCCATGCCGCTCGTTTTGTCACGTGGACGGTCGTGCGCGTGGGACGCCAAGCCAGACGGGAATCTCCGTCGCCCGAAACGGCGGGCGCGACGTGGCCCTGCGCGCCGGGGTGGCGATCAAGGAGA
>Ga0256876_1000206_pt1 | contig 12892 bp, 8 predicted proteins | sample MC6MC0419MT_FD_186340 | JGI IMG/M metagenome (GOLD analysis project Ga0256876, IMG submission 186340) | Metatranscriptome of enriched soil aggregate microbial communities from Iowa State University, Ames, United States - MC6-MC0419-MT... | ecosystem: Environmental > Terrestrial > Soil >...
CTCCGCGTCGCTCTCCGGGTGGAGGGGTGGTGACGCGCGCGCCGGTCGCTTGCGTCGATCCGGTGGACTACGTAGGTTCCGCGCGCTTATGCGCCTGAGGTTTTGATGTTCGTTCCCCCGTCCCCGCGGCGCTCCCGTTTCGCGGCCTTCGCCGACGCCCTGCGTCATTCAGGCGCCGGCGCGTCGGCGCGCGCCTGAATGTCCTTGTTTCCGACATTTCGGAAGGAAGCGGCGCCGAGCGCCGGCCTGCCTCTCGTCGCAAGCGACCTGCTGGGATGGGGAGACCTCGCGGCGGCGGCGGCGCGCCACATCGGCGTCCAGCGCTTGCAGCTGGAGAGCTCGGCCCCCGCGGCGTTCGTCGTCGCGCTGAAGACGCTGCACCGGTTGAGCGGCCGTCGCGCTGTCGTCGTGCCGGCCTACACCTCGCCGCAGATCGCAATCGCCGTCGCCCAGTGTGGGCTGGAGCTGCGCATCTGCGATCTGGCGGCCGACAGCCTCGACCTCGACCTGACGCAGCTCGCGAGCCTGTGCGATTCCGACACGCTCGCGGTGGTGCCGACCCATCTCGCCGGCCGCGTCACCGCGGTCGCGCCGACGATTGCGGTGGCCCGCTCCGTTGGGGCTTTCGTCATCGAGGACGCCTCGCACGCCTTCGGCGCGGTCTCCGCCGCAGGCGCGGTGGGCGCGATCGGCGATCTCGGCTTCTTCAGCCTCGGGGTGGGCGACGGACTGTCGATCTTCGACGGCGGCCTGCTGTGGGCCCACGACGACGCCCTCCGCAAGGAGCTGGCGCTGACCTCGGCGCAGACCATCGCGCCGGACGCCGAGGCCGAACGGCGCGCGGCGCTGCAACTGCTGTTCTACTGGGCGCTCTACAATCCGCGCGGGCTGGGGCGCGTCTATGGCTCGCCCCGACGCCGCGCGCTCGCGGCCGGCGACGTCGCGTCCGCGGTGGGCGATGTCTTTCCTCTCCGCATCCCCATGCACCGCGTCGGCCGCTGGCGAAGCGGCGTCGGCGCGCGCGCGATCTCGCGGCTGGCGAAGTTCCAGGCGGACGCCGCCGAGCGCGCGCGCGTGCGCCTCAGCGCGCTCGCCGCCATCCCGAACGCGACGGTGTTCTACGACCGTCCACAGGAGGCCGGCGTCTGGCCGTTCTTCCTGGTGCTCGCGCCTCACGCCTCGGCCTGCGAGACCGCGCTCGCCCGTCTGTGGCCGAGCGGGTTCGGGGTGAGCCGTCTCTACCGCTCCGCCCTGCCGGATTACGATTACCTCAAGACGATCGTGCCGCCGGCGAACGCGCCCAACGCGCAGGCGCTGGCCGCGCGCGCGCTGACGGTGACGAACAGCGAGATGCTGGACGACGCCGGCTTCGCGCGGGTCGTCGCGGTGCTGAAGCGCAGCTTCGCCTGAGCCCGGCGAGCGCCGTCCGCCGCGGCTCTTGATCTTCGCCGGGACGCCAGCCATCTCACGCGCCGAAACGCGCTGGACGAACCGGAGACCGCCCATGACCGTCGACGCCCCCGCCTCGCAGCCGACGAGCCCCAAGAGCCGCCCCTTCGAGGCGGACGTCGCCAAGCTGCTGCACCTGATGGTGCACTCGGTCTACTCCGACAAGGACGTCTTCCTCCGCGAGCTGGTTTCGAACGCCGCCGACGCCTGCGAGAAGCTTCGCTTCGAGGCGATCTCCCGGCCCGAACTGCTCGCCGACGATCCGAAGCCGCGGATCACCCTGACGGCGGACGCCGGCAACCGTCGCCTGTCGATCGAGGACAACGGCGTCGGCATGAGCGGCGAGGAGATGGTCGAGGCGCTCGGCACTATTGCGCGCTCCGGCACCAAGGCCTTCATCGAGCGGGTGGAGGCGGCCCAGGGCAAGGAGGGCGCGCACCTCATCGGGCAGTTCGGCGTCGGCTTCTATTCGGCCTTCATGGTCGCGGAGCGGGTCGAGGTCGTGTCGCGCCGGGCCGGCGCGGACGAGGCGTCGGTCTGGTCGTCGGACGGGCAGGGGACGTTCACGATCGTGGCCGCCGATCTTGAGGACGCGCCCGCCCGCGGCACGCGGGTGACGCTGCACCTGCTCGAGGACGCGGCCTGCTACGCCGAGGCCTGGACGCTGGAGCGCGCGGTGAAGGCGCAGTCGGGCCATGTGCCGGCGCCCGTCTATCTGGTCGAAAGCCCGGGCGCCGAGCCGCGCGCGCTCTCCGACGGCGCGGCGCTGTGGCTGAAGCCGAAAGCCGAGATTTCGAAGGAGGACTACGCCGAGTTCTACCGGGGCCTCGGCGCCTTCGACGAGCCCGCCGTGACCACCCATTTCCGCGCCGAGGGGCGGCACGAATACGTCGCGCTCGCCTTCACCCCCTCGGCCCCGCCGTACGACCTGTTCGACGCCGAGCGCTCCGGCCGGATGAAGCTCTACGTCAAGCGCGTCTTCATCACCGACGACGCGGAGCTGCTGCCCCGCTACCTGCGCTTCGTTCGCGGCCTCGTCGACTCGTCCGACCTGCCGCTGAACGTCTCGCGCGAGATGATCCAGGAAAGCCCGGTCCTCGCCGCGATCCGGAAGGGCGTGACCAACCGCGTCCTCGGCGACCTGGAGAAGCTGGCGGACAACGACGCCGAAAGCTTCGCGAAGGTCTGGGAGGCCTTCGGCGCGGTCATAAAGGAAGGCGTCTACGAGGACTTCGAGCGCCGCGACCAGCTGCTGGCGCTCGCCCGCTTCCGGACCACAGCCTCCGGCGAGGGCTACCGGACGCTGAAGCAGTATCTCGCAGACCTCAAGGACAACCAGACCGCGATCTACTATCTCGCGGGCGCCGAGCCCGAGCGGCTGAAGGCGTCGCCGCATCTCGAAGGCTTCCGCGCGAGAGGCGTCGAGGTGCTGCTGCTGTCGGACGCGATCGACAGCTTCTGGACCTCCTCCGTCCAGGGCTTCGAGGGCAAGCCGTTCAAGTCGGTGACCCAGGGCGCGGCGGATCTGTCGCTGATCGCGAAGCCCAAGGCCGCCGACGGCGCCTCCTCGGGCGCGGAGACGACGCCCGCCGTCACCGCCTTCATCGACTTCGCGAAGGCGACGCTCGGCGGGAAGGTGTCGGACGTGCGCGCGTCGGATCGGCTGACCGACAGCCCCGTCTGTCTCGTCGCCCCGGACCATGGCCCTGATCGCCAGCTCGAGAAGATCCTCGCGGGCGCGGGGCGGGCAGCCTCCGCCGCGAAGCCCGTGCTCGAGATCAACCCGTCGCACGCGCTCGTCGCCGCTCTGGCGGCCCGCGCGGACGTCGACGCGGCGTTCAAGGAGGACGCGGTCGGTCTGCTGTTCGACGAGGCCCGGATCCTCGACGGAGAGCGGCCGGACGACGCCGCGGACTTCTCGGCGCGGCTGGCGCGCGTGCTGCAGAAGGCGCTGTCCTGAACAACAAAGGGCGCGGCCATGGCCGCGCCCTTCTCGTTCCAAGTCCGCGCGCAAGCGCCGCGGGGGAGGAACTCTTAGCGCGCGGCGGCCGCCATTTTCTTCCGCCATAGGTTTCGCAGCAAGTCGCGCGCCGGGCTCGGCTGGCCATGGCGCAGTGGCGCCGCCTTGATCGCGGGATGATCGAAGATGGTCTTGCCCGCCTCAGCCGAGATCGGAGCGTAGGGCAGGGGGAAGGCCTCGAGCAGCGGGTCCAGGTCGAAGTCGATGGGCTCCCAGGCCTTGTCGATGGCGGCCATCAGCTTCGCCCAGTCGGTCCTCTGCCGGCGGGCCTGGTGGTAGATCGGAATGCTCGTCCGTCCGACGCCCAGGTACAGGTCGGTGATCCGCAGATCGTAGCCGTCGTTGGGGTCCATCGGACGCGTCTGGAGACCCTTCCCCTCATCGCCGCGCGGCGCGAAGTAGAGGCAGGGAATGCCGTAGCTCTCCGCGAAAACGAGGCCGTGCAGGCTGGTCGACACCAGGCGCCGGCAGGACAGGATCTCGTCGATCCGATCCTTCATCGCCGCGACGGAGACGTCCGTCACGGTGTTGATGATCTTGATCCGCCCCTTGAACTCGTCGGGAACGTCGTAACGCAGCATCTCGGGCTTCGGCTGCGTCGTGAGGCTGCGGTCGACCAGGTCCGAGAGGTGGACGATCACGCCGAGGTCGTACTTCTTCTCCGTCTCGGGGGCGTAGAACCGGGGGAGCGCCCACACGGGATCGCCGAACGCCGCCGGCCCGACCGCGTTTTCCTCCTTGAGGATGGCCCGAGTGACCGGCCCGCGCGTGGCGTAGACCTTGTAGGCAGTGTCCGCGTTCGGAACGAACGGGATCTTGTCGCCGTGATGCAGCGGGTTGCGATTCGCGGACGTGCCTGTCCCCCAAACCGAGACCGAGCCCTTCTCGAGGCTATGGGCGATGGTCCCGACCGCCGCGAGCCGCGGCAGTTCGGAGCGGTGGGCCTCGTGAAAAATCGGGAGGCCCGACAGCATCGCAACCATCAGGGGACTCAAGGCGTCGCCAAGGTTGAGATAGGTCTGGTCCTGAGTCGCCGCCACCCAGCTCACGGGCGCTGCGCCGATGGACGCCGCGACTTCGGCGATCTCAGTCGATTGCAAAAAGGAACTCCTCGTCTCGCCAGCGGGCGCCCGCCGGGCGCTGGGGGCGTGGTCGCCCGACCCGCAACTGACATGCGCTCTGCATGGCGCAATTCGCGCCGGGGCTCAACACCTTGATGCCGCGCAGCAATAGATCGCAGCCATGAAACACGGCGGCGAAGGCTTGTTCAGCCACAAAGTCGCCTGATTCCGAGAACTGTTGCCGCCTCTCAACACCCGACCTGAAAGACTTGTGGACGAGCGGGCGTTTGCTGGCACGGTTCGTAAGGCCTCATTTACGCTCAATTAAAGGGTTCAAGACCGTTATCGGGGCAATGATTGATGGGGGACCTTGCGGCCTTGGCGTATCGGACGCGCTTCCAGCGGACCAGTCTTCGATCGGCATGCGTCGTCGTGGCGGATGCGATCGGAGGTCGATCCGTTGTCGGGGCGTTCGGAAGGGGCTCGCGATCTTCCGTTGCGTTTCGCCGACCGCCTGCGTTTGTGGCTCTTGCCGCAGCCGTGCGGATGAGCAATGTGAGCGCGCGCGAAACTGAGAAGGCGAACTGAATGTATGCGTTCAAGCGTCGTGCTTACTGGCGTCCGAGTTCTCGGCAGGCGTCGGTCGCCTGCCTCAGCGTCGCTCTCGCGACGGCTCCGCTCGCCGGCTGCACCTCGCTGCCATCCAGCGGGCCGCAGGCAAGCGCCGTCGAGAGCGAAGCCAAGTCCCCTAAAACGCTGCCCTTTCGCCTTGTGAAGTACTCCGCCCAGGCCAGCAGCATCCTGTCGGCCTACGGCGAGGTGGGGATGTCCACCGACGGGTTCTTCCGTGGCGGCGGGGGCGGCGGCGCGCTCGGCGCCGGCGACGCGATCTCCGTCACGGTGATCGAGCCCACGTCGGGCGGCCTCTTCACCGGCATCAGCAGCGCCAGCGCCGGCGGCGAAGGCTCCAAGATCGTCACCCTGCCGGACATCCAGATCGACGGCGGCGGGATGATCGTCTTCCCCTTCGTCGGGCGCGTGAAGGCGGCGGGCAAGACGCCGACCCAGCTCGGCCTCGAGATCGAATCGAAGCTCAAGGAGAACGCGGTTCAGCCGCAGGTCCTCGTGCGCCTGTCCGCGAACCTGGCGAATCGCGTCGTCGTCGGCGGCGACGTGAAGGCGCCGGGCGAGTTCGACATCACGCCGGCCGGCGAGACGCTTCTCCAGCTCGTGACGCGCGCGGGCGGCCCGGCCGCCCGGCCGAGCGACACGGTGGTGTCGCTGACCCGCGGATCGACCACACGCTCCGTGCGCCTGCACGCGCTGCTCCAGAGCCCGAGCTCCGACATCCGCGTCCAGAAGGGCGACTTCATCAACGTCTCGACCGTGGCGCGCACGTACCTGATGCTGGGCGCTTCCGGCACCTCCGCGGAATTCCCGCTGCCGGCGGAGCCCCTGAGCCTCGCCGGCGCGCTGGGGCGCGCGGGCGGCCTCAACGACGCGCGCGCCGACGCGAAGGGCATCTTCGTGCTGCGCTACGAGCCGCGGGCGATCGCAGACCAACTTGCGCCGGGCGGCCCGGGCGGCGGCGCCTTCGTGCCGGTCGTCTACCAGTTCGATATGGGCAGCGCGGGCGGCTTCTTCCTGACCGACCGCTTCAACCTGCGCCAGAAGGACATCGTCTATCTCTCGAACGCCGGCTCGGTGGAGCTCTCGAAGATGCTCGACTTGTTCCGGATGACGGTGAGCCCCGTGCTGACGGGCGCGTCCATCGCCAAGACCGGCCAGAGCTTCGGCCAGTAGACCCAGGCGCCTGATTCCAACATGCAAAAGGGGCGCTCCGTGGCGCCCCTTTTCTTGTCCGCTCCACCCGGATCGCCCACCGGCGGGCGGGGAGCGAAGCCCGGCGCGCGTCAGGCGCGGATCAGGCCCTGCATCGGCCGAACCTGCTCGCTGCCGGGGAAGATGGTGCTGCCGAGCGTCTTTTCGTCGATGTCCAGCTGGTCGGCCAGGAGGCCTTTGAGCACCGCCCGCATGTCCGTCGTGGGGGCCAGATCGCGGTCCTCGAACAGGGCCCTCTGGCTGAGCCCCGGCCAGTCCGCGATCACGCGACCGCCGTTCACCCGGCCGCCGACCAGGAAGGCGACGCCGCCGTTGCCGTGGTCGGTACCTTTAGTGCCGTTGACGCGCGCCGTCCGGCCGAACTCCGTGACGATCAGGACGCTGGTGTCGGCCCAGACCGGCCCCATGCCGGTGCGGAGCGCCGTCACGCCTTCGTCCAGCGCGACGAGGTTCTTCGCCAGCCGGCCGTCGTAGGGGCCTTCGGCCGTGTGGGTGTCCCACCCGTCGAAGTTCATCACCGCGATCCTGGGGCCGTCCGGCGCCGCCATCAGCCGCGCCGCGGCGTTCGCCGCCAGAGCGAAGCCTTTCGATGAGGCCGGCGCCTCCTGCTGCAACCGCTTCATCGAGGGCTCGTCGCCCAGGAACAGGTCGACTCGGGCGCCCTCGCGCAGGGCGGCGGCCAGTTTCAGGTCGCGCGCATCGTAAAGCGCTTCGAGCCGCTGGAGCGTGTCGGCCTGGGCGTAGTTCATGGCCTGCGGCTGCCAGCTTTCGACCGGCGCCGCGCCGCGGAGAATGAGCGGCGTGGTGGCCGCGACGGCGAGGCCGCGTTTCGGGGCGAGCCGGACGCCCTTCTCGGGCTGCATGGCGGCGAGCGCCCGGTTGAGCCAACCGCTGTCCTCGCCGGTGCCCGACTTGGGCATGCCGTTCTCCAGCACCTCCTGGCCGTCGAAGTGCGAGCGCGCCCGGTAGGGCGTGGCGACCGCGTGGAAGATCAGGGCTTCCTTGCGATCGTAGAGGCTCGCGAGCGCCGGCATGCTCGGGTTGAGCGAGAACATGGCGTCGAGCCTGTGCGCCTCGCCCAGCTTGGGGCTTTGGAAATCCGCGCGCAGCGCCGCGAAATCCGGATCGCCGATCGGCATCACCGCGCCGAGGCCGTCGAGGCCGCCCCGCAGGATGACGACGAGCAGCCGCGGGTCGCGGCTCCCCGCGGCCCAGGCCTTAGGGATGAACGGCGAGGCGAAGAGCGCTGCGCTGGTGGCCGCCAGGAAGTGGCGGCGGGTTGTTCCGGTCATCGCCTATCTCCTCTGGAAGTCAGGGCTCAGCAGCAGAATCGTGAGCGCCTGTTCCTGGCTTTCGCCGCGCAGCACGGCGGTGCGGGTTTCGTCGGAGAGCAGGCCGGCGAGCTGCGTGTCGACCACCTGCTTCATGTTCAGACGATCGGCGTGGCGCGCGGACAGGTCCTGCGCCCAGTCCAGACGGGTCTTGATGCCGTCCGAGGTCGCCCAGGCGTCGTCGTCGTCGGACCAGCCCTTGGGGGAGGGCGCCGTCAGATAGGGCTGGCCCATGGCGACGAGCGCGACATAGGGGACGGGCGGCCGCGGCGTGGCGTCGAGAAGGCGGGCGACGCTGGCGACGAACTCGATCGGCGGCCGCAGCTTGGCCGGCGGCGCCGTCCAGGCCTCGTCGTGCCGGGCCAAGGTGCGAGCGAGCGCTTTCAGATCTCCGTTCGTGTCCTTGAAGCTGCGCTCGAGCGCCGTAAGCAGCGCGGGCGAAGCGTCGTCGGCGACGAAGGCGCGCGCGAAGCGGCGCGACACATGCCGCGCGGTCGAGGGATGCTCCGCCAGATCCTTCAAAACGGCGCGGAGCTGGCCCTCGCCGTCGTCGGCGTAGCGCTTGCCCAAGATCGTCTTCGCGCCCGGTTGGTGCCACGCCTCCTTGAACACCGTCGTGCCGCAGGCGTCGCCCTCCGGGTCGAGATCGACCGTCCAGCCGCTCAGAACGTTAGCGAACGAGGTGACGTCGGCTTGGGTGTAGCCGCCGTCGGCGCCGAGCGAATGCAGCTCGAGCACCTCCCGCGCGAGGTTCTCGTTGACGCCGCGCTTGCCGCGCTGGCCCACCTTCGACTTCGGGCCGATCGAGCGCTCGTTGTCGAGATAGAAGATCATCGAAGGGTGCGTGGTCGAGGCGACCAGCATGTCGTGGAACGAGCCGAGGACGTTCGGCCGCACCACCTCGCGCTGGAAGGGGCCGACGGTGATCGCCACCTTGCCCTTCACCGCCGCGACCGTGAAGTGATTGCCCCAGTGAAGCGCCAGCCGCTCCTGGTACGGGCAGGGGCTGCCGCGCACCGCCTCGAGCCAGGCATGGAAGTCCTCGGCGCGGTTGTTCGCCTTCGCGACGCCCGACAGGTCGATGTCGAACTCGCCCCGGCGCTTATCCCGCTTCTGGCGGCGGGCCATGCCCTCGTCCATCGCCATGTCGCCGTCGCCGGCCATGTCGCCGGCCATGCCGCCGCCCGGGGCCATCTCGCCGCCGGCCATCTCTCCGCCGCCGGCTCCCGCCGCCGCAGCGTCGCTCCCGCCCTTGCGTTGGACGTCACGGTTCGCGGCGATCTGCTCGTTGATCTTCTCGCGCTGGTAGTGCCGGCGCTCGACCATGGTGCGGAGTTGGCCGGGGGTGTCGCGGAGCTCGCCCTGATACGATGGCAGCGCCATCTCGAGCTGCCGCTCGACATAAGCGCGCGGTTCGGACGGCGGGCCGTCTTTCGACACGCCCAGGCCAAAACGTCCGACCGCGAGAAGCGACGGATGCGTCGGTTCCATGAACCCTCCATCCCGAAAGATCGCGGCCAGCGGCCGTCAGCACACCTTCTACGGCATGCTGCGCCGCACCCTTCGCTTCGGTGATGGAAAAATTATGGTCGGCGGCTGAAACGGGCCTTCACAGAACCGGCATCGCGGGCGTCAGGCGAGAGCCTCATCCAGGAACGGGAGGAACTCCGGCAACTCCGTCGTCCATCGATCGGCACCCGCCCGCTGCGGTTCCAGCCACGCATGATAGTCGTGGCCGAGAGCCGTGGACAGCCGAGCGTAGTTGAATCGCAGGGCGTAAGCGCCGTCCATGATGGGGAGGATTTCGACGATCTTCGCCCCGCGCGCCGCGAACAGGATGTGCGCGAGTCCGGCGCCGTGCGGGCCCGCAATGACCTTCGCGCCTGCCGCGGCGGCGATCTGATCCGCGATCGGCAGATCGGCCATCCGCAGCACATCGAAGCCCCGTGCGCTCATCTCCTTTTCGACGAACTCTTCGTTGACCATTGGCCGCCGCTTGGCGTCGCGGCGGGAAATGTAGATCTTCTCGCCGAACGACCTGCCGATCGCCGCCTTCAACGCCTCGGATCGAAGCCCGTTGAAAACGCCTTTGGTCGCGTCGGGGTACATAAGACCCGCGAAGCCCACGCGCGGCATCAGCAGGCGGCTCACGAAAACCGGTTTGTCGACCTCGGCGTATTGGACGCCGAGCGAACGCTTCAGAAGCGCCAAGGTCTCGCGTTCGAAGCGCGGCGATCCCGCGGCGATGACGACCGGAACAGGCCGTGCGGCCTTATCGAGATACATGCCGAATCGCGGCGTCTGGTCGACAAGCCAATGGTAGATGCCGCGCGTACCCATGATCGCGTGGCACGCGGCGTCCATGCGCTCGGCGTCGGCGGCGGCCATATCCGGAATCGGCTGCCCATTGGTTTGGATGATCTCGCCGCCTTCGCGCCAGATCTGCCCAAACCGGTCGACGAAGACATCGTTGAATTCCACGACCTTGGGCGGCGCCGGCGAACGAAGACGCGACTGCAGGAGAAGCATCTCGCTTTCAAAACCCGCAAGGTGGCGCGTCGGAACCTCCGCGCTCGCCGCAGCACGCGTCGCGCCCAACTTTTCGGAGGGACGATCGACGCCGACGAACGCGATCGCTGAGAGCGTCGGCTTTGCGGACAGACCGCCGCCTGTCGCCTCGGTCAGCCGGCCGTGGATCTCACGCTTGACTTCACTGTCCTTGACTGCGCCATAGAGCCTCTTCGCCTGGCGGATAAACCCTGCGTCTTTCAGAGCTTCAGGGCTGGTCGTCAGAAGGCGCCAAGCGTCTTCCGGCCGGCCGGCCTTTGCGAACTTGCGCACGAGGCCAAACCGCTCGCGGACCTGCCATGGGCTCTCGAGAGCGATGGCGGCGGCCGCGTCGAGCGTCCGTACATCTTTAATCTCTTGACCGGCGAGAATGTAAAGCTGAAGTATCCGGACGTTTCGGGCCAGGGCAGGGTCGTCATCGACGAGCTTTATTATGCTCTCCCAATCACCTTCGAGGGCGGCGTCCTTCGCTTTTTTCAACAACAGCATTTGTTTTATCACAACAGTAGGAGATCGACGCCGAGGCGGCGGAGACGACGCGGGGGCGGATGCTTCCGGCCTCAAAGCTCGGCGGGAAAATAGAAATTTCAACATCTCGAGGCCGCAGGTGGACTATTGGCGCAAGGTTGTAACAGCAGATCAACCGGGACCGCGGCGGACATTCTTCGAGCCCGGCCGGCCAATGCCGACAGGGCTCGAGCGCTTATACCCGGTGGTCGCGGATCGAGGCGAGCGCCAGACGTGCGATGATCCAGGCGATGATCGTGCCGACGATGACCCACATCAGGCTCTTTGACTTGTTCGGCAGGATCGGATCGACGGGAACGCGCGGCGAGACGATGTTGACGATGTAGAGCTTCTTCATCTCCGCCTGCACGAGCGAACTCTGCAGCATCGCGACCGCCGAAGAGTACTTCTGCTGCGCGAGGCCCTGATCGACGGTGAGCATCTTGTACGAGCCGATCAGGGGCGCGAGGGCGTCGGTCTTGCCGGTCAGGCGCTGCTGTTCCGCGGTGAGCTGCACCTCCAGCGCGTCGAGCATATTGCGGATTTCGGACGTCCGAGGCGACGTGGGCGTGGAGGTCTTCGACAGCGCCGTCATCTCGGCGCGTTTGCTCGCGATCTGGTCGCGCAAGGTCTGGATGATCGTGCCGTACGACGTGGTCTCCACCGTCGGATCGATCATGCCGTTGGCGAGCTGGAAGTCCGTGATCGCCTGGTTGGTCCGGCGCATCTCGTTGGAGGCCTCGGAGACCTGATCCTGCGCCAGCTTGATCATGTCCGCGCGGGCGCGCTCGTTGAACTGGTTGACCAGCTGCTCGCTCATCCGCGACAGCTCGGCGCCGATCTTGAAGGCAGTGTCGGCGTCGTAGCCGTAGGTCGTCAGGCTGATCTGACCCTGAAGGTCGTCGTAAGAGACCTCGATCTGCGAGAGGTAGTGCTGATACTGCCGCTCGTGGCGGGCTTCGGGCGAAAGCCGTCCGAACCAGTCGATCGAGGTCTCCTGCATCCGGGGCGTCAGGTTGATCCGCTTGTTCAGTTCGTCGAACGCTTCGCGCGACTTGATGTAGTTGACGACCGCGTAGGACTCGTCGATCGCGCGCTCCGCTTGGCTCGGCACCGTTTGCCCGACCTGGCCGACCATCGATCCTGGCACGCCTGAAACGCCGCTCGCCGGGTTCCGAATGGCGATGACGCTCTCGGCGACGTAACGGTTGGACGCGATCCCGAACAGGTAAATGCAGGCGACGACGAGCGGCACAGTGAGGAAGAGCGCGTTGAAGAGGCGCATCTTCTTGCGCCATGCCTCGCGCGAGGACGGGCGTTCGAAGCTCTCGACGTCGTCGATGCGGCCGCGCCGCAGAGGCGGGGGCGAGGGACGCCGAGTGTCGACGAAGTCCTCTGCGGGCGTCGCCACCGCGGTCGACGACGCCGCAGGGGCGGCGGCCGGCGTCCTCAGCGAGACCGCGTCGGCGTTGGCGCCGGGCCGCGGGGCTCGCCGACGCGCGCCGATAGGGTTCATGTTCGCGATCTTCATTGGACCTCCGCCATCACTCGCTGAGCGGGTCGGAGAGATCTTGCCCGTCGGTCGCCCCACGGAACGCCAAGATCGCTTCCCCCTTACTGTCGAATTTCTGCAACTTACGATTGATGATCACATAGCACTCGTCGCACATTTCGCGAATGGTCTGGGCTGTTCGGGTGACCACGATCAGGCTGCGGTCGCCCTTCATCTCGAGCAGTTTTTCCTGCACCAGATCGCGAAACGGCTTGTTGCCTAACGCAACCCGCTCATCAACAACGTAGCAATCAAAAGAGAGCGCTAAGCACAGGCTGATCGTCGCTCGAGTATTCAGTTCATCCGGCAGCTGGTCGAGCGCGATGTCCAGATCTTGCCTTTTGATCTTACCAAGATCAATCACCGCGTCAAGCATATCAGGCGGCCAGGCGTTGTAGATCGCCGACACGAACCGCACGTTCTGACGGATGCTGAAACGTTTGCTGAAAATCGTTCGCGACGCCAGCGGCCACGACACCGACATTCCGCAGTCGATCCGCCCTTCGGTCGGCGACTGGTTCCCGTTCAGCAAGTTGACCAGCGTCGTCTTGCCCGTACTCGC
>Ga0256876_1000218_pt1 | contig 12713 bp, 12 predicted proteins | sample MC6MC0419MT_FD_186340 | JGI IMG/M metagenome (GOLD analysis project Ga0256876, IMG submission 186340) | Metatranscriptome of enriched soil aggregate microbial communities from Iowa State University, Ames, United States - MC6-MC0419-MT... | ecosystem: Environmental > Terrestrial > Soil >...
GCCGACGTCGACGAGGACTGGAGGACGCGGTGGCGAAGACGATCAAGATCATCGGGATCGGCGCGGGCGACCCGGACCACCTCACCCTCCAGGCCGTGAAGGCGCTGAACCGGGTCGACGCGGTCTTCCTGATGGACAAGGGTCCCGCAAAGGAAAAGCTCATCGCGCTGCGCAAGGAGATCTGCCGGCGGCACCTTACCGAACGGCCCTACCGTTTCGTCGAGGCCACCAGTCCCGAGCGCGACCGCGACGGCGATTACCCGGGGCAGGTGCAGGGCCTCAACGCCCGCAAGCAGGACGTGTTCGAGCGGCTGATCGGCGAACTCGCGGATGGCGAATGCGGCGGCTTTCTCGTTTGGGGCGATCCTTCGCTCTACGACAGCACGATCCGGATCGTCGGCGCGATCGCCGAAAGCGGCCGGCACGACATCGCGTGGGAGGTCATCCCCGGCATCAGCAGCATCCAGGCGCTCGTCGCCAAGCACCGCACCACGCTGAACCGGATCGGCTCGCCGGTGGAGATCACCACCGGCCGCCGGCTGGCGGCGGGCTTCCCGGCCGAGGCCGACAGCGTGGTGGTGATGCTCGACGCCGAAAACGCCTACGAGGCGCTCGCCGAAAGCGACGCCTTCGAGATTTTCTGGGGCGCCTACGTCGGGACGCCGGACGAGATTCTGATCTCCGGCCGGCTGAAGGACGTCGCGGGGGAGATCGTCCGTCGCCGCGCCGAGGCGCGCGAGGCCAACGGCTGGATCATGGATTCCTATCTTCTGCGCCGCGACGAGCCGAAAAGCTGAACCGCCGATGAAACACCGGCGCGGTTCCAGCGTTAAGGCCTGATGACCCAGCGCGTCGCCCGTCGCCTCGTCCAAGCCGCCGTCATGCTGGCGGTCGTGAGCGCGGCTGTTCCCGCCGCCGCCCAGAGCCGCCCCTACGCGCCCACGCTGTCCTGCGCTCGCTTGCATGCGCTGCTCGAGCGCTCGGGCGCCGCGGTCATAAGCACGGGTCCGCGCACCTACGATCGCTTCGTTCGCGACGGACGCTTCTGTCAGTCGACGGAAGTCACGGAAGCCGCCTGGGTCCGCGCGTCCGACGAGCCCGACTGTTTCATCGGCTACACCTGCAAGGAAGCCGACAGGGACGACCAATGGTGAGGTTGCGCGCCTGATCTTCGCCTGAAACCTTAATGCCCGACACGCGTTGCTATAGCAACGGAGAATGATAAGGGCGGGCAGATGAGACGAAAGACCCACGACAAAGAGACTAAGCAGAACGACGAACGTCCCAGCCGTCGGATCATCACCCTTAGAACGTTGATCGCCGACGCGCTTCACAAAGCAGAACGTAGCGAAAGTTCGTCAGCTTCGCGCTGATCTTAGATGCATTGAAAGGCGCCGCGAACCTGAGCGGCGCCTTTTTGCGTTTGCCGGCCTTAATCGACTGTCGTCGTCGCCCGGTCAGACCTCGATCAGTCCCCTCGCCTTCAATTCTCCGATCACCTCGTCCGCCATCTGCTCGGGCGTCGCTGCGACCGTGTCGAGATGGACCTCGGGATGCTCCGGCGCCTCGTAGACGCTGTCTACGCCGGTGAAGTTCTTGAGTTGCCCGGCGTCGGCCTTTGCATAGAGACCCTTGGGGTCGCGCGTGCGGCAGACGTCGATCGGCGTGTCGACGAAGACCTCCAGGAACTCGTCGGCTCCGACGAGGTCCCGGGCCATCCGGCGTTCGGCGCGGAACGGCGAGATGAACGACACGAGCACGATGAGGCCGGCGTCGACGAACAGCTTGGCCGCTTCCGCTACGCGGCGGATGTTCTCCACGCGGTCCGCGTCGGTGAAGCCAAGGTCGCGGTTGAGGCCGTGGCGGACGTTGTCGCCATCGAGCACATAGGTGTGCCGGCCCATGGCGTGGAGCCGCTTTTCGACCAGGTTGGCGACGGTCGACTTGCCCGCTCCGGACAGGCCCGTGAACCACAGGATCGCCGGCTTCTGCCCCTTCAGCGCGGCGCGCGAGGCCTTGTCGACATCGAGCGCCTGCCAGTGGATGTTGGTCGCCCGGCGCAGGGCGAAATCGATCATGCCGGCGCCGACCGTCGCGTTCGTCTGCCGGTCGATGATGATGAAAGCGCCGGTGTCGCGGTTCTGCTCGTAGGGGTCGAACGCGACCGGCGCGGACAGCGAGACGTTGACGACGCCGATCTCGTTGAGCCGCAGCTCCTTCGCCGCGAGATGCTCGAAGCTGTTCACGTCGATCTTGTGCTTGATCTCCGTGACGCTTGCCGTAATCGACTTCGTGCCGATCTTGACAAGGTAAGGGCGGCCCGGCAGCAGCGGCGCGTCGTTCATCCAGACGACATGGGCGGAGAACTGGTCCGCGACGTCCGGTCGGGCGTCGGCCGACGCGAGCAGATCGCCGCGCGAAACGTCGATCTCGTCGGCCAGCGTCAGCGTCACCGCGTCGCCCGCCCCGGCGTCGGGAAGATCGCCGTCCATCGTGACGATCCGCGCCACCGTCGAGGTCCGTCCGGAGACGGCTGAGGCGACGCTGTCGCCCACGCGGACCGCGCCGCTTGCGATCGTCCCGGAGAAGCCGCGGAAGTTCAGGTTGGGCCGGTTGACCCACTGCACGGGCATCCGGAACGGCTGGTCGCTGACGCGATCCTCGATCTGGACGGTTTCGAGATGCTCGACCAGCGTCGGCCCTTCGTACCAGGGCATGCGGTCCGAACGGCCGAGCACGTTGTGGCCGTAGCGCGCCGACAGCGGGATCGAGACCAACGTGTCGAACTTCAGCCCCTCGGCAAAGCTCTGGAAGTCGGCGCGGATCTCCTCGAAACGATCTTGGTCGAAGTCCACGAGGTCGATCTTGTTCACCGCCAGCACGGCGTGGCGGATGCCGAGCAGCGAAGCGATGAAGGCGTGGCGGCGGGTCTGCACCGCGACGCCGTGGCGGGCGTCGACCAGCAGCACAGCGACGTCGGCCGTGGAGGCGCCGGTCGCCATGTTGCGGGTGTACTGTTCGTGGCCGGGCGTGTCGGCCACGATGAACTTACGCTTGTCAGTGGTGAAGAAGCGGTACGCGACGTCAATCGTGATGCCCTGCTCGCGTTCGGCCTCCAGGCCGTCGACGAGAAGCGCGAGATCGATGTCTTCGCCGGTCGTGCCGTGGCGGCGGCTGTCGCGCTCGAGCGTGGCGAGCTGGTCGTCAAAGATCAGCTTGGTGTCGTAGAGCAGCCGGCCGATCAGGGTGGACTTGCCGTCGTCGACGCTGCCGCAGGTGAGGAAGCGCAGCAGGCCCTTGCGCTCCTGCGCGGCGAGGTAGTCGACGAAGGCCTCGGCCTTCTCGGCGATCGCGAGCTCGGCCATCAGAAGTACCCTTCCCTTTTCTTCTTCTCCATCGAGGCGGACTCGTCGTGGTCGATCAGCCGGCCCGAGCGTTCGGAGGTGCGGGCGATCAGCATTTCGCGCACGATCTCCGGCAGCGTGGCGGCGTCGGACTCAAGAGCGCCGGTCAGCGGGTAGCAACCGAGCGTCCGGAACCGCACCAGACGGTCCTCCAGGGCTTCGCCGTCCTTGAGGACAAGGCGGTCGTCGTCCTTCATGATCAGCATGCCGTCGCGCTCGACCACAGGCCGCTTCGCCGCGAAATAGAGCGGAACGATCGGAATCTCCTCGGCCAGGATGTACTGCCAGATGTCGAGCTCGGTCCAATTCGAGAGCGGAAACACCCGGATCGACTCGCCCTTATGAATACGGGCGTTGTAAAGCCGCCAGAGTTCCGGGCGCTGGTTCTTCGGGTCCCAGCCGTGGGTCTCGGTGCGGAAGGAAAAGACCCGCTCCTTGGCGCGCGACTTCTCCTCGTCGCGCCGGGCTCCGCCGAAGGCCGCGTCGAAGCCGTAGTGCGTCAGCGCCTGCTTCAGCGCCTCGGTCTTCATGACGTGCGTGTAGTAAGACGACCCGTGGTCGAACGGATTGACGTTCTGCGCCTTGCCGTCCGCGTTCGTCCAGGTGATCAGCTCTAGACCGAGACGCCGCGCGGTCTCGTCCCGGAAAGCGATCATCTCCCGGAATTTCCAGGTCGTGTCGACGTGCAGCAGCGGAAACGGCGGCTTCGACGGGTAGAACGCCTTCATCGCGAGATGAAGCATCACCGAGGAGTCCTTGCCGATCGAGTAGAGCATCACCGGGTTGCGGAACTCGGCCGCGACCTCGCGCATGATGTGGATGCTCTCGTCCTCGAGCCGCTTGAGATGGGACTGACGGTCGATCGACACGGATAGAGGCCTTTCGGATTGGGCCGCCGCGGGACAAAAGCCTGCGGCGCAAGGCGTCGCTCGGGGGAGCCCCGGCGCGGGTCGCAAGCGCTTACACTAAATCGATCACTTTTGCGAAAGCTTCGAAGCGCAGCCGGCGCGCGTCTGGCTCATGGCTGGAGGGAGGTCGATCTTGTGCGCTTTACGCACAGGCCGCGGTGACCTAGGTCCGGTCTCACGTCGAGCGGCCCGCGCGCCGCCTTTGGATCAAGGAGCTCCCCATGGACCTCGGCATCGCCGGCCGCACCGCCATCGTCTGCGCATCGAGCAAGGGCCTCGGCCGCGCCTGCGCGACGGCGCTCGCCGCCGAGGGCTGCACCGTTGTGATCAACGGCCGCGACGGCGCATCGCTTGAAAAGACCGCGGCCGAGATCCGCGACGCGACCGGCGCCGAGATCATCCCGGTGGTCGGCGACGTGGCGACGCGGGAGGGGCAGGCCGCCCTGCTCGCAGCGGCGCCGCAGGTCGACATCCTCGTCAACAACAACGCCGGCCCGCCCCGCAAGGATTTTCGCGAACTCGACCGCGAGGCCATGCTGAAAGGCGTGGTGGCGAACATGGTGACGCCGATCGAGCTGATCCAGCAGGTGATCGACGGCATGGCGGAGCGCGGCTTCGGGCGCATCGTGAACATCACCTCGGCCTCGGTGAAGGCTCCGATCGTGGGCCTCGACCTCTCCAGCGGGGCCCGCGCCGGCCTCACCGCCTTCGTCGCCGGGGTGGCGCGGACGGTCGCGCACCGCAACGTGACGATCAACGGCATCCTGCCCGGCATGTTCGACACCGACCGCCTGCGCGGAGGCTTTCCGGCGGAGGCGAAGCTGCTGGGCGTCACCCCGGAGGAGGTCGCGGACAAGCGCCGCGGCGGCAATCCGGCCAAGCGCTTCGGCTCGCCCGAGGAGTTCGGCCAGCTCTGCGCCTACCTCTGCTCCGCACAGGCGGGCTACGTCACGGGCCAGAACATCCTGATCGACGGCGGCGGATTTCCGGGCGCGTTCTGACGGGGATCAGGCCACCGCGCCGCGCGTAAGTCCCAGCGCCGTCTCGCGAAACCGGTCGATCTCGCGGGGCATGGTCCGCTGTTCCGGCGTCAGCGTCACGCTGACGTCCTGCTCGATCCGGACGGGCGGGCCGGCCAGCACCACCAGCCGATCGGCCAGGCGGATGGCCTCCCGGCTGTCGTGGGTGACGAACAGCACCGTCGTCGGGCGCCGTGCGATCAACTCGGCCAGCAGGTCGCGCAGACGGTCGGCGTTGGCCTCGTCCAAGGACACGAAGGGCTCGTCCATCAGCAGCAGGTCGGGCTCAAGCGCGAAGGCCCGGGCGAGCGCCACGCGGCGCTGCATGCCGAGAGAAAGGCGCTCGGGATAGACGTCGGCGGCGTCACCCAGGCCCATCTCGGTTAACAAACCGAGCGCGCGGGTTAACGATGCGGCCGTTTTGGGTAACGGCAGGGTAACGTTCTCAAGCACGGTCCGCCACGGCAGCAGCCGCGGGCTCTGGAACGCGTACCCGATCCGCGGCTCCTCCCGAGAGAAGGCCACCCGCCCGTCGAAATCGCGATCGACGCCGGCAATGAGGTTCAGCAGGGTCGTCTTGCCGAGGCCCGAGGGGCCGAGCAGCGCGGTGAACGACCGGTCCGCCACTTCCAGCGCGAAGTCCGCGTAGAGCGGCCGCGCGGGCGCGCCGCCCGCGGCCGGAAAGGTCTTGGCGGCGATGTCGATCGAGACGGCGGTCATCGGCGCCACCTGTTGGCGGCCCGCTCCCAGGGCTGGATCAGCCCGAGCTCGATGGCCTGGACGATCATCCCGAAGGCGAGCGCGTAGGCGAGAATGGTCGCCACGTCGAACAGCTGGAACGAGCTCTGCAGTTCGAAGCCCACGCCGTTGGGGCGACCCAGAAGCTCCACCACCAGCACGATCTTCCAGACCAGCGCGAGGCCGGACCGGGCGGCCGCGGCGAAGAACGGCGCGAGCTGCGGCAGGATGACGTGGCGGAGCGTCTTCCAGCGGCCGAAGCGGTAGATCCGGGCCATCTCGGCGAGATCCCGGCTGAGCGCCACCGCGCCCTCCCGTAGGGTCACGGCGACGTTGGGGATCTTGTTGATCGCGACCGCGAGGATGGCGGCGGACTCGTTCAGGCCGAACCAGACATAGGCCAGGATGATGATGACCAGCGCCGGCAGGTTGAGAAACAGCACCACCCAGGGGCTGAGCAGCCGGTCGGCGGTGCGCGACAGGCCGAGCAGGATGCCGAGCGCCGAGCCGATGAGCATGGCGATCGCGAAGCTCGCGGCGACCCGGGCGAGCGTGATCAGCAGGTTGAAGATCAGCTCGCCGGTTTCCGCCGCGACGACCAGCGCCCGGACCACCGTCGGCGGGTCCGGCAACAGGCGGCTGTCGACGACGAGCGCCACGATCCACCAGAGCGCGACGAAGACGCCGAGCGACAGCGCCGACCAACCAAGCCGTCCTGCAAAGGCCAAGGACCGCCCCTTACGCTTTCGGCGACCAGAACAGCGCGGGATCGAAGCGCGGATTGGCGCCGACCACGTCCGCGCCGCCGAGATCCGCCAGCAGTTCGTAGAGCTTCTTCGATGAGGCGAGCTGCGCTTCGGTCCAGGGGCCGGGCACGCCGGCGCGGAAGTAATCCCGGAGGCGCGTGAACTCCGCGTCCGAACTCACCTGCATGCCGGGCTTCAGCCGGTCCCAGGCCGCGTCCGAGGATTTCAGGATCTGGTTGGCCGCGTCGACCGCGCGGAAGAAGCCGGAGAGCGCCTTGGGCTCGGTGTTCGCCAGCTCCTCGCGCCAGACGAAGCCGACGAGCGGCGGCGGCGGCGTGACCCCGAGTTCGCCCATCAGCTGGGTGACGTCCGTCAGCTTGCGAAACCCCTCGGCGTCGAGCCGGGCGGCGAACTGCCAGTAGGTCAGCACGGCGTCGATCCGGCCGAGCCGCAGCTGTTCGGACAGCAGCGGCGGCGCGCCGAACACCGGCTCCAGCATGGTCGCGATGTCGCCGCCGACGAGATCATGGGCGCGGGCCCGCAGCAGCAGCCAGCTCTTGTCGAGCGGCCCTCCGGCGACCCCGAGCTTCTTGCCCTTCAGATCGCCGAGCCCGTCGATCTTCGAGTCCTTGCCCACGACGAGCGCCCCGAGAGCGCTGGAATAGGGCGCGAACTGCACCTTCTCCCCGTCGGCGCGCCGGCGCATCGCCCAGGTCCAGTCGCTGACCACGAGGTCGGCGTCGTTCGCCTGCAGCGCCACGGTGAGCGCCTGGGTGGAGGCGAGTTGGGTTCGCTCCAGCGTCACGCCTTCGCGGACGTCGAGCCCCTCGGCCGAGACGGTGTCGAGCAGCCAGTTGACGGTGCCAAACTTCAAGGTGGCGAGACGCAGCGGCCGGGCGGCCCGGACGGGGCCGAGCCCCGCCGCGAGCGCGACGCCGAGAGCGCCCGCGCCGATCAAGGCGCGACGCCGGGTGAGCGCAGGCATGTGGCCGTTCGTCACGCCGCGACCCCTGCGCAGGCGACGGCCGGAACCGTCGAGGACACGAATCGCATTGTCGGATTCCTTATGCCGCCGCTTCGACGGCGCGGTTCTGCTTGTTCAGCATTCGACGGATTACGACAGAGCCGGTCGACGCTGGGTATTGGAGCTTAGGATAGAGTTGCAACCCCACGCAGGTTAATCAAGCAAACGTCATAGCTTATTATTTTCTTATATATTGCGTTCCTACGGACGTACAGGTGGAATTGTTCCCGGTTGCGATCTAGCTCAGGCGCTGAACGCGTATCGCGTCGAGTTGCGGTTGATCTAACAAAGCGGCGGATCAACCGCCCGCAGGGAGGTTCGTGCATGGTCCTGTCGAAGGCCGCGGTCGCCCGCCGGCGGAGCGTCGCCGCGCGCGCGCTCATCGTCGCGCTTGGGCTGAGCCTTGTCGCGCCCTCCGCCTCCGCACAGGCTCCCGCCGCGACGCCGGCCCCATCCGCCCCCGCCGCGAAGCCCGCTGTCGCGCCCATGCCCTTCAAGTTCGGCGTGCTTCGTCAGTTTCCGACGCCGCCGCCGTGGTGGGACACGATCGCGACGCTCCCCCCGGAGGACGACGGCATCGCCGGCGCGCGCCTCGGGATCGTCGACAACAACACCACCGGCCGCTTCCTGAAGCAGGACTTCCAGCTCGCCGAGGAACTCGTCCCGTTTGGCGAGGACCCGATGCCGGCGTTCAACCGCCTGCTGGAGCAGGGCGCGACCTTCATCGTGCTCGCGGTCCCGGCCGATCAGCTTCTCAAGATGTCCGACGCGGTCAAGGACAGGGACGTGATCCTGTTCAACGCCGGCGCGCAGGACGACGAGCTTCGCGGCAAGGACTGCCGGTCGAACGTGCTCCACACGGCGCCGAACCGCGCGATGCTGACCGACGCCCTCGCCCAGTACCTCGTCTGGAAGCGCTGGACCAACTGGCTGCTGCTCACCGGCCGGCGTGAGGAGGACCGCAAATACGCGGACGACATCCGGCGCTCCGCGAAGAAGTTCGGCGCCAAGATCGTCGAGGAGCGGACCTGGAACTTCGGACCCGACGCGCGCGTGAGCGCCCAGAACGACGTGCCGGTGTTCACGCAGAACGTCGCCTACGACGTCGCGATGATCGCCGACGAGCTGGGCGAGTTCGGCGATCTGATCGGCTGGCGCACCTGGGACCCGCGGCCGACCGCGGGCACGGCCGGCCTGACGCCGACCACCTGGCATGCGACGCTGGAGAACTGGGGCGCCTCGCAGCTCCAGAACCGGTTCTACAAGCAATCGAAGCGCGTGATGCGCCCGCTCGACTTCCAGATGTGGCTCGCCATGCGCACGATCGGCGAATCCGCCACCCGCACCAAGACCAACGACCCCAAGAAGCTGCGCGAGTTCATCTTCGGGCCGACTTTCGAACTCGCCGGCTTCAAGGGGCAGTCCTTCAGCTACCGCGACTGGGACAACCAGCTGCGGCAGCCCATTCTGCTCGCCCAGCCGGCGGCCCTCGTCTCGGTCTCGCCGCAGGAGGGCTTCCTGCACCAGACCAACCTGCTCGACACGATGGGCTACGACCGGCCGGAAACGGCCTGCCGCATGCCCAAGCCCTGATCGATTGACCGCCTGATCGACACGTCGTCCGATCGCCCGATCGGAACGCCCAGAACACGAAGCGCAGGCCGTACGGACCTCGCGCCCTCTCCCGGAGAGACCTCATGACGACCGACGCGCCGCCCCGCAGGCCTTCCCGAACCGCCCGGCTGCTGTCCGCCGGCGCCGCCGCCGCGGCCCTCCTCGCCTTCGCAGGCCCGGCGTCGGCGGAGAAGATCTTCGTCAGCAACGAGCGCGACCACACCATGTCGGTGGTCGACGGCGCGACGCTGAAGGTGGTGGAGACCATCAAGACCGGCCGCCGGCCGCGCGGCATCACCGCGAGCCCGGACGGCAAGCTGATCTACGTCTGCACGAGCGACGACAACCGCGTCGAGGTCTACGACAGCGCGACCCACAAGCTGGTGAAGACCCTGCCCTCCGGCCCCGACCCGGAGCTGTTCGTTCTGCACCCCTCGGGCAACCCGCTCTACATCGCCAACGAAGACGACAACATGGTCACGATCGTCGACGTGAACACGGGCCAGAAGCTCGCCGAGGTGCCTGTGGGCGTGGAGCCGGAGGGCATGGGGATCAGCCCAGACGGCAAGGTGCTAGTGAACACGTCCGAAACGACGAGCATGGCCCACTTCATCGACACGGCGACCAACCAGATCGTCGAGAACGTCGTGGTCGACAGCCGGCCGCGCGTGGCGGAATTCCGGTCCGACAACAAGCAGGTCTGGGTCTCGGCCGAGGTGGGCGGCACCGTTTCGGTGATCGACCCGGCGACGCACCAGATCCTCAAGAAGATCACCTTCGAAATCCCGGGCGTGACCGCCGAGGCGATCCAGCCGGTGGGCGTCAAGATCACGAAGGACGGCAAGACCGCCTTCGTCGCGCTCGGGCCCGCCAACCGCGTCGCGGTGGTCGACACCGAGACCTTCGCGATCAAGAAGTACCTGCTGGTCGGCCAGCGCGTGTGGCAGCTCGCCTTCTCGCCCGACGAGTCGCGGCTCTACACCACCAACGGCAATTCGAACGACATCTCGATCGTCGACGTGGCGTCGGACAAGGTGTCGAAGTCGGTCACTGTCGGCCGCTCGCCGTGGGGCGCGGTCGCGGTTCCCTAAGCCGCCGCGGCGAAGAGAGCGTGTGCTTCGAGACGCCCGCCGAAAGGCGGGCTCCTCTGTATGAGGAGGTTCGGGATTTCAGAAGCAAGGCCCTCCTCATGCTGAGGAGCCGACCGAAGGTCGGCGTCTCGAAGCACGCACCTTGTTCCTGCAGAGTTCGACCGTCTGCTGCGCGAGCGCACGGAGCGGGCGGCGGCGTCCTCGAGACCTATCATCCCTTCGCCCGGTTTTCCTGCGAGAGCCGGGCGCCCTAACCTCCGCCAGCCCGCGGGCCGCGAGCCCGCCGGACCGACGGCCTGAACACCGAACGGCTAAGCGGATACGGTATGAGCGAAATCGCAGTCGAGACGCGCGCGCCGGCGCTGCGCGTCTCCGGGGTCACCCACGCCTTCGGCGCGAAGAAGGCGCTGGACGACGTAAGCCTCACGGCGCCCTCCGGCGCCTTCACCGCCCTGTTGGGGCTGAACGGCGCGGGCAAGACCACGCTGTTCTCGCTCATCACTCGGCTTTACGAGAACCGCAGCGGCGCGATCACGGTGCTTGGCCATGACGTGCGCCAGCAGCCGACCCGCGCGCTGTCGCGGCTCGGCGTCGTGTTCCAGTCGCGCACGCTCGACCTTGAGCTGAGCGTGCTGCAGAACCTGCTCTATCACGCGGCGCTGCACGGCATCGGCCGGTCGGAGGCGCGCCGACGCAGCCTCGCCGTCCTGGAGCGGGTGGGTCTCGCGGCGCGCGCGAAAGAAAAGGTGCGGGCGCTCTCTGGCGGGCAGATGCGCCGGGTCGAGATCGCCCGCGCGCTGTTGCACGGACCCGGCCTGCTGCTGCTCGACGAGCCCACGGTCGGCCTCGACATCGGCTCGCGGCGGGCGATCCTCGACGAGGTGCGCCGCCTGATCGACGACGACGGCATCGGCGTGCTGTGGGCGACCCATCTGGTGGACGAGATCGAGGCCGCGGACCGCGTGGTGGTGCTACACAAGGGCCGCGTGCTGCTGGAAGGCCGCATCGACGACCTGCGCGCCCGCGGCGGCAGCGAGGACGTCGGGACCGCCTTCATGGCCGCCGTGGCCGAAACCGACCGGCGGGACAAGGCCGCCGCACACAAGACGGACGCAGCGGCATGAGCCTCGTCGACCGCGCCCCCGCCGCTTTGAGCGAACCTCTGCCCGCACGAGACGTGACCTTCGGCGGCTACCTCGTCTGCATGGGCGGCATCGTCTGGCGCGAGAGCCTGCGCTTCGTCCACCAGCGCGGCCGTTTCCTCTCGGCGCTGGTGCGGCCGCTAGTGTGGCTGTTCATCTTCGCGGCCGGCTTTCGCGCCACGTTGGGCGTGTCGATCATCCCGCCTTACGAGACCTATGTGCTTTACGAGGTCTACATCGCGCCCGGGCTGATCGCGATGATCCAGCTGTTCAACGGGCTGCAGTCGTCGCTCTCCATGGTCTACGACCGCGAGGTCGGGGCCATGCGCATCCTGCTGGTCAGCCCCTACCCGCGCTGGTTCCTGCTGGTCTCGAAGCTTGTCGCCGGCGTCGCGGTGTCGCTGCTGCAGGCCTACGCGTTCCTGGCGGTCGCCTACTTCTGGGAGGTGCAGCCGGACAGCCTGTGGGGCTACCTCACCGTGCTGCCGGCGCTGATCCTCAGCGGGCTGATGCTCGGCGCGATGGGGCTCGCGATGTCGTCGATCTTCAAGCAGCTCGAGAACTTCGCGAGCGTGATGAACTTCGTGATCTTCCCGATGTTCTTCGCCTCCTCCGCGCTCTACCCGCTGTGGCGGATCCAGCAGGCGAACGTGCTGCTCTGGCACATCTGCAGCTACAATCCCTTCACGCACGCCGTCGAGCTGATCCGCTTCGCGCTCTACGGGCAGGTCGAGTGGACCTCGCTCGCGGTGGTCTCGGGGTTCGGCGCGGCCTGCCTGCTCGCCGCGATCTACGCCTACGACCCCTCCGCCGGGCTGACCGGCCGGCGCGGCGGGCCGGATGCGGCCAAATGAGGCTGGCGGCGCGCGGTTTCGCGCTTAAGTTCCGCACAGAACGAGAAGGCGGAGGGGGCGCGTCGCGCGCTCCCCGAACCGCCGGACGCTTCGGGAGACGACCGATGACCACTCCGCTTCGCCGCCTGACCGCCGCGACGCTCGCGGCGCTGCTCGCAGGCGCGAGCCTCGCC
>Ga0256876_1000225_pt1 | contig 12588 bp, 10 predicted proteins | sample MC6MC0419MT_FD_186340 | JGI IMG/M metagenome (GOLD analysis project Ga0256876, IMG submission 186340) | Metatranscriptome of enriched soil aggregate microbial communities from Iowa State University, Ames, United States - MC6-MC0419-MT... | ecosystem: Environmental > Terrestrial > Soil >...
GCCAAACGCCAGCACGACATGCTGCCGACCGATAAGGGGTCCGCGGCATGACCCACTGCCGCGACAAATTCTGGGAAAACGATGGTGCGGAAGACACCATCGTCGTTCCCGAGCAACCCGCGATCGCCGTCTATGAAGGCGGTTAGCGGTCATGTCGTCATCCGCATGAGGACGATGGACGACGACGAGGATGGGATCATCAGGATCCTCCCGGAGAACGCCTACACCGTCGCCCAAGCCATCGTCCGGGTCCTGAACGAGATCCGACAGCCGCTGATTGAGGGGCCGGACGAGCAGGCCGGTCCGAAAGATCCGACCGCCGCCGAGCGCCAACGCCGCCGCCGTCAGCGCTTGGCGGAGGGAGAGTTCCGCACCGTGACGAACGACGATGTCACGGCATCGGAGCGTGACATGAGCGATGTCACGGAGCCGGGTCTGTTCACTTCGCATGGGCGCGAACACCAAGAGACTCAGGCATGAGAGCCGATCTCTTGGTGTTCCAAGGCTCCTCATTCCTCGGCGAAATCGTCGAGATCAACGACAAGTTCCCTAGGCTTTTTGCTGAGGAAGGACGGGTTGGCCCGTTCTCGGACCAGCAGGAAGCCGCGGCCGCTGTCGCGCTCCAGGCCGGCGAAGAGACGCCTGTCACCTAGTTCACGCCCCACCCCTGAAACGAGAAACGCCGCCCTTCGGACTAGGGCGGCGCTTCAGGCAGTTGTGCAGTTCCTCGGAGGTCAACCGATGCATGGACATCTAGCGGAAACGCCCGCGAGAATCAACGGTTTGAGGCCCCTCGCCGCCTGACGATCAACCGTGCGCCCGATGCGCACGGTTCCCGCGATCGTCGGCGGCGCGTTGCGTCGTCGGGTCTGACAGTCCGGTGGTTCCCGCCGGCGACGCACCCACCGCCCCGATAGCGAAGAGCTTTGCGACGGGTCTTCTACCGCTGGTTCAACCCGCCGCCGCCCTGAGCCTGCATCACGCAGGCCTAGGCGCCCTTGAATGAGCTCGCAACCGCCTGGGGCCGAGGAAAATCCAGGACGCTTCGCCGGATTCATCTCCCTCGCCTAAACGGGACGGGAAGCTCCGACGGCCCGAATGCCGCTAAGTCGCGGACGACGAGAGATCGTCGTGGTGGTGCGCCCTGAGGGATAGCCTGCGCCGAACTGCACCCCCTAGGTGACTGGCAGCCTCGCTGCTGGGAGGACGTCTGGCCCACGATACGGGCAGCGCGGGGTAAACGAAGCTGAGCACCCCTCCAGGTCCGCAGCCTATCGTGAGATAGGGGAGGAAGCGGAGGCGGAGCTATGCCCGCGGCCGGAGTTTTCACGAGATGATGCCGCGGGGCGGAATGCAAGCACCGACCTCGGGCAAGATTGCACGAAGTCTCTGGCTGCATCACTGCGGATTTCCGCAGTTAACGCGCGGCGGTCGCCGCTTGAATCGCGAATCTCCGCCGTGGTCGACCTTCCGATAATCCGCCAATTGGCGGAATTTCGACGTCGGAGGCCGAGCGCCAGATAGGGTCTCTCAGCGGTCGGTCGAACGGGCTCACTGGAAGCGCATCCAGTGACGGCCGGGGCGCGGGATCCATCGAAGGGATGGTTATGACGACAGACCCTTCGAACCGGATGCTGAAGTCGATGTCCGACAAATCCCGGCTACGATCGCCGCGGCCGCGATCGAGTTGTCAAAGGAGCTTTGACGACTGCCGGCCTCGCACAGCGTGGCTTGCTAGAAGCGACCCCAGTCCGGGTTGGCGAGATCCTCGTCACTAGGCCCGGATTTGGCGAATGGCAGCGAGATCTGCACCGGCGCGGCCTTTTGCTCGATCACCTGGAACACCGTGTGCTCGGTCACCAATCCCGCGGGGCCCTGTTTCAACGACGCCGACGAGGAGCTAGTCCGTTCTCGGTCGGGTCGCTACCCCCATCCGCACGTCTTCCTTTGATCTCTCCGGGTCGTTTAGATCGACGAACCGCGTGCCCCAACAAGCGAGCCGCTTGGATGCATGAAATCGAACGAGGGCCGATACTGGCTTTGGCAGTTGTCCTCGCCGCCGTAGCGGCGTTCGGGCTGATCGTTGTCGCCTCAAAGCCGGGAGACGTTTTGTACGCCATCTAGGCCGCTCTCGGGGCTCACGCTCTAGTTCAAGCGGCCGTGTTTGCGTCCGTAGGCTTCGGCGTCGTTCTGATCGTCGCCACGATCATTTTGCGGAGGCGCGCATGGCCAATCTGGCTGCTCGCGCCTGTTGGACTCGGGCCCGGGGCATGGTTCGTCCAACAGTTACTGCGTCATCCGTAATGTCGGCGGGTGGCTCACTGCAGTCAGATGGCTTCCGCGCCTGAGCGAGGGTCTCAATTTGCCCCTTGCGGTAGATCGTATTGGGTCCTGAACTGACACCCAACCTACGGTAGACTCTCAGGCGTTTGCCGCCCATAGGAAGACAACGGTCGCGAGCGCGCCGAGGGCACTCCGGCCCGCATGAAGCGCTCCCCACCGGACGATCAACGCGCGCACGTACGGCTCGGTTGTTTCCGGCTGAATTGCCATCAGCCGGTTGTTGGTGGGCATGATGCCGATCAGCGTGTACGGCCAGTTCGCAAGGAGCAGGACGGCGCCGACGATCCAGAGCCACTGTTCCGACTGCCACCACGCGGCAAAACCCAACACGAACCCAATGACCGCTAGCGGCGCCTGCATCGCTAGGCCCCGTTTGTAGGAAGGCTTCCATTCCGCAAGGAGGGCATCGTCCTGCAGAAGCAGCCGCGCCGGCTGCTCCGCAACGTTGATGTACACCGCCGCTCCGGTGAACAGCGAGGCGACGATCAGTGCGAGATGACCTGTAGGCATGGGCGGAGGCTATACGCCTGCGGCAAGTTCACAAGCGGCGGCGCGAACCAGCCGAAACATCGCTCGGAGCGTGCTTGTGAGCTCCTGGGGCTGCACCTGTTGCCGCGGCGCCATCGACCGCCTGCCGGGTCGCAGTCGAGAATGCCGCGATGATCGGCAGCGACCCTCCCGCCCCTTTGAACGAGACGGAGACGCGCGCCCTCCGCCTCCTCCTCGCCGGCCAGCTCGCCGAGCTGCGAGATCGGACGGTGCTGGTGCAGCTCAGAGAGCGTGGGCTCGTCCGCCTCTCGCCCGACGGCTGGGAGATCACGCTGAACGGCCACCGGAGCTATGTGCAGGCTCTGTTCGACGCGATTTAAGAGGCATTGTTCAGTTGTCGGCCTTGGCTCCTGGTGTCCGAGGCACTCAATTTGCGGGACAACTGCCAGCCGACTACGACGGCAAACGTGGCAGGTAAGTCTTTGAACCCCGTAGCGCCGAATGGTTGGTCGCTGCGCTTCCGTGAAGCGTCCTGGACGCCCTTAGAGCGCGGCGCTGCGATGACGCGAGCGGCTCCAAAAGCTAGTGTCCCTTTCGCCACCTCCTTCTTGTTTGAGTCCAGTGGCGGCACGCACGGACGATTCAATGGAAACAGCTTATGGAGAGGCGAAGAGGGCCCCGGGGTTGACCGGGACCGGCGAGCTTAGCGAGCGTGTTCGTGAACATGTTTGGAGCGATACGCCGCTAGGCCCAATCGACAGTTGGCCGCCAGCCCTCCGCACAACCGTTGAACTGATGCTCGCTTCTAGACAGGCCATGTGCCTCGTTTGGGGGCCGCAACTCACGCTGATCTACAACGACGCCTACGCGCCGATCCTCGGCCTCAAGCATCCGGCGGCGCTCGGACGGCCCATCCAGCAGGTTTGGTCCGACGTGTGGGCCGACATCGAACCCATGATCCGACAGGCGCTCTCGGGCGAGGCCGTGTGGTTCGAAGAGCTCCATCTCGTGATGGAGCGGCACGGCTATCCCGAAGACACGTGGTGGCAGTTTTCGTACAGCCCGGCGCGCGACGACGAAGGTCGCATCGCCGGAATGCTGAACGTGACCACCGAAATGACGGCCAAGGCGCAGGCCGAGGCGGCGCTGCGCGCCAGCGAGGCTCGGCTCCGGTTTCAGGGCGAGCTTGACGAGGGGCTGCGCTCATCCCGGGACGCGCCGGCCGCCATGCATTCGGCCGCCGAGCTGCTCGCGCGGCGGCTCGGCGCGTCGCGCTGCGCCTACGCAGACGTCGACGACGACAACGACCGCTTCGTCATCCGCAACGACTTCACGGCCCCCGGCGTCGCGAGTTCGGCCGGCGTCTACAGTCTGGACCTTTTCGGCCTTCGCGCCGCGGCCGACATGCGTCATGGCCGGACGCTCATCGTGCGCGACGTCGCGAAGGAACTGACGCCCGAGGACGGCCGGGACACGTTCCAGTCGATCGGCATCTCGGCGATCGTCTGTTGTCCCCTGATCAAGGCGGGCCGCCTCGCCGCCATGATGGCAGTCCACCAGAACAAGCCTCGCCAATGGCGCGATGAAGACGTCGCCCTTGTGGAAGCCGTGGTGGACCGGTGCTGGGCGCACGTCGAACGCGTTGGCGCGGAGGCGCGGTTGCGCGAAAGCGAGGAGAGGTTGAGGCTCTCCGTCGAGCACGCTGAAATCGGTTTCTGGGACGTCGATATCGTGCGCGACGAGCTCATCTGGCCGCCAAGGACGAAGGCGCTGTTCGGGATCAGTCCCGACGTCGCGGTGACGATGGCGGACTTCTACAATGGGCTGCATCCAGACGATTGTGACAAGACCAGCGAGGCCTTCGCCGCCTCGGCCGACCCCCGGCGGCGCGCCGTCTATGACGTCGAGTATCGAACGATCGGCAAAGAAGACGGCGTCGTCCGCTGGGTCGCCGCGAAGGGCCGCGGCGTGTTCGACGACACGGAAAACGAAGCGCGCTGCATCCGCGTCGCCGGCACAGCCGTCGACATATCTGCGCGCAAGCGGGCCGAGGAGGAGTTGCGCGCCCTTAACACTCAGCTCGAGCAGCGCGTCGCCGAGCGCACGCTCGAGCTGCGCCGCTTCCGGGACATCGTCGACGCCACGCGCTCCCCGATCTGCGCCTTCGACGCCGACTATCGGCTGATCGCGTTCAATAAGGCGCACAACGCCGAGTTTAGCCGCGTCAATGGGTTCGAGACCAAGCTTGGCGACGTCTTCCCGGACCTCTTCATCCCCGAACAGCGCGAGGTCATGCGCGCCCTAATGACCCGAGCGCTGAGCGGAGAGAGCTTCATCGTCGTGGAGGAGTTCGGGCGGCCGGAATACGGCAAACCGTTCTGGGAGATCACCTACACGCCGCTACTGGATGAGAACGGCCGTGTCATCGGGGCTTTCCATATGGCGCTCGATATCTCGGATCGCCTGCGCGCCGAGGCGGACCTCAAAGCCGCTCAGGAGGCGCTCCGGCAAAGTCAGAAGATGGAGGCGATGGGCCAGCTGACTGGCGGCGTAGCGCACGACTTCAACAATCTGCTCACGCCGATCGTCGGATCCTTAGATCTGCTTCAGCGCCGTGGGGTCGGCGGCCAGCGCGAACAAAGGTTGATCAGCGGCGCGATCCAGTCGGCAGAACGCGCCAAGACGCTCGTTCAGCGGTTGCTGGCATTCGCGCGCCGTCAGCCGCTCCAGCCCGTTCCCGTCGATGTCAGAAGTCTCATCAACGGAATGGCGGATCTCTTGTCCAGCACCACAGGGCCGCAGGTGCGGGTCGTGGTCGACGTCGCCGGCGATCTGCCCGCGGCGAGGGCCGATCCGAACCAGCTCGAGATGGCGCTTCTCAATCTCGGCGTGAACGCGCGCGACGCGATGCCCGATGGAGGCACGCTTCGGATCAGCGCGACGCGCGAGAGCGTCCGGCTGTCGCGCGGCGATCTTCGTCGCGGCCATTACGTCCGGCTGTCGGTGGCGGATACGGGCGTCGGCATGGACGAGACGACGCTCGCCCGCGCCGTCGAACCGTTCTTCTCGACCAAAGGCATCGGCAAGGGCACGGGTCTTGGACTGTCGATGGCCCACGGTCTCGTCGCCCAATTGGGTGGGGCGCTGACCATCGAGAGCAAGCCTGGCGTCGGCACGAACGTGGAGCTTTGGTTGCCCGTCAGTCCGACGACCGTGAGCGCCGCCGAGGCCCATCGCACGCTTGGCGTTTCGGTCGTAGGGCGTGGTCTGGCGCTGCTGGTCGATGACGAAGAGGTCGTCCGCGCAAGCACCGCGGACATGTTGGAAGAGCTCGGCTACCGAGTTCAGGAGGCCTCATCGGCCGAAGCTGCGCTATTGCTAGTAGCGGGAGGCGCCCGCCCGGACCTCCTCGTGACCGACCACCTGATGCCTGGCATGACCGGTGTCGATCTCGTGCGCGCGCTGAAAGAGCGGCTGCCTGACCTGCCAGTGTTGATCGTCTCGGGCTACGCCGACGCCGAAGGCATCGCCCCGGATCTGCCACGCCTCACGAAACCCTTCCGGAGCGCGGAACTTGCGGCGAGCGTCGTGGGACTTACGTCGGGCAGAAGATGACTGGGTCGATCCAGTGTCGCGCGGCTCACCGGCGCAATCGTTCGCGTGGACGGGAACGACCTCGGGGCGATCCCGGTGGGCGAGGGACATGCGAAGCCGTGGCCCACGCTCAGGCGGGCCGATCGGCCGGAGTGGTGCGGGTCACCCCTCGCGGGCATTCGACCATTTCCGCCGAAGGTACGGTTAGGGTCATCAGCAGCCAGTCACGCATAGGCGGCCCGCGCGTTGACTGGCTAGAAAGGCCGAGGCATCGTGCTGCGTCCCCCGAATGATTGTTGTCGAGAAGCTCGCATAGGCCTCAAACGCTGGGGCTGACGCGGCGTGCGGAGCGTCAGCGTTTGACGACACGCCGCTAGTCGCGCTGCCCAGCGTAGGTGTCGCCGGGCTTCCAAACCGTCCGTCGCCCGCCCAGCCCGCGCGACGGCGTCTCGAGGGAGAACACCATGGCGGCCTATTACGGCAACGACGCCGACAACATGATTTACAACATTGCCCCGTTGACGGTCTACGCCGGGGACGGCGCCGACACCGTGGGGAAGGACAACGGAAACCTCGAAGCTTACGGCGGCAACGGCAACGACACGCTTTATCAAAACGGCGCCTACTATCTCGACGCCTGGGGCGGCTATGGGGCCGACTATCTGACTGCCGCTAACGCGACGACGGGTTGCTTTCTTTCAGGCGACCAGGGCGACGACATCATCGTTGGCGGCGCCCTCGGCGACGTGCTCCAGGGAGGCCAGGACCGCGACGCGGTTTACGGCGGCGAGGGAGACGACACGATCTACGGCGGCGATGGCGACGACGGGGTCGACGGAACGATCCAGATCACCGCCGGCGCGCCGGTCGCAGGCTACAGCGCGACACGGACCGCCGGCCTTTTCGGCGGAAACGGCAACAACTTCATCGATGGCGGCAACGGCGCCGATTACATCATCGGCGGCATCGGCCTCGACACGATCTACGGCGGTTCCGGCGCCGACATCATCGGCTCGGGCGACGGCGCGGACTATGTCGAGGGCGGCCTCGGAAATGATTACGTCGACGCTTTCCTCGGCGCCGACACCGTCTACGGCGGGGATGGCGAGGACGACCTGTTCGGCGCCGGCGGCGCGGATTACCTCGACGGTGGGAACAGCTCAGACCTTCTCGTCGGCGGCGACGACGCCGACACGCTGCTTGGCGGGGAAGGCAACGACTGGCTGGTCGGCGGCGCGGGCGCGAACCGCCTGGACGGCGGCGCGGGCGACGATTTGATCGTGGTCAACAGCACGGCCGACATCGTCTTGGAAGCCGCAAACGGAGGCTTCGACACCGTCCAGACGTTGGTGACCTATGCGCTCAAGGCCGGAGTCGAAGTGGAGGAATTGACCACTTTTGACTACTCCGAGACGACCGCTATCAAGCTCACCGGCAACGAGTTCAGCCAGCGGATCGAAGGCAACGATGGCGCGAACAAACTTACGGGGAACGGCGGCGTCGACAGCCTTCTGGGCCATGACGGCGCTGACTACCTCTATGGCGGAGACGGCGCCGACAAGCTTTACGGCGGCGGCGGCAGAGACAAGCTGATCGGCGACCTCGGCAACGACAATTTCGTCTTCAACACGGCGCTCGACGCGTCGAGCAATGTCGACGTCATCGTCGACTTCTCCAACGCCAGCGGCGACAATGACACCATCCGGCTCGAGAACGCGATCTTCAAGGCTCTGACGCAGACAGGCGGCCTGGCGGCGGGCGCGTTCATGGCCAACGCGACGGGCCTTGCGACCCAGACCGACGATCGCATCGTCTACGAGACCGACACCGGCAAGCTGTTCTATGACCGCGACGGCTCTGGCGCGGCAGCCGCAGTCCAATTCGCCACGGTGACGGGCCATCCCACGATCACGGCCGCAGACTTCGTGGTGTTCTGACGCGGCCGCGGGCCGCTGGAGCGCCTTTGCCTATGATCGGAGCGCCAGCCTGATCGCCTAGTCCATGGTGGTTCAGGCGAGCGGCGCCGACGCGGTCAGTTGGGCGACGGCATGGCATCGTTGATCGCCCGCTCGATCTCGTGCCGCCGGAAGGGCTTGGAGAGCCTCGGAAACTGCCCTCCAATATCGGGCGCCAGTTCGGCAAAGCCGCTTGCGAGGATGATCGGCAGCGCAGAGTGACGGGCGCGGGCCACTTCTGCGAGCTCCAGCCCCGTCATTCCTGGCATCATCACATCGGTAATTACCAGATCGAACAGGTCTTGGCCTTCCAAAAGTTTGAGCGCCGCCGCTCCCGAGTTCGCCACGTGGACGTTGTGTCCGAGATCGTCCAGCAACTCGGCTGTGCTGGAGAGGACGAGACTGTCGTCATCGACCAGAAGAACCTTTAGCGTTCGTGATCGTTCAAATTCGGCTCGTCCGACCTCTTCCGGCCATGGTTTGCCCGCGAGATTAGTCGCGACGGGAAGCCAGATCTCGGCGGTCGTGCCGTCGCCGGGCGCGCTCCGGAGAACGAGCTTCCCGCCGACCTGCTCCGCCGTCCCTTGCACCATCGACAACCCAAGACCGGTCCCTTTGCCGACCCCTTTGGTGGTGAAAAACGGCTCCGAAGCGCGCGCGAGCGTGGCTTCGTCCATGCCCAACCCTTGATCCCTCACCGACAGGCATACGTAGCGTCCGGCGGCGAGCCCAAGACCATTGTCGGCGGGAAGCTCGGCCTCCCGGCCCGTGATCTCGATCTCTCCTCTTTCCGGCATAGCGTCACGCGCGTTCACGACCAGGTTCAAAACCGCAAGCTCGAGCTGGTTGGCGTCGGCCTGGGCCGGAGCGAGGCTGAGCGGGAATCGCGTCTCGATCTTGCACCGGACGCCGAGCGTGCGGTCGATGAGTTCGGCCATCCCCTGGACCAGAACGTTGAGATCGACCGGCGCAAGCTTGAGCTCCTGCTTGCGCGCGAACGACAACATCCTCTGGGTGAGTGAGGCGCCGCGCTGCGCGGCTTGTAGAGCGTTGTCCAGCAGGGGAGCGGTCCGCGGATCCGAAGGCAGCCGCCGCTTGAGCAGGTCCAAGCTTCCGAGGATGACCATTAGTAGGTTGTTGAAATCGTGCGCCACGCCGCCGGTCAGCTGGCCGATGGCCTCCATCTTCTGCGATTGGAAGACGGCCTCCCGCGCCTGCTCAAGCGCGATCTGGGCCTCGCGCTTCTCCGTGATGTCGCGAGTGATCTTGGCGAACCCCACCAACGCGCCATCGTCATCGAATATTGCATCTATGACGACATGCGCCCAGAAGCGTGACCCGTCTCTGCGGTAGCGCCAAGCTTCCGTCTCGAACCGCCCGTCCCTAAGCGCGGTCTTCAGCCCGACGCCGGGGAGGCCGGCCTCGCGGTCCTCGGGGCTGTAGAAGGTGGAGAAATGGCGCCCGATGATCTCGTGTGGAGCATAGCCTTTGATGCGCTCCGCCCCAGAGTTCCAGTTGGTCACCATGCCCTGGGGGCTGAGCATGTAGATCGCATAATCCGACACACCCTGCACCAGCAGCCGGAACTGCTGCTCGCTCCGCGCCAGGGCGATCTCCGCATTCCTGCGTTCGGTGAGGTCGCGCGTGATCTTGGCGTAGCCAAGCAATTCGCTGTCGGGCGCATAGATCGGGTCGAGCACGGCAAGCGCCCAGAACCGCGATCCGTCCTTGCGCATCCGCCATCCTTCGCTCTCGAACCGGCCCTCGCTCCGGGCGGTGGCGAGCGCTCTCTCCGGCAGACCCGCCTCCCGATCCTCGGGGGTGAAGAACTGGGAGAAGTGCTGGTTAAGTATCTCTTCCGGCGTATAGCCCTTTAGCCGCGCCGCACCGGCGTTCCAACTCAGGACCCGGCCGGCAGGGTCGAGCATGTATATGGCGTAGTCGGTGACCGCCTCCACAAGCAGCCGATACTTGTCGTCCGATCCGGCGGAGAGCGCGTCCATGAAAGGATCGACGGTCATTCTTGGCCCCACAGGTTCTCAGTAAGCCACGGTGCAGACGGCCGCACCGCAGGGGCGATACAAGCTGCGGGGCGCGACCCGTACGATCCTGCAGCCGATCGCGCACGGTGAACGTCGGCGCAGGCCCACATGCCGACGCTCCCTTAACTGCCCTCTTCCAGGCTCTTGTCCATTGGAATGAGCCCGAAGCCCTTAAAAGAGATCAAATGATTAACTGACGCCGCCGACGCCGCGGAGCGCGACGGCCGGAAGCTTGTCCGGGCGGTTCCGTCGGTTCAGGGCTCACGGCCGCCACCAGCCGGGACCTCCGCCGGCGGTTAGACGCCGGCGAGACCATCAGCGTCGAGGTGGAGTATCGCGGCCACACGCCAAGCGGCGGGCTGAGGCACGCCGCGCTCGCGGGCGTTCCGGACCACTAGCTCATCCAAATCTGAGGCATAAACGGCGAACTAGCCGGATATCCGGACGAGCTGCGCGAACTCCTATTCGGCAGGTGGTCCCAATACTTGCCCTGTATCGTTGAACGTTTCGACTTGTTACTCTTTCGGTCGTGGCTCACGGAAAACCCGTAGGAGCAGGCAAGGGGGACGTAATGTTCATCAAGGGTCTTCGGCTGCTGCGCAAGCGGTCGTTAGCAGTGGTCGCGGGTTTAGTCACATCCGTGACGGTCGGCGGCATCGCGGTCGCCGTAACCAGCGACAGTTTCGAGTATTCCGAACAGCAGGTCGGATTCTACTCCATCTCAGCACACGCCATGGCGCCAACGCCGGGTCTCGACGCCGGAACCTACATGTGGTTTCCGAGCATCATAAAGGTCCACGAAAACATTCCTCAGCAATTTGCCTGCGCTACGGCCGCGGTCCATCTGCCTGATGGAGCGATCTTGACTAACATGAATGTTTATTACTCATCTTCTGGCGACGTAGGCCGAATGAACGTCTCTCTCCAGCGGCTTCACCTCCCGTCCGGGGCCGTTGTCACAATCTCGAAGCGAGGCGATCTTCCGAAAACAAATGAACTGCGAACCGAAATTGTCCTTCCCATTTATGAGAATCACCAAGTGGTGAAAAATAGCGCCTACGCCTATGGCTTTTTGGCCTGCATGCGGCCGGGTGATTTTTTTGCCGGGGCGCGGATCGCCTACAGGTACAAAAAAGCCGGCAGTTGAAACGTAACGAGCAGCGCTTGATCCGATCACGCGTCGTCGTTCCGAAGCAGCTCCATCTGGTAGGTCTCCGTCGCCGGCGCGACCTCGTCCAGCCCGCCGTCCTGGCGCGAGCCCCGCGCCACCACGATGAGCGCGTCGTCGGGCAGCGGCCGCTGCAGCGCCTTCGCTTCGGCCCAGTCCGCGCGTAACCAGACGTCGATCTCCTCCGCGGTCGTGAGGATGACCGGCATGGCCTTTGGATGGATCGGCGCGACGACGGCGTTGGGCTCGGTCGTGAGGAAGCCGTAGGCGTCGACGGTCACTTCGCCCTCCGCCTTCTTCCGCACGCTGGTCCAGGTCGTCCAAATGCCCGCGAACGCCGCCAGCGGCCGGCTCTCGTCGGGCGCGAACCACACGACCTCCTTCTTGCCGCCCGGCAGCGTGTCGTACTCGCTGAAGCTCGAGAACGGCACAACGCAGCGGTTTGCCGGCCCAAGCCAGCGGCGCCAGTGGGGCGACGCGGTGTTGCGGATGTTGGTGACGCCGGGATCGGTCGTGCGGCCCTTCAGGGCGAACACTGGCGACGGCATGCCCCAGCGCGCCAGCGCGAGCTCGCGGCCGTCGGTGCCCTCACGGACGATCGGCGCGGGATAGTCCGGGAAGATGCCCGGCATCGGCGGCAGGTTGCCGGTGCGGTCGACCATCGCGCGCGTCAGCTCGCGGATCGCCGCCTGGCCCTTGGTGAGCGAGTAAAGATTGCACATGCGACCCAAACTGCAGCGGGCGACGAGCTATTTGAAGACCCGCCTTCGGCCCTTCGGCAGTCCGGCGCGCATCCGGTCCCATTCAGCGTTCGACTCTTCGGGCGACATCTCGCGGACGCGAGGCTCACGGGGCGGGTGCTGATCCAGAAGGCGCGCCACCTGCTTCAGCTCGATCGTGTCGCCATCCTGCAACTGAACCTCGCTCTTGGCGCAGGCGAACGCTGCACGGGCGATGTCTGGGTTTGGAGACGCCGCGAGCAGCCGGTGAAGAGCGC
>Ga0256876_1000226_pt1 | contig 12583 bp, 6 predicted proteins | sample MC6MC0419MT_FD_186340 | JGI IMG/M metagenome (GOLD analysis project Ga0256876, IMG submission 186340) | Metatranscriptome of enriched soil aggregate microbial communities from Iowa State University, Ames, United States - MC6-MC0419-MT... | ecosystem: Environmental > Terrestrial > Soil >...
TAAAATTTTATTTCAAAGTAAATGATGCTTCCTTCACATCACGCGAGTTTGTACCGATAAATAATTTAAAATCGCCTGGTTCTGCAACAAATTTTAAGTCAGAATTGTAGAATTTTAAATCGTTTTCTGATAGGGTGAAGCTTATTTCTTTGCTTTCTCCTGCTTTCAAACTCACTTTTTGGAAACCTTTAAGTTCTTTAACCGGACGTGTAATGCTACCTACTAAATCCCGTATGTAGAGTTGCACTACTTCTTTTCCGTCATACTTTCCTGTATTGCTTAAGGTTACCGTAGCAGTGATGGATTTGCCTTTGCTTAGGGTATTGGAACTTAGTTTAATATCGCTATAAGAAAATGTAGTATAGCTCAAACCATAACCAAATGGGAATAATGGATCGTTGCTTACATCTAAATAGTTTGAACGGAATTTTTCAAACCACTTCCCTTCTGCTAATGGTCGGCCTGTATTTTTGTGTGCATAATAAAGTGGCACCTGACCAACATTTTGAGGGAAAGTTGTACTGAGTTTTCCTGATGGGTTTACGTTTCCGAACAATACATCGGCAATTGAATTACCCGCCTCGCTACCTGGAAACCACACATTCAGGATTGCTGGAATATTTTCATTTTCCCATTTTAATGCTAATGGCCTACCTGTAAACAAAACTAAAACGATTGGCTTTCCTGTTTTAGCTAGTGCCTTTAATAGGTTTTTTTGCGTTTCTGGAATTTGAATATCGGTAACGCTACTGCTTTCTCCTGTAAATTCAGAACTCTCGCCGATGGTGGCCACAACTACGTCTGATTTTTCGGCAACTTTTAATGCTTCCTTAATCATGTCAGCTTCGGTTCTTGAATCGCGAACGTAAGTAGGGTTGTGGATGTTTACATATCTGTGCTCTAATACAGAATCTGCCAAGAAGTTTGAACCACGAGCGGTTAAAATTTTAGCATCTGAACCTAAAGCATTTTTTAAACCTTGAAGCACGGTTACAGATTGATCGAACAATGCAGCAACACTCCAGGTACCGTACATATTAGCTGTATTATCTGCTAATGGGCCAATTAAACCAATGGTTCCAGTTTTTTTAAGTGGTAAAATATTGTTGTCGTTCTTTAATAATACGAAACTTTCTGCTGAGATTTCTCTTGCTATCTGACGATTTTCTGGGCTAAATACTTCTTTTTCTGCCCTTTGCACATCACAAAATTTGTATGGATCTGTAAATAATCCTAATTTATATTTAGCTTGAAGAATTAATCTACAAGCGTTATCAATTTGCTGGATGGTAACTTTTTTCTCAGCTAATGATTTTCTTAAAGTACCTAAAAAACCTTCACCAACCATATCCATATCCACGCCTGCATTAAGTGCCAAGGCCGATACCGTTTGCAAATCGCCCATTCCATGCGCAATCATTTCAGGGATACCCGTATAATCGGTTACCACAAAACCTTTAAAGCCCCACTGGTTGCGAAGTACTTCAGTCATTAACCATTTGCTTCCCGTTGCAGGGATACCATCAACCTCGTTAAAAGAGGCCATAATACTTGCTGCACCTGCCTCAACTGCGGCTTTGTATGGGGGTAGGTATTCGTTGTACATTCTTACTTTACTCATATCGGTGGTATTATAATCTCTACCACCTTCTGCAGCACCGTATAGCGCGTAGTGTTTAACACAAGCTAAAATTTCGTTATTGGCCTGTAACTTGCCTTGATAGCCTCTAACCATGGCTTTTGCAATTTGCGAGCCTAAATAAGCATCTTCTCCATTGCCTTCAGAAATTCTGCCCCAACGTGGATCGCGAGCAATATCTACCATAGGAGAGAAGGTCCAGTTGATTCCGCTGGCACTGGCCTCGATTGCGGCAACTCTGGCTGATTTTTGAACCGCATCCATATCCCAAGTACAGCTCATACCCAACGGAATTGGAAATACGGTGTTGTAACCATGTATTACGTCCATTCCAAATAGCAAAGGAATTTTCATGCGGCTATTTTCTACCGCAACTTTTTGAACGGCTTTTATTTTTTCTACGCCTTTAATGTTGAATAGCCCTCCTACATGCCCATCTTTAATTTTCTTGGCAATATCACTGCTGTTGGCTTGGCCTGTTGTAATATCGCCAGAGCTTGGTAAATTAAGCTGACCAATTTTTTCATCGATGGTCATTTTTGCCAATAAGTTATTAATGAAGCTATTCATTTTCACTTCTTCGGCAGAAATGGGTTTTTTGGTTTGCGCTGATGCATTCAGCACTAAAATTGTTAAAAAAACAATGAAGATATTCGCTTTATACATTCTATGTGTGTTTATTCTTAAAATTTAATCAATCTTTTTTACTGTGGTTCTTTTTGAAACACCATTTTCATTTATGGCTTCGATAGAGAAATAATATGCTTTCTGACTATCCATTGCCTTGAACCAATATTCATTAAAATCATGAATCATGATACAGTTATACAATTTATCTGGAGCCGTTCCATAGTATAGATTATATGCAAAAGCATTGTCCACCGGAGTCCATTTGATATATGCACTGCGCTTATCTTTTTCAGTTCTGAGTACAATTAGGTTTTTCACTTCAGAGGGCTTTTCTCCATTTCCATTCCCGAAAACACGTAAACCGCTGATGGCAAACTTGCCTGTAGGCATGTGGATGTTTACCATTTTAATAAAACGTGTTTTAACAGGCTTAGTAAGTTCAATATAATCGTGCGGAACGTCTGTTTTATTCTGGCTTTTATCTACTAAAGTCGTCCATGTTTTACCATCTACTGAAGAAAGGATTTTATATTGATGATAGGTACCTGTTTGTTTTCCAAGAAATTCAACATCTTGGTCGGCATAATTTATTTGAATAGCATTTACCGTAGCTAAACTGCCCAGATCTGTTTGAATCCATTCACCCTCGTTGGCCGTTTTTGCGCTCCAATAGGTTTTTATACTTTCATCAACCGCGTTATTTGCATTGTAGCTACCTAGGGTAGAGGATACCAAGACCGGTTTTTTGTAGTTGATAAGCATCCAACCCGGACCAGCAGGTCCGCCTTCTTTTCTTTCAGAAGGAAGATAAAGCGGATAGTCGCCGAAGGCTGTATTCGTCCACATCACATCATCTTTATCAAAACCGGTTGGCCAAATGCCCATTCTTCGTTCCCAAGTATTTTTTACACAGATAATACTTGTAGAAACGTGCCAATAGTTTTTATTATTATCTTGAAAAGTTGCACCATGACCAGCCCCTCTTGAAAAGCCACCGCCCTTATAACTTAATGGATCGGACTGTGGTGTGGATGGGCTATCGTAAAACAAGGGTTTTTTTCCAACCACAACGCCGTCAGAATAGCCACTAAATTCAGTTCCTGGGGCGCCATATTGGAAATAATATTTCCCATTGTGTTTAGTCATCCAAGCACCCTCTGCAAAAGGGTCGAGGAATGTATCATCCATATATTCGCCAAATCGCTGCCAGCCATAGCGCCAGCTTTGGAGAATGTACATGGGCATTCGCGTGCCGATGGGTTGAAAAGTTTTACGATTCAATTCAACGCCGTACATTGGATAGTTATTGCTACTTCCGTTGTACATATAGAACTTACCGTCATCATCTGTAAAAAATGCTGGATCCCAACCACCAATCTCCAATGAATCAACCAATGGAAACCATTTATTTCCTTTCGGATCGGTGCTGCCCCACAAGGTGAAGTTTTTTGTATAGGTACTTCCAAAAACCACCATGGTATCACCAACAATGCCAACGGCTGGCGCGCAAAGTTCATCTTGCGTTTTGTTCCATGGGCGAAGAAATTTTCTTTCTTCAAATTTCCAGTTTAGCATATCAGGACTGTGCCAATAACCCCATTGGTTGGTGCTGAATAGATAAAAATCGCCTTTATAATTTACGATGACTGGATCTGCGGTTGCACGGTGTTTTCCCCATTCTGTAAAGGATTCGAAAGGGGTGTAGCCGTAATCTACGTTGATGGGATTACAGTAGGTTTTTTTGCTTTTGGGCAAATGAATTCGACAGCGATAGAATAAAAAAAAGTGTCAGTAAGGTCTTTCTCATGTTTCAAATCTCTTTTATTTACTTAATTCTGGACTTTCAAAACCTAATTTCTTTAATCCATTTTTTACATCTGGGTTCTGCATAAACAACTTCCAAAGTAAACCCGATCTATGGTTTTCAATCATAACCGCCATCGGGCCTTGATCAATACCCAAATAGCGTTTAGGGTACCAATTTTCAGTTTCTGAAAAGGCATCATAAAAGCCATATTTGCCCAAAACTTTATCGCCTAAGTTTTCATACAAATGTCTAATCACTTTCATTGATTCTTTTGGTGTATAGGGAAGTGAGGAAATGGCTGCGGTTGGAGAAATTACCCCAAAATCTTCCTGTGGGTTGTGTGCTGCATACCCTTTTACTGAATAACTTGCTGTTAACCCCCAATTATTTTCGCTGTAGCCTTTAAAGCCTTTGGGATTAGCTACGCAGTAATCGCGAATGGCTAAAGTATGATTAACATTGTTTGCCCAGTAATCCGCATATTGATCTTTTAATCCACGGGGATCTAATCCCAGGTAGGAGTAGTGCGCCCAAAATAGCGGCCCTACAGAATTCTTTTGACCTTGATAGTCCATCGTAAATGGATGTCCATATAACTCGAATTTGGATGTAATCTCGCCCTTTCTGGCCCATCCTTCATGGTACACTTCTGCAGGAACGGTATGGGTTGGTGATGAAGCTGCCAAAACGTACATAATTAAGCATTCGTTGTAGCCCTTAACCGGAAAATTCATTTCCCATTGATATTCTGGCGACCAATGCCAGTAAAGTACATTTTGATTGCCTTTTCGGTACCAGTTGAAATCGATCCCTTTCCACAGTTGATCTGCTTTTTCTGCTAATTTTTTCTCTTCCGCCGTTCCATCTTTATAATACGAATGGATACAGATAAGTGCCTGAGCTAAGAATGAGGTTTCTACCAAATCGCCACCATTATCCTTTTTGCCAAATGGATGAACTTTACCCGTTTCGCCATAAATCCAATGCGGCCAAGCACCGTGAAAGCGATCTGCCTTAGCTAAAAAGTTAAGAATTTTATTTAATCGTTCTAAACCTTTTTCTTTAGTTACATATCCACGATCAATTCCACTTAAAATGGCCATTAACCCAAAACCCGTAGCACCTGTGGCTACTGTACTCTTGTCGTTATCTGGATAAATGTTATCCACGTGGAAACGCTCTCTACCAGCACCTGAAGTTGGTTCAGCACCATCCCAAAAGTATTGAAATGTTTGTTTTTCAACTAAATCCAGCAAAGCATCGTCTGAAAGATTTTTTTTAATAGATAAGTCTGGATTGTAAGGTTGATTGATCTTCTGTGCACAAGACGGAAGCGTTAAGGCAGCTAAAAGCAAAACGGAGAAGTAACGGAAAGTAATTTTCATGGTTTGTTTTAAATAAATTAAAGATTTGGGCTACTAAAGCCTAGATTTTTCATACCTGCTTTTACCTCAGGTGCGCTCATGAATAAGTTCCAGATGAGTTTAGATCTATAATTTTCGATCATTACCACTATAGGTCCTTGGTCGATTGCAAGCGTTGATGTGGCAAACCATTGATCGTGTAGCGAGAATGCATCATAAAAGCCGTAATCTCCCCAGGTTTTATTGCCCAATTTATAATAGAAATATTTCAGTGCTTGCAAGGATTCTGTTGGTGTATATGCTATAGATGAAATGGCAGCTGTTGGCGCAATTACACCAACATCGTTGCCTGGTGCACTTGCTGTGTACCCGTTTTTAATATCGCTTGCGGTTAAGCCCCAAACATTTTCGCCATAACCATAAAAACCAAGAGGGTTGGCTTTACAATAGTTGTAGTTAATTAAAGTGTGTGCTTTTGTTTGGGTCTCATAATTGGCATAAGCATCTGTTAAACCTGTAGGATTAATGCCCATAAAAGAATAGTGAGCGAAGAATAAAGGACCTCCATTTGCCGAACCAAGTGGCAGTTGCACACCATAATAGGTATTGCCATTTTTCATTGCACCATTTTGTGCCCATCCATTATCGTAAACAGTTTTCGGAATAGAATAAGTTGGAGAAGAAGCTGCCATAACATAGGTAACTAAACATTCGTTCCACCCTTTAATAGGCAGATTCATATCCCAGTTGTAGTTCGGACTCCAGTGCCAGTACAAAGTATTGCTATTATCTTTTCTATACCAGCTCCATTCTACGCCATTGTAGATATTATTGATGTCGGTTCTCAAGGTAGTTTCGGCAGGATCAGCACCATTAAAATATTGACGCGCCGTGATTAGTCCTGCCATTAGATAAGAGGTTTCTACTAAATCTCCGCCATTGTCTTTTGTACTAAAAGGAATTACTTTTCCGGTATTTCCATCTAGCCAATGCGGATAAGCCCCATGAAATCGTTCTGCGGTTTTTAAAAAGGAAACCATCTTTTGGATACGCGCAAGACCATCGGCTCTGCTGATAAAATTCCGACTGATACCCGTAACTAAGGCCATAATTCCGAATCCAGATCCGCCAGAAGTTACTGTGTTGCCAGAGGTATTTCTCTCTCGAGCTAAACCGCTGGTCGGGTGGCCGAAATCCCAAAAATATTTAAATGTCTGCTTTTGAACTAAGGTCAGAAGCTCGTCGTCAGTAATCCGCGGAAATTTGTCGGTATCATCAACGGCAGTGATTAAGTTAACACTTATCGCGCTTTGTAGTTTGTTGCCTGCTTTTGATAAAAGACCAGTGTTTACCGTTAAAATATATTTTGTAATAGGTTGTAAGGTTGTTGGTGTGATTACAACTGTATTATCGTTATTCTCAAGAGTTGGTGTGAATGCAATGGCCGTGCCATTTGCATCATTTAAAGTAATGTTTCCGCTTGCGGAAGACAAGTTTATAGGTGTAGAAAATGTGATTTTAATAATGGGAATGCTGTTTAATCCATAATAGGTAAACCCACTGTAGGTACCATTAACCTTTAAATCGGAAAATGAGTAGGAGGAAGGAGGGGATACTGGATCAACCGTAATAGGAGTTTCGCTTTTTTTACATGCAAAAATAAAGAAGGAGAGGCTTAGAATAAAAACAAAAAATTTGCGCATCATTTGGTAGTTAAAAAGGGTTGCCGAATTAGCAACCCTTTAATTTGTATATTGCCTAAATAAGAAAGGAGGAGTTATTTCCCTCTGCCTTCTAGTTTTTGTAAAGAACTGATTTCAGTGTCAGTCAAAGCTTTGTTGTAGATTCGAACCTCATCCAATTGGCCAACTAAATAACTTGCCCAATCTTGTTTACCAGTGGCTGTGGTTAAGCTAGGTGTTGTTTGGAAGTGAACGGTTCCGAATACCATTTTACTAGCATTTTGGAAAGTTAATGGGCCGTTGTTGGCGATAACTTGAGTTGCGATTTTAGAGCCATTAACATAAACTTTGTAGGTTGATGTCGTTTGATCATAACTTAAGGCGATTTGATTCCATTTATCCCATGGACTTGTCATTGCATAGTTACCTAACCAATTATCAGTACCTGCGTTGTTTAAATGAAATTTTAAGTTTCCAGAAGCGGCTGTGCCACCGTTTTCAAAAAATACCGTCATGTTACCCCAGAATGACGAGGAGTTTGCAACATCAACCAATCCAACTATCCCTTTATCATTCAATGGCATTTTTTCCCAAAGCGTTAAAGTGAAGCTCTTCAGATTTTGAACAGCCGTTGGTGTATTTGATACCACATAACCATTTAAGGCGCCTTGTAAACCTTGACCTTTAACAGCAGGAGCAAATGACGTTCCTGTGTTTACGCCAACCGTGTTGGAAACACTATCAATCAAACTACCATCAAAAGCCCAATAAGCCACAAGGCTACTTGGTGCAACTTGCTTTGCACTGGTATAACCACCAATGTTTAGCGCTGGAGCATAGGAAGCTGGATCGAAATCCTTTTGACATGATGATAACCCTAAGGTTGCAACTGCCATCAATAAAAAATATTTTGTTTTCATTTCTATTTAAAATTTAGCGATTAATAACCTGGATTTTGAGTCAACGTACCTGCGCTTAAATCAATCTCTGTTGATGGAATTGGCCAAACTTCATTTTTACCAGCTTTCCATCCTTTAGCACCAAATACAGCAGTACCGCGGCCTTGACGAATCACATCAAAATAACGATCAGATTCCATTGCCAACTCCACTTGTCTTTCTTTCCAAATCGCTTGACGCAAAGTAGCTTTATCTGTCGTGGTAACATCAGGCAAAACACCTATTACACCACCTCTTGCACGTGCACGAACCCGATTTAATGAAGTTAGGGCTTGCGTTGTGTTTCCTAATTCATTCGCTGCCTCAGCATTCATTAATAAAACATCTGCAAAACGCAATACACGTACATTTTGCTGAGCACCTTCATTAAAACCAGTGATGATTAAGCTAAATGGTACATATGATTTTTGATTATACATTGGGTTATCTCCAGTTGCAGGGATAATATCACCTTGTGGAGTGGTTTCACCTCTAAAAATAATGGTCGCATCTCTTCTCGTGTCACCTGCTTCATAAGCTGCGGCTAAAGTGGCTGTAGGAACATTGAATCCCCATCCTGCTACTGAACCTCTAACACCTTGAACTTGGCTATATTGAGAAGTTGCAGAACCTTCGATATTTGGTCTAATTTCACATTGAATTTCGAAAATTGATTCAATATTGTTTTCGTTATTTAAACGGAAACCTTGTTCGTAATTTGGAAACAAATCATAACCTAGAGTCATTACCGTGTTGGTTAATGCTAATACCTGATCCCATTTGGCTTGATACATTGCAACTTTTGCGTGTAATGCTAAGGCAGCACCTTTAGTAGCTCTACCTAAATCTGCACTCGCATAGCTTTGCGGTAATCCCGCTGCGGCATCGTCTAAATCTTTTTCAATTGCAGCGTAAACTTGTGCTTTAGGCGTTCTAGGAATATTGAATTCCGAGGCATCCTTAGGGATATTTAATCTCAGTGGAACATCTCCGAACGCACGAACCAATCTAAAATAAGAGTAAGCTCGTACAAATTTGGCTTCAGCTATATAGCGAGCTTTTAAGCTCGCATCCATGTTTATCGCAGGGATATTAGCTAACACCTGATTACTAAGGTTGATATTCTGATACTGACCTGTCCAAAAGCCCTGTAATTGCCCTTCAGTTGAAGATGCAGAATAGTTATCAAAATTGTTTAGGTAGCTAGCATCATTGACAGAACTTCCCTTTTCAGCATCATCTCCTGGAATACTTTCTAGAGCTAACGCAGGAAAAGCCGTATTTTCCCAAGATCTTAAGTTGCCATAGATTGCGTTTACAGCCTTTGTGGCATCATCCTGAGTTTTCCAAAAGGTTAGTGCGGGCTGTTTAGCTTGTGGGTCTACATTTAAAAATTCTTTTTTGCATGCAGGCATAATCAAAATAGTTGAGCATAATGCGATTATACTAACCTTGTGGATATAATTATTTTTAAAATTTTTCATCTCTTAATTGATATTAAAAAGTAACTTGAAGACCTAATCTATAAGTTGCTGATAATGGATAAACATTAGCATCAATACCTCTTGAAGTTGGACCATTATTGGTATCATATCCAATCTCTGGAGTGAAGCCTTTGTATCCAAATAAGTTTACAGCATTCTGAGCATCAACGAAAACCCTAATCTTTTTCATATTTAGCTTAGTCATTAAGCTAGATGGTAAAGCATAACCTAACTGAATGTTTCTTAAACGGATATATGATCCATCTTCTACGTAGAAAGAGTTTGGTGCTGAATTGGCTGTGGAGCCAACATTAGCAGATGGATAGGTTGTAGAGGTACCTTGTCCGCGCCATCTGTTATCGTAAAAGTCTTTGCTGAAATTTTCATTTCCAAAACGGTAAGCAATATTAGCATTGTAAACATCTACATCTGCCACACCTTGAATATCAAGTGTTAGATCAAAATTCTTATAACCAAAAGTTGAACTAATACCGTAACTGTATTTAGGATTAGGATTTCCTAATACAACTCTATCTTTTCCATCAATTACACCGTCGGCATTAATATCAACATATCTAAAATCTCCAGGCTTAGCTGACCCACTCTGGACAGACGCGGCAACTTCAGCAGTGTTTTGGAAGATTCCAGCTACTTGATATCCAAAAAATGCTCCAATTGGACCACCTTGAATTGTTCTTGTAGCTAATGCACCATTTGCAATTCCTTGTCCACCTCCGTAAATTGGATTAAGGCCTGTAATTACAGATAATACTTTGTTATTATTTATACCAATATTACCAGTAACAGAGTAGCTAAAGTCACTTTTTGTTTTGGAAGCATAAGTAGCCAAAAACTCAAAACCACGGTTTTGGAAATCAGCTTGATTGCCAATGAGTTTGCTTGATGCTGTTCCAATTGAACTTAATACATTGATATCGAAAATTGCTTGCTGAGTTTTTTTGTTGTAAAAACCTGCCTCGATGCTTAAACGATTGTCTAAGAATCTCGCTTCAAAGCCCAAATCTGTACCAACCGTACGCTCCCAGTTTAAGAATGAAGGAACAATAGAGTTAACACTTGCCCCTGTATAGCCAACACCATTAAAGAATGCAACTAAATTACCACCTTGAGCAATGGTTAAGGTTGTAGGATTAACGGGAACACCTGCATTACCTACTTTACCCCAAGATCCTTTTAGCTTTAAATAATTAATAACTTTTTGATCCTTCATAAAGTCTTCACTAGTTACAACCCATCCTGCTCCAATCGCTGGGAAATTGCCCCATAAATCGCCACCATTAAAAAATTGAGAAGCTCCATCTCTACGAATGGTTGCGTTTAACAAATAACGATCCTTGAATGAGTAATTCACACGACCGAAATAAGATGCAGAAGTCGTTAGACTTCCACCATCAACCACAGTACGTGTACCAGCTGTTCCTAACGCGAGGTATAAATCGCCATCGCTAGAATAAGGCACATCAAGCGCTGAAGAATTTAAGAAATAGTTTTTTCTGCGTTGTGCAGTTGTACCTGCTAATACAGTAATGTTATGATCTCCGAAAGTGTTTTTATAGGTTAGAGTATTCTCTAGAATCCAGTTCCTATTTTCATCTCTCTTTATTTCAAGCTTGCTTTGGGTATTTCTCTGTCCTTGAGTTGCTTGATAAACAGGCGCATATCCTCTAACTTCATTCTGAGCGAGTTCTCCACCAGCACTAGTTCTAAATGTAAAATGTTTTGCAATAGTTAATTCAGCATATACGTTTCCTGTAAAACGGTAGTTTTTTGATTTTTGATTGAAGAAATCTAAAGTTACTTGAGGGTTGAAATTGTTTCCACCACCCAAACCAAAATCGTTTGCATCACCATAGCTTCCATCTGCATAGTAAACTGGAACTACTGGGCCAGCTGCGTATAATTGACGGAAAATACCTCCGTTTACATCATCAGTTTTTATTGCTGTTCCAGAAAGTGTATAACCAACTTTTAAAGGTTTTAAAACTTGAAAGTCGTTTGAAAACTTTGCCGTGTAACGTTTATAATTCTGAGTTTTAACGATTCCATCTTCTCCTGTGTAACCTAGAGAGAAGTTGTAAGTTGTTTTCTCAGTTCCGCCATTCACAGATATCTGATGGTTAGTCTGTAGAGCGTTCCTAAACCCTTGATTATACCAATTTGTACCTTCTCCATAACTTGCTGGATCTGCAAAAAGAGGTGTTGCTGTTGCATCATTAGATTTAATCAGCTCATTAATAATGGTTGCATATTCCGTAGCGTTAGTCATTTCGATCTGATTGGTTACTTTTTTGTAACCAACAGAACCATTATAACTAATTACTGGATCACCTGATTTACCTTTTTTCGTGGTAATCAATACAACTCCGTTAGCCGCTCTGATACCATAAATAGATTGTGAAGATGCATCTTTCAAAATACTTAGGTTCTCAATGTCACTCGGATTTAAAAAGCTCACATCATCAAACCATACGCCATCAACAACATATAATACACCAAGGTTACCGTAAATTGTTCCAGTACCACGGATGGTAATTTGTGGAGACGATCCAGGAGTACCGCTATTGGTAATGTTAACACCAGCAACTTTACCTTGTAAAGCACTAATTGGGTTAACGGATGCTTGTTTCGAAATTTCCTCCCCCTTTACTGAAGCTACAGATCCTGTAACATCAATTTTTCTTTGCGTACCATAACCCACAACCACTACTTGATCTAATTGTTGTGCGGAAGATTGTAATACTACGTTTAATGTAGTGCGATTGTTCACAGCCACCTCTTGAGTTACATAACCCAAGTAAGTAAACACCAATGTGGAGTTTGCCGGAGCGTTAATACTGAATGCACCGGTTGCATCTGTTTGTGTGCCATTTTGTGTTCCCTTAACCAACACACTTACGCTTGGAATGGTCGACTTGTCGCCTCCATCTGTTACCCTACCTTTTACGGTAATGTTTTGCGCAAATGCTACGTTAATTGCGAGTAAACAAATTCCGGCTAGAACAGAAATTCTTGTAAAGA
>Ga0256876_1000229_pt1 | contig 12545 bp, 11 predicted proteins | sample MC6MC0419MT_FD_186340 | JGI IMG/M metagenome (GOLD analysis project Ga0256876, IMG submission 186340) | Metatranscriptome of enriched soil aggregate microbial communities from Iowa State University, Ames, United States - MC6-MC0419-MT... | ecosystem: Environmental > Terrestrial > Soil >...
GCGCGGTCGCGCTGGGGGCGCGGACTCGGCTCGACACGCAGGTGACCTCCATCCGGCAGGAGGGGGACGTGGTCCGCGTCAGCACGTTGGGCGGCGACGTGCTCGCCGATCAGGTGATCGTCTCCGCGGGAGCTTGGACCGCTCCGCTGCTCGGGGCGCCGTTCGATCGCCTGCTGACGGTCAACCGTCAGGTCCTGCACTGGTTTCGCCTCGACCGGCCGACCGACTACGGCTCCGCCGCGCCGGTGTTCATCTGGATGCACGGATCGGGAGACGAGGACTATCTCTACGGCTTCCCGCCCCTGCCCGGCGACGATCGCCTGAAGGTCGCGACCGAACAGTACGGCGTGGCCACGACGGCGGACGCGATTGACCGCACGGTCGCGGCGTCCGAATCGGCGGCCATGCACCGCACCCATGTCGCCGGCCGTCTTGCGGGCGTGACGACCGAGGTCGCCAACGCCGCGGCGTGCCTCTACACGGTCACGCCTGACAACGGTTTCATCATCGATCGGCATCCCAGCCAGGATCGCGTGATGGTGGTGTCCGCCTGCTCCGGCCACGGCTTCAAGCACTCCGCCGGCGTTGGGCAGGCGGTCGCGGAAGCTGTGGTCGGCGCGCCGAGCGCCTTCGATCTCACGCCGTTTTCGCTTGCCCGCTTCGACAGCTAACCGCAGCATGGCACGCCAATTGCTCATCCCCCGCACGATCGTTCCCCTACAGCGACCGTATCCCCCGGGGCCCCTCGCCCAAGCTTCCGCACAAAGGCCTGCTTCCATGCGCAAGACCCTCGCTCTCATCATCGCCGCGGCGATCGCGCCCTTCGCCGCGCAGGCCGCCGACGGCGTCGACGCCATCAAGCAGCGCGGCACGCTCATCGTGGGCGTTAAGGCGGACTACAAGCCCTTCGGCTTCCGCGATCCGAGCGGCGCGGTCATCGGCATCGAGCCGGATCTGGCGGCGGACGTCGCCAAGCGCCTCGGCGTGAAGCTGGAGCTGGTGCCGGTGGTCTCGTCGAACCGGATCGAGTTCCTGCAGCAGGGCAAGGTCGACATGCTGATCGCCACCATGTCCGACAAGCCGGAGCGCCGGAAGGTCGTGCAGGCGATCGACCCGCAGTACTACTCCGACTTCGTCAACGTGCTGCTGCCCAAGAAGGCCGGCGTGAAGGACTGGAGCGAGCTCAAGGGCAAGCCGCTCTGCGCCACCTCGGGCGCCTGGTACAACAAGGACATCGCGCGCACCTACGGCCCCGAGATCGTCGCGTTCGACGGCTCGGAGAAGCCGCTGTTCGCGCTGAAGCAGGGCAACTGCGTCGGCTACGTCTACGACCAGACCTTCATCCAGGGCCGCTTGCTGGACGCCGAGTGGAGCACGGACTTCGAGATGCCGCTGAAGGGCGTGCTCGACGCGCCGTGGATCATGGCTGTGGCGCTCGGCAACGACAGCCTCAAGACCCTGCTCGAGGAGACCACCAAGGACTGGATGAAGACCGGCTTCATCGTCTCCGAGGAGAAGAAGTACGGCATCCAGCCGACCGAATACTCCAAGGCGATGCACGAGAAGATGAAAAGCGCGACCAACTGATCGGCGGCGCGGCCGGGTTCTCGTGAGAGCCCGGCCGCGCGCCTCCTGATGTAACGACGCGGCGCGCCACGGCGGGCCCGCAACCGGATCGCGCAATGGACGTCATACCGGCCTGGTTCCAGAACCTCTACGAGACGACGGGCTTCAACTTCACGGTCTTCTACGACGCCTACGACTGGAACCGCTACGTCAACGGGCTGAAGACCACGCTGGTGCTGGCGGTGGTCACCATTCTCGTCAGCCTCGTGATCGGCGCGTTCGGCGCGTTGCTGCAGAGCGCTCCGTCGCGCCTCGTCCGCGGGGCCGTCAACGCCTTCGTGGTGGTGTTCCGCAACACGCCGCCGCTGGTCCAGATTTTCTTCTTCTACTTTGGCGTGGGCGCGGTGCTGCCGGCCGGGCAGGACCAGTTCGGCCTGCGTCAGCCGATCATCGACAACCTACAATGGGCGATCATCGCGCTGTCGCTGTTCGCGGGCGCCTTCAACGTCGAGATCTTCCGGTCCGGCATCGAGGCGGTGCCGAAGACGACGGTGGAGGCCGCGGAAGCCCTCGGCTACACGCGGATCCGGGCCTACCTCTTCATCATCCTGCCGCTCGCGCTGCGGGTGTGCCTGCCGGCGCTCAACAACAACCTTGTCAATCTGCTCAAGACCACCACCCTCGCCTACGCGATCGCGGTGCCGGAAACGCTCTACGCGGTGAAGCAGATCTGGTCGGAATCGCAGAACGTGCTGGAGATGATGCTGGTGCTGTTCGTCACCTACGGCGTGCTGGTCGGCGCGCTGGTCTGGATCATGCACCGCTGGGAGAAGGCGCTGCGCATCCCGGGATACGGCCGATGAGCGCCGAGCCGAAGACGGGCGCGCCCCTGGCCGTGCTGCTGCCGTTCAAGGTCGAGGCCACCCGCCTGTCGGCGCCGCGGCTCGCGCCGGTCCACGCCGCGCTGTTCGGCGCGGGGCTCGCGCTTCTGGCGGGCACGGCCTGGGCGCAGTCGGGAGCCGCGCAGCTCTCGCCGCTCGAGGTCATCGTGAAGTGGGCGCCGCTCCTGCTCAGCGGCTTCGTGTTCAACATCCTGATCTCGATGGTCGCGATGTCGCTCGGCACGGCGGCGGGGCTCGGGCTCGGCCTCGCCATGCTGGCGCAGAACCCGCTCCTCTCCCGCATCGCCTGGGCGCTGACGCAGTTCTTCCGCAACGCGCCGTGGCTGGTGCTGCTGTTCTTCGTGATGTTCCTGGTGCCGTTCCAGGTCACGATCTTCGGCGTGCGCATTCCCCTGCCCGACTGGGCCAAGGCGACGGTGGGCTTCTCGCTTCCCGTCATGGCGAACGTCGCGGAGATCGTCCGCGGCGCCGTCCGCTCCGTGCCTTCGACGCAGTGGGAGGCGGCCGACTCCCTCGCCTTCACGCCGCGTCAGATCATGTGGCGGATCATCCTGCCGCAGTGCGTGAAGCGCATGCTGCCGCCATGGATGAACCTCTACGCCCTGGTCGCCATGGCGACGGTGCAGGCTTCGATCGTCGGCGTCTCGGAAATGCTGACGCTCACCGCGCAGGTGCACACCGCGGAGGGCGGCCGGCCCGAGTTGTTCGCGCCGCTCTACGGCTTCGCCCTGCTCTGCTTCTTCCTCTACTGCTACCCGATCGACCGGTTCACCGCCCGGCTCGAGCGTCGGTTCCAGATCCGCTGAAAGCCTCAGTCCCCATGGCCGCTCCGACCCTTTCCCCCGCCGCCTGGACGCCCGATCAGCCGATCGTCCAGCTGATCGACGTCCACAAGTCCTTCGGCTCGTTCGAGGTGCTGAAGGGCGTCAGCTTCGACGTGAAGAAGGGCGAGGTGATCTGCATCATCGGCCCGTCCGGCTCCGGCAAGTCGACGCTCATCCGCTGCATCAACGCGCTGGTGCCGGTGAGCTCCGGCGCGATCCGGGTCGAGAACATCGAGGTCGCCGATCCGAAGCTCGACAAGCTGGCGCTGCGCCGGAAGGTCGGCATGGTGTTTCAGCAGTACAACCTGTTCCCGCACAAGACGGCGCTGCAGAACGTGATGATGGCGCCGGTTCACGTCCTCGGTCAGGACAAGCGCGAGGTCGAGGAGCGCGCCCGCGCCCTGCTCCAGAAGGTTCGGCTCTCGGGCAAGGAAAACAGTTATCCCGGCGAGCTGTCGGGCGGCCAGCAGCAGCGCGTCGCGATCGCCCGCTCGCTCGCCATGCGGCCCGACGTGATGCTGTTCGACGAGGTGACGGCGGCGCTGGACCCCGAGACCGTGAAGGAGGTGCTCGTCACCATCCGCGAGCTCGCCGAGGAAGGCATGACCTGCCTGCTCGTGACGCACGAGATGAACTTCGCGCGCGACATCGCCGACCACATCTACTTCACCGACCGCGGGGTCATCGTCGAGCATGGGCCGCCCGCGACCTTCTTCACCGCCGCGAGCGACCCCCGCACCCGGGAGTTCCTCTCGCAGGTGCTGTGATGGCGGCCGCCCGGCCGACCGTCGCCGAGCAGGCCGCCGACTTCCTGCTCGGCCTGCGGTTCGAGGCCCTCGACGCGGCGGTCGTCGCGGCGGCGCGCGATGCGATCGTCGACTATGTCGGCGTCGCCCTCGCCGGCGCGCAGGAGCCCGTCGCCCGCAATGTCCGCGCCTGGGCCGCCGCCCGGTCCCATGCCGCCGACGCCGCGGTGCTGGGCGCTGGCGGACTGAAGCTCGACGCCGAGAACGCGGCGCTCTGCAACGCCGTCGCCGGCCATGCGCTCGACTTCGACGACACCAGCTGGGCCACCATTGGCCACCCGACGACCGTCGTCGCGCCGGCGGCTTTCGCCGTCGCCGAGAGCGTCGGCGCGTCGGGCGCGGACGCTCTTCTCGCTTATGTCGCGGGCGTCGAGGTCGCCCATCGCATCGCCGAGCTGGCGATGCCGGAGGCGTCGGAAAACGGCTGGCACACGACCGGCGTGTTCTACGCCCTCGGAGCCGCAGCCGCCGCCTGCGCGCTGCTCCGGCTCGACCATGAAACGACCGTCAGCGCGCTCGGCCTCGCCGCGTCGCGTTCCGGCGGCGTCCGCGCAAACTTCGGCACGCAGGCGAAGCCGTGGCACGCCGGGATCGCGGCCCGGAACGGCCTGGAGGCCGTATCTCTCGCGCAGGCCGGCGTCACCGCGTCTCCCGCCTCGATCGAAGGGCCGGACGGCTTCGTGCGCTGTCTCGGTGGCGCAGAGGCCTTCGAGCGGCTTGACGATCGCCCCCTGCGGTTCGGCGCCCCCTTCGATCTCGCGGCGCGTGGACTAGCGTTCAAGCGCTACCCCTGCTGCAGCGGATCGCATCCGGCCTGCGATCTGATCGGGGACCTCGCGGCCGAGCACGGCTTCCGGGCGGCCGACGTCGTCGCCATCGACGTCGGTGTGAGCCTGCTGGCCGAACGCGAACTGGTCGCCCATGCGCCGACCACGCTGCAGGAGGCGCGCTTTTCCATGGAGTTCGCGCTGGCGGCGACCCTCGCCGCCGGTCCGCTGACGCTTGGATCGTTCACGGCGGAGACCCTCGGCGATCCCGAGGTCCGGCGCCTCATGAGGACCGTGCGGATGAGGCTCGATCCCGGGCTCGCCGCGCTGGGCTTCATCGGCACGGCGCCGGTCACCTTGGCCGTCCGATTGGCCGACGGCCGGATAGCGGCGGGGGAGCGCGACCTCGCCGTCGGGAATCCCGAGCGCCCCATGAGCGCGCAGGATCACGCCGCGAAGTTCATGTCCTGCGCCGCCCGAGCGCTGGCAGGCGTCGAGGCCGAGGCGCTGCTGAAGAGGCTTCGCGCGATCGAGGGCGAGCCCCGGCTCGCCGCGCTTTGGGCGACGCCCTTGTCGGCGGCGTAATCGTCGACGGTTGCGCCGCACCAGATACCGGCGAACGCTTTGCTGCGTTGCAGTATTCAGTCTGCTGGTCTTTATCGGTTTCTCGCGCTAATCTTCCCATCGATACGTCTTGAACGACAACGACAGGAGGAACGCGATGCAGTGGCTCCAACTGACGGCGGCCGGGTCGCACGACGTCTTCGTGAACATGTCGCTCGCCGTGCACATGCGGCGCTTTGGCGAAAAGACGGTTATCGACATGCTGACGAGCGCGCTCGATCGGACGCACGCGATCACCGTGGTGGAGACGCCCACGGAGATTCTCCAGAAGATGTGCGACTGCGGCTGGGTCTCGCCTCCCGCACGGGAAGGCGTCACCGTCCCGCCCCCGCACTGATCGAGCTTGGCTCAGCCTCGGCTGAGGCCGCGGTCGGCGAGGGCCTTTTCGTAGACGGCGAAAAGCTCGTCGCCCTCCTGGCCGAAGCGCCGGAGCGCCGGCCAAGTGAAGATGCCTGTGTCGTGGCCGTCGCTGAACACCAGCCGAACCGCGTAGGAGCCCACCTCCTGCACGTCGCGGATCGCCACGTCGCGCTTTCCCGGCACGATGGTCTTCTGCTCCGCCGAGTGGCCTTGGACTTCGGCGCTTGGGCTTTCGACGCGGAGCAGCTCCGCGGACAGCGCGTCGCTGCGGCCGTCCGCCCAGGCTAGGGTGAGCACGCGCCCGTCGCGCGAGAGCTTGATCTCGATCGGCCAGTCCGCGTCCGCCATTTCGTCACCTCTTCGGGCGCTGACCTTTACGCGCGCCGTTCCAACTCCTAGCTTCTGGACGCTGTTCCGGCCAGCCATCCGTGGCGCCGGGACGAAAGAGGTTACGCACCCCATGTCGCTTGCCGCCGTCGCGCCTGCCCCGCTCGTCGATCCGTTTCAGCGGGCCATCAGTTACCTCCGCGTGTCGGTCACGGACCGCTGCGATTTCCGCTGCGTCTACTGCATGTCGGAGCACATGCAGTTCCTGCCGAAGCGCGAGCTTCTGACGCTCGAAGAGCTCGATCGCCTGTGCAGCTCGTTCATCACGTTGGGCGTCAAGAAGCTTAGGCTCACCGGCGGCGAGCCGCTGGTCCGGCGCGATCTGATGACGCTCATCCGTTCGCTCGGCCGTCATCTGGACAGCGGCGCCCTCGAGGAACTGACGCTGACGACGAACGGCAGCCAGTTGGAGACCCATGCGCGGGACCTGTTCGCGGCCGGCGTGCGGCGCATCAACGTGTCGATCGACACGCTCGATTCGGACAAGTTCCGCGAGATCACCCGCCGGGGCGACCTCGCGCAGGTGATCCGCGGCGTCGACGCCGCGCTCGCGGCGGGCCTCAAGATCAAGATCAACACGGTGGCGCTGCGCGGCGTGAACGAGGACGAGATCGCCTCGATCGCCGAATGGTCCCACGCCCGGGGCATGGACCTCTCGCTGATCGAGACCATGCCGCTCGGCGACATCGACGGCGACCGGACCGACCAGTACCTGCCGCTGAGCCTCGTGAAGGCCCGCCTCGCTCAACGCTGGACGCTGAACGAGAGCGCCTACCGCACCGGCGGCCCGGCGCGGTACGTTTCGGTGGCGGAAACGGGCGGACGCATCGGCTTTATCACGCCGATGACCCACAATTTCTGCGAGAGCTGCAACCGCGTGCGCGTCACCTGCACGGGCACGCTCTACATGTGCCTTGGCCAGGACGACGCCGCGGACCTGCGCGCCCCGCTGCGCGCGAGCGAGGATGACGGCAAGCTCGTCGAGGCGATTCGGGAGGCGATCCGGCGCAAGCCGAAGGGCCACGACTTCATCATCGACCGCCGAAACGCGAAGCCCGCCGTAGCCCGGCACATGTCGACCACCGGCGGCTAAGCCTCGCTTCGCCCATTCTCGTGCGCCCTGAGCGGAGGCCGGAAACGCCCCGCCGTCGTGTCACGGCTCAAGGCCGGGACACGAGCGCGCGATTCTTTGCGTCCGTTCGAAACGACCGCCGTTCAGCGAACGGCGGCGATCCGGCCCGCCTGCGGCGGCGCGGCTTCTTCGTTTTCGAGCGCGTCGAGGAAGCTGCGGCACCACCAGGCGACGTCGTACTCCCGAATGCGCTCGAACATCGACGACCAGCGATCCTTCCGCTCCTCGAGCGGCATGTCGAGCGCGCGGGCGATCGAGCCGGCAGTGCCGTCGACGTCGTAAGGGTTCGTCAGCAGCGCCCCGTCCAGTTCGGAAGCGGCGCCCGCGAACCGCGACAGCAGCAGAACGCCGGGATCATCCGGGTCCTGCGCCGCAACGAACTCCTTCGCGACCAGATTCATGCCGTCGCGCAGCGGCGTGACGAGGCCGACGCGGGCGTAGCGATAAAGCCCGGCGAGGGCGTTCCGGCCGACGGTGCGGTTGACGTAGCGAAGCGGCGTCCAGTCCAGCTCCGAGAACGTGCCGTTGATGCGACCGGCGAGGCCCGCGACCTCGCGTTCCATCGCGGCGTATTCCGGCACCTCGCCACGCGACTTGGGCGTGATCTGGAGGTAGGTGCAGCGGCCCCGCCACTCCGGGTCCAGCAGCAGGAAGGTCTCGAACGCCTGGATGCGCTCGGCGATGCCCTTGGAGTAGTCTAGACGGTCGACGCCGATGATCAGCTTACGGTCGCCGAGGCTCTCCTTCGTCCGGCGCACCAGCGCATTGCGCTCCGAAGCGGCGGCGACGTCGGCGAAGGTCTGCGTTTCGATGCCGACGGGGTAGGCCTCGACCCGCACCGTCCGGCCGTGAACCATGAAACGCCCGTCCGGGAGGCGCCGCCCAATCTTCTCGCGGCGGACGTAGGTCTCGAAATTCTCGACGTCGATCGGCGTCTGGAAGCCGACGACGTCGTAGGCGGCGAGCGACCGCACCACGTCGGCATGGTTCGGGAGCACGGTCAGGATGTCGGGGGGCGGAAACGGGATGTGCAGGAAAAAGCCCATCCGGTTCTTGCAGCCGACGCTCCTGAGCTCAGCCGAAAGCGGTATCAGGTGATAGTCATGAACCCAGATCGCGTCGTCGTCCCGGATCTGCGGCGCGAGAACGCGGGCGAACAGCCGGTTGACGCGGTGGTAGCCTGCGAGGTTGACCCGGGTGAACTCGGTGAGGTCCATCCGGTAATGGAACAGCGGCCAAAGCATCCGGTTGGAGAAACCCGCGTAGTAGTCGTCGAGGTCGCGTTCGGACAGATCGACGACGGCGTAGGTCACGCCCTCGCTCTCGGTCAGTTCGGGGGCGCGCGGCTCGCCGGCGTCCGGCGGCAAGGTGCGCCCGCTCCAGCCGAACCAGAGCCCGCCGCGCGCCTTCATGGCGCCCGACAGGGCCACGGCGAGGCCGCCGGCCGGCGGCGTGCCGGGCGTCGGCACGGGTACGCGGTTCGAGACGACAACGAGACGGCTCATGGGCGCTCCCCCTTGGTTGGGCCGAGGGCGATGCAGGCTAACTCACCGCCGCAGGCCGCGGCTATGACCGTCGGCGACGTCATCGCGCGCATGTGAAAACGGCCGCGTGCGGCCGCGAGTTCCGCCGTCGTGGGGCGGACGGCCCTCAAAAGGCGTCTTCCCACGGGCGCGACAGCCGCATCGCGGCCTTGACCACGCCGACCATCGAGTAGGTCTGCGGGAAGTTGCCCCACAGTTCGCCGGTCCCGACATGCAGACCCTCGGACAGCAGCCCGAGGTGATTGCAGTGGTCGAGCACTTCCTGGAAGGCCGCCCTCGCCTCGTCCATCCGTCCGACGGCGGCGAGCGCGTTGATCAGCCAGAACGTGCAGGCCGTGAAGGCTGTCTCCGGCTCGCCGAAGTCGTCGGGCGCCTTGTAACGGTAGATGTGGTTCCCGTAGCGGAGCTGGCGCTCCACCTCGGCCAGCGTGCCGAGGAACCGCGGGTCCTGCGGCGCGACGATGCCGATCTCCGGCAGCAGCAGCAGGCTGGCGTCCACGGTGTCGCCGCCGAAGACGCTGGTGAAGCTCTTCATCTCGACGTTCCACGCGCGCTGCAGGATGTCGGCCTTCAGCTCCGCCGCGCGGCCGCCCCACTCTCCGGCCTTCTCGGACAGGCCGAGCCGGTCGGCGATGCGCGAGAGGCGGTCGCAGGCGGCCCAGCACATGGCGGAGGAATGGGTGTGGACTCCCTCACGGGTGCGGTACTCCCAGATCCCGGCGTCCGGCTGGTCCCAGCGTTCCACGGCCTGCCGGCCGAGCTTTTCTAGCCGTTCGAACAGCGCCTCGTCGCCGGGCGTCGGCAATCGCGCGTCGAAGAAGCACTGCGCCACCGCAAGGATCACCGAACCGTAGCCGTCGTTCTGCACCTGCGTGTAGGCGGCGTTGCCCTTCCGGACCGGCCCGAAGCCCTGGTAGCCGGGCAGCGCCTCGGCCTGGGATTCGTCGAGCGTCGTCTCGAAGCCCAGGCCGAACAGCGGCTGCAGATAGCCGTTGGGCGAGCCCGCCACGAGGTTGGTCACGTAGGAGAGGTAACCCTCCATCGTGTTGGTCGCGCCCAAGCGGTTCAGCGCCTCGACCGTGAAGTAGCTGTCGCGCAGCCAGCAGAAGCGGTAGTCCCAGGTCCGGCCGGTGTCGCCGTACTCCGGGATCGACGTGGTCAGCGCGGCGACGATGCCGCCGGTCTCCTCGTGGCTGCAGAGCTTCAGCGTGATGGCCGCGCGGATGACGATCTCCTGCCACTCGAACGGCAGAGAGAGATAGCGCGTCCAGTCGACCCAATAGTCGCGCGTGCGCTCGTAGAACTCGCGGCTGATGCGGGCCGGGGAGTCGGTCAGCGACTCGTCCGGGCCGAGCAGGAAGGCGAGCGGCCGGTCGAGCACGAAAGGCGTCTCGTCGGCGACGAAGGCCACCGGCGCGTCCGTCGTCAGCCGCAGCACGCTGTCACCGAGCAGAAAACGGATGTGGTTCGAGCCGCGCGTCGTGTCCGGCGCCGCGGCGCCCCAGTCCCGGCACGGCCGCATCCGCACCGCGATGCGCGGCGATCCGGAGATCGGCTCCACACGCCGAACGATCATGTTCGGCCGGAACATGCGCCCGGCGCGGCGAAACCGCGGGGCGAAGTCCACCACGCGGACCGCGCCGTCGCGGCCGAACAGGCGCGTCTCCAGGATCGCGGTGTTGCGGTGATACTCCTGCTCGACCCGCGTCAGGCCCTCCAGCTGGAAGTCCCAAAAGCCCTTCTCGGCGTCGTCGCCCGCCAGCAGGCCGCAGAAGGTCGGATCGCCGTCGAAGCGCGGGGCGCACATCCACACCAGGCGCGCGCGCCGGTCGATGAGCGCCGCGGCCGCGGCGTTTCCGACGACGCCGAGTTCGAGTGACGCGCGACCGTTCGGAACAGTCATGCCGCCGCCGCGAGAGCGACGAGCCAAGCGCGCATAGCGTCGGGATCCGCCAGACCGTGCCGCGCGACGCTCGAACGGCTGACCGCGCCGATCAGAACCGAAACGCCGCCGAGATCGTTCGCCGCCGCGAAGGCGAACTCGTCGGTCAGATCGTCGCCGAACATCCAGGGGGTGCGCCCGGCGAAGGGCTTCTCGGCCATCATGCGCTTGAGCGCGGTGCCCTTGTCGCAGCCGCGGGGGCGCACCTCGACGACCATCTTGCCCGGCTGAAGCTCATGGGTCGGCGCGAGCTGCGCGACGAGTTCGCCGATGCGCTCCTTCACTTCGCTCTCGCGGTCCGGCGCCTGGCGGAAATGAACGGCGACGCTCGCGCCCTTATCCTCGAGCGCCAGGCCGGGACGCGCGTCGACGAAGGCGCCGAGCGCCGCCGTAAGCCTGTCCGGAGGCGCGCTGGCGCCGGCCTCGGAGACCCGACCGCCGCCGCGGCGGCGAAGCTCGGCACCATGGAGGGCGGCGGCGGGAAGCCGAAGCGGCGACAAGATGCGGTCGACGTCCTCCAGCCCACGGCCGGTCACGATTGCGAGGGCGCCATCGAGCCGCTGGGCCAGCACGCCGATCGCGGCGAGAGCTTCTGGCGTGATCGAAACGCCGCCCGGCGTCGCGGCGAGGTCAAGCACGGTGCCGTCGAGATCGAGGAACAGCGCGATCCGGTCCGGAAAACCCGAAGGCGCCGACGGCGGCGGACCGGGACGGCGCGAAGCGTCGTTCTCGCGCGCGGCCGTCGCCGCAGTTTCGAGGCCCATCGTCGACGCTCCGATCACGGGATTTCACAAAGGCGACCGATAGCTAGAAGCCGCGGACGCGAAGGGCAACCCCCGTGCGACGGCGGGCGGCGAATGGTGATCGAGCGCGCAGAACCGAGAGCGACCGTTCGGCGCTTCAAAGCTGCGCCGCATCTCGCGCGCGCTGGGCCGGATGATCAGCCCGCGTGACCCACCAGATGATTGTCCCAGCGCAGCACGCTCGACCGCCGGTCCACGATGGCCGCGCCGTCCTCGCGGACTGCGATCAACGCCACCTCGCCCAGGCCCGACGTCGCCACGAAGCGACGGTCGCCCGCGGAGGCCAGCCCGCAGACGTCGGAGATCGAAACCGCGCCGACCGCGGCGTTGGTTAGCAGATCGAAGGCGACGACCGCCCCGCCCTTCGGACCGGACGCGGCGAGAAAGCGTCCCGACCGGTCGATCGCCAGCGAACACACCGAGCCGCCAAGCCGCGCCAGCAGGTCGGGATCGGCGTCGAGCCAGCGCAGGCACGCGCCCTCGAGCCGCGCCACCAGCGGCCGGTCACGCGCGCCGGCTTCGGTGTCCTGCGCCGCGACCAGGAGGCCGCCGTCCGCCGTCCCGATCACATGGCGCAGCGACAGGCTGGCGAGATCGGCGTCGGTCTCGGCGATCGCCTCGATCGCGCCGGCGACCGGATCGAGCAGCGCGACGTTGGAACGCGCGGTCGTGAGGCCGAGGCTTTTGATGCCGGGATCGGTCTTTGGCTCCTTCGCCCCGTTCGCGACGACGACGCGGCCTCCGAGAGAGGCGACGTCGTGCGGGCCGATCCCGCCCGAGCGCCACTCCGCCCGCGGCGCGTAGCCGCCCGCCACGTCGCGCAGCACGATCCAGCCCTCCCCGGTCTCGGCGTCGATCTCGGTCGTCAGAAAAGTCCGGCCGTCTGCC
>Ga0256876_1000233_pt1 | contig 12363 bp, 11 predicted proteins | sample MC6MC0419MT_FD_186340 | JGI IMG/M metagenome (GOLD analysis project Ga0256876, IMG submission 186340) | Metatranscriptome of enriched soil aggregate microbial communities from Iowa State University, Ames, United States - MC6-MC0419-MT... | ecosystem: Environmental > Terrestrial > Soil >...
GCCGGATGCGACGCTGTGTCGCGCCGCGGTCGGCCGTTCATGCGGCGATCGACCGTGGCGGGCCGCACGACCAACGGTCGTGCGCTACCGATGATGCGGAGCGCCCCGGTAGGTGACGACCGTTGGTCGTCACGGCCTCCCGGCGTCAGGACGCGTCGGCGGCCTCGATCGTGTTCTGCATCAACGTCGCCACCGTCATCGGCCCTACCCCGCCCGGCACCGGGGTGATCCAGCTGGCGCGCCCGGCAGCGGCCTCGAAGCCCACGTCGCCGACCAGGCGGCCGTCGTCCAGCCGGTTGATGCCCACGTCGATCACCACCGCACCCGGCTTGACCCATTCGCCCGGCACGATGCCCGGGCGGCCCACCGCGACCACCAGGATGTCGGCGTTGCGCACCGACTGCTCGAGCACGTCCTTGGGGGTGAACTTGTGGCAGCTGGTCACCGTGCAGCCGGCGATCAGCAGCTCCAGGCCCATCGGCCGGCCGACGTGGTTGCTGACGCCGACGATGGTGGCGTTGCGGCCACGCACCGGCTGGTCGGTATGGCCCAGCAGCGTGGTGATGCCCCGCGGGGTGCATGGGCGCAGGCCGAATTCACGCAGGGCCAGGTGGCCGACATTTTCCGGGTGGAAGCCGTCGACGTCCTTGCGCGGGTCGATCCGGTGGATCAGGCGGCTGGCATCGGGGATGCCCGGCAGCGGCAGCTGGACCAGGATGCCGTGGATCTTCGGATCGGCATTGAGCTGGTCGATCAGGGTCAGCAGCTGGGCCTCGCTGGTACCGGCCGGCAGGTCGTAATCGAAGGCTTCGATGCCGACCTTCTCCGCGGCGCGGCGCTTGTTGCGCACGTACACGGTCGAGGCCGGGTCGCCCCCCACCAGCACCACGGCCAGCCCCGGGCGGCTGCCACCTGCGGCCAGGCGGGCGTCGACACGCACCTTCAGGCTGTCCAGCAGGTCTTCGGCGATGCGGCGACCGTCCAGGATGCGGGCGGTATGACGGGGGGCGGGATCGTTCATCGAATGCGGGCGTGGAGCGGTGGGGAACGTATTGTCCCCTATTCCTCTTCTTCCGGCACTTCGTCGGCGTTGAGGGTGCGTGCCTTGCGCTTGGGTGCGGTGAACGGGGTCGGCGTGGGCACGCCGGGCAGCGCACTGCCGAACACCATGTGCGCGCCGGCGCGCAGGTCGCCGCCGGCCATCTCCAGTTCGAAGCGCTCGGCGTCGCGTTCGCGGATCTGCTCGGCGATGTCACGGGCGTCGTCTTCGTCCGCGCCCAGCTCGACCAGCGCGGCCTGGCCGAACATCAGCGCGGACTCGAAGGTTTCGCGGATCTGGAAATCCACCCCGGCGTGGATCAGGCGCAGCGAATGCTCGCGGTCGAACGAGCGCACCAGCAGCTTGGCCTGCGGGAATTCATGCGCGACCAGCTCGACGATGCGGTCGGCGTCCTGCGCGTTGTTCACGCACACCGCGATCGCGCGCGCGGTGGCCGCGCCGGAGGCATGCAGTACGTCCAGCCGGGTGCCGTCGCCGTAATAGATCTTGAATCCGAAGCGCTCGGCGTTGTGGATCATGTCCACGTCGTTGTCGATGATGGTCACGTCCACGTCGCGCGCCAGCAGCGACTGGCTGGCCACCTGGCCGAAACGACCGAAGCCGATCATCAGCACGCTGCCGGACATGCCCTCGGCGGTATCCACGCCTTCCAGCGAAACTTCGCGCGCCGGCATCAGCTTGTCGTGCAGCAGCACGAACAGCGGGGTCAGCGCCATCGACAGCACCACGATCGCAGTCAGGTTGGCGTTGACTTCCACGCCGATCACGCCGGCGGCGGCCGCAGCGGAGAACAGCACGAACGCGAACTCGCCACCCTGCGCCATCACCACGCCACGATCCAGCGCCTGCCGGTGGTCGCTGCCCAGGATGCGTGCCACGGTGTAGATGCACACCGCCTTGGCCAGCATCAGCGCCAGCACGCCGGACACGATCAGCGGCCAGTTGTTGTCGACCACGGTCAGGTCCAGCGCCATGCCCACGCTGAGGAAGAACAGGCCCAGCAGGATGCCGCGGAACGGCTCGATGTCGGCTTCGATCTGGTGGCGGAAGGTCGATTCGCTGAGCAGCACGCCGGCCAGGAACGCGCCCATGGCCATCGACAGCCCGCCCAGCTGCATCAGCAGCGCCGCGCCCAGCACCACCAGCAGTGCGGCCGCGGTCATCACCTCGCGCGCCTTGGCGGCGGCCAGGATGCGGAACAACGGGTTGAGCAGGAAGCGACCGACCAGCACCAGGCCGATGATCGCGCCGGCGGCGATCGCCACGCTGATCCAGCGCGAGCTCGCCCCGGCATCGGCCTGCACCGGCGCCATGAACGCCACCACCGCCAGCAGCGGCACGATCAGCAGGTCTTCGAACAGCAGGATGGAGACGATCTTCTGCCCGGACGGCAGCGCGATGTCGCCGCGCTCTGCCAGCAGCTGCATCACCACGGCGGTGGAGGTCAGCACGAAACCGGCGGCGCCGATGAAGGCCACCGGCAGCGGGAATCCGAACAGCATGCACACGCCGGTGAGCACCGCGCCGCAGACCACGATCTGCAGCGTGCCCAGCCCGAAGATTTCCCTGCGCAGGCTCCACAGGTGCGACGGGCGCATTTCCAGCCCGATCACGAACAGGAACATCACCACGCCCAGCTCGGCGGTGTGCAGGATGGCCTGCGGATCCGAGAACCACCCGAAGCCGAACGGTCCAATCGCCAGCCCGGCGGCGAAGTAGCCCAGCACCGAGCCCAGCCCCAGGCGCCGGAACAACGGCACCATCACCACCGCGGCACCCAGCAGGGCGACGACTTTCACCAGTTCACTGGCACCTGCTTCCACCGCCATGCGGTTGTTTCCTTGCAACACCGATCAGCCGTCACGATAGGACAAGTTGACGCAGGTACCTAGCACGCAGGTGCGCATGATCGTGCCATCAATGGAACGACTGGCGATAAATTGCGCAGATCGTCTCGCTATCGCAGCGCACTCAGCCAGAGCGGCAGAACGCCGCGTAATCGATGTAACCCGGGAACGCCCGATCCGGCGCGCACAGGGGACACCCGGGGTCCGGTGCCAGGCGGATCTCGCGGAAGCGCATCGCCAGCGCATCGAAGGTAAGCAGGCGCCCCACCAGCGGCTCGCCGATCTGCAGCAGCAGTTTCAGCACTTCGGTGGCCTGCAGCAGGCCGACCATGCCCGGCAGCACGCCCAGTACGCCGGCCTCGGCGCAGTTCGGTGCGAACTCCGGCGGCGGCGGTTCCGGGAACAGGCAGCGGTAGCACGGTGCCTGGCCGCGCCGGCGACCCGCATCGAACACCGACACCTGCCCGGTGAAGCGTTCCACCGCGCCATACACCAGCGGAATGCGGTGCTGGATGCACGCATCGTTGAGCAGGTAGCGCAGCGGGAAGTTGTCCGAACCGTCCAGCACCACGTCCACGCCGCCGAGCAGCGCGTCGACGTTGTCCGAGGTGACCCGCGCCTGCACCGCGTCGACGTCCAGGCGTGGATTCAGCGCCAGCAGGCGTTCGCGTGCCGACTGCACCTTGGGCTGGCCGACGCTGGCGTCGGTGTGCAGGATCTGCCGGTGCAGGTTGCTGCGGTCCACGAGGTCATCGTCGGCGATGCGGAGGTGCCCTACCCCGGCCGCGGCCAGGTAGAACGCGGCGGGCGAGCCGAGGCCACCGGCACCGAGCAGCAGCACGCGGGCGCCAAGCAGCGCCTGCTGGCCGGCCACGCCGACCTGCGGCAGCAGCAGGTGCCGGGAGTAGCGTTCGTTGAAATCGCGCTCGTCGTCGCTCTGGATCGGCTGCACGAGCGGCAGGCCGGCGGCGCGCCAGGCGGTGGTGCCGCCGTGGACGGAACTGACGTGGGGGTAGCCGAGACCGAGCAGGGCCTGGGCGGCATCCAGGGAGCGCCTGCCGGACTGGCAGATCAGGATGAGCTCGCGGTCCGCAGACGGAAGGTGGGCGGAGGCATTCGCCTCGAGCTCCCCTTTCGCGATGCCGAGCGCGCCTTCGGCCATGCCGGCGGCACGCTCGTGCGCTTCGCGCACGTCGACCAGCAGGGCGCCGTGGGTGAGGCGCTGGCGGGCTTGGCCCGGAGAGATCTCGGGAATGTCGGTCATGGCCGCATTATCGCTCGCGCCCGGATCGTAGAGCCACGTTACAGCCAAGCCACGCCCTGCGTGGCTGCAGCAGCGCCGCGGGGAGTCACCCCCGCGGCGAGGTGTTTCAGCGGCCCTTTACGTGCCGGATCAGGCGCTTCTTCTTTGCGATCTGGCGATCGGTCAGCTGGTTCTTCTTGCCTTCATAGGGATTGGCACCCTCGCGGAAGATGAACTGCACCGGGGTGCCGATCAGCTTGAAGCGCTTGCGGAAGAAGTTTTCCAGGTAGCGCTTGTAGGACTCGGGCAGTTCCTTGAGGCGCGTACCGTGCACGATGAAGGTCGGCGGATTGGAACCACCCGGATGCACGTAGCGCAGCTTGGAGACGTGGCCGCGGATCGCCGGCGGCGGGTTGGTCTCGTAGGCGATTTCCAGCGCCTTGTTGACTTCGCTGGTGCTGAACTCGTGCGTGGCCGAGGCATGCGCCTGGTGGATCGCACGGAACAGCTCGCGCAGCCCCGAACCATGCTTGGCCGAGATGCGCACGGTTTCCGCCCACGGCACGAAGCCCAGCTTGCGCGACACCAGCGCCTCGGCCTGCTCGCGCTGGTAGTCGGTCAAGCCGTCCCACTTGTTGATCGCCACCACCAGGGCACGCCCGGCGTCGAGCACCGCACCCAGCACGGTCGCGTCCTGGTCGGTCACGCCTTCGCTGGCGTCCAGCATCAGCACCGCCACCTGGCACTGCTCGATCGCCTGCAGGGTCTTGATGACGCTGAACTTCTCGACCACTTCTTCGACCCGGCCCCGGCGACGCAGGCCGGCGGTGTCGATCAGGCGGTATTCGCGGCCATCGCGCTCCAGGTCCACCGCGATCGAATCGCGGGTGGTGCCCGGCACTTCCGAAGCGATCATCCGCTCCTCGCCGAGGATGCGGTTGACCAGCGTCGACTTGCCCACGTTGGGGCGGCCGACGAAGGCAATGCGCATCCGGTTCGGATCGTTGTCCATCTCCTCGCCGCTGCCCTCTTCGGGCAGGCGCTGGACCACTTCTTCAAGCAGGTCGTCCAGGCCCTGGCGATGCGCCGCCGACACGGTCAGCATTTCACTGAACCCGTAGCGGGCGAACTCCGCGCGGACGGTGTCTTCGTTGGTGCCGTCGATCTTGTTGATCAGCAGCAGGGTCGGCCGCGACAGCTTGCGCAGCCATGACAGGATCTCGTCATCCAGCGCGGAGGTGCCATCACGGGCATCGACCACGAACAGGATCAGATCGGCTTCACCCGCGGCAGCGCGGGCCTGGTCGGCGGTAGCGCCGGCCAGACCTTCGTCATCCTCCGAGATACCGCCCGTGTCGACGACGAGGAAATGGTTGTCCTCGTCCAGACGGCAGACACCATAGTTGCGGTCCCGGGTGACGCCGGGCTGGTCATGGACCAGGGCGTCACGGGTACGGGTCAGCGCATTGAAAATGGTGGACTTGCCGACGTTCGGCCGTCCAACCAGGGCGACCAAGGGCAGCATCGCGGTAACTCCTTATTGTGCCAACCGGAATGCGGTCAGCTTTCCATCAACGTTCTGCACCAGCAGAATCCCATCGGCGACCACTGGCTGCGCCAGCAGGGCATCGCCGCCACTCTTGGCGCGCCCGGCGAACTCGCCGTTGTCCGTGCGCAGCCAGTGCAGGTAGCCCTTGTAGTCACCGACTACAACGTAATCGCCCTGCACCACCGGCCCGGTCAGCGAGCGGCGGGCCAGCCCCGTCTGCGACCACATGGCAGTGCCACTGGCCTTGTCCAGCCCGAACACGCCACCCTTGTTGTCGGTGACGAACACATTGCCCGAGGTCAGGGCGACGCCACCGGCGCCACCGTGATCGCGCGCCCACAGCGGACGGCCGGTCGGGCCTTCGATCGCCATGGTCTGGTTCTTGAAGCTGCTCACGAACAGGGTGTTGCCTTCCAGCACCGGGGCGCCGTCCACGTCGGACATGCGCTCCAGCTCGGTGCGGCCTTCGCCGTTGGCGACCATCTGGTCCCACACGGTACGACCGTCCTGCATGCCCAGCGCCGAGACGCTGCCATCGTCATTGCCGATGAACAGCACGCCGGGGCCCGCCACCACCGGCGCGTTGCCGCGCACGGTCAGCGCGGGCAGCTCACGCGGGTTGAACCACTTCTGGGTGCCGTTGCCGGCATCGAAGGCGGTCACCCGGCCGTCGTTGCTGCGCACGAACACGATGCCCTGGCCCACGGCCGGGGCGGAAATCACTTCGCCGGGGACCTTGGCGCGCCACTTTTCGGTGCCATCGTTGGCATCCAGTGCGATCACCTGGCCGTCCAGCGTGCCGATCACCACCAGCCCGTCGCCCACGCCCGGTCCACCGGACAGACGCAGCTTCGGCTGCTTCTTGACCTTGGCCGGTTCATAGGTCCACACGGTCTTGCCGGTCTGCAGGTCCAGCGCATGCACGCCACCGGTGATTGCCGCCGCGTATACGCGGCCGTCGGCCACGACCGGGCCCTGGCGCACGCCGATGCGCTTCTCGCCCTTGCCCAGGTTGGTGCTCCAGACCCGGTCGACCTTGACGGTCGGCTCGAACTTGACCAGCTCCGCCGGTTCCAGTGCCTTCTTGGCCTCTGCGTCCTTGCCCGCGAACCAGCCCTTGACGGTGCTGCAGCCGGACAGCGCCACGCCCATCAGGACCAGGGTGGCAACGCGCTTGATCATGACCATCTGTTTCATTACACCGACTCCGCGGGGTCGGCGACGGTGCCACCGGCATCCATCACCTTGGTTTCCAGGACACGCCGCTGCGGCGCTGCCACGTCCAGCGTCTTGAGCGCCTTCTCATACAACCCACGGGCCTCGTCACGCTTGCCCGATGCGATCAGCGCGTCGCCATGGATCTCCAGGCTGGCGCTGTCGGTCGCATCGCCGAGCAGCTTGATGGCTTCATCGTGCTTGCCGGTGGCGATCAGCAGGCGCGCGATGCGCTGGTTGATCGCAGGCTTGAACGCGGGGTCGGCGTCGATCGCGCGCAGGGTCGCCAGCGCCTCTTCATTCTTGCCGGCCTCGACCTGCGCCTTGGCCAGCTGCAGTGCCGCCAGGTCGGCGTAGATCTTGGCCTTGGTGCCATCCAGATCCTTCACGCCCTTGGCCGCTTCATCCAGCTTGTTGTCCTCGAGCTGCTTGAGCACCGCCTGGTACTGCGCGTTGGCGCCGGTCAGGTGACTGCCCTGCTCCTTCTGCCACCACTGCCAGCCGGCAATGCCGCCGATGGCGATGGCCACGCCGGCAATGATGCTCACACCGTTGTTCCGCAGCCAGCTGCGGACGCGTTCACTTTGTTCGTGCTCGTCGAGCAGGTCGTCGATCGCCATGCGTACTCTCGCCCCTGCCGGTCAGGAGGGACTGTTTGAATTGGACTGTCGAAACAGTAGAAACGCGGCTCAGTGTGAAACCGGAGCCACGGAGCCGTCAGAGGATACCGTAAAGCGTGCCACGTTGGCTCGCTGGTACGGTGAAAGGTCGACGATAGTGCCGGCCTGCTGAACCTCGACCGCCGACGCGTTGCCCAGCACCATGCGGGCCACCTGGCCGGGGCTGAACGTGCGGGTTTCGCCCGATTTGACCAGGGCCTTTTCCACGGTACTGCCATCCGGCGCGGCAATGTCCACCCAACTGTCGCCCTTGAACTGCAGGCTCAACGCACCCGCCGGCGCCGGCGCGGGGGCATTCGGCCGCGGCACCGGGGTCAGCGAAGCCAGGTACGGGGCCGACGGGGTGGCCGGCGCAGCGGCGGGCGCTGCAGTGTTGGCGGGCGGGGCCGCCGGCGCATCCGAACCGGCGACCGGAACCGCCGCTGGAATCACGTCCAGCGACGCGGTGTTGGGGGTCGGCGCGGTGCCGTCGAAATGGCCACGGGTGGCGAACCAGACCGGCACCGCCAGTACTGCGGTGATACCCACGTACAGGGCGCGACGCCCCAGGCTTTCGGCAATACGCCGTGCCCGCGGGGTGTGCGTGTGACTGACAAGTTGCGGCGGCACCACCGGTCCGATCCGGGACTGGTCCAGCACTTCACCCAGGTCGACCTTGAGCAGGCGCGCATAGCTCTTCAGCTGGCCGCGGACGAACACCGGCGCGCCCAGGCGGTCCCACTGCTCGGCCTCCAGCGACTTCACCACCTGCACCGGCATGCGCAGGGTCTGCCCTACCTCCTCGAGCGTCAGCCCTGCCGCTTCACGCGCCTGGCGGAGGCGGGCCCCACAGCCGGCCGCGGTATCGAGTGCGCTCACAGTCTGGTCATCAATCACAATGCTTCAACCCCGGGATTTAGGAGCCGCATCCTGCGGAAATTCTTCGCGAATTCGCTGCAGATAGCGACCGGATGCCACTGTGTCACCAAGCTGCGCCTCGATCTGAGAGGCAAGTTGTAACACGGAACGCGTGGCCGGTGCAGCCGACAGACGCCGTTGCACGAAGGCCCGGGCCTCGAAATAGCGGGCCTGGGCGTACTCGCTGCGGGCCATCGATTCGAGCGCATACGGGTTGGCCGGATCCAGCGCCAGCGCCCGGCGCAGGTCGCGCGCCGCGCGCTCGGGCTGCCCGGCATCCAGTGCACAGCCGCCCGCGTTGGCGAGCGCGGCGCCCGGGGTGCGATAGCCCGGCGCGGCCACGGCGCGATCGAAGAAGGTCAACGCCTCTGCGTAGCGGGCCTGGCCGCACAGCCAGGCACCATAGTTGTTGAGCACATTGCCGTCGTTCGGGGCCAGCTCGGCCGCCTTCTGGAACAGCGGGCCGGCCTCGGCGGTCGCGCCGCGCTGGGTCGCCAGCGCCGCCAGCAGCACGTAGGCATCGGGCCGTCCCGGCTCCAGCTTGAGCGCGTTCTTCGCGCGCTTCTCGGCCATCTCGGACTGCCCGCTGCGCAGCGCTTCCGCCGCCAGCGTGAGCTGGTCCTGGTAGTTGACCCGGCGCCGGGTATCGGCGCTGTCGCGGGCCACGTACTCCGGTGCGACCCCGAGGGGTGCGCTCATGGGTTTGACACCCTTGCTGCCACAGCCGGCAATTGCCAGCGCGACGAAAACAACGGCTGGCAATCGAAGGTCAGGCAGCGGCATCCCGGTTTTTCCCGTCCTGGAGCGTCTTGTTGAACTCGGCCTGGCGACGCGTGCGGTCCATGACCTGGCCCTTGAGCTGGCCACAGGCGGCGTCGATGTCGTCGCCGCGGGTACGCCGCACCATGGTCAGGACCTGCGAATCGAGCAGGATCTTCTGGAACGCGCGGATCTCGGCATCCCCGGAACGCTCGTAGCGCGTGCCCGGGAACGGATTGAACGGAATCAGGTTGACCTTGCCCGAGTGCGCGGCCTGCACCGCGTTGTCGAACTGGCGCATCAGCCGCGCCAGCTGGCGGGCGTGCTCGGGCTGGTCGTTGATGCCCTTCATCAGGGTGTATTCGAACGTCACCGATTCACGGCGCTTGTTGGCACGCAGGTAGCGCGCGCACGACGCCATCAATTCGACGATGGGGTACTTCTTGTTGAGCGGAACCAGGGTCTCGCGCAGCGCATCGTTCGGCGCATGCAGCGACACCGCCAGCGACACATCGCTTTCGGCCGACAGGCGGTCGATCTGCGGCACCAGGCCGGAGGTCGACAGGGTCACGCGCTTGTTGGCCAGGCCGTAGCCCAGGTCGTCGCGCATCACGTTCATGGCGCGCACGACGTTGTCGAAATTCATCAACGGCTCGCCCATGCCCATCATCACCACGTTGGTGAGGCGACGCTGCTTGTGCGGGATGTTGCCCAGGTGGCGCGCAGCCACCCACACCTGGCCGATGATCTCGGCGGTGGACAGGTTGCGGTTGAAGCCCTGGGTGGCCGTCGAACAGAAGGTGCAGTTCAGCGCACAGCCGACCTGCGAGGACACGCACAGCGTGCCGCGGTTCTTGTCCGGGATGTACACCGCTTCGATCGCGTTCTTGCCGTCGGTACCCATGGCCAGCAGCCACTTGTGGGTGCCGTCGGCCGAGGGCTTGTCGAACACGATGTTCGGAACGCGGACCTCGGCATGCTGCTTCAGCTTGCTGCGCAGCGCCTTGCCCAGGTCGGTCATTTCATCGAAGTCGGTGACGTAGTGGTGGTGGATCCACTTCATTACCTGGTGGGCACGGTAGCGCGCTTCGCCGAGGGTCTCGGCGAAGAAGCGCTCCAGGCCCTCGCGATCGAGGTCGAGCAGGTTCTGCTTGGCCACCGGCGCGCCTTCGGCGAGCACGATGGGGATGGCGGTGGGCTGTACGACCTCGTTCACGGCATTACTCTCAGCGCGAGACCACTTCGGTCGCGGCGAAGAAGTACGCGATTTCAATCGCGGCATTCTCGACCGAGTCCGAGCCGTGGGCGGCATTGGCATCGATGGAATCGGCGAAGTCGGCGCGGATGGTACCCGGCGCAGCGTCCTTCGGATTGGTGGCGCCCAGCAGGTCGCGGTGGGCCAGCACGGCGTTCTCGCCTTCCAGCGCCTGGATCATCACCGGGCCGGAGATCATGAACTCGACCAGCGCGTTGAAGAACGGACGCTCGCGGTGCACGGCGTAGAAGCCTTCGGCTTCGCGGCGCGACAGCTGCTTGTACTTGGCGGCCACGACCTTCAGGCCAGCCTTTTCGAAGCGGGCGTAGATTTCGCCGATGACGTTCTTGGCGACGGCGTCCGGCTTGATGATGGAAAGGGTGCGCTCCAGCGCCATGGGAAGTTCTCCGTTGGGCGGGCCACTGATCGGCCCGAGAGTAACATGAAAAAAACCCGCGTCAAAACGCGGGCTTAGCCTATATACGTGGTGGGGATTCTACAGGGTCGCGGTGCGTGATGCCATGGTGTTCGTGGGCGCGGGTGGCCGGCGGGGTGCGCGCTGCGTTCAGGATCCGGACCGCCGCGCAGGGCGTGGCGCTACGTGAACGGTTGCCTATGCATGCTGCGGCGCAGCATGCCTCTGCCGGCGACCGGGACTAATATCAAACAATCGTTTGATTGAACCCTGCCCCGCCCATGGCCAAGCCCGCCCACTTTTCCACCAAGGACCGCATTCTTGGCGCCGCCGAGGAGCTGTTCGCCCTGCACGGGTTCGCCGGGACCTCGCTGCGTCAGGTGACGAGCCAGGCGGACGTGAACATCGCCGCGGTCAACTACCACTTCGGGTCCAAGGAAAACCTGGTCAACGAGGTGTTCCGCCGCCGCATGGACGAGATGACCGCCGCCCGGCTGTCCCAGCTGGAGCTCGCCCGGCGTGGGCATCCTGGTGAACTGCGGCCGGTCCTGGCCGCCTTCGTCGAACCGGCCCTGGCCATGGCCCAGGACCGCCAGACCGGCGGTGCGTTCGTGCGGGTCATCGCCCGCGCCTACGCGGAAAAGAACGACAACCTGCGCAAGTTCCTGTCCGACCACTACGGCCACGTGCTGCGTGAGTTCGGCAAGGCGATCGCGGCCTGCGTGCCCGGCCTGAGCAAGGAAGAGCTGTACTGGCGACTGGATTTCCTTGCCGGCGCGCTCACCTATGCAATGGCCGACTTCGGCCTGATCAAGCGTCCCGCGGGTGTCACCGAAGCGGCGCATCGTGCGCATGCGGCCCAGGAGCTGATCCATTTCGCCGAGGCCGGGTTCCGCGCCAGCGCGGCCACCGGCCCTGCACCGTCCTTCCCAGCTGTTGAATCTCCTTCCACCCCGTAGAGCCCGGCCCTGCCTGGCTGCTTGCAACGACCAACAAAGGCTTATCGACATGTCCAATTCCCTGCCAGTCCGCCGTGCCGCCGTGCTGGGTGCCGGCGTCATGGGTGCCCAGATTGCCGCCCACCTGACCAATGCCGGCGTCGACACCGTGCTGTTCGACCTGCCCGCCAAGGAAGGTCCTGCCGACGGCATCGTCCTCAAGGCCATCGCCAACCTCGGCAAGCTCAGCCCTGCCCCGCTGGCCAGCAAGTCGTACGCCGAAGCGATCACCGCGGCCAACTATGGCACGCCGGATGACAGCAGCGGCCTGGAACAGCTGCGCGACTGCGACCTGATCATCGAAGCCATCGCAGAGCGGATGGACTGGAAGCAGGACCTGTACAGGAAGATCGCGCCGTTCGTGGCCGACCATGCCGTACTGGCCTCGAATACCTCCGGCCTGGGCATCAACAAGCTCGCCGACGTGCTGCCCGAACAGCTGCGC
>Ga0256876_1000237_pt1 | contig 12322 bp, 11 predicted proteins | sample MC6MC0419MT_FD_186340 | JGI IMG/M metagenome (GOLD analysis project Ga0256876, IMG submission 186340) | Metatranscriptome of enriched soil aggregate microbial communities from Iowa State University, Ames, United States - MC6-MC0419-MT... | ecosystem: Environmental > Terrestrial > Soil >...
AACTCTAGGTGCATGCCGAGTTGGTAACAGAACTCGTAAATCCACTGTTGCAACTTTTATAGTTGCCAATGACGCTCACTACGGCATGGAAGATCAAATGGTCGCGTAAGCGGCCACTTTGATCGGCACCCGGCCGGCTCACGATCCAGGAGGCGCACATTGAGTAGGCAAAGCCTGACAAAGGCCCACGCGAAGATCACCGAACTGTCATGGGATCCGACATTCGCCACCCCGGCCACCCGGTTCGGCACCGACTACACCTTCGAGAAGGCTCCGAAGAAGGACCCTCTCAAGCAGATCATGCGGTCCTACTTCCCGATGGAGGAAGAGAAGGACAACCGCGTGTACGGCGCCATGGACGGTGCCATCCGCGGCAACATGTTCCGCCAGGTGCAGCAGCGGTGGCTCGAATGGCAGAAGCTGTTCCTGTCGATCATTCCGTTCCCGGAGATCTCGGCGGCCCGAGCGATGCCGATGGCCATCGACGCCGTCCCCAACCCGGAAATCCACAACGGGCTGGCGGTGCAGATGATCGACGAGGTTCGTCACTCGACGATCCAGATGAACCTCAAGAAGCTGTACATGAACAACTACATCGATCCCGCCGGGTTCGACATCACCGAGAAGGCGTTCTCGAACAACTACGCGGGCACCATCGGCCGGCAGTTCGGCGAAGGGTTCATCACCGGTGACGCAATCACCGCCGCGAACATCTACCTGACCGTGGTCGCCGAGACCGCGTTTACCAACACCCTGTTCGTCGCGATGCCCGACGAGGCCGCCGCCAACGGTGACTACCTGCTGCCGACGGTGTTCCACTCGGTGCAATCCGACGAGTCCCGGCACATCTCCAACGGCTATTCGATCCTGCTGATGGCGCTCGCCGACGAGCGCAACCGGCCGCTGCTCGAACGGGATCTGCGGTACGCATGGTGGAACAACCACTGTGTCGTCGACGCAGCGATCGGCACCTTCATCGAGTACGGCACGAAGGACCGCCGCAAGGACCGCGAAAGTTACGCCGAGATGTGGCGGCGGTGGATCTACGACGACTACTACCGCAGCTACCTCATCCCGCTCGAGAAGTACGGCCTGACGATCCCGCACGACCTGGTCGAGGAGTCGTGGAAGCGGATCACCGAGAAGGGCTACGTCCACGAGGTGGCCCGGTTCTTCGCCACCGGCTGGCCGGTGAACTACTGGCGGATCGACACGATGACCGACAAGGACTTCGAATGGTTCGAGCACAAGTACCCCGGCTGGTACTCGAAGTACGGCAAATGGTGGGAGGAGTACAACCGCCTCGCCTACCCCGGCCGTAACAAGCCGATCGCGTTCGAGGAGGTCGGGTACCAGTACCCGCACCGGTGCTGGACCTGCATGGTGCCGGCCCTGATCCGCGAGGACATGGTCGTGGAGAAGGTCGACGACCAGTGGCGGACCTACTGCTCGGAGACTTGCTACTGGACCGACGCGGTCGCGTTCCGCAGCGAATACGAGGGCCGGGAAACCCCGAACATGGGGCGTCTCACCGGATTCCGGGAGTGGGAGACCCTCCATCACGGAAAGGATCTCGCTGACATCGTGCAGGACCTCGGTTACGTGCGCGACGACGGTAAGACCCTCATCGGTCAGCCGCACCTCCATCTGGACGACCCGAAGAAGATGTGGACTCTGGACGACGTACGAGGCAACACCTTCCAGAGTCCGAACGTGCTGCTGAACCAGATGTCCGACGCCGAACGCAACGCGCACATCGCCGCGTACCGCGCCGGCGGCACAGTTCCGGCCTGATTCAAGGCCCGGTGGGTGGCGCCGCGGCCACTCCGGCGCCACCCACCGCTTCACCATTCACTTCACGAGTCCAGGAGAGACCCCGTGGCCGACAAGCACCGTATCAACTTCGAGCCCGTCGACATCGAGATGGAAGTCGGCGAAGACGAGTACATCCTCGATGCCGCGTTCCGGCAAGGCATCCACCTGATGCACGGCTGCCGCGAGGGACGCTGCTCGGCCTGCAAATCCTTTGTCCTCGACGGCGATATCCAGATGGAGGACTACTCGACATTTGCGTGCAACGACGCCGAGGTCGACGAGGGGCACGTGCTGCTGTGCCGCTCAACCGCATACAGCGACTGCACGATCGAACTGCTCAATTTCGACGAGGACGAACTCCTGGGCGGTGTCCCCATCCAGGATGTGCGCACCCAGGTGACCGGGATCGAGTCGATGACCAAGGACATCGTGTCGCTGCGACTGGCGCCCGTCGAACCCGCGGGGTACGAATTCAAACCCGGTCAATACTCCGACCTGCACATCCCGGGCACCGACGAGCATCGGTCCTTCTCCATGGCGACAACCCAATCGACGCCGGGGCACGTCGAATTCCTCATCAAGAAGTACCCCGGCGGCAAGTTCGCCGGCCTGCTCGAGGACGGGATCTCGGTGGGTGACGAGATCGCCCTGACCGGTCCGTACGGGTCGTTCACCATCAAGGAAGGCCACGTTCTGCCGATGGTCTTCATCGGCGGCGGCGCGGGGATGGCTCCGCTGCTGTCGTTGCTGCGGCACATGAGCGAGACGGGCAACACCCGGCAGGTGCACTTCTACTACGGTGCCCGCACCCCGCAGGACCTGTTCTACCTCGACGAGATCCTCGAACTCGGACAGAGACTGAAGGATTTCAGTTTCGTGGCCTGCCTGTCCGAATCGATGGACCCGCCGCCGGTGGGTGCGATCACCGTCGAGGACGGCAATGTCACCGACGTCGTCAGCTGCAGCGAACCCGAGCTCGGGCGGGCCGAGGTGTACCTGTGCGGGCCGCCGCCGATGGTCGACGCCGCCCTGGCACTGCTCGAGGCGAAGGGCACCCCGCACGACCAGATCTTCTACGACAAGTTCACCAGCCCCGCCTTCGAATAGACGTCCTGGGAAACCACTTTCCTGCTTCACCGACAGAACTGAGAAACGAGATGACCGCAACCTCCGAGTCCAAGCAACGCAGCTTTCCGAAGATCGAGTTCACCGACTCCGAAGCCGGTGCGCTGGAGTTCCCCAGCTCCCGCAGCCGCTCGTTCAGCTACTACACGCCGGCCAAGAAGCGGTCGACGATGTACGAGGACGTGACCGTCGACGTGCAGCCCGACCCCGACCGTCACCTCTCGCAGGGCTGGATCTACGGCTTCGGTGACGGACCCGGCGGTTACCCACAGGAGTGGACAGCCGCGAAGTCGTCGAATTGGCACGCCTTCCTCGACCCGAACGAGGAGTGGGACCAGACCATCTTCCGCAACAACTCCAAGGTGGTCCATCAGGTCGAGTTGTGCCTGTCCAACGCCAAGCGTGCCCGAGTTTACGACGCCTGGAACACCCCGTGGCTGACGTTCATCTCCCGCAACCTGGGGGCCTGGATGCACGCCGAGAACGGGTTGGCGCTGCACGTGTTCACCTCGATCCAGCGGTCCTGCCCGACGAACATGATCAACACCGCCGTCGCGGTGAACGCCGCCCACAAGATGCGCTTCGCCCAGGACCTGGCCCTGTTCAACCTCGACCTGTCCGAGGCAACCGAGGACTTCGACGGCACCGCCCACAAGGAGGTCTGGCAGTCCGCACCCGAGTGGCAGCCCACCCGCGAGGTCGTCGAGCGGCTCACCGCGGTTCCGGACTGGTGTGAGCTGCTGTTCGCCTCGAACATCGTCTTCGAGCAGCTGGTCGGCACCCTGTTCCGCAGCGAATTGGTCATGCAGATCGCCGCCGGCAACGGTGACTACATCACCCCCACCATCGTCGGCACCGGCGAACACGACTACGACCGCGACCTCGCCTACACCCGCAACCTGTTCCGGTTGCTCACCCGAGACCCCGAGCACGGGGAGACGAACAAGGAGCTGTTCGGCGCCTGGCTCTCGATCTGGGTGCCACGGTGCCTCGACGCCGCCCGGGCGCTGCAGCCGATCTGGTCGCAGCCGGCCGACAAGGCGATCACCTTCGCCACCAGTTTCGACGCCGCCACCGACAAGTTCCGTTCCCTGCTCGAGGACCTCGGGCTCGACATCCCCAAGGAGTTGGACAAGTGAGCATGCAATTCGGATCGTCCACCGAGTTCTCCAACATGTGTGGCGTCACCTTGATGAACACCCCCATCGGCCGTGTCGTCGCGGAAGTGATGGGCGCCAAGGACGGTGTCGAGCTGACCGAGTACCCGTCGATGATCCGCGTCGACGGCCAGAAGGTGCTCGACTTCGACTACGAGGAACTCACCGACGCCCTCGGCCAGGAGTTCGACGGCTCCATCTTCGAGGAGATCAGCTCCACCCACTACGGGCGCATGGTCCACCTCGACGAGAAGACCCTGCTGTTCGCCAGCCCCGAGGACGCCGCCGAGTACATCGGATTCGACCTCACAGCACAGTAGATACGAACCTACATTGCACCGTGCCGGCGCCGCCCGACCGGACTTGGTGGGCGGCGCCGGTGGACTGAGAGGCATCCCAGGTTTCGGCGGGTGCGTCGTCAACCCTTCAGAGAATGAGATCGATGTGAAAGCACTTGTGTTCCAGGGCCCCGGCTCGATGTCGTGGACCGATGTACCCGACGCACACCTGGTCGACCCCACCGATGTAGTAGTGCGCGTCGATACGACGACGATCTGCGGGACCGATCTGCACATCCTCAAAGGTGATGTGCCCGCTGTTACCGCCGGCCGCGTGCTCGGGCACGAGGCAGTCGGCGTCATCACCGAAGTCGGGTCGGCCGTTACGTCACTCGCAGTGGGAGATCGGGTGCTTGTGCCGGCGATAACCTCCTGCGGCAAGTGCGGGCCCTGCAAATGCGCCATGCCCTCCCATTGCGCCTCCGTCGGTGGCATCGGGTGGATCTTCGGACACCTGATCGACGGTACGCAGGCAGAGTACGTGCGCGTGCCCTTCGCCGAGACGAGCGTGCACGTGTTGCCCGAGGCCGTCACGAACGAGCAGGCAATCTTCCTTGCCGACATTCTGCCCACCGGTTTCGAGATCGGGGTCCAGTACGCTCGAGTGCAACCTGGCGACACCGTCGTGGTAGTGGGTGCGGGCCCGGTCGGGCTGGCGTCGATGCGCACGGCAGGGCTCTACGGCGCCGCGACCGTCATTGCTGTCGATCTTTCCGAAGCCCGGCTCGAGCGTTCACTCGGCTTCGGTGCGGACGAGACCATCAACAGTGGCACGGAGGACGTCCGGGCCCGCGTCCTCGAACTCACTCACGGTCTAGGCGCGAACGTGGTGATCGAGGCAGTCGGGATCCCGGAAACCTTCGAATTGTGCACTGCCCTGGTACGTCCCGGAGGGAACATCGCCAACGTCGGTGTGCACGGCAAACCTGTCGATCTACACCTCGAAGATCTGTGGATCAACAACATCACGATCACCACCGGACTTGTCAACGGCACCACCATTCCTACCCTCCTGGATCTGGTGGCCCACGAAAAGATCGACGTCGGGACGTTCAGCACTCACTCGTTCGGGCTCGAGCAAATGATGGACGCGTACGACGTCTTTGCACATGCAGACACCCACGACGCACTCAAAGTCACCATCAGCCGGTGAATTACGCAGCTGCGGCGAGCCGTGGCCCGATTTTTACCCATCGATTGAAACCGGAGCATCCAACATGTATGAGAAGAACGGCGAGAAGTATTTCATCGTGGACGGCCACGTACACGTCTGGGACGCCCGCGAGTCGAACCAGAAGAACGTGCACGGCAAGCAGTTCATCGATTGCTTCTACGACTATCACAAGAATCTCAGCCCCGAAGAGGTCGTGTGGGACTACGACACCTACACGTACTACGGCAGCGAACGCTTCGAGCGTGACATCTTCGTGGAGGGATACGTCGATCACGCAATCTTCCAAGCAACCTTGCTCAGCGACTTCTACCACAACGGATTCGGGCGAACCGACGAAGCACTCGCCCTGGTCGCCAAGCACCCCGGCAAACTGACCTACAACCACGCCTACGATCCCCGCCACGAGGAGGCCGGGCTCGAACAGCTCCGCAAGGATGCCGACCGGATGAACCTGCAGGGCGTCAAGCTCTACACCGCCGAATGGCACGGCGACTCCCGCGGTTACAAACTCGACGACAAGTGGTCGCGGCGCTACCTCGAGGAGTGCATCACGCTGGGGATCAAGAACATTCACGTCCACAAGGGTCCGACGATCCGCCCCCTCGACCGCGACGCCTTCGACGTCTCCGACGTCGACAAGGTCGCCACCGACTACCTGGACCTGCGATTCGTCGTCGAGCACGTGGGGTTGCCGCGGCTCGAGGACTTCTGCTGGATCGCCACCCAGGAGTCGAACGTGTACGGCGGCCTGGCGGTGGCCCTGCCGTTCATCCACACCCGGCCCCGCTACTTCGCCCAGATCATCGGCGAGCTGCTCTACTGGATCGGAGAGGACAAGATCCTGTTCGGCAGCGACTACGCGCTGTGGACCCCGAAGTGGCTGATCGAGAAGTTCGTCGACTTCCAGATCCCCGAGGACATGCAGACCGAGTACGCCCCCCTCACCGCCCCGCAGAAGCAGAAGATCCTCGGCCTCAACGCGGCGGCGCTGTACGACATCGACGTTCCCGCGGACCTCCGACTGGCCGAGCCGGCCGGGCAGGAAGGTGTGGAGGTCGCTGCCGGGGCGCGGGAAACCGTGTCGTCATGACCGCCGCCGTTGTCTGCACCGAACAGGACGTCCTGATGGCCCTGTCGACGGTCACCGACCCGGAACTGGACGAGCCGATCACCGATCTCGGCTTCGTCCGGTCGGTCACCCTCGACGACGGCGGGGTGACCGTGCACCTGCGGCTGCCCACCGCGTTCTGTTCGCCGAACTTCGCCTACCTCATGGCCTCCGACGCTCTCGACGCCCTGCGCCTGGTCGAGGACGTGGGCGAGGTGCGGGTGCTGCTCGACGACCATCACGACAGCGACAAGATCAACGCCGGCCTCGCGGCCGACGCCGGATACGTCGGGACGTTCGGCGCCGAGGCGGAGGACAGTCTGCACGAATTGCGCCGAACGTTCCGGTCCAAGGCGCACGCCGCGGCGATGGAGCGGTGCGTCGAGGCGCATCTGAAGACCACCGATGTGGGTGTGAACGAGATCTACCGACTCACCCTCAGCGACCTCGCTCCCGGACAGGCCAAGGCCGCGCTGCTGCGTCGCCGGATCGGCATCGGGTTGAGCATCTGCCCGGCCAGCCGGGTGTTCGTCGACGACGACGGCAAGCGCATCCCCCCGGAGTCGGTGCCGATGCGGCTGCGCTTCGCCAAGTCGGTGCGAATCTCGATGGAAGGCAACGCCCACTTCTGCCGGGGCCTGCTCGCCACCCGTTACGCCGACAGCGAATCCGTCGGCGCCACACCGCGAATCACCAACCTCAGAACCAGGAGTCCGCGATGAAGGCCGTGCAAGTGGTGGGATACCACACCAAGCTGCAGCTCACCGACATTCCCGAACCCACCATCGAGGGTCCCCTCGATGTCATCGTGCGCATCGGCGGCGCGGGCGTGTGCCGCACCGACCTGCACATCCTCGAAGGACAGTGGGAGGCGAAGTCCGGTGTCGCGCTGCCGTACACGATCGGCCACGAGAACGCCGGCTGGGTCCACGCCGTGGGCGACGCAGTCACCAACGTGACGGTCGGCGACAAGGTGATCCTGCACCCGCTCATCACGTGCGGATTGTGCCGGGCGTGCCGTTTCGGTGACGACGTCCACTGCCAGAACAGCACGTTCCCCGGCATCGACGTCAACGGTGGGTACGCCGAATATCTGCGCACCACCGCCCGCAGCGTGGTCCGGATCGACGACTCGCTCGAACCGGCCGACGTCGCCGCCCTCGCCGACGCAGGTCTGACGGCCTACCACGCCGTTGCCAAGGCTGCGAGAACGACTCGGCCCGGAGACGTGTGCGTGGTGATCGGGGCCGGCGGACTCGGCCACATCGGCATCCAGGTCCTCAAGGCGATCTCCGGCGTCACCGTGGTCGTGCTCGACCGCAACCCCGCGGCCGTCGAACTCGCCGTGAAGATCGGCGCCGACCACGGCATCGTCGCCGACGGCACCCACATCCAGCAGGTGCTCGACCTGACCGGCGGTCACGGCGCCGAAGCCGTCGTCGACTTCGTCGGCGAGGGCGGCGCGACCCGGGAAGGGATCGCGATGCTGCGCCGCGCCGGGAATTACTACGTCGTCGGGTACGGCGAGAACATCGACGTCCCGACGATCGATGTGATCTCCACCGAGATCAACTTCATCGGAAATCTCGTCGGCTCCTACAACGACCTCCAGGAGCTCATGACCCTTGCCGCCCAGGGCAAGGTCACCCTGCACACCACCCGGTACCGGCTCGAGGACTTCCAGCAAGCACTCGACGATCTCGATGCCGGCCGGGTGCGCGGCCGGGCGATTCTCGTCCCGTAGCACTCCGCATCCTCCGCTCGAAGCACGAAAGGAACATCAGCCATGGCAAAAGAGCTGCGGTACAACACGGACGCCCGAGCGCGGCTCGAACACGGCGTCAACGCCCTCGCCGATGCGGTCAAGGTGACCCTCGGCCCCAAGGGGCGCAACGCGGTGCTCGAAAAGCTCACCGGACCACCGACGATCACCAACGACGGCGTGACCATCGCCCGCGAGATCCAGCTCCGCGAACCCTTCGCCAACATGGGTGCCCAGCTGGTCAAGGAAGTGGCGATGAAGACCAATGGTGTGGTCGGCGACGGCACCACCACGGCAACCGTGCTCGCCCAGGCGATGGTCCGCGAGGGTCTGCGGGCCGTCGACGCCGGCGCCAACCCCATGCGGGTGCGGCGCGGCATCGAGCGGGCCGTGTCCGCGGTCGTCGACTCCCTCCGCGAGCAGGCCTCCCAGATCGGGGGGCAGAGCGATCTGCAGCGGATCGCGACCCTCGCCGCCAGCGACGACGAAGTGATCGGGCACGCCATCTCGAGGGCCGTCGACTACGTCGGCAAGTCCGGGGTCGTCACCACCGAGGAGAGCGACACCCTCGGGCTGTCGGTCGACATCGTCGATGGCATCGAGTTCGATCACGGGTACATCTCCGGCTACATGGTCACCGACCCGGAGCGGATGGAAGCGGTGCACACAAATCCGCTGATTCTGCTGACCAACAAGAAGATCACCCAGGTCCAGGACATCATGCCGAGCATCGAGGTGGCCAAGCGCGCCGACCGCCCCCTGGTGGTACTGGCCGAGGAAGTCGACGGGCCGGCCCTGCAACTGCTCGTCGGCGGCAACATGCACAAGACGATGCAGTCGGTGGTCGTCCGGGCCCCCGGTTTCGGGCACCGCCGCGTCGCCGAGCTCGAAGACCTCGCAGTGGCACTGGGTGGGCACGTGATCGCCAAGGACACCGGCATCGAACTGTCCGAAATCGGTGTCGAGCATCTTGGTTCGTGTGACCGCATCACCGTGACCGAAAACGAGACCACGATCGTCGGCGGGCACGGAGACCAGCGCCTGCTCGACGCCCGCATCGCCCAGCTCGAGTCCCAGCACGAGCGCGCCAAGATCGAAGCGGACCAGGAAAGCCTCGAACTGCGCATCGCCCGGCTCACCGGTCGGGTTGCCGTCATCCGCGTCGGCGGCGCGACCAGCGTCGAGCTCAAGGAGCGGATGTTGCGAGTCGAGGACGCCCTGGCCGCCACCCGCGCCGCGGTAGAAGCGGGCATCGTCTCCGGCGGTGGCACCGCGCTGGCGCAATCACACCGGGCTCTGGCCGACCTCGACCTGGCCGGCGACGAGGCCATCGGATGCGACGTCGTGCGCCGCGCCCTCCCCGAACCGCTGCGCTGGATCGCGATCAACGCAGGATTCGACGGCGACGACGTCGTCGAGGTGGTCGCCGGTCTGCCGCTCGGGCACGGTTTCAACGCCCTCACCGGTGAATACGGGGACATGTTCGACGACGGAGTGATCGATCCGTTCAAGGTCACCCGCGCCGCCCTCGAAAGCGCGGCCTCGATCGCGGCACTTCTGATCACCACGGAAACCGCTGTCGTGGAAGAGGTGCTGGGCAATCCCGGTGCCATCATGGCACCCGGCTTCGGCGATCTCGCCGAAGGCATGGTTCGCCCGTCGAATATCTACTAGAGCAAGCCAGTGGGTCACCGCCTCGACGGTCTTACGAGGCGGTGACGCACTCCCCCGTTCCGGCGGTGAGGAATCCGTCCGAAAGAAAGTGAGTCATTGTGATTTTCATCGTGGTGAAGTTCAAGGTTCTCGACAAGTACCGGAGCGACTGGTTGCTCGTCACCCAGGAGTTCACCGACGCGACCCGATCCGAGCCGGGCAACCTCTGGTTCGAATGGCACCGCAGCGCAGACGATCCCGCCGAATTCGTGCTGATCGAGGCGTTCCGGGACGGGCAGGCCGGCTCGGACCACGTCGCCGCCGACCACTTCCGGAAGGGTTTGGACGCGATGCGCCCGGCGCTGAGTGAGACACCGCGAATCATCCATACCGACCTACCCGGCACCGACTGGTCCCGCATGGGCGAACTGGAGATCAGCCGGTAACCCGGTCCGGTGCACAACCTGACGAAATACTGAACCGCCCTGGATCGAGTGGAGACTTCGTTCAGGCCACCTCAAGGATCGAGGCGACGGTGGGGCGCTGTTCACGGTAGCGCGTCTCGTAGTCGATCGGCGGGAGGTAGTCGATCGACGAATGCAGTCGGTCCGCGTTGAACCAGCGGACCCATTCGGCGGTCTCCCGCTCGACCTCGGCTCGGCCTGACCATGACAAAGTCCGGTTGATCAACTCGGTCTTGTAGAGACCTATGGTCGATTCCATCAGCGCGTTATCGAGGGCGTCCCCGACACTTCCGATGGATCCGGCGATCCCGGATTCGACCAATGCCTCGGTGAAGGCCAGCGACGTGTACTGGCTGCCCGCATCCGAGTGATGCACCAAACCTGTTGAGGTGAACCGGAAATCAGTTCTTCGGCGGGTGAACAGTGCTTGTTCGAGAACGCCGCTGACCAACGGTGTGGACTTGGTGGTCATCACACGCCAACCCAGGATCCGACGGGAGAAGACGTCGACGCAGAACGCGGTGTAGACGAACCCGGCCAACGTCCAGACGTAGGTGAAGTCGGCGACCCACCACTGGTCCGGGCGCTGCGGTGCGTCCCAGTTCCGCTCGATCAGATCGGGGTGCCGCGGCGCCCGATCGTCGCGCTGGGTGGTGATCGTGTGGTGTTTGCCGCGGACGGCTCCGGTGATGCCGGTGATCGCCATCAGGCGGGCCACCTGATCGCGCCCAATGTCGTGACCAGCGCGTTTCATCGCCCGCCAGAGTTTGCGGGCGCCGTAGACGCGCTTGTTGGCGACGAATAGCGTGTGGACGGCATTTGCGGCGTAGGCGTCGGCCAGTTCGGTGGAGGAGATGCGTCCGCGCTGCTTGGCCTTGTAGTAGGTGGACGGGGCGATGCTGATGCCGTGTTCGGTGAGCACGGCACAGATCGGGTCGACCCCGAAACGGGTGCGGTGAGCGTCGATGTAGTCGACGATCACCGCAGTCGGCGGTCGACCTCCGCCGCCGCGAAAAACGCGCTCGCGGTCTTCAATATTTCGTTGGCTCTGCGTAATTCGGCGACTTCTCGGCGAAGCCGGGCGACCTCGTCCGACACGTCAGGTGTTGCAGACGGTGTTCCGGGTGCCTGGCGGGCCTCCTCCCGTTCGATCCAGTTCCGCAGGGTCGCCGGCGCGATATCGAGCAGCTCCCCGACATGGCGACGGGCTGCGACCTTCGAGCCTCCGTGCTCACGGATCCGGTCCCGATACATCCGCACGGCACGATCCTGGGTCTCGGCGTCGTACTTCTTCGGTGCAGGCATGATCAACATTCTCCTTGTTAAATCAGGAGCCTCCACCTCGCCCAGGGCGGTTCATACATCACTGTGGAAGGACAAGGCATGACCGTGGTCAGGACCAGCCCCGCGGCACCGTTCGACCCCACCGAACTTCTCGATTCGGGGCGCGCGATATGACGCCCGCGAAACCACATGTGCGGTCGAAGCGGGACGACGACATCGTCGTGGAGTTCGGAAACCGGTGGGCGTTGTTCGGCGGCGGCAGCGCCGAAGACATCTTCGTCACGTTCGGGTGGACCGAGGCACAGTACTTCGAACGCCTGCAGGTCTTGGCAGGGCGCCGTTTCCCGCCCCTCGACGACACCCTCCGGCAGCGTCTTCTCGCCGTGTGCGCCGCGCGGCTGCAGCGCGTTGATCATCCCCCTTCCCGAGCGGCGAAAGGCCA
>Ga0256876_1000243_pt1 | contig 12231 bp, 10 predicted proteins | sample MC6MC0419MT_FD_186340 | JGI IMG/M metagenome (GOLD analysis project Ga0256876, IMG submission 186340) | Metatranscriptome of enriched soil aggregate microbial communities from Iowa State University, Ames, United States - MC6-MC0419-MT... | ecosystem: Environmental > Terrestrial > Soil >...
GGCGGAGGGCCTCCGTGAGGTCGGCGTCCGAGCCGAAGGGCAGCGCCGCCGGAAGACCCAGCGCGACGGCGCCGCGACGGCGGCCGGCCAGCTCCGCGAGCACGTGAGAGTCGTAGACGTAGCCGCCGGTGCGGATCTGCAGGTCGCCCGGAACCGCGAGGACGATGTCAGCCATGGCCGAGCGCGCTTTCGTACCAGGCGCGGGCCACGTGGCTTTCGTTCAGCGTCACGCGGATCTTCGTAAGGCCGGCGGCGTTCGGCCCGAGCGCGCCGGTTCGCGCCGCCTCCGCCATGGCGTCGAAGATGTGCTTTGCGAGAAACTCGGTGGTCGTGCGCTTGCCCGGGAGCGCCTCGTCGAGGTTGGCGTAGTTGATCGGCGCGAGCGTGGCCTTCAGCGCGTCCGTCGCCCGGCCGATGTCGACCACGATGTCGTCGGCGTCCAGCTCCTCGCGGAAGAAGGCGACGTCGACCACGAAGGTCGCCCCGTGCAACGCCTGGGCCGGACCAAAGGTCTCGCCATTCAGGCTGTGGGCGATCATGATGTGGTCGCGGACTTCGACGGCGTACATGCGGGCGCTCCAGAGGCGGTGTCAGGCATAAGTCAGCGCGACGCCGAGGGCGTCCGCGCCGGGCGCGAAGACGTCCGGCAGCAGCCGGGGCGCGTCCTCGAAGGCGATCTCGCGGTCGATCAGGAGATCGAACCGCTCGTCGTTCGCAAGCAGCTCCAGCGCCGCAGCCAGTCGGCGCGCGTGGCTCCAGCGCGGCCGTCGCGTCGGCGAAACCTGGCTCACCTGCGAGGAGACCAGCTTCAGCCGTCGCGCATGGAACGCGCCGCCCAGCGCGACCGGCGTCTCGCCCGCGCCATGCCAGCTCATCTCCACCACGGTCGCCTCGTCGCCGGCGAGCGACAACGCGAGGTCGAGGCCGGCGGCGCTCGCGCTGGCGTGCAGCACCACGTCGGCCTCTCCCGGCGCGTCATTCGGCGTCGCGAACCGCGCTCCGAGCGCTTCTGCGACGAGACGGCGTTTGGGGTCGACGTCCACCGCCGTGACCTCCGCGCCCGGCAGCCGCGCGGCGAGGGCGGCGACCAGCAGCCCGACCACGCCGGCGCCGACCACCACGATCCGGTCGCAGGGGCCGGCCCCCGAGTCCCAGAGGGCGTTCAGCGCCGTCTCCATATTGGCGGCCAAGGTGGCACGCTTCGGCGGCAGGGCGGCGGGGAGGAGCGTGAGCGTCCCGACCGGCGCGAGGAACAGGCTTTCGTGAGGGTTCAGACAAAACACGGCGCGGCCGACGAGGTCCGCGGGGCCGTCTGCCACCGTCCCGACCGCGCAGTAGCCGTACTTCACCGGGCCGGGAAAGGCGCCCTCCTGGCGCGGGGCGCGCATTCTCTCCCACTCGCCTTGGGGCACGCGGCCTTGGAAGACCAGTCGCTCTGTGCCTCGGCTGACGCCGGAGAAGCTTGCGCGCACCAGCGCCTCTCCGCTAGGTGGGGGAGCGAGCGACGCGGCCTCGCGAACCTCAATCCGGCTGTCGCCGAGATACCACAGCGCTCTCGGCCGGTCTGCGGCGGGGGAGTTGTCGGCTCGCCGCATCGACCCTAATTGCCCGCCAGTTCGTTCCAGAGGATGCGGACGTCCGCCCGCGACGGAGGTTATATCCGGCTGCGCGCGAACGACCAGCCCGCCGCCGCGTCCGCGTCATCGAAAGCGTCACATGAGTTCCACGATCGACAGCTCCCCGGTCGCCGCCTCCCGTCCCTCCTGGCTGCGGGGCCTGTTCCGGGGGACGACGCCGACCGGCGCCCAGTCGACCGCGGCGCTCGCGGCCCGACGCCTGACGATGGCGGGCCTCGTGCTCGGCACGATGGTGGGCCTGAGCTGGGCCTTCTGGATGGTGATGGCGGTCGACGGATGGTCGATCCCCGAGATGATCATGTACGTCTGCTTCGTCGTCTCGCTGCCGTGGATCGTGATCGGATTCTGGAACGGGGTGATCGGCCTCCTGCTGCTGCGGGTGGCGCGTGACCCGCTCGACATCGTGGTGCCCTGCGCGGCCTACGCCGGCGCCGCCGACCCGATCGCCGTCCGCACTGCGATCGTCATGTGCATCCGCCACGAGAACCCCGAGCGCGTCGTGCGCCGCCTCGACGCCGTCCTGCGCAGCATAGACGCCACCCGCGAGGGCCGGGCGTTCGACCTCTTCATCCTGAGCGACTCGACGCAGGACGATCTGGCGGCCGAGGAGCGCGCGACGATCGAGACCTGGCGCGCCCGCCTCGCCGACCCGGACCGGGTCGTCTACCGCCGCCGCGCCGTCAACGCCGGCTTCAAGGCGGGCAACATCCGCGAGTTCCTGATGGAGCGCGGCGACGACTACGAGCTGATGATCACGCTCGACGCCGACAGCGTCATGTCCGGCGAGACCATCCTGCGCCTCGTTCGCATCATGCAGGCGAACCCGAAGCTCGGCATCCTGCAAAGCCTCGTGGTCGGGCTTCCCGCCCGCACGGCCTTCGCGCGCATCTTCCAGTTCGGCATGCGGGCCGGCATGCGCAGCTACACCATGGGCGCGGCCTGGTGGAGCGGCGACTGTGGGCCCTACTGGGGCCACAACGCCGCGATCCGCGTGGCGCCCTTCCGCGACCACGCCGAACTGCCGACCCTGGCCGGCAAGCCGCCGCTCGGCGGCGTCATCCTCAGCCACGACCAGGTCGAGGCCGTGCTGGTGCGCCGCGCGGGCTACGAGGTCTGCGTGCTGCCGGAGGAGGGCGGCTCGTGGGAGGACAACCCGCCGTCGCTGCCCGAGTTCATGCGCCGCAACCTGCGCTGGTGCCAGGGCAACATGCAGTATGTGAAGCTGCTCGGCATGCCCGGCCTGAAGCTCATCAGCCGGGTGCAGCTGCTGCTCGCGATCCTGATGTACGTCGGCGCGCCCGCCTGGATCGGCTTCATGATCGCGGGCGCGGCGCAGGCCTTCATGCCGCCGTCGGTCATCGGCGAGCTCGACACGCTCGGCTCCTTCCCCGTCGGCCTCTCCATCGGCCTGCTCATGACGATGCTGACCATCACCTTCACGCCGAAGCTGATGGGCTACCTCGACGTCGCTCTGCAGCGGAACGAGATGGACCGCTACGGCGGGCCGCAGCTGTTCACTCTCGGCGCGCTGGCCGAGGTGCTTTTCGGCTTCCTGCTGGCGCCGCTGATCAGCTTCTCGGTCACGACGTTCCTGTTCGTGCTGTTCGTGTTCGGGAAGTCGGTCGGCTGGGAGGCGCAGGACCGCGACGCCCACCGCATCGGCTGGGGGGAGGCGACGCGCAAGCTGTGGCCGGCCACCCTGTTCGGCGCGGCGCTCACCGTCGCCTTCGCCGTGTCGGCTCCCTACGTGCTGTTCTGGGCGGCCCCGGTTCTCGCGAGCTTCCTGCTGGCGATCCCCTTCACGGTGTTGACCTCGACGGAGACGCTGGGCGCGCTCACCGCGCGCGCCGGCCTCGGCGCGACGCCGGAGGAGGTGCGCCCGCCGCTCGAGGTGCGCGCCGTCAGCGACGACCTCGTCGCCGCGCGCTATGCGGCGCCGCTGTCGCCCTTCCGCCTGGACGGCGGCGAGGCCGCGGCGCTCAGGGGCGCGGAGAAGCTCGCGGGGTGAAACTTGTTGGTGGAGACGTAAAGGGCGCCGTTTGCGGCGCCCTTTTTTATTCCGCCGGCGCGTCAGTGGCGGCGTAGCGCTGGAGAAGCGGCGTCTGGGCGACCGCGAAGACCATGGTCAGCGGCATGACGCCCCAGACCTTGAAGGCGACCCAGAAATCCGTGGTCTGGGTCCGCCACACCACTTCGTTGAGCACGGCGAGAACCACGAAGAAGACCGCCCAGCGCCAGGTCAGCTTGGTCCAGCCCTCGTGCGTCAGGCGGAAAGCCTGATCGAACACGATGGCGAGCAGCGGCTTGCCCATGGCGAGACCCGCGAACAGCGCGCCGGCGAACAGCAGGTTCACGATCGTCGGCTTCAGCTTTATGAACAGCTCGTCCTGGAGAAAGAGCGTGAGGCCGCCGAAGATCAGCACCACGGCGCCCGACACCAGCGGCATGATCGGCAGTCGGCGCATCAGCGTCCAGGACAGGACCAGCGACACGACCGTCGCGACCATGAAGGCGGCGGTGGCGGTGAACAGGTCGGTCCGGTTGTTCGCGATGAAGAACACCACGAGGGGCCCGAGTTCGAGCCCGAGCTTCAGGAATGGATTGACGGCCTGGGGGGCCGATTTCGGCGGTTGCGACGTCATGGCTTAAGCTCTGCCTCCGCCACGCGGCGGGATCAAGGCGGAAGAAACGTCTTCCGGTTGCATTTTATGGAGAGGGCAGCCCGCGCACTTTCGCGGCGGCGTCGATGAACCCCCGGGTGGTCGCGAACAGTTCCGGCACGTCGAGCAGGAAGGCGTCATGGCCCTTGTCGGTCGCGATCTCGACGAAGCTGACGTTCGCCGCGGCGGCGTTCAGCGCATGCACGATCTGCCGCGCGCCTTCGGTCGGGAACAACCAGTCCGACGTGAAGGAGGCGACGCAGAACCGCGTCCTGGTGCCCTGGAACGCCTTCGCCAACACGCCGCCATGGTCCGCCGCCAGGTCGAAATAGTCCATGGCGCGCGTCACATAGAGGTAGCTGTTGGCGTCGAAGCGCTCGACGAAGCTCGCGCCCTGGTGGCGGAGGTAGCTCTCGATCTGGAAATCGGCGTCGAATCCGAAGGTCCGCGCGTCGCGGTCCTGCAGGTTGCGGCCGAACTTGGTCTGGAGCGCCGGCTCCGACAGATAGGTGATGTGGGCCGCCATGCGCGCGACCGCCAGCCCCTTGCGCGGCACCGCGCCTTCCATCAGGTAGCGCCCGTTGCGCCAGTCGGGATCCGCGGTGATCGCCTGCCGGCCGACCTCGTGGAACGCGATGTTCTGGGCCGAATGCTTGGCCGCGGTCGCGATCGGCAGCGCGGCGAACACCCGGTCGGGATAGCTCGCGGCCCATTCCAGCACCTGCATGCCGCCCATGGAGCCGCCGACCACCGCGAACAGGTCCGGGATCTCGAGATGGTCGATCAACATGGCCTGGGCCGCCACCATGTCGCGGATCGTGACCAGCGGAAGATCGAGACCGTAGGGCTCGCCGGTCGCCGGGTTGGTCGAGGCCGGGCCGGTGGTGCCGAGGCAACCGCCGACGACGTTCGAGCAGATGACGAAGAAGCGGTCGGTGTCGACCGGCCGGCCGGGGCCGACCATGGTCGACCACCAGCCGGGTTTGCCTGTGACGGGATGGACGTTGGCGACGTGCTGGTCGCCCGTCAGCGCGTGGCAGACGAGCACGGCGTTTGACCGGTCGGCGTTCAGTTCGCCGTAGGTCTGGTACGCGATGTTGAGCGGCGCCAGCGCCTTGCCGGACTCGAGCGTCAGGGGCGGCGCGATGCGCGCGACGAGGCTGTGGGGCGCATCGGCTTCCGACCGCGCCGCCTCGTTCGTCGTCCGCTCCATGGTTCCGCCCAAGCGATCCTCTCGCGGCGCAGGCTTTTTGTCCGGCGGCGAGGTGAAGCGCCGACGCCGCCTCGTGTCAATGGGCCCGTCGCCGAACGCTATTTGACGGCCATGACCTGAATGATGGCCGGACCAAGGATTACGATGAAGATCACCGGCAGGAAGAACACGATCATCGGTACTGTCAGCTTCGGGGGCAGAGCGGCGGCCTTCTTCTCCGCGTCCGACATCCGCATGTCGCGGCTTTCCTGTCCGAGCACCCGCAGCGCCTGGCTCACGGGCGTGCCGTACTTGTCCGCCTGGATCAGCGCAGTGGCCACCGACCTCACCGATTCCAGCCCGGTGCGCATGCCGAAGTTCTCGTAGGCCAGGCGGCGATCCTGCAGGTAGGACATTTCCGCCATCGTGAGCGTCAGCTCTTCGGCGAGGGGAATCGACTGGGCGCCGATCTCGTCCGCGACCTTTCGGAACGCGGCTTCGACCGACATGCCCGCCTCGACGCAGATCAGCATCAAATCGAGCGCGTCGGGAAACGCCCGCTTCATCGAGAGCTGGCGCTTCTGCGTCTTGTTTCGAAGGAACAATTCCGGCGCCTTGATGCCGAGGTAGGTGGCGAACACCACGGCGCCGAGCCGCAAAAGCGCCGGCTTCCCAAAATCGTTGATGAGGAAGAGATAGCCGAGCGAAACCGCCATGAACGCCAAGGGCGCGACGAGCCGGAAGAACAGAAACGCCGTCATGGCGCCCGGGCCGCGGTACCCGGCCTGGAGCAGGCGCTCCTTGGCGTCGGCGGTGCCGAAATGCTTCGCCAGATTGAACTGGCTGACGATGTTCTGCATGAAGGCCTTCGGCTCGCGCTTCAAGCTGCTTCGGTCGGCGCGCGCGAGCCTTTCGCGCTCGCGGGCGCGGATTCGCGATCGCTCGATCGCAACCGATTTCATGCGTTTTTCAAGCTGATCGCCCGCCAGCAGCGGCATGGCGAAGGTCACGACGGTCGCCACCGCCGCGATCGCGGCCAGCAGCATCGCCATGGCGTGCGGATCGTTGATGGTCCGAAAGATCTGGTCGATCACGCGCCGTTTCCGTCGTTAGAAGTCGAAGCTGATCATCTTCTTCATGACCAGCACGCCCGTGAGCATCAGGCACCCGCCGCCGACGAGGAGGACGCGGCCCAAGTCCGTGGTCCACATCAGCGACATGTAATCGGGGCTCGTCACCGAGATGATCGCGATCGTGATGATCGGAAGGGAGCCGATGATGGCGGCCGACGCCTTGGCCTCCATGCTCATCGCCTGGATTTTCGCCTTCATCTTCTTGCGGTCGCGCAGCACCCGGGCAAGGTTGCCGAGGGCGTCGGACAGACTGCCGCCGGCCTTAGACTGGATGGCGATGACGATGCCGAGGAAGTTGGCTTCCGTGACCGGCATCCGCTCGTAGAGCTTGGCGACGGCTTCGGAGAGAGGGATGCCGACGGTCTGCTCCTCGACGATCGTCCGGAACTCCGACTTCACCGGCTCCTGGGTCTCGTTGGCGACGATGCGGATGCAGTCGCCGAGCGGGAGACCGGCCTTGAGGCCGCGCAGGATGACCTCCACGGCGTTCGGCAGCTCGTTGAGGAACCGGGCGATGCGGCGCTTCCGCAGGAAGGCGAGCGCCCAGCGCGGCAGGCCGAGGCCGCCGACGAACGCCGCGAGCAAACCGATGCGCATGTCGCCGGTGAGAACGAACGCGACGACGCCAAGGACGGCCGCGACGGCCGCGCTGATCGCGTAGAAGCGCTCCTTCGACCAGCTCAGTCCGGCCTGCTCGATCCGCATGCTGAGGGACGGACGATTGATGCGCTTCTGCCTCTCGTCGAGCGCCTTCAGGCTGTCGGCCACCTGCCCGCGCCTCAGGGTCTCCTGCGCCGCCTGGGCGACCACGCGCCGGCGATCGAGGCCGACGCCGACGAGCTTCTTCCGCTCCTCCACGCGCTTTTCGCCGGAGAGCAGCGGGTAGAGCAGCGCGTAGGCCGCGCCGCCGGCCGCGGCGGTCGCGAGCAGGATGACGGGGAGCCGATCCATGTCGATCATGCGCGGTCTCCGCTCGCCGGGCTCATGCGACGCGGCTTTCGTTGTTGCTTTCGGCCGCGTCGAGCGCCGCCGCGAGGCGGTTCTCCTCGCCGAAATAGCGGGCCCGCTCCCAGAACCGCGGACGGCCGATGCCGGTGGACCGGTGCCGGCCGATCAGGCGCTTGTTCGCGTCCTCTCCGAGGATGTCGTAGAGGAAGATGTCCTGGGTGATGACGACGTCGCCCTCCATTCCCATCACCTCAGTGATGTGCGTGATGCGGCGCGAGCCGTCACGGAGGCGCGACGCCTGCACGATGACGTCGACCGAGGTGCAGACCATCTCCTTGATGGTCTTCGACGGCAGCGTGAAGCCGCCCATGGTGATCATCGACTCCAGACGGGACAGGGCTTCGCGCGGCGAGTTCGCGTGCAGCGTGCCCATCGACCCGTCATGGCCGGTGTTCATCGCCTGCAGCAGGTCGAAGGCCTCCGGTCCGCGCACCTCGCCGACGATGATCCGCTCGGGCCGCATGCGCAGGCAGTTCTTGACGAGGTCGCGCATGCTCACCGTGCCCTCGCCTTCGAGGTTCGGGGGGCGCGTCTCGAGGCGCACCACGTGCGGCTGCTGCAGCTGCAGTTCGGCCGCGTCCTCGCAGGTGATGATGCGCTCGTCCTCGTCGATGTAGCGCGTGAGGCAGTTGAGCAGCGTCGTCTTGCCGGAGCCCGTGCCGCCCGAGATCAGCACGTTGCAGCGGACGCGGCCGATGATCTTGAGAATCTCGGCGCCCTCGGGGCTGATCGAGCCGAACTTGACCAGTTGGTCGAGCGTCAGCTTGTCCTTCTTGAACTTGCGGATGGTGAGCGTCGGGCCGTCCAGCGCCAGCGGCGAAACGATGACGTTGACGCGCGAGCCGTCGGGAAGGCGCGCGTCGCAGATCGGCGAGCTTTCGTCGACGCGACGACCGACCTGACTCACGATGCGCTGGCAGATGTTGAGAAGCTGCGAGTTGTCCCGGAACCGGATCGGGGTCTGCTGCACCTTGCCGGCGACCTCGATGTAGGTCCGTTCGGCGCCGTTGACCATGATGTCGGAGATGTCGTCGCGGGCCAGCAAGGGTTCGAGCGGGCCGTAGCCGAGGACGTCGTTGCAGATGTCGTCGAGCAGCTCCTCCTGCTCGGCGATCGACATCACGACGTTCCGGATCGCGATGATCTCGTTGACGATGTCGCGGATCTCTTCACGCGCGCTCTCGGTGTCGAGGCGGGCGAGCTGGGCGAGGTCGATCGCCTCGATCAAGGCGCCGAAGATTCGGCTCTTGGTTTGGAAATACTCGTCGTTGCGGCGGGCGTCGATCGGCGGGGGCGTGACCAGACGCGGGTCGGACTGCTGCGGTGCGGCCGGAGCGCCGATCGGCGCGACCGCGATCAGCGGCGCGCCGAACTCGCTCGCGGCCGTGGATTGGCGCGCGAAGCCGGCCGTCGTGGCCGGCGTGGCCGGCGATCCCCGTTTTCCGAACATCGTGGCGCTTCTCTCCGTCCGATTCCGGGCTTAGCCGGCTTTCTTCCGATTGATCCGGGCCATCAACGGCTCCAGCAGCGAGCGGTTGGCCCTTCTGGCCTCGGTCCGGCCCGTCAGGCGCTTCGCAAGCTCGACGAACATCTCGTTGATCTTGTTGCCCGCGGCGGTCTCCGCCAGCATCTGGCCGTTGTTCGCCGCCGTCCCGAACAGCTGCGGATCGAAAGGCACGATCGCCGCCGGTTCGAGGTCGAGCGCCTTCGCGAAGTCCTGCGGCTTGATCTCCGCGCGCTTCGGAACGCCGACCTGATTCAGGATCAGTCGCGGCGGACCGTCGTTCGGACGCGCGGCCTTTAAGAGGTCGATCAGGTTCTTCGCGTTGCGCAGGTTCGCCAGGTCCGGCGTCGCCACGATCGCCACTTCGTCGGCGGCGATCAGGGCGCGCTTCGACCAGGCGGTCCAGACATGCGGCACGTCGAGCACCGCGCAGGGCACGTTCGCCCTGAGAATGTCGAGCAGCGGGTCGAACACGTCCTCGTGGAAGTCATAGACCCGGTCGAGCGTCGCCGGGGCCGCGAGCAGTGAGAGCTGCTCGGTGCACTTCGAAAGCAGGCGGTCGACCAGCGCGGCGTCGAGCCGGTCCGGAGCGAACACCACCTCGGCCACCCCTTGCGGCGGATCCTGATTGAAGTTCAGCCCCGCGGTGCCGAAGGCGAGGTCGAGATCGACGACGACGCTGTCGAGCTTGATCTGGCGCGCGATCGCCCAGGACACGTTGTGCGCGATGGTCGAGGAGCCGACGCCGCCCTTCGCCCCCACGAAGGCCACGGTGCGGCCGACCGGGTCGGCGCCCGGCGCGCGGAAGATTTCCGACAGCGAGCGCACGAGGTCGACCACGTCGAACGGCGGCACGAGATAGTCGCTGACGCCCTGCCGCATGAGCTCGCGGTAGAGCAGCACGTCGTTGACCTGCCCGATCACGACCACCTTGGTGCCGGGATCGCAGACGTCCGACAGGCGGTGGAGGATGTCGAGCAGCCGTTCGCGGTGGGCGTCGCCCTCGATGACGATGACATTGGGCGTGGGCGCGTTCTTGTAGGCTTCGGCCGCCGCGAAGCCGCCGCCCATCTGCACCTTGACGTGCGCCTTCTCCATGCGCCGGTCGGTTGCGGCGTGCTCGACGAGACGCGCGATCTCGGGCGTCTCGCAGAACGCCTGGATCGAGACGCGCGGCAGCGGCGCGATGATGTCCATGGGCGCGGCGGAGGGTTCGTCGACGGCGGAGCCCAGGTGCGAGGCGAGCCTGTTCATCACTTCGCGCTCCCGATGCCGCTGATGTCCGGATCTTCCTGCTTGTACGTCGTCGTCGTGTCCTCGCCGGCGCGATGCTTCTGGATCACGTTCTGGCGGCGCGCCGCGTAGACCGGGGTTTCGGCCCGCGGCCGGGCGAGGTCTTCCGGATCGGCGACCTGGGCGGCGAGGTTCTGCTGCGTGGCGCAGCCGAAGTTCCAATAGTCGCGGTTCTGCGTCGCGCCGCGGAAGTCTCCGCCGCCATGGCCCAGATCGTCCGGCCAAAGGCCGCAGGGATGCGGCACCTCCGCCTTCAGCTTGACGTAGCCCAGCCGAAGCGGCGCGAAATGGTCCGGCGCTTCGGCGGTGTAGCGCTGGCTGAGCACGGCCGTCGCCGGCACGCCGGCCGCCGCAAGAGTAGTGCGCACGGCCGGCAGGGCGTAGGCCGCCGCCGCGTCGCTCGCTCCGCCGCGCGGCGAGAGGATGGCGATGGGGCCGCGCCCGTTCCGGCGCCAGTCCGCGGCGAAGGCGCGGATGTCTTCTTTCTGGCGCTGGGTCAGGCCTTCCCGCGTGGCGCCGACCGGCAGGTCGAGCTTGGCCTCGCCCTCCGCGAGCACGATGGGATGCCGCTGCTGGTAGGTCTGCGGGTAGTCATCGCCGACGATCCGGTCGGCATGGCAGCCGGCGAGCGCCGCGGCCGCGGCGCCGAGGCAGGCGAGCCTCGCGGCGCGGAACAGGAAAGCGTGGGAAAAGGTCATTTGCGGCGCTCCGTTGCGCGACTCACGCTCAATCGATGATGAAGCCGCCGCGGCGGTGGCTGACAGTGGAGGGGTCGATCTTGCCGGGAATCCCGTAAAGGCGGTTCAGCCGGCCGAGGAGCAGGTTGGACTGGTCGGTCGGTTCCGCGAACCCGTCGTCGGGCGCGGCCAGCTTCGTGGGCGCCGTCGCCTTCGCGAGATAGGGCGTGACGAAGATCGCGAGCTCGGTGTCGTTCTTCAGGAAGTCGTTGGAGCGGAACAGCGCTCCGATGATCGGAAGCTTCATCAGACCCGGCAGTCCGTTCGCGGACCGCTTGGTCTGCTGCTGGATCAGTCCGGCCATGACCAGCGAACCGCCCGACGGGATCTCGACCGTCGAGTCCGCGCGGCGGACGGTCAGACCCGGAATGACCAGTCCGTTGTCGGTGATGCCGTTCGCCGGATCCAACTCGCTGACTTCGGTCGCAATCTTCAGGCTGATCCGGCCGCTCGACAGCACCACCGGCGTGAAGTTCAGCCCCACGCCGAAATCCTTGAACTCGACAGTGCGCGTGCAGACGCCGTCCGCAATGGAGCAGGGACCAGGGAACGGGTACTGGCCGCCGGCCAGGAACTTCGCGCTCTCGCCCGAGATCGCCGTGAGGTTCGGCTCGGCGAGCGTCCGGATGACGCCGTTGCGCTCCATCGCCTGCAGCCGCGCCTGGAAGGTGCCGCCGTTCGCGGCGTAGGTGCCGACCAGCGCGGCGGCGGGCGCCGAGTTGTTGGAAGAGAACGGGAAGTTTGTCTCCCCGTCGAAGACCGTGCCGCCGATCTTGAAGTTGTTGAGATTGTAGTCGACGCCGAGCTGCTTCACGACCTCGCGCTTCATTTCGACGACGCGGACCTTGAGCAGGACCTGGTCCTGTCCTTCGATCTTGAGCGCGTTCACGACCTTCTTCGGATCGGACATGTAGCCGGCGGCGATGTCGACGGCGGTCTGCGCCTCCTGCGCGGACTTCACCGAACCCGTCACCACGACGCCGTCGCCGACGCCTTCGACCCGGATGTTCCCCGCGCCGCCGAGCGAGCGGCCGATCGAGGAGCGGATGGAGCCGACGTCACGCGAC
>Ga0256876_1000247_pt1 | contig 12147 bp, 10 predicted proteins | sample MC6MC0419MT_FD_186340 | JGI IMG/M metagenome (GOLD analysis project Ga0256876, IMG submission 186340) | Metatranscriptome of enriched soil aggregate microbial communities from Iowa State University, Ames, United States - MC6-MC0419-MT... | ecosystem: Environmental > Terrestrial > Soil >...
CGGCGGTGTAATCGCCCGCAATGGCGGGCGCATTGCGGCCCGCGACCAAGCCGGGGTCCACCGACACCGCGCGCCCGCTCTGGCGTGCGATGCGCGTCAGCGTGTCGCCCAAGGCCGCGGCGGGCAAATCAAAATGCAGGGTGGCGCGGGCGGATGCGGGCGGCGGCGTTTGGCTTGGGCTTTGGCTTTGAGATTGCGCCTGCGCCAAGGGCGCGGCCAGAGCAATGAACAGCGCGGCGGTCAACGGCCGCAGCGGGTGACGATGAAACATGGAGGCTCCTGCAACAGTGTGGTGTTTCAGGAGGGATGTCCAACGACGCGAACAAAAGTGATCATTTATTTTTCAGCACGGGCGTCACGCAGGTCGATGCTGACAAACCATCCGCCCAAAGCGCTGATGCTGATCGGCAAGGTCTGACGCAACGATTCCAGCGTGCGCGGGATGTCGTCCAGCGGAAACGCCCCCAACACGCGCAGCCTTGCGGCCGCTGGCGTAATGCGGATAAGGCCGCGCCGATACGGCCGCAGCGCGTCCACGACCGCGCCCAAGGGTTCGTCGTGCACGACGAGCATGCCGCCGTGCCAGGCGGCGGCATCGGCCAGCGCGGCGTCCGGCTGGCCGATACCGTGCCTATCAAATCGCACGCCCTGCCCGGCTTGCAGCACCCGGCGCTGGCCGCCCGCGCGCACGTCAACGCTGTGCTCGACCACGCTGGCCAGGCTTGCGCCCTCCGCGCGCGCCACGCTGAAGACGGTGCCCAACGCCTGCACCTCGCCGTCGGCGGTGGACACGATGAACGGCCGCGCGGCATCAGAAGCCACGCGCGCATACACCGCGCCCGCCCGCAGGCGCACACGGCGCACGCCGGCGCTGAAGTCGACGTCGACAGCCGAACGCGCATTCAGCGTCAGTTCGCTGCCATCTTCCAAGGTGTAGGCGCGACGCTCGCCGGTCGCCGTGCGCAGGTCGGCGCTTAGTGTGCGCAAGGGCGTTTGGCGGTCCGCCAATGCGGCCACGCCGCCTGCCGTCAAGGCCAGGACCAGCGCATTGCGTAACATCCTTCGCCGGGCGGGCGGGGTCATCAAGGCGGCGCCGGCCGCCTGGCGTTGCTCGCCTCTTTCCAGCATCGCAAACGACGCTTTGACGGCGGTGTTGACCGTGTCCCACGCCGCAGCGTGGCGGGGGTCGGCCTGCCGCCACTGCTCAAACCGGGTGCGGTCGGCGGCGGCCACACTGCCTGAGGACAGCAGCACCATCCAGTCCACGGCCGATTCCAGATCGGCAGGCAACGCCGGCGCCGTCATACGGGCAAAGACAAGCGCGCCGCCACGCAAAGTGTGATGGCCTGTTTCATGTAGCGCCGCACCGTGATCACCGACGTGCCGATGCGCTGCGCGATTTCGGCGTAGCTGAGTTCATCCAGCTGGCTGTACAGGAAGGCTTGGCGCGCCTTCAGCGGCAAGCGCTGCAAGGCGCGGTCGATGTGCATCAAGGCCTCGAGCACCAGCGCGCGGCTTTCTTCGCTGGGTGCGCTGGCTTGCGGCAAGCTGGCCAGGCTGTCGAGATACGCGCGTTCCAATTCCCGGCGCCGCCAGAAGCTGAACAGCGTGCGTTGCGCCAGCGTGGTCAGGAAGGCGCGCGGTTCGCGGATGGCGCCGGTGTGCCGGCCAGCCAGCAGGCGCACGAACGTGTCGTGCGCCAGATCGGCCGCATCATGGCGGCAACCCAACCTGCGCCGCAACCACTCCTGCAACCAGGAGTGGTGGGCGTCATACAGCTCGGCGGCGGAAGGCTCCGGAGGCTGCGTGGATGCGGTCATGGCCGAACAGCAGCGCTTAGACGGGGCCGGTCCATTCCGTGACGAAGTCGCGGAAGTCGGGGCGCTTGGCGGGCGGCACGGCGCAAGCCGGGGTGCCGATGGCCAGATAGCCCAGGAAGCGGTAGTCCAGCGAATCCAGGCCCAGCGCGTTCTGCACGTCTTCAACATAGGTGCCCACGCCCGTGCTCCAGAAGGCGCCATAGCCCAGCATGTGGGTAGCGTTCAGGATGTTCATGACGGCGCAACCCGTGGCCAGCAATTGTTCGTGCTCGGGGATCTTGGTGTTGTCGTGCGCGATCTTCTGCGCCACGGCAACGAACAGCGGCACGCCGGCCATCCATTCACGCACCGATTTTTCTTTCTCGGGCGTCATGCGCGGGTCGCCACTGCGCTTGACCGCTTCCAGCGCCACATCGGCCAGCTTGCCGATGGCTTCGCCCTGGATCACGACAAAGCGCCACGGACGCAACGCGCCGTGGTCAGGGGCCGACATGGCGGCTTGCAGGATCTGTTCAAGTTCGTCGGGTTTGGGCGCCGGGCCGCGCAAAAACTTGAAGGAGCGGCGCGTGGTGAGGGCGTGCAACGGGGTCGCAGTAGAAGTGGCGGTCATTGATTCTGGCGCAAATGTGAAAGAGATAGATTCTCATATTAAGCGATGGCGGCGTCCGGGTCGCGTATCTCCCGGCCCCTAGCAAGGGCATCCGGCCGCGAGAGAGCCGGATTCCGCCTAGGCGTCAACCCAGGTGCGTGTGCCGTTCCTGGCGTTCTTCAACCTGCATTTCAGACAGGCCGTGCAAGATGCCGCAGTCTTCCGCGTCGGGCCGCGCGGACAGGCAGCGCTGACGCAATTCAGTCAGTTGGCCCTTCAATTGCAGCAATTCAGCGATGCGCTCATCCACGTGCGAGATGTGTTCGTCGAACAGTTCGTTAATGGGGCCACAACCCGTCTGGTGGTTGTCGGCCAGGGACAGAATGGCGCGGATCTCGTCCTGCGTCATGTCCAGCGCCCGGCAGTTGCGGATCAGCCGCAGGCGCTCTAGATGGGCTTGCCCGTAACTGCGGTAGTTGTTCAAGCCCCGGTCGGGCGCGGGCAACAGCCCTTCCTTTTCGTAGTACCTGACGGTCTCGACCGTCGTGCCGGCCGCTGTGGCCAATTCGCCGATACGCATCGTGCCTCCCTGGATCGCATCCGATTGAAATTTGGGCTTGACCCTATAGTAACTCCAAGGTGTGGAATGCCAACATCCGATTCAACAAGGCGAAGAACGATGGCTTTTCCTCCGGTCAAATCCCAACAGCCCTCCCCTGCAACGCAGGGCGACGCCTGCTGCGGCGGCCACGGGCATGCGCACGGGCAGAAGGATACGGGGCACGACGCCGCGCATGAGCACGCGGGCCATGACCATGGTCATGATCACAGCCACGATCACAGCCACGATCACAGCCACAATCACGATCACGCCCCCGCGCAGTCGCATGCCGCGGCTGCCTGCTGCGGGCATGACCACGGCGGGCAGGGCTTCATGGCATCCGCCTCTGGCACCGCCACCCTCACCGCTGGCCCTGGCCAGGTGCTGGCGCGCCTGCGCATCGGCCAGATGGACTGCCCCACTGAAGAAACCCTGATCCGCAAAAAGCTCGACGGGCTGGACGGCGTGCATGCGCTGGACTTCAACCTGATGCAGCGCGTGCTGACCGTGGTGCACGCCGAAGGCGCGCTGGACCGCATCGTGGCCGCCATCAAGTCGCTGGACATGACGCCCGAGCCCCTTGCCGACGGTGCGGCCGGCACGCCCACGCCCGGCGCCAAGCCGGTGAACTGGTGGCTGATTGGCGGTTCAGGCGTGTTGGCTGCCCTGTCCGAACTCTCGCACTTTGCGAGCTGGCCGCTGGGCGTCACGGCGGCGCTGGCTGTCGCCGCGATTCTGGCTTGCGGCGTCAGTACCTATCGCAAGGGCTGGATCGCCGTGCGCAACGGCAACCTAAACATCAACGCGCTGATGAGCATCGCCGTCACCGGCGCCGTGCTGATCGGCCAGTGGCCCGAAGCCGCCATGGTGATGTTCCTGTTCAACGTGGCGGAGCTGATTGAAGCGCGTTCACTGGACCGCGCCCGCAACGCCATCCGCGGCCTGCTGGACCTGGCGCCCGAAACGGCCACGGTCCGCCAGGCCGATGGCACCTGGCTAGACGTGCCCGCCGCGCAATTGCAGGTGGGCGACGTGGTGCGCGTGCGCCCCGGCGAACGCATCGCGGCTGACGGCATCATCGTCAGCGGCAGCTCTACCGTAGACCAATCGCCCATCACGGGCGAAAGCCTGCCCGTGGAAAAGGCGCAAGACGACCCCGTCTTCGCCGCCACGGTAAACGCGGCCGGCTCGTTCGAATATCGCGTCACGGCCGCGGCCGGCAACACCACGCTGGCCCGCATCATCCACGCCGTGGAACAGGCCCAGGGCGCGCGCGCCCCCACCCAGCGCTTCATCGACCGCTTCTCGCGCATCTATACCCCCGCCGTGGTGGGCGTGGCCGTGCTGGTGGCCGTGGCGCCCCCGCTGCTGTGGGCGCAGCCCTGGTTTGACGCCATCTACCGCGCCTTGGCGCTCCTGATCATCGCCTGCCCGTGCGCGCTGGTGATCTCTACCCCCGTCAGCATCGTCAGCGGCCTGACCGCGGCGTCGCGGCGCGGCATTCTGGTCAAGGGCGGCGTGTATCTGGAAGAAGGCCGCAACCTGAAATGGCTGGCGCTGGACAAGACCGGCACGCTGACGCACGGCAAGCCAGTGCAAACCGATCTGCAAGAGTGGGACGTGTCCGACACCCCCCGCCAGCCGGCTGCATTGATTGCAGCAAGCTTGGCCGCCCGGTCGGACCACCCCGTGTCGCTCGCCGTGGCCAACGCCGCACGCGAGGCAGGCAAGACCTTGCTGGAAGTCAGCGCCTTCACCGCCCTGCCCGGCCGCGGCGTCAGCGCAACGCTGGACGGCGTGACCTATCAGTTAGGCAACCGCCGCCTGATGCGTGAACTTGGCGTGTCCACCGACAAACTGGAAGCCCGGTTGGACGAACTGGAACGCCAAGGCAAAAGCGCCATCGCGCTGACCGACGGCACGCGCGTGCTGACGCTTGCCGCCGTAGCCGACACCGTCAAGCCCACCAGCGCCGCCGCCATCGCCGACCTGCACGCGCTAGGCGTGCGCACGCTGATGCTGACGGGTGACAACACGCCCACGGCGCAAGCCATCGCCAAGCAAGTCGGTATCGACGAAGCCCGCGGCGATCAACTGCCCGAAGACAAGCTGGCCGCCATCGAAAGCAAGTTGGCGCCCGAGGGCAAGGTCGGCATGGTGGGCGACGGCATCAACGACGCGCCAGCGCTGGCGCGCGCCGACATCGGCTTTGCGATGGGCGCGGCAGGCACCGGCACGGCGATCGAAACTGCTGACGTGGCCTTGATGGATGACGACCTGCGGAAAATTGGCACCTTCCTGCGCCTGTCGCGCGCCACGCACCGCGTGCTGATCCAGAACATCGTGCTGGCGCTGGGCATCAAGGTGGTGTTCCTGGCGCTTGCCATGACCGGCCACGCCACCCTGTGGATGGCGGTGTTTGCTGATGTGGGCGCGAGCCTGCTGGTGGTGGCCAACGGCCTGCGCCTGCTGCGCGCGGCAGACTGACGGGGCGGAATCACTGGCTGACCGTTCGAACAGAACGGTTCAGCCAGAGCAGGACAGGATGGCAAAGCGAACGGGCGTCAGCCCGTTTGTTCTTCCTGCGGCCAGTCGCGCAGTACGGGCGCATCCGGCGCGCCGGGGCCGACATCGCGCAGGTGCTCGTGTTGCAGCAGCGCCATGCGATAGGCGTCACGATAGGCGCCGTTCGAGAAGAACTCTTCCTTCATCAGCCCTTCGATTTGAAAGCCGCAACGCTCGTACACGTGCACGGCCGCGGTGTTGTCTTTGTCTACGACCAGGTAGACCTTGTGCATGTTCAGCACGCGAAATGCGTAGCCGACCGCGATGCGGGTTGCCGCCTTGGCGTAGCCCCGGCCCTGATAGCTGGGCGCGATGATGATCTGGAATTCGGCGCGGCGGTGGATGTAGTCGATTTCCACCAGTTCCACCAGGCCGGCGGGTTGGCCGGTGTCGTGCTCGATGATGAAGCGCCGCTCGTTCTGATCGTGCAAGTGGCGGTCATAAAGGGCGACCAGTTCGTCGTAGGCCTCGTAAGGCTCTTCGAACCAATAACGCATGATGACGTCGTTGTTGTTGATCTTGTGCACAAAGTGCAGGTCGCCGCGCTCCAGGGGGCGTATTTTGATATCGGATATGACCGACATAGAAACCTCCGAAAGTGTTGCCATTGTATTCGAAGCCGCCCCCAAATGCCCGCCACATGGGAAATTCAGAATTTTCTTGAGTATTCATGCGGGTTTCAGGACATAAATGCCTGAAAAGCATTGTCATTGCTTGATCTAAGTCTAAAGAATTTCTCAAAACCGTAACGCCATGCGTCGCTGAAACCGGCCGTCCGCCTGCCAAACTTAACCGTGATCGGCTATTGCTGAACCTGCCATCGTCTCCAATAATTCCCGGACCCCTGAACCCACGGACTCAAGACCGAGAGGAAACGACATGCACATCCTGGTGGCTGGCTTCCAGCACGAGACCAATACCTTTGCGCCTTCCAAGGCGGGGTATGACAACTTTGTCCGCGGCGAGGGATTTCCCGCCATGGTGCGCGGCGAAGCCATGCTGGCGCTGCGCTCGGTCAACATTCCGGCGGGCGGCTTCATCAACGCCATCCAGGCGCAAGGCCATACCGTACACACGGTGATCTGGGCGGGCGCCAGCCCCTCGGCGCATGTCACGCGCGACGCCTTCGAACGCATCGCGGGCGAAATCCTGGACGCCGCGCGTGCGGGCGGCTTTGACGCTGTCTACCTGGACTTGCACGGCGCGATGGTCACGGAGCATCTGGACGATGGCGAAGGCGAATTGCTGGCGCGCGTGCGCCAGATCGTGGGGCCGGACGTGCCGGTTGTCGCCAGCCTGGACCTGCACGCCAACGTCACCGCGCAGATGCTGCAAGAGGCCGACGCACTGGCCGCCTTCCGCACCTATCCGCACGTGGACATGGCAGATACCGGCGAACACGCGGCGCGGTTGCTGCTGGCCCGCATCGCCGCGGGCAAGCAATGGGCGCGCAGCGAACGCCGCCTGCCCTTTCTGATTCCGATCAACGGCATGTGCACGATGCTGCAACCGTCGCAAGGCGTGTACGACACGTTGGCGCAGCTGGAGCAAACGCCGGGGGTCGCGTCCATCTCGTTTGCGCCCGGTTTTCCGGCGGCGGATTTTCCGGAATGTGGCCCGGTGGTCTGGGCGTATGGCACCGATGCGGCGGCCGTGGAACAGGTCACCGAAACGCTGTACCGCCAAGTGCTGGAACTGGAACCGCAATGGTCGCCCGACTTTCTTGAACCCGCCGACGCCGTGCGGCGCGCGCAGGCGCTGGCGGCGGGCGCATCCCGCCCTGTCGTGATCGCGGACACGCAAGACAACCCCGGCGCGGGTGGCGACGCCAACACCACCGGCATGCTGCGCGCGCTGGTCGAAGCCAATGCGCAGAACGCCGCGTTGGGCCTGTTCTACGACCCCGACGCCGTGCGCGCCGCCACCGCAGCCGGCATCGGCAACACGGTGACGCTACAGCTGGGCGGGCAATCGGGCGTGCCGGGCGACTCCGCCTTTACTGGCGACTTCGTCGTCGAAACGCTATCGCCCGGCAAGCTGCGCTTTGACGGGCCGATGATGCATGGCATGGATGTGGACCTGGGCGCAGTGGCGGGCCTGCGGATTGGCGGCGTACGCGTTGTCGTCAGCGCCAGCAAGGCGCAGATGCTGGACCGCAATCTGTTCCGTGTCGGCGGCGTGCAGCCCGAAGAAATGGGGATTCTGGTGGTGAAGAGTTCGGTGCATTTCCGCGCCGACTTCCAGCCCATCGCGCACGAAGTGCTGGTGGCCAAAGCGCCGGGGCCAATGCAGGCTGACCCCGCGGATCTGCCGTGGACGCGCTTGCAGCCGGGCATTCGCGTGCGTCCGCAAGGTCAGCCCTTCGAGGGCTGACGGGGAAAGCGTAAGCGCGGATGCCGGGGTGTGGGCGCCCGCCTTGCTCCCCGGCGTTACGCCTTACTTCAGCTTGCCCTGGGGGCTGACGAAGTCTTCCAGGGTCAGGCCTTTTTCCTTCAGGATGGCTTCCAGCAACGGTTGCAACTTGCCCAGGCTTTCCTGCACCGTTTCACGCACGGTGTCCACCACCACCTGCGTGCTGCGTTCGATTTCGATGTTGACGAAATCGCCCACCTGCTTGTCCTCGAACACCGTCATGCGGCGGGTTTCGGGAATCAGCCAGACTTCAAACCAGCCTTCCGCGCGGTTCACTTCCGACACGGTCAGGCTCGCGCCATTGATGGCGATATAGCCCTTGGCGAACACGTACTTGCGAAAGGGTTCGGGGATGCTGAAGCGCATCAGCCGATTGGTGTCAGACGACTTCACCATCACCACTTCAGACGTGAAGTCCACATGGCCCGACAGCGGGTGGCCGCCGATCTCGGCGCCATCTTTCGCGGCGCGCTCGACGTTGGCGCGGTCGCCTTCGGCATAGCTGCCCAGCGTGGTGATGGCCAGGCTTTGCAGCATGACGTCAAACGTCGCCTGGTTGTCCGACAGCAGCTCGGTCACGGTCAGGCAGACGCCGTCCGTTGACACGCTGGCGCCAATAGCCAGATCAACGCAAAAGCCAGGGGGGAAATCCAGCGTGAAGGTGCGCAGGCCTTCGCGATCCGCGATCTTCGCGATCGTCGCGGTGCCTTGAACAATACCGGTGAACATACGGTTCCTGAAAACGGGGCGGCAGGCCCCTGAAGCAAAACATCAACGTTAACCGATATTTTGCCAGGAGCCGCCCTGCGACAGGCGGGTGGCGAGCGCCACCCGGCACGCCATCAATGACGGATGGCGATGGTCTTCAAGGTCGTGAAGCCGTACAGCGCTTCAAAGCCTTTTTCGCGGCCGTAGCCCGACTGGCGCGACCCGCCAAACGGCAGTTCCACGCCGCCGCCCGCGCCGTAGTTATTGATGAACACCTGACCGGCGCGCAGCTTGCGAGCCAAGCGCATCTGACGGGCGCCGTCGCGCGTCCACACACCCGCGACCAAGCCATACAGCGTGCCGTTCGCGATTTCCAGCGCCTCTTCCTCGGTGTCGAACACCATGGCGGCCAGCACCGGTCCGAACACTTCTTCCTGCGCCAGACGGCTGTTGGGAGGCACGTCGCGGAACAGCACGGGCGGCTGGTAGTAGCCCGCTTCCGGCGCGCCGTCCTTCAGCTTGCCGCGCGCGGCAACCTTCAGGCCTTCGGCTTCGGCTTCCGCCAGGAACCCGCGCACGCGGTCTTGTTGACGGCCGCTGATCAGCGGACCGACGTCCAGGTCTTGCGCGGCCGGGCCGGTGACGGTGGCCGCGAAGGCTTCCGACAAGCGCTTGATCACCGTTTCGTAAACGCCACGCTGAATCAGCACGCGGCTGCCAGCCGAGCACGTCTGACCGGCGTTCTGGATGATGGCGGCCAGCAGCACCGGCATGGCGGCGTCCAGGTCGGCATCGTCGAACACCACCTGGGGCGACTTGCCGCCCAGTTCCAGCGTCACCGGCACATGGTTTTCGGCGGCGGCGTGGGCCACCATCTTGCCCGTCTGCGGCGAACCGGTGAACGAGATGTGGTCGATGCCCGGGTGCGCCGACAGCGCCGCGCCCGCTTCGTGGCCGTAACCGGTCACGATGTTCAAGGCGCCCGCGGGCAGGCCCACTTCGGCGGCAATCTCAGCCAGCTTCAACAACGACAGGCAAGCGTCTTCCGCGGGCTTGACCACGCAGGCGTTGCCCGCGGCCAGCGCCGCGCCAACGCTGCGGCCGAAGATCTGCAGCGGGTAGTTCCAGGGCACGATGTGGCCGGTCACGCCATGCGCTTCGCGCACGGTCAGCACGGTGAAGCCCGGCGTGTAGGGAATGGTCTCGCCGTGCAGCTTGTCGACAGCGCCGGCGTAGAACTCGAAGTAACGCGCAACGGCGGCGGCGTCGGCACGGGCCTGCTTGATGGGCTTGCCGGTATCGGCCGATTCCAACTGCGCCAATTCTTCCTGGCGGTCCAGCAATGCGAAGGCAATACGCATCAGCAAACGGCTGCGCGCAGCCGGCGCCATCTGGCCCCACTCGCCTTCAAACGCCTGGCGGGCGGCCGTGACGGCGCGGTCGATATCCGCCTCGCCCGATCGCGCGATCGACTCGAAGGGCTTGCCATCGGACGGGTTCAGGACGGGAATGGTTTCACCGGTGGCCGAGGCCACCCACTGGTTGGCGATAAAGTTCTTCTGAGTCACGATGTGCGGAGTAAAGTAGCGGCCGAATAGCCAGTTGCGGAAAAGGCGCCGATGCGCGCGCAGCATCCCAGGCACGAAGCAAGGTGCCGGAAAGCGAAGTGTGTGCGGGTGCCCATAAGAGGGATTGCTGTGGGGATTTGTGTGGTGTCTCCCGGCGTACCCGGCAGGCCGGTTACGCCGTCCGCGCGTCAAAGGCGCGGCCGATCTGGTTTGATGGCAAGTTACGGGAGCCCCCCACAACTTGTCAATTGAATTGACAGCTTTTGTCCTAAGCTTCGGGATATTTGGATATGAATACGGGTAATCCCTGGTATTTCAGCCATTTACGATGACGCAGGGATTGTTCGGAAGACTGACAAGCCCGGTCCTATTGATGGGCCGGCTTCAACTCATTACTAGAAGAGCGCGCCAATGAGCAATGTGCGTGACCCGCAGCTGGAATCCCTGCTGGAGACAGCCGCCCGCCCCCGCCCCGAACTGGACGTGCTGGCCGAAGTGGCGTCAGGCCTGGGCTATGTGCGCGCCGAACGCTTCGCCGAGCGCGTCTATGAAAGCCTGTTCTACGCGATTGCCACCGGCAAAATCGCACCGGGCAACAAGCTGCCCACGGAACTGGAACTGGCTGCGTTGTTCGAGGTGTCGCGCCCCGTGGTCCGGCAAGCGCTGGACCGGCTGCGCGAAGACCAACTGGTGGACTCCATTCGCGGCTCTGGCACCTACGTGCGCGCCAAGCCCGACCTGATGGGCGGCATGCCCGCCATCGACCCGGCCCGCCGCGTCGGCCACATTCTGGAAGGCCTGGAACTGCGCATGGTGATCGAACCGGAATGCGCCTACCTGGCCGCCCTGCGCCGCAGCGCCGACGACCTGCGCGAAATGGATCGCATGCTGACCGGCTACGAAGAAGCCGACGCATCAGGCGCCATCGCGCACCACCACGACTACGGCTTCCACCGCGCCATCGCTGCCGCTACCGGCAACCAGCGCTTTGTACAAGTGCTGAAGTCGCTGGAATACGACGTCAGCCACGCCGTCAACGTCATGCGCCACCTGGTTCACAGCGAACCCTGGAAACGCACCCGCGCCGCCATCGACGAACACCGCCATATCTATCGGCTGATTCAGGAACAAGACGCCGACGGCGCGCGGAACGTCATGCGCGCGCATATTGAGAAGGCGAAGAGCCGGATGTTGAATAGCGGGTCGGAGGGGTGATCAGGCGGGCAATGTAGGACTCAATCACGCCCCCTTGCCCCGCCGCCAACCCGTCCGCACGAGCAGGTATCATCTGCACCTATCCCGGCGCCCGCCAGCCACGCCCCGGATGTATAGCCAGATTCGTATCCAAGTACGTAGCTAGACCGGGTTTTTGGAAGGCGGCGCCTTTGAGAACCGCATCAACAAACGGTCTACGCAGAACATGAAATTAGCCACCTGGAACGTGAACTCTCTGAAGGTGCGCCTGCCGCAAGTGCTGGACTGGCTGGCCGCCAATCGTGTCGACGTGCTGTGCATCCAGGAACTGAAGCTCACCGACGAGAACTTCCCCGAAGACGCTTTCAAGGAAGCCGGTTATCACGCCGTCTGGGCCGGTCAGAAAACCTATAACGGCGTCGCCATCATTTCGCGCGTGCCGGGCACGTCGATGGTGCGCAATATCCCTGGTTATGAAGACCCGCAGCAGCGCGTGCTGGCCTTGACCTTCCCCAGCCCCGAAGGCGATGTGCGCGTTGTATGCGCGTATTGCCCCAACGGGCAGTCTCTGGATTCCGACAAGTACGTCTACAAGCTCGCGTGGTTCGACGCCATGCGCAATTGGCTGGCCGACGAGATCAAGCAGTACCCACGCCTGGCCGTGCTGGGCGACTACAACGTGGCGCCCGC
>Ga0256876_1000250_pt1 | contig 12087 bp, 8 predicted proteins | sample MC6MC0419MT_FD_186340 | JGI IMG/M metagenome (GOLD analysis project Ga0256876, IMG submission 186340) | Metatranscriptome of enriched soil aggregate microbial communities from Iowa State University, Ames, United States - MC6-MC0419-MT... | ecosystem: Environmental > Terrestrial > Soil >...
AGCGGTCGCTGGGCGCCATCTCCACAAGCAGAACTTCCGCCGTCTGGTCGAGGCCGCGGCCCTCGTCGAGCCGACCGGCGCCGCCGAAACCGCGACCGGCGGACGGCCCGCGCAACTCTACCGCTTCCGCCGCGAGGCGCTCGAGGAGCGTCCGGCGCCGGGGCTGCGGTTGGGACGGGGCTGAACCGAACGAAAGGGCGAGACGTGGCGCGCCCCCGCCCTATAACCCCCTGCCCGCCTTCCCCTTCCGGACATCGATGACTTCCGACATCCTCATTCCTGGCGACACCTGCTGGCGGATCGCGCATGCGAACCGCCTGTCGGTCATAGTCGACGCCGCCGACTACTACCGCGCCGCCCGCGCCGCCATCCTGAAGGCGCAGCGCTCCGTGCTGCTGATCGGCTGGGATTTCGACAGCCGGATCGAGCTCGAGCCGGAGGGCGAAACCCTCGAGGGCCCGAACGCGCTGGGGCCGTTCCTCAGCTGGATCGCCGACCGGCGGCCGGAGGTGAGCATCCATCTGCTGAAGTGGAACCTCGGCATGATCGAGACGCTCGGCCGCGGCGAGACGCCCTTCTACATGCTGCAGTGGATGTGGAAGAGGAACATCCGGATGAAGCTCGACGCCGCTCATCCCCCGCTCGCGGCGCATCACCAGAAGATCGTGGTGGTCGACGACGCCTTGGCGTTCTGCGGCGGCATCGACATGACGCTCGGACGCTGGGACACCCGCGCCCACAAGGACGACGACCCCGCGCGTCGCTCGCCGCGGGGCAAACCGCTGCAGCCCTGGCACGACGCGACCATCTGCGCCGACGGCCCCCTCGCCGCCGCGCTCGGCGAGCTCGCCCGCGAACGGTGGCGGCGCGCGACGGACGAGGAGCTTCCTCCCCCCTCGGTCGCGGAGGATTTGTGGCCGGACTTCCTCGAACCGACGATGACGGACGTCGACGTCGGGATCGCCCGCACGGTCGGCGCCTACGACACGGTCGAACAGGTCTGTGAAATCGAACGGCTCTACCTCGCCGCCATCGCGCGCGCCCGGAACACGCTTTACATCGAGAGCCAGTACTTCGCCTCGCGCAAGATCGCGGAGGCGATCGCCGCGCGGCTGCAGGAGCCGGAAGGGCCGGAGATCGTCATCATCAATCCGGACGCGCAGGACGGCTGGCTGGAGGAGACGACCATGGGGTCGGCGCGCTCCAAGCTGATACGCTTTGTCCGCCGCGCCGACCGCCACGGCCGGTTCCGGATCTATTTTCCGCAGACCGCGGCCGGCGCCCCAATCTATGTCCACGCCAAGGTGATGATCGTGGACGACCGGCTGCTGAAGGTCGGGTCGTCCAATCTCAACAACCGCTCCATGGGCTTCGACACCGAGAGCGACCTCGCCGTCGAGGCGCGCCCCGGCGACGACGCGCTGAGGGCGCGCATCCGCTGGGTGCGCGACGACCTGCTGGCGGAGCACCTCGGCGTCGCCGCCGAGGACGTCGCCCGCAAGATCGACGAGGCCGGCTCGTTGATCGCCGCGATCGAAGCCTTCGCCGCCGCCGGGCGTCGCCTCGCGCCGATGGAGGCGCGGGAGGTCGGAGAGATCGAAGACGTGCTGTCGGAGAACGATCTGGTCGATCCCGAGCGGCCGCCCGGCTTCTGGCGGCGGGCGCGCCGGAAGCTCCGCCTGCGTTGAAGCTCGAGCCCCGGAATCCGAGGGCCCCCATGACAGAACCGCCCTTATAGTCTAGTCCGGCGATCGTCTTTCTTCGCCGCCTGTCGCCGACGGAGGCCATCCATGCTCGCCTGGGACGACTTTCGGCTGGTGAAGGCCGTCGCCGAACGGCGGTCGCTCGCTGGCGCCGCGACGCTCCTCAACGTCAACGCCTCGACCGTGTTTCGGCGGCTCGGCGCGCTGGAGGAGCAGTTGGGCGCGCGTCTGTTCGAGCGCGGACGCGCGGGCTACGGCCTCACGCCCGCCGGCGAGGAGATGCTGGGCGTCGCGGACCGCATGGCGAACGACATCGTCGCCTTCGAGCGCCGCATCTCCGGACAGGACCTCGCGCCGGCCGGCGAATTGCGCGTCACCACGAACGACAGCCTGCTCATCCACCCGCTAACGGCGATCTTCGCGGGCTTCCGGAAGGCCTACCCCGACATCCTGCTCGACGTGGTCATCGGCAACGACGCGCTCAATCTGTCCAAGCGCGACGCCGACGTCGCGATTCGCGCCACCGCCAGCCCGCCCGAGACGCTCGTCGGCCGCCGGATCGCCGAGCTCGGCTGGGCGATCTACGCCAAGGCCCCGCGCGAGCCGGTGGCGGACATCGGCGAACTGCAGGACGACGACTGGATCGGCCCGGGGGACATGCTCTCCCTGCTGCAGCGCTGGCTGCGGGAGACGATCGGCGAGCATCGCACGGTCTACCGCATCTCGACGGTGCTCGGCATGGCGGAAGCGATCGAAGCCGGTCTCGGCGTCGGTCCCTTGCCCTGCTTCATCGGCGACATGAGGCCGGGCGTCGCCCGCGTGTTCGATCCGCCGCGCAAGGCTCCCGCCGAACTGTGGCTTCTGACGCACCCCGATCTGCGATCGAGCGCCCGCGTGCGCGCCTTCATGGACCATGTCGGCCACGAACTGACCCGCCTCCGGCCGGCGTTCGAGGGCCGCCCGGCCTGAGGCGCGACGACGCCCCGAAACCTCGACGGGCTGACGCAAATCGGACCCAATCGCGCCCATTCCCAGCTCAAGGATCGCCCTATGCCCGACGCCGCGCCCGCCAAGATCGCCGCCGCCGCCCGCCTCCTGGAAGAGGCGCGCCGCAGCGGCGTCCAGCTTTCGGGCCTCCCCGCGGAGTTGGCCCCTACGGACGAGGCGGAGGCGATGGCCATGCACTACGCCGGCGTCGCCGCGATCGGCCCGATCGTGGGCTGGAAGGTCGGCGCGCCGACCCCGGAGGCCGAGCCTGGCCAAGGCGCGCTCACGGCGTCGACCATCCACGACAGCCCCGCCGCGCTTCCCGCGTCCACTCTCAAGCTCTGGGCCGTCGAAGCGGAGATCGCCGTGCGGCTCGGACGCGACCTGCCGGCGCGCGAGACGCCGTACTCGCGCGAGGAGGTCCTCGCCGCCGTCGCGACCTGGCACCCCGCGATCGAAGTGCTCGACACCGCGTTCGAGTGCTGGAGCGAGCAGCCGGCGTTGTGGCGCATGGCCGACCGCCAGAGCCACGGGCTGCTGATCCTCGGGCCGGCCTCGTCGGAGCCGCCGCCCGGCCCGCTCGATCGCGCGCCGGTGCGGCTGGAAATCAACGGCGAGACGATCTTCGAGCATGAGGGCGGCAACACCGGGGGCGATCCGACGCGGCTGCTGGTGGCGCTGGCGAACCGTCTGCGTGAAGGGCCCAATCACCTGAAGGCCGCGGACGTCGTCACGACCGGCTCGGCGACGCCGTTCCGCCGGGCGGGCGCCGGTGAAACGGTCACCGCCGCGTTCGAGGGCCTGGGCTCCGCGAGTTTGACGATCGGCGCCGGCTGAACCGGGAACGTTTGCGCGGTCGCAGCGTTAAGACCTGCCTATTCACGCGCCGTTCATGTCGAAAGGCCTACCCAGAAGCACCAGCTGGGCTGAAGGCTCGCCCTAAGGCTATTTTCGCATCCGAATACGTCACGCAGTGGTCGTAATCGGACGTCATTGCTCCAAGTGACGCTTGGGGCTTATTGGCGATCGCCGCACGAAAGAGGCGGACGCCGGAAACGAAACAAGGTTGGTTATGAAGACGACACGATATCTTCTTCTCGCCGGCGTCGCGCTGCCGTTGCTTGCGGCGTCCGCGCCGAGCTTCGCCGCGCCCGGCCCGGCCCTCTCCGACGACCGACCGATCGTTCTCGCGCAGAGCGACGAGGACCGTGGTCGCGGCGGAGACCGCCCCGAACGCGCCGAACGTCCGGACCGCGCCGAAAGGCCGGAGCGGGCAGAGCGGCCCGAACGCGCCGAAAGGCCTGAGCGTACGGAACGACCCGATCGTCCGGACCGCGCGGAAAGGCCAGAACGCGCCGAGCGTCCCGAGCGGGCGGAGAGGCCCGAGCGCGCGGAGCGCCCTGAGCGCAACGACGCCGCCGACGAGCGCCGCCAGCAGCGAGCGCAGGAGCAGCAGGAGCGCCGCGAACAGCGCGCGCAGGAGAAGCGCGAAGCGGCCCCGGAGAAGCGCGACGACGCCCGCGAGGATCGCCAGAAGGCCATCCGCGAGCAGCGCCAGGATGCTCAGGACGAGAAGCGGAAGGACGCGCAAGAGAAGCGCGAGACCGCTCAGGAGAAGCGCGAGCAGGACCGCAAGACTGACGCCTCGGACAAGGGCGACACGGCTCAGGACCGGCGCGACGAGCGGCTGAAGGAGCTTCGCGAAAAGCGTCAGGACGAGCGCAAGGACGCGGTCGACGATCGCAAGGACGCCGTTAAAGACAGGAAGGACACGGCCGAGGATCGGCGTGAGGACCGCCTGAAGGAGCTTCGCGAAAAGCGGCAGGAGGATCGCAAGGACGCCGCCGAGGACCGCCGGGACGACCGTCGTGACGACCGCCAGGACGCAGCCCGCGATCGGCGCGACGATCGCCGGGAAAACGGCCGCACCGCTGACCAGAAGCAGCGCATCGAGCGCCTCCAGGAGCGTATCCGCGACGAGCGTCGTGATGCGAGCCGCGACAGGGATCGGCAGAACGACCGCATCGACCGCCTGCGCGATCAGCGCAAGGAGCGGCGCGATGGCGATCGGGTGGTGATCACCGAAGGCGACCGCACCATCATCCGCGAGGGCGGCCGGACGATCATCCGTCGTGACGAAGGCGCGCGCTTCCGCATCGGCGCCCGTGATTGGCGCGAGGAGCGTCGGGGCGACGAACGCGTTCGCATCTCCGTGCGTCCGGACGGTTCCGAGGTCTACACCTATGTGGACGACGACGGCCGCCTGCTCCGCCGCACCCGTCGCTACCGCGGCGAAGAGTACGTCCTGATTGACAACCGCCCGCGTGGCGGCGGCGCCATCGGCGCGTTCATCGACCTTGGCCTGCCGCCGCCCCGGATCTCGATCCCGCGCGAGGAGTACGTCGTCGACGCCGACACCGCCTCGTACGACGACATCGAGGCGGCCTTCGCGGCGCCGCCGGTTGAGCGCGTCGAGCGGCGCTACACTCTGGACGAGATTCGCACCAACCCGCCGCTGCGCGATCGGGTGCGTTCGGTCGATCTCGATTCGGTGACCTTCGACACGGGCTCGTGGGACGTTCGGGACGACCAGATCACGAAGCTCGAGAACGTCGGCCTCGCCATGGAGGACGCGGTCAAGAAGGATCCGAAGACGATCTTCCTGATCGAAGGCCACACCGACGCGGTCGGCGCGGACGACGACAACCTCTCGCTGTCGGACCGTCGCGCCGAGGCGGTCGCCGAGGTGCTCACGAAGTACTTCGACGTCCCGGCCGAGAACCTGACGACCCAGGGCTACGGCGAGCAGTATCTGAAGGTGAAGACGGACGGCCCCGAGGAGCGCAACCGGCGCGTGACCGTCCGCAACATCACGCCGCTGCTGCAGACCAGCCAGGCGAACTGACGCGCAATTCGCGCGGCGACGATGAACGCGCGGGCCCTTTGGCCCGCGCGTTTCTTTTTGCGCCGTGGGGAATTGCGGCGAAGAGGTGGCGGCGGCGGCGTAACGCTCTAGGTGCCCAATGATGGACGGATGGCCGAACGGCCGCGAGCACGAGGGGACCTGCCGACGATGAGCGCCACAGACGCAGCCGACGCCCGGACCAAGGACGGCGAGCCTACGCTCGATCGCTCCGTAACGCTCTTCCAGATCACGCTCTACGGCCTCGGCTCGATGCTCGGCGCCGGCATCTACGGGCTGATCGGCCAAGCCGCCGGCCAGCTCGGAAGCGCCGTATGGATGGCCTTCGTGGTGTCCATGATCGCCGCGATGCTGACCGGCCTGTCCTACGCCAACGTCGTCTCGCGCCATCCCAAGGCCGGCGGCGCCGCCTATGTCACCCAGCGCGCCTACGGAATTCCGCTCCTGTCTTACGTGGTGGGCCTCGCGGTCGTATGCTCGGGCCTCACCTCGATCGCGACCCAGTCAAACGTGGTCGCCGCGAGCCTCCAGAAGCTGCTGGGCCTCACCGCCGTGCCGGTCTGGGTATTGGCCTTCGGCTTCCTTCTGCTGATCGCCGGCATCCTGCTGCGCGGCATCAAGGAGAGCATGTGGTTCAACGTCATGTGCACGATCATCGAGGCCTCCGGCCTCCTGCTCGTGATCGCCGTGAGCGTGAGCTACTGGGGCTCCAACCCGCTGATGGAGTTTCCGCCGGAAGCCAGCCACAACGGCGAGGTCGGAACCATCGCGGTGCTCGTCATGCAGGGCGCGGTGCTGACCTTCTTCTCGTTCATCGGCTTCGAGGACATGCTGAACGTGTCCGAGGAGTGCAAGGACGCGAGCCGCAACGTGCCGCTCGCGATCGTGCTGGCGATGATTGGGGCTACCATCATCTACATGGCGGTGGCGATTTCCGCCGTCTCGGTGATGCACTACAGCGAACTTCCGAAGGAGCTGGCGCTGGTCGAGGTGGTCAAGCGCGCGGCTCCGTGGTTTCCACCGGTGATCCTCTCGGTCGTCACAATTTTCGCGGTGTCGAACACGGCGCTCGTGAACTGGATCATGGGCTCCCGTCTGCTCTACGGCATGTCGAAGCAGGGCCTGATGCCCCAGGCGCTCGGAAAGGTTCACCCCACCCGCCGCACGCCGCATGTGGCGATCCTGACGCTGCTCGCGATCGTCGCCGTGCTGTCGCTGGTCGGAGACATCAAGGCGCTCGCCCAGGCGACCGTGCTTCTTCTGCTGACCGTGTTCACAGCCGTGAACGTCGCGCTCGTGATCCTGAAGCGTCGTCCCGGGGAGAAGCCCGGCCAGTTCGAGGTGCCGGTCATCGTGCCGATCCTCGGCGCGATCATCTGCGCCACGCTGATCGTCGTGCGGCTGTTCCAGGAAGGCGGGCTGGCGGCGCCGGCGATCGCCTTCGGGCTGATCGCGCTGATCGCTGTGCTCTACTTCGTCACCGGGGCGGGCCGGGATCAGGAGCGCCTGCGGCGCTTCATCGAGCAGGACGAGGCGGCCGCCGAAGCGTGACCGCCTCGTTCAAGGTTAGGCGCGCGTGAGGGTCGCTCTTGTCGTCAACGGCTCGTCCGGTTCGCTGCTTGGGCGAACCGGCATGGCCGAGGAGCTCGCGGCGAAGCTCACCGCTGCCGGCCTGGAGGTCGCCTCGGTCCTCGACGGCGATGCCAGCGACGTCGCCGACCGGCTGAAGCAGGCCGCGGCCCTGCCGGTCGACGCCGTCGTCACCGCGGGCGGCGACGGGACGATCGCGACCGCCGCTCAACTTCTGATGGGAACGGACAAGGCGCTCGCGCCGTTGCCCTTCGGAACCATGAACCTGCTGGCGAAGGACCTCGGATTGCCGCTCGAGGTCGATGCGGCGATCGAGCAGATGGCTTCAGGGGAAATCCGCGAGATCGACGTCGGCGAGGTCAACGGCCGCGTGTTTCTGTGCAACTCCATGCTCGGCCTTCCGGCCCGGCTCGCCGAACGGCGGGAAAAAAACCGCGAGCACATGGGCGCGCTCGGCTGGTGGCGTCTGTTCGCCGCCGGCCTCAAGGGCCTTTACCGCTACCCGCCGATGCGGATCGGGCTCGACCTCGGCCGCGGCCCTGCGGCGTTTCGCGCCAAGGCGATCGTGATCGCCAACAACGGCTATGACGAGGGGTTCGGGCAGGTGCTGACGCGCTCGCGGCTCGACCGCGGCGAACTCGTGGTCTACGCGACCCGCCGCCTGAGCGTCTGGCCCCTGGTGCGGCTCTCGGTGCGCATGGCGCTCGGGACCTGGAGCAAGGACGCGGATCTCGAAACCTACCCGGTGACGCGGCTGGCGGTGACCAGTCGCCGCCGCAAGCTCCGCGTCATGAACGATGGTGAGACCATGCTGCTGACGCCGCCCCTGCGCTACCGCTCGCGTCACAAGGCGCTGAAGGTGCTGGCGCCGCGTCAGCCCGAAACGGCTGCAAGGGCGGACGCCGCGGCGTCGGAGAACGTGACATGACCCGCCTCGCCCACATCTCGGACCTGCATTTCGACCGTGTGGACCCCGCGATCGTCAAAGGCCTTCGGGACGAATTGAACGACGACCGGCCCGACCTCGTGATCGTCAGCGGAGACCTCACGCAGCGCGCTCATCGCGAAGAGTACCGCTCCGCCGGCGCCTTCCTCCGCAGCCTCGAGTCGCCGGTGCTTGCAGTCCCCGGCAACCACGACATCACCTACATCCACCTCGCCCAGCGTTTCCTCGACCCCTACGCGCGCTGGCGCCGGTTCATCGCGCGCGAGATCGAGCCGACCTGGACCAACGACCAGATCGCGGTGGTGGGGCTCAACACCGCGCGGCGCATGGCCTGGGGGTTCGACTGGTCGAAGGGGCGCTTCGGCTTGCGCCAGCTTCACCGGCTGAACAAGCGCCTGGAGGCGCTGCCCGAGCACCTGTTCCGCATCATCGTCGCGCACCACCCGCTGCATCCGCCCGCGCACGCGCCCGATCTCGACGTAGTCGGACGCGCCGACGACGCGCTTGCCTGCTTCCGCCGCAACCGGGTCGGGCTGGTGCTCGCGGGGCATCTGCACCGCGGCTACGTCCATGTCGATGAGATCGACCAGGGCGACGCGCCGCGTCTGCTCGTCGTGCAAGCCTCCACAGCCACCTCGACGCGGCTGCGGGGCGAGCCCAACGCCTACCACCGCATCACCATACGCCCGGGCGGCCGCGTGCATCTCGAGGTGCGCGCCTGGGATGGCGCGCGCTGGATCAGCGTCGCGGCGCGCGACCAGGGAGCCAAGCTCACCATGGGCGAATTGCCGTTTCACGCGCCCGAGGTGGAGGAGATCGCAGGACGCGAAAACGCGCCCGCGGGACTGGGATAGCGCGCTCGAAACTTGCGCGGAGCGGCGGGCCGTGGCAGGCAACCGCCGCACAGCCTTGGACATCGGGAACTGCGTGCTTCGAGACGGCCGCTTGCGCGGCCTCCTCAGCATGAGGCCCGTAGAGAACTCCAAAGCTCTTCCGCCCTCATGCCGAGGAGCCTGCCTCTCAGCAGGCGTCTCGAAGCACGCACTCGGCCAGAGCATCTTAGGCATAACGAACGCCATGACCGACGCCGCCCTCGCCACGCCTGAGACGCCCCTCGCCCGCGAGGTGAAGCGTCGCCGCACCTTCGCGATCATCTCGCACCCGGACGCCGGCAAGACCACGCTGACCGAGAAGCTGCTGATGTTCGGCGGCGCGATCCAGCTCGCCGGCCAGGTCAAGGCCAAGGGCGAGCGCCGGCGCACCCGCTCGGACTGGATGGCGATCGAGCGCGACCGCGGCATCTCGGTCGTGACCTCGGTCATGACCTTCGAGTACCGCGACTGCGTGTTCAACCTGCTCGACACGCCGGGCCACGAGGACTTCTCGGAGGACACCTACCGGACGCTGACCGCCGTCGACAGCGCGGTCATGGTGATCGACGCCGCCAAGGGCATCGAGGCGCGCACCCGCAAGCTGTTCGAGGTGTGCCGGCTCAGGGACATCCCAATCGTCACCTTCATCAACAAGATGGACCGCGAGAGCCGCGACCCGTTCGAGATCCTCGACGAGATCGAGACCACCCTCGCCCTCGACGCGACGCCGCTGACCTGGCCGATCGGCCGCGGGCGCGACTTCGCCGGCACTTTCGAGCTGGGCTCCGGCCGCATCCGTCTGGTCGACGGCGGGGACGAGGCTGCTGGAGTGGGCCTTGAGGCGCTGGGCGGTCTCGTCTCCGAGCACCGGCTGGCCGAGGTGACCGAGGAGCTGGAGCTGGCGCAGGGCGCGCTGAAGCCCTTCGAGCTCGCCTCGTTCCGCGAGGGCCACCTGACGCCGGTGCTGTTCGGCTCGGCGCTCCGGAACTTCGGCGTCCGCGACCTGCTGGACGCGCTCGCCGACCTCGCGCCCTCGCCGCAGGGGCTCGACAGCGACAAGCGTCCGGTCGCGGCCGAAGAGGCGCGCATGACGGCCTTCGTCTTCAAGGTCCAGGCCAACATGGACCCCAACCACCGCGACCGCATCGCCTTCGTCCGGCTCTGCTCCGGCAAGCTGACCCGCGGGATGAAGGCGTTGCAGACCCGGACCTCCAAGACCATCGGCCTGCACGCGCCGCAGTTCTTCTTCGCGCAGGACCGGCAGCTCGCCGAGGAAGCCTTCGCCGGCGACGTCGTCGGCATCCCCAATCACGGTCTGCTGCGCATCGGCGATACGCTGACCGACGGCGAGAACCTGTCCTTCCTCGGCGTGCCGAGCTTCGCCCCTGAAATCCTGCGGCGCGTCCGGCTCGAGGACGCGATGAAGGCCAAGAAGTTGAAGCAGGCGCTTCAGGAAATGGCCGAGGAAGGCGTGGTGCAGGTGTTCCGCCCCGTGGACGGGTCGCCCGCGCTCGTCGGCGTCGTCGGGCCCCTGCAGCTCGACGTGATGGAAGGCCGGCTCAAGGCCGAGTACGGCCTCGAGGTCGGGTTCGAGCAGAGCCAGTACTCGCTCGCCCGCTGGGTCTCCGCCGAGAACAAGCTCGACCTCGCCGAGTTCCTGAACGCCAACCGCGCCAGCACAGCGGAGGATCTCGACGGCGACCCGGTGCTGCTGACCGGCTCCGCCTTCCAGATGAACCGCGCGCAGGAGCGGTGGAGCAAGGTCAACTTCACCGACGTGAAGGATGTGCGGAAGGTGGCGGCGTAGCGGCCCACAGTCGCCGCGACCGGCGCAACGCCAACATCAAGCGATCGCTGTACCTGCCCCCAGCCTCCGCCGTCGTCCTCCGGCTTGACTGGAGGACCCACGTTGTACGTCGAGCTTCACGCCGGACGTGGATGGTCCGGTCAAGCCGGACCATGACAGCGCATGTGGCCCCCGGGGGAAGGGACGCCCGCGTTTTTATCCGACGGCCGCATCCACCAACGCCTGGGCTTCCTTCCCCGCCGGAAACCCCGCTTCAATCCACGCCTCTTCCGCCGCCCGCAGCGCGCGGCCCAAGGCCGGTCCCGGCGCGAGGCCCCGCGCGATGAAGTCGCCGGCCGCGAACGGCGGCTTCGGGACAGGCCACCGTTCCCAGAGCGCCACGAGGTCCGCCCACGCCGCGTCGTCAGGCCCCGCGCCGGCGTCCGCCCAGGCGAGCCGCACGCGATCCTCGAACGCCTGCCGCCCCAGCCGGTAAAGCGCGACCTTCGCCGCCGCCTCGCCGACGCTTGGCGTCAACGGCGGCTGCGCGTCTCCGATCGCCGCGAGCCGCTGCGCCTCGGCGTTGGTCAGGCGAAGGCGTTGCTGGAGCCGCTCGCCATCCTCCGCCACCACCTGCGCCAGCGCCGCGAGGCGCAGGACGGCGTCGCCCGCGCCGTCGCGTTCGACCATGCGCTCGAAGCGGCGGAGGCGCGGCGCGCCGCCGAGCAAGAGGCCGAGCAGCCCCGCCTCTGCCATGGTCCGCAGCGTTTCAGCCGCCCGCGGCGCGACGAGCAGCTTGAGCAGCTCGGCTCGCACCCGCTCGCGCGACAGCGTGGCGAGGCCCGCGCGCTCGGCGATCGCGGCGGTGAGACCGTCACGATCAAGCTCTCCCCTCCCGAACCGCGCGTGAAACCGGAAGAAGCGCAGGATGCGGAGATAGTCCTCGCGGATGCGCTCGCGCGGATCGCCGATGAACCGCGCCCGGCCGGCCTCCAGGTCCTCCAGCCCGCCGACCAGATCGTGGATGCGGCCGGCGCGGTCGAGATAGAGCCCGTTCATGGTGAGGTCGCGCCGCTGGACGTCCTCCGCCCAGTAGCGGGTGTAGGCGACCACCGCGCGGCGGCCGTCGGTCGCCACGTCCCGGCGCAGCGTCGTCACCTCGAAGGGCTCGCCCTCCGCGACGACCGTCACGGTGCCGTGATCGATGCCCGTCGGGACCGCTTTCCACCCGGCGGCGCGGGCGCGGCGCATGGTCTCTTCCGGCAGCGCCGTCGTCGCGA
>Ga0256876_1000251_pt1 | contig 12075 bp, 13 predicted proteins | sample MC6MC0419MT_FD_186340 | JGI IMG/M metagenome (GOLD analysis project Ga0256876, IMG submission 186340) | Metatranscriptome of enriched soil aggregate microbial communities from Iowa State University, Ames, United States - MC6-MC0419-MT... | ecosystem: Environmental > Terrestrial > Soil >...
GCGAGCCTGGCGCCGGCCGCGAAGGCCTGCGCCGCCGCCGCCAGCGCGACGAGCGCCGCGGCGTTCAGCATCAGGAAGTTCGACGCGGTTCCGAGCAGGGGACTGTCCACCCGGTGCGCCGCGACAGCCGCCAGCGCGACGCCGGCGGCGCCGAAAAGTCCGGCGAAGAGGATGAGGAGGAGCGCGGAACGGGAGGGGGCATGCGACATGGCGCGCATTGTCCCCGCTTCGCCGCGCTTGGCACTGGCGCTGGTGCGCCTAATCGAAGCGGCCGCGCCCAAAGCTGCTCCGACCATGTGCGTGCTTCGAGACGGCCCTCCGGGCCTCCTCAGCATGAGGAGCGGGGGAGAGGAGAGGCGTTTGCGGAGACCGAAACCTCCTCATGCTGAGGAGGGCGCCGCTGGCGATCGTCTCGACGCACGGCACTCCCGAGGGCCGCCATCAAACGAAAAGGCCCGCCTCGGAAGGCGGGCCTCGACAGTGATCAGGCGGCCGGCGTCACTTCTCGACGTAGGAGCCGTCCTTGAACTCGTAGAACACGTAGCCCGCGACCGTCGGATCGCCCTTCTCGTCGAACTTCACGTCGCCGACGATGGTCTTGAAGTTCGCCTTGTTCATTTCGGCGAGCACCTTCTCCGTGTCGGAGGACTTCGCGGTCTTCAGCGCCTCGGCGTAGATCTGCACCGCGGCGTAGCTGTAGAGCGTGTAGCCCTGCGGGTCGAAGTTCTTGGCCTTGAACTTGGCGACGACCTCGGCTGCGGAGGGCAGCTTGCGCTGGTCCGGCGGGAAGGTGAACAGGGTGCCTTCGCCGGCCTTGCCGGTGATCGCCCAGAAGTCGCTCGTGGCGAGCGCGTCGCCGCCGATCAGCGGAGCGTTCACGCCCTGCTCGCGCAGCTGGCGGACCAGCAGGCCGCCTTCGGTGTGGTAGCCGCCGAGATAGATGACTTCGACGCCGGCCTGCTTCAGCTTGGAGACGAGGGCGGAGTAGTCCTTTTCGCCCGCGGTGATCGCCTCGTAGAGGGTCTCCTTGCCGCCGGCCGCCTGCAGCGCCTTCAGCGTCTCGTCGGCGATGCCCTTGCCGTAGGCCGACTTGTCGTGAAGGATCGCGACCTTCTTGCCCTTGAAGTTCTCGGCGATGTATTTGCCGGCGACGGCGCCCTGCTGGTCGTCGCGACCGCAGATGCGGTAGATCGACGGTCCCGCCCGCTTGTCGGTGAACACCGGGTTGGTCGAGGCCGGCGAAATCTCGATGATGTCTTCCTCGGCGTAGACGGCGGAGGCCGGGATCGACGAGCCCGAGCAGTAGTGCCCGACCACGAACTTGACCTTCTCGCCGGCCATCTGGTTCGCGACGTTGACCGCCTGCTTCGGGTCGCAGGCGTCGTCGCCCACCTTCAGCACCAGCTTCTCGCCGTTGACGCCGCCGGCGGCGTTGATGTCCGCCACGGCCTGCTCGACGCCGTTGCGCATCTGGCCGCCGTAGACGGCGTTGGAGCCCGTCATCGGACCCACGACCGCGATCGTGACGTCCGCATAGGCCGGCGTCGCGAGCGCCAGCGCAAGACCGGTCATCAGACCGGCTGTAAGACGCGTCTTCATGAGAATTCTCCCCTGATGCGAAAGGCTGTTCCGGACGTCCGCGGATCTCGCCGCCCGCGCGCCGTCCATTGATTGCGCGTCACCGCCAGCCTGTCACGCGGCGATCGCGTGAGGGCGGGCCGGAACCTCGTCATCGACCGCCCTTGGCGCGCCAGGCGAAGGGGCCGGCGCTCTCGTAGAGCCAGTCGTACTGCCGCGTCATCTGCCTCACGAGCCGCACGCGGTGCCCGGCGAGCGCCAGCGCCACGAGCACCACGAGGTCGACGGCGTAATAGTGAAGCGTCAGCAGGCTGCCGCTGAACAGCGCGTAATGGATGAACCGCACCGCGGCCGCGAGCGGGATCATCCAGGCCGCCGCCTTCCAGGCCGGCTCCCACGCGCCGGCGATGGCGCGGCCCGCGAGCCACGCCGCCCCGCCGCCGAGGACGACGGTCACGAACAGGAACTCGGCGAGCGAGATCTCCCAGATCAGCCCCATGGCATGCGCCCTTCCTTCTCCCTCCCCCTTGCGGGGAGGGCCGGGGTGGGGGTGGCGCCGAAAAAAGCGTCGAGGTCAGGCGTCGCGATGCGGCGCCGTCCGAGGCTCGTCCTGAACGACCCCCACCCCCAACCCCTTCCCGCAGAGGGGAGGGGAGGCTGCGCCCTCGTCGTCGAAGCCATCAACGCCCGCCCTCCAGATAGGCCGCGCGCACCTCTTCCCGCTCCAGCAGCTCGCGTCCGGCGCCCGACAGGGTGATGCGGCCGTTGACCATCACGTAGCCACGGTGGGCGAGCTTCAGGGCGTGGTAGGCGTTCTGCTCCACGAGGAAGACGGTCAGCCCCTCGGTGCGGTTGAGCTCCGCGATCACCGCGAAGATCTGCTTCGCGATCAGCGGCGCGAGGCCGAGCGAGGGCTCGTCCAGCATCAGCAGCCGCGGCCGGCTCATCAGCGCGCGGGCGATGGCGAGCATCTGCTGCTCGCCGCCCGACAGCGTGCCGCCGCGCTGGTTCGCGCGCTCCTTCAGCCGCGGGAAGATGTCGAACATGCGCTCGAGGTCGGCCTCGTAGTGGGCGTAGCCGGTGACGGCGGCGCCCATCTTGAGGTTCTCGAGCACGCTCATGCGGGGAAAGATCCGCCGTCCCTCGGGCGACTGCGCGATCTTGAGCTGCGCGATCTTGTGCGTCGGCGTGCGAGTTATGTCCTGACCGTCGTAGACGATCGCGCCGTCGCGGGCCTGGGGCGCGCCGAAGATCGTCATCATCAGCGTGGACTTGCCGGCGCCGTTCGCGCCGATCAGCGCCACAATTTCGCCCTCGCCGACGTCGACGTCCACGCCCTTCAGCGCGGCTATCGCGCCGTAGTAGGCGGTCACGCCGCGGATCGAGAGCAGGGGCTCGGTCACGACGCCGTCTCCACGCCGATCTCGCTCTCCACCTTTTCGACCTCGTCGTCCTCGACGCCGAGATAGGCGGCGATGACCTTCGGGTCGTTTCGGACGTGGAGCGGCGCGCCGTCTGAGATCTTCTTGCCGTAGTCGAGCACGATCACGTGGTCGGAGATCTCCATCACCACGCTCATGTCGTGCTCGATCAGCAGCACGGCAGTGTCGTCCTGGTCGCGGATTGAGCGCAGCAGGGCGTTGAGCTCCAGCGATTCGCGCGGATTGAGGCCGGCCGCGGGCTCGTCGAGGCAGAGCAGAACCGGGTCAGTGCACATCGCGCGCGCGATCTCGAGTCGGCGCTGGTCGCCGTAGGGCAGGTCGGCGGCCGGATCGTCGGCGCGGTCGATCAGGCCGATGCGCTCGAGCCAGGTTTTGGCCTTCTCGATCGCGGCGCGCTCGGCCTTGTTGAACCCGCCGATCCCCAGCACGCCGAGAACCGTGAGGCCTGAGGCCTTCATCAGCGGCGCGTGTTGGGCGACCAGGAGGTTTTCGAGCGCGGTCATGCCGCCGAACAGGCGGATGTTCTGGAAGGTGCGGGCGACGTTGGCCTTGCGCGAAATCTGGTGGTCGCGCAGCCGCTCCAGCAGCAGCGGCCCTTCCTTGGACGCGAGCGTCAGTCGGCCGACGGTCGGCTTGTAGAAGCCGGTGATGCAGTTGAAGACCGTGGTCTTGCCCGCGCCGTTCGGGCCGATGAGCGCGGTGATCTCGCCGCGGCGGACGTCAAACGAGACGTCGTTCACGGCGGTGAGGCCGCCGAAACGCATGGTCAGCCGCTCGACCCGCAGCAGCAGCTCCGGGGGCAGGGCGGGCGTGTCGTCGATCATCCATGGCCCTCCTGCACGAGGGAGCCGGAGATCGCCTTCTTCTCCTTGAGGAACACGGACGGACTGCGCGTTGAAACGAGGCCGCGCGGGCGCCAGATCATGATCAGCACCATGACCAGCCCGAAGGTGATCATCCGGTAGTCGCTGAACTCGCGGAACAGCTCGAAGCCGCCGATCATCACCACCGCCGCCACCGCCACGCCGAACTGCGAGCCCATGCCGCCCAGCACGACGATCGCGAGGATCAGCGCGCTCTCCATGAAGACGAAGCTCTCGGGGCTGATGAAGCCCTGACGGGTGGCGAAGAAGGATCCGGCGAAGCCCGCGAACATCGCGCCCAGCGCGAAAGCCGTGAGCTTGGTGTTGACGGTGTTGATGCCGAGCGAGCGGCAGGCGATCTCGTCCTCGCGCAGCGCCTCCCAGGCGCGGCCGATCGGCAGGCGGCGCAGCCGGATCGTCACGAAGTTCGTCAGCAGCGCGAGCGCCAGGATGAGATAGTACAGGAACACGATCCGGTGCAGCGGCGAGTAGTCGAGCCCGAAGGTCGCCGCGAAGCCGTCGTCGCCGCGATCGAAGTCGAGCCCGAAGAAGCTCGGCCGCGGGATGCCGGAGATGCCGTTGGGGCCGCCCGTGAACCAGTACCAGTTCAGCAGCACGATGCGGATGATCTCGCCGAAGGCGAGCGTCACGATCGCGAGGTAGTCGCCGCGCAGCCGCAGCACGGGGAAGCCGAGGATCACCCCCCAGAAGGCCGCGAGGATGCCGGCGAGCGGCAGGCAGACCCAGAACGACAGCCCAAAATACTGCGCGAGCAGCGCGTAGGAGTAGGCGCCGACGGCGTAGAAGGCGACGTAGCCGAGGTCGAGGAGGCCCGCGAGGCCCACCACGATGTTCAGGCCCCAGCCCAGCATCACGTAGGTCAGCACGAGGATGCCGAGGTCGATTGCGTAGCGCTCGGTGAAGGGCAGCATCGGCATCACCACCGCGCCGAGGATGGCGAGCGGCGCGAGGTACTTGGCGAAGCGCGCGAGCTTGGCTTCGACCTTGGGCGGCACGTAGCTCAGCGACTTCTTCCGGCCGGGCCGCCACAGCGTGAGGTTCAGCAGCAGGCGTCCGGCGAAGACGATCGCGACCGCGATCGCGACCTTCCCCCAGTGCTGCTCGAGCTCGATGCCGCTCTGGGTCTGCACGGTGACGAGGCCGAGCATCGGGGCTGCGAGGCCGAGCGCGACCAACGCCGCGAAGGCAGCGTCCTTGAACGCGACACCGAAGACGGAGGGCGCGGCTGCGCCGGCGTGAGGGTCCGACATCAGACCTTCTCGACCTCGGGCCGTCCGAGCAGACCGGAGGGCAGGAAGATCAAAACGATCGCCAGGATCGAGAACGCCGCCACATCCTTGTACTCGACGGTGAAATAGGCCGACCAGAAGGTCTCGATAAGCCCGATCAGAAGACCGCCGAGCATGGCGCCGGGCAGCGAGCCGATGCCCCCGAGCACGGCCGCGGTGAAGGCTTTCACGCCGGCGACGAAGCCGATGTAGAAGTCGATCACGCCGTAATAGAGCAGGTACATCAGGCCCGCGACGGAGGCGAGCGCGGCGCCCATCACGAAGGTCAGCGAGATCGTGCGATCGACGTCGACGCCGAGCAGCGCGGCCATCTTGCGGTCCTGCTCGCAGGCGCGTTGGGCGCGGCCGAGCGGCGTCCTGGAGACGATCAGCGAGAACGCCACCATCAGCGCGATGGTCGTCACCACGATAATGATCTGAACGTTCGACACGTTGACGACGAAGCCTTCCGCCGCGCCGAACTGGTAGCCGCCGGTGATGACGGGCGGCAGCGGCTTCACCCGCGCGCCCTGAGCCACCTGCACCATGTTCTGCAGGAAGATCGACATGCCGATGGCCGAGATCAGCGGCGCGAGGCGGAACGAGCCGCGCAGGGGCCGGTAGGCGATGCGCTCCACCGTCCAGCCGTAGAGCGAGGTGAGCGCCATCGCGAGGATCAGCACGATCAGCAGCGCAAGCGGCACGAAGGTGACGCCAAGCGCGAGCAGCGCCAGGAACACGATCAGCGCCATGAACGAGCCCACCATGAACACGTCGCCATGGGCGAAGTTGATCATGCCGATGATGCCGTAGACCATCGTGTAGCCGATGGCGATGAGCCCGTAGATCGAGCCGAGCGTGACGCCGTTAATGAGCTGCTGGAGGAAATATTCCATGCGCTTCGCGTCGTTCCCTCGTGGTCACAACCGGCCGGCGCCCGTCGGATAGGCGAGCGCGCGTCTTAGGCAGTTCTAGCGCGGGTCGTTCGCGGCGACAACGCGTGCGGCGCGTCATGGCCGTCGAAATGTCGGATTGCACGTGGACGACCTTCGGGCCGTTGAGCCGATTCCCCGAGGCGTCGTTCTGCAGGCGGAGGCGATCGCGCCTCTCGTCGCAGCGAAACGCTCTGGGCGGAGCCGACGCGGAGCGTTATCTTCGCCGTTCGATCGCGTGGGGCGCGTGACCGTGGGTGCGATGGGGGTGGCGCGAAGGGGCGCCACGACACGATGACGGGCGCTGACTGCGCTCGATCGGCAGGGGACGACTTACGGAGCATGGCGTATCGCTCGTTGATCATCGCCTTCGCCCTGGCGAGCGCCCCGCTCGCAGGGCGGGCGCAAGAGGCGCCGCAGGGACCTGCGTCCGATTTCGCCGCCGCCTACGCGAAGGCCTTCGCCGACATCGACGCCTGCGTGACGCTGCGGGACGTCGCTCCGGGCGCCGAGCCGCGCACCTCCAACCCCCAGGCCTGCGCCGACCGGCTTCCGCCCTGCGCGACCTTCGACGTGCCCGTCACCGTGATCGCGCTCGACCGCGGCCTCGCGCCCGACGCCAACACGCCGATCCGACGCGAGGCTACGCCGCCCGAGCAGGGCGTGACGCTGAAAGACGCGTTCCGAACGCCGGTGCCCTGGGTCTACGAGGAGATCGCGCGGCGGATCGGCCCGGACGCCTTCAGCAAGTCGCTTTCCGCGCTGCGCTACGGCGCGCCGGAGGTGGCGATCCCGGTCGAACGGATGGCGCTGGGCGAAAGTCCCGGCGGGCCGCGCATCAGCCCGGTCGAGCAGGTGGATTTTCTCGCCCGCCTCAAGCGGGGCGAACTGCCGACGTCGGCGGAGTCCCAGGCGCGGACGGTCGAGGTGATTCCCTACGATCCGATCCCGGACGGTCTGGTCGCGTGGAAGACCGGCGCGTGCGGACCGGCGGACGGCGCGAAGACCGCCTGGGCGGTGGGCTGGGTCGACCGCGGCCGCCGCACCACCGTATTTGCGGCCGTTGAGCGAGGCGGGGACGAGGCCACGGGCGCCGACGCCCAACGCCGGATGCGGGCCTTGCTCGAGGATCTCGCTTTGACGCCCAGGACCCAGTGACGCCGGAGCCTCGCAAGCCGGCGCGGATCACGCTATCTGAATGGCTCTGACGCACCGAAAGGCTTCCCCATGACCCCTGGCGCCGATCTGCTGTCGATCGCGGAGGAGTGGGCGCGCGCCGGCCGCGGCGTCGCGCTCGCGACCGTCGTCGAAACCTGGGGCTCCGCGCCGCGCCCCGTCGGCAGCCATCTCGTGATCGACCGCGACGGCCGCTTCGAGGGGTCCGTCTCCGGCGGCTGCGTGGAAGGGGCCGTGGTGGCGGAGGCGGCCGAGGTCATCGCCGACGGCGCTCCGCGGGTGCTGGAGTTCGGGGTCGCGGACGAGACCGCGTGGCGCGTCGGCCTGTCCTGCGGCGGCCGCATCCGGGTTCTGGTCGAGAAGGTCGCCTGACATGCCGCCGCTCGAGACGCTGCTCGCCTTCGCCGTCGCGACGGCGCTGTTCGCCTACTTTCCCGGTCCCGCTCTGCTCTACACGGCCGCGCAGACGCTGGCGCGGGGCAAGCGCGCCGGCTTCATGGCGGCCTTCGGCATCCACATCGGCTGCTACGCCCACGTGATCGCCGCCGCCGCGGGGCTCTCGGCCGTATTCCGGCACGTGCCGGAAGCCTATCTCGCGCTGAAGTTCGCCGGCGCGGCCTATCTGATCTGGCTCGGGATCTGCATGTTCCGCCGGCCGAAGGAGGCGACGGGCGCCACTCCGGCCGCCGCGCCGAAATCCGCCCGCCGCGCCTTCCTCGACAGCGTGGTGGTCGAGCTTCTCAACCCCAAGGTCGCGATCTTCTTCATCGCCTTCCTGCCGCAGTTCGTCGATCCCTCCGCCGCCTTCCCGCTCTGGGCGCAGTTCCTGATCCTCGGGACGATGGTGAACCTGACCTTCTCCTCGGCCGACGTCGTCACCGTGCTCGCCGCGTCGTTCGTCGTGGGCAAGATGAAACGGTCCGGCGGGGGCGGGCGCGCGGTGCGGTGGCTTGCGGGCTCCCTGCTCGTCGGTCTCGGCGTCAAGCTCGCGGCGGCCAAGGCATGAGGCTCGAGCTTCTGGCCGAGCTCAACGCGGCGCGCGCCTCCCGCCGCGCGGCCGTGGTCGTGACCGAGCTTCCCGGCGGCGCTCAGCGGCTGGTGGGAGACCCCGCGGGCGATCCGCTCGAGGCGGAGATCCGCGCGGCGATCCGCTCCGGCCGGAGCGGCGTCCTCGAGGCGGACGGAGCGCGCTGGTTCCTGACCGCCCACGTTCCCGCTCCGCGCATGGTCGTGACCGGCGCGGTCCACATCTCGCAGGCGCTGGCGCCGATGGCGGCCGCGGTCGGCTTCGAGGTGACGATCGTCGATCCGCGCACCGCCTTCGCGACCCCCGAGCGCTTTCCCGGCGTGGACCTGCGGGCGGAGTGGCCCGACGTCGCGCTGCCCGACCTGGCCCTCGACCCGTTCACCGCTTTCGCGGCGCTCACCCACGACCCGAAGATCGACGACCCCGCGCTGAAGGCCGCGCTCGACGCCGGCTGCTTCTATGTGGGCGCGCTTGGCTCCCGGAAGACCCACGCCGCGCGGCGCGCGCGGCTCGCCGCAGCGGGGGCGTCCGAGCAGGCGCTGGACCAGGTGCGGGCGCCGATCGGCCTGCCCATCGGCGCGGCCAGCCCGGCCGAGATCGCGGTGTCTATCCTGGCCGAAGTGGTCGCGGCCTTGCGCCGCCCCGGGGAGCGCTTGGCGTGAAGTTCGGCTCCGTCGCCATCGAACAGGCCGTCGGGTCGGTCGCCGCGCACGCCATCCGCACCGACGGTTTCGTGCTGAAGAAGGGCGCGGTGGTGACCCTCGCCGACGTCGCGGAGCTCGGCCGCGCGGGCGTCCGCGAGATCGTTGTGGCGGCGCTCGGCGCGGACGACGTGCCCGAGAACGAGGCGGCTCATCGGATCGCGCGGGCGCTGGTGGGCGAGGGGGTGCGCGTCGACGCGCCGTTCACCGGCCGCGCCAATCTGTTCGCCGAGCGCGCGGGCGTGCTCGTGGTGGACCGCGCCGGCGTCGATGCGCTCAACCGGATCGACGAGGACGTCACCTTCGCCACGCTGGCCGAGCACGCCGCGGTCGCGGCCGACGCCATGGTCGCGACCGTCAAGATCATCCCCTTCGCGCTCGACGAGGCGGTGGTCGCCCGCGCGGAAGCCGCCGCTCGAGCTCGGGGGCCTCTCGTCCGGCTGGCGCCCTTCGCGCTCACCCGTGTGGGCGTGGTCTCGACGCTGCTGCCCGGGCTCGCGCCCAAGGTCGTCGACAAGACGATCGCCACGCTCGAGCGCAGGCTTGCGCCCGCGGGCGCGCGGGTCGTCGCCGAACTGCGCGTTCCCCATGACGAGGCGAGCCTCGCGCGCGCGCTGGTCGAGCTGTCGCGCTTTCAGCCGGAGCTCGTGATCGTGTTCGGCGCCTCCGCCATCACCGACCGCCGCGACGTGGCGCCGGCCGCGATCGAGGCCGTCGGCGGATCGGTCGACCGGCTCGGCATGCCGGTCGATCCCGGCAACCTGCTGCTGCTCGGCCGGATCGGCGACGCGTCCGTGATCGGCGCGCCGGGCTGCGCGCGCAGCCCGAAGGAAAACGGCTTCGACTGGGTACTGAATCGCCTGCTCGCGGGCCTCGCCGTCAGCGGCGACGACCTGACGGGGATGGGCGTCGGCGGCTTGCTGATGGAGATCGTCTCGCGTCCGCAGCCGCGCGCCATCCGCGAGGAGGGCCGGGCGAAGATCGCCGGGCTCGTGCTCGCGGCGGGGCGCTCCAGCCGCATGGGCGGCCCGAACAAGCTGCTCGAGGTGGTCGAAGGCCGCGCGCTGGTGCGGCACGCGGTCGAGGCGGCGGTGGGCGCGCAGCTGTCGGAGGTGGTCGTCGTGGTCGGCCACCAGCGCGCCGAGGTCGAGAGCGCGCTTTCGGGACTTCCCGTGCGCTTCGTGGAAAACTCGGCCTTTGCCGACGGCCTCTCGACCTCGCTGAAGGCCGGGCTCTCGGCGCTGGCGCCGGGCGTCGACGGGGCGCTCGTCATGCTGGGCGACATGCCGCGGGTGTCATCCGCCCTCGTCGCGCAGCTCGCCAGGACGTTCGATCCTGCGGCGGGCGCGCACATCGTGCTGCCGGTGCGCGCGGGCAAGCGCGGCAACCCGGTGCTGTGGGGCCGTCGCTTCTTCGACGAGCTTCAGGCGGTCGAAGGCGACGTCGGCGGCCGGCATCTGCTCGGAACGAACGTCGAAGCGGTGCGCGAGGTCGAGGTGGCGGACGCCGGCGTGCTGCTCGACGTCGACACGCCCGAGGCGCTGAGCGCGCTGCGGGCGGGCGGCTGAGCCAAGCGTCTCGAAGCGGGCGAGATCAGCCGGGCGCCTTCACGCCGCGTCCGGCGTCCGCGCCCGTTCGGCGGCAGCGCTCGGAGCAGTAGCGCACGGCCTCCCAGTCCTTCGCCCATTTCTTTCGCCACGCGAACGGCCGCCCGCAGGCCGCGCAGGTCTTGGTCGGCAGGTCGGACTTGGCGACGCCCTTCGGCACCGGCGGATCTCCTTGGTTTGAACCGTGTCGCCGCGGGTCTCGTAACGACCGGGGAGACACCTCGGACTTAGGAGACGGCATGGCGGACAGGACGCTCATCTACGGCGGCGCGGGCGGCGTCGGATCGGCTCTTGCGCGCGCGCTTCATGGGCGAGGGGTCGCGCTGCATCTCGCGGGCCGCGACGAAGGAAAGCTCGCGGCGCTGGCCGAAGAGCTTGGCGCGACTTTCACGGCGGGCGACGTGCTGGCGGCCGAGACCTTCGAGCGCGCGACCGCGGAGGCCGCCGGCGACGGCGCGCTGGGCGGGCTGGTCTACGCCGTCGGCACCATCAACCTGAAGCCGCTGGCCAAGCTCACGACCGACGACTTCGAGACCGACTTCCGCCTCAGCGCGCTAGGCGCGGCGAAGGCTGTGCAGGCGGCGCTTCCCGCTCTGAAGCGCGCCTCGGGGACGCCGGCCGTGCTGCTGTTCTCCACCGTCGCGGTTCAGCAGGGCTTCGCCAACCACGCCTCGGTCGCTATGGCGAAGGGGGCGGTCGAAGGCCTCGTCCGGGCGCTCGGCGCGGAGCTTGCGCCCCGGATCCGGGTCAACGCGGTGGCGCCGTCGCTGACCGAGACGCCGCTTGCGGCGCCCCTGACCGGATCGGAGCAGATGGCGGCGGCGATCGCCGGTATGCACGCTTTGCCGCGGCTCGGCCGGCCGGAGGACATCGCGGCGCTTGGCGCCTTCCTGCTGTCGGAGGAGGCCTCCTGGATCACCGGCCAGGTGTTCGGCGTCGACGGCGGCCGCTCGACGCTCCGCACCAAGGGCTGAGGGGTGGTCGCGGGTCCGGCCGCCACCCTCGTCATGGTCCAGCTCGACGGACCATCCATCCTCGGCGTGGCGCTCGACGTCCCAGATGGGTCCTCCGGTCAGGCCGGAGGACGACGTCGGTTTACTCAGCGTTGGTCGGTCAGTCGTCCTCGCCGAAGACGATGCCCTTCTCGCGGGTCTTCAGCACGATCGGCAGGATCACCGCGAGCGCGGCGATCGTCAGCAGCACGGCGGAGATCGGCGAGGTGATCAGGACGGTCCAGTCGTTCTGGCTGATGGCGAGCGCGCGGCGGAGTTGCACTTCGGCCATCGGCCCGAGGATGAGGCCGATCACCACCGGCGCGATGGGATAGCCGAACACCCGCAGGCCGAAGCCCAGCAGGCCGAGCGCCAGCAGCGCGCCCAGTTCGAACAGCGAGGGGTTCGCGCCCAGCGTGCCGAGCGTCGCGAACACCAGGATGCCGCCGTAGAGCCACGGGCGCGGGA